>Ga0181536_10003267_pt1 | contig 17713 bp, 16 predicted proteins | sample PEATcosm2014_Bin_41_FD_121105 | JGI IMG/M metagenome (GOLD analysis project Ga0181536, IMG submission 121105) | Peatland microbial communities from MTU Mesocosm Facility, Houghton, MI, USA - PEATcosm2014_Bin17_60_metaG | ecosystem: Environmental > Terrestrial > Soil > Wetlands > Peat | place... | reverse complement strand
GTGAACTCGGTCTCGAAGGTCTCGCCGCTCTGCCGGTCATCAAGTCCAGTGATGCGCGTCTCCCCTGCTTCGAGCCGCTCCAGCATCTCAGGCAGCTTGCGGTAGGAGGCCGACCCCGAGACCAGAGAGACGTACGGCGCCCGCTCGAAGATATTTTCGCCCTCTTGCTGGGCCACGCACCCAAGCACAGCGAAGCGCTTGCCGGCCTTGTGCAGTTTTTTGTAATCGTTGAGGCGGTTGAAGACCTTTTGCTCGGCTTTGTCGCGGATCGAGCAGGTGTTGTAGAGGATCAGTCCTGCATCTTCTTCATTTTCGACCTGCCTGTAGCCCTCGTGCCGGAGTGTGCCAATCACTTTTTCGGAGTCATGGGCGTTCATCTGGCATCCGAAGGTTTCAAGATAGAAGGTTTTTTCGGTTGCCATTGCATCCCAAGTATACCGCGATCGAGGTTGGATGATCCGTCGATTCCCTGCCCCGGCTAGCGCAAACCTGTATGCAGGTAAGCCACAAGCGCGGCCATCTGCTCGTCGGTAAAGCGGCCGGTGAAGGCGGGCATCGTTCCCTTCCCTGCCAGCACCACGCGGCGGACTTCGGCGTCGGTGGCGGAAGCACCGCTGGGCAGGGTTTTGCGGACGAAAACGCCGTGCAGGTCCGGCGGAATCTTCTTCAGGGCCAAGTCGTTGTCTTCGTGGCAGTGGGCGCAGCGGACGGCGTAGAGGTGCTTGCCTTCGGCCTCTTGCGGGGTAAGCGCAGGGATCGCATGGCAGCCATTCAGGCTGGCCGCCACTCCGAGGCAAGCAATCCACTTACCTCCTAGCTGAATCGTTTGGGCTACAATGCGCCTATGCCTTCCGGGCAAACTGCCCGCTTACATAGTCCCAGTCGATCACCTGAAAGAAAGCCTTCACGTAGTCGGCGCGCTTGTTCTGGTACTTGAGGTAATAGGCGTGCTCCCATACATCCACAGTCAGCACCGGCTTGTGGCCCAGGGTGAGCGGGCTGTCCTGATTGGGAGTGGTCTCAATAGCAACTGTCCCGTCGGGCAGCTTGACCAGCCAGGCCCAGCCGCTGCCGAAGACACCGAGAGCTGCGGCGGTCAGCTTGTCCTCAAACGCGGAGAGCGATCCGAACTTTGCATCAATGGCCTTGGCCAACTCGCCGATGGGCACGGCTGACGAACCGGGCTTTCCCAGCGTCGGCCACCAGAAAGAATGATTGGCGTGGCCTCCGCCCTGGTTGCGAACGGCGGTGCGGGCGGATTCGGGCAGGGCGTTCAGGTTGGCCACCAACTCGTCCACGGTCTTGCCTCCCAGTTCGGGATGGGCTGCGACGGCAGTGTTGAGGTTGTTCACATAGGCTTGATGGTGCTTGTCGTGGTGCAAGTGCATGGTCGCGGTGTCGAAGTATGGCTCCTGCGCATCGTAGGCGTAAGGCAGAGGCGGCAGCGTGAAAGGTCCGGTTGGCGGTGGGGGCGGAGTTGCTGTCTGGCTGGCGGGGAGCGCCTCGGCGTGCAGAGTTTCGGCTAACAGCAGCGCGCTCGCCACGCCGCCAATATGCTTGAGTGCGGTTCTGCGGTCCATCATGATGGGGAAAACCTCCAATTGGTTCGATGCGCGGGGAACGAGAAAGTCTGCGCGGAAAAAGCAATAACAGTTAAACTTGCGGTTTCCAATAAGCTGGCGCCATACCGCTTCCTTCGTTATTGGATCGCTTGCACGGCGCGGAACCGCTGCTTCGGCTGCGGTCAGGCCGACCCGATCGGCCTGCATCATGAGTCTCCGCTCGCCGGGGACGGCGCAGAGGCGCCTGGCAACGGTTCCATAATACTTCGCCGGGAGATATTTACTTTTCCATCTGTAAAATGCCTACCGGGTCGCCGTGGAGGTAAACTTCTTGACCATAGCCAGCAGCAGCTTGCGGTCGCTGTCGTTCAGGCTTGCGGAGTAGCGGCGGACCTGGGTGAGGAAGCGCAGTTCCTCGTCGGTAAGGTGCTGGGTGTTGAGTTTTCGGCTCACCATTTCGTCGATGAAAAAATGGGATATGGGCAGATCGAGCGCGCGGGCGATCTTCGACAGCGTGTCCAGCGAGGGCACCGTGTGGCCGTTCTCCACGCGCGAAAGGTAACAGCGCAGCAGGCCGGTCTTCTTTTCGATGTCCCCCTGGGAAAGCCCCTTCTGCAGCCGCTGGGCGCGGATGGCGGTGCCGATCTTCATCACGGAAAACTTCCTGTTCGATGCCATGTCAGTGTTTACTCGCTTGGCAGCAATCAAAAGAGTATTGCCTCAATAGTTAACATAAGCTGGAGGAGATTGCAAGTGGCCGCTGCTCTCGCGGCAATCGATGCCATTGGAGCGCCGGCGCACTGTATTGTTCATTGTGAGGACATGGAGGGCGCGGACGCGGGAGACCCGTAAACCTTCGCGGCGCGTGATGCGTCTGATTGAATGCGAGCGAGAAACGCAGGGAGCGCGGATGGGGCGAGCGGCAATGTGGGCAGCAGCAATGGGGATGGTTGCGGTTGGCGGCATTTCCGCGCCGGCTCAGGTCCCGGCCACGGCTCAAGTCTCTGCTTCGGCGCAGTCGTCGGCTCCATCCGGCGCTCCTGCCGCAGTTTCTGCTCCGCAGGCCCCGGCAGCACCGGCTGTGACCGGCGGCAAGCTGCATGGTGTCGTCAAGAGCGGCACTATTCCCCTGCCCGGCGTTACCGTGACCGCCCAGAACACGCTCACCGGCAAGCGATTTTCCACCACTACCGATATAACCGGAGCCTGGTCGCTGAATCTGGCGCAGAATGGCCGGTACGTGATCCGCACCCAATTCGCGGCCTTTGCAGCAGGGGCGCAGGAGGCGGTGCTCAACGCCGCCAGCCGCGACCAGACGGTGAACTTTGAATTGCAACTGGCCTCGCGGGCGGCCGAGCAACAGCAACGCGAACAGGGTATAGAGGGAACTCAAGAGGCAGTGCAGGCCATCCGGCAGCTGGCCGGTAACGGCGCCCAGAATCTGAGCCTGATCGGCGCGCTGACGGGCGATGCCGAGACCCCAGCCGGAGGGTCCGAAACGGTTGGCGCTGGATCTGGCATTGGCGCGTCTGGTTTGGCGCTGCCTTCGATTGCCGGCAACTCGGAGTTTGGCGGCGATTCAGTGGCCATCGCAGGGCAAGCGGGAACGGTGAGCCCGCTAGCCGGATTGGATATGGACCGTCTGCGCGATGTGATCGAGACGCTGCGCGCGCAGGGCGGAGTTGGTGGGCAGGGTGGGAACTTCGGCGGCGGAGGCGGCTTGTTTGGCGGTGGAGGCTTTAGTGGCGGCGGTTTCGGCGGACCGGGAGGATTCGGTGGAGGCGGAGGACGCGGCAACTTCCGCGGTTTCAACCCCAGCCAGCCGCACGGCGCGATCTTCTGGATCGGCAGCAACTCGGCGCTCAATGCGGAACCGTTCAGCCTGCGTGGGCAATCGCAGGAGCAGCCGCCCTCCGGCACCAATCGCTTCGGCATTACGTTCATGAGCGCGCCTTACATTCCCAAACTGACCAAGCCCAGCGGCAAGGATACCGTCTTCCTAACCCTCTCCGGCACGCGCAGTTCAAATCCATTGGATGAGTACGCGACCGTGCCGACGGATGGCAATCCCATCTTCGGGACAGTCAACGAGCGGGCGGGTAACATTCCCGGACTCGCAAATCCAATTACTAACATCAACACGGCAGCAACCGATCTGCTGCAATACTTTCCCTTGCCCAACTTGCCGGGTTACGCGCAGAACTATCATCTGCTGACCACCGCGCAGTCTAACACGACCCAGGCCGGCGTACGCTATATGCGCAGCCTGGGCAAGAACGCGACGCTGCTTGGAAGTGGGCGTGGAGGCGGCGGGCGCAGATCGCAGAATCAAGGCCTTCGCCAAAGCATCAACTTCAACTACAACTGGAGCGACTCGGCATCGGATAACGTGAATATCTTCCCGCAGTTAGGGGGCAAGAGTTCTTCCGAATCAAACTCCGTGCAGGCCGGCTACACCGTGGGTTACCATAAAGTAACCAATGTTTTCAACGCCAACTGGAATCGCAGCAACAGTCAGGCGATCAATTTCTTTACTGACAATACCGACGTTGCAAGCATGAACGGCATTTATGGTCCGCCCAGTGGTTCACAGTTAACCGCTCCTCTGAACTCCAGTCCGTTGAACTATGGCTTGCCTAACGTGGTACTTAGCAATTTCACCGGACTGAGCGAGCAGCAGCCGAGTTTCTCGCTGTCGCAAACTATCTCGCTCTCCGAGGTGCTGAGTTGGATTCATGGCAAGCACAACCTGCGCTTCGGCGGCGACTATCGTCGCGTACACCGCGATTTTCTTGGCGGCTCGAATGCCACTGGGACCTTCTATTTCACGGGGCTTTACACTGGCTCCTCGCTGGCTGATTTTTTGCTGGGCGAGCCGCAGGAGACCAGTATCGACTCCTCCGCGTCCAAGAGTTACCTGCGTGAGAACGTCTGGGATGCCTTTGCCACGGACGACTGGCGGGTACGGCCCAACCTCACGCTGAACTATGGACTTCGCTACGAGTTCTACGCGCCCTACATCGAGAAGTATGGGCATCTGGCATTGGTCGATACCAGCGCCGCGGATAACTTCAGTTGCGTCGGCGAAGTCCAGACCGGCATTCAGGCGCCTTGTAGTGGCGCCCTCCCAGCTTCCCTCGTCTATCCCTATCGCACCGCCTTTGCGCCGCGTATTGGAGTGGCGTTGCGGCTACCCAAACAATCCGTAATCCGGGCTGGCTATGGCATCAACTATACCGTCGGCCAATACGCCACCTTTGCCACCACGATGGCACATCAACCTCCTTTTGCCAACGAGCAGACCAACGAGGCAACGGAATGCCCATCCACAACGACCGATTGCCTCTCGCTTGCCAACGGATTTCCCGCGCCTGCCCCCGTGGGCAGCTATGCTCTTGATCCGCGCTATCGCCTGCCTTATGTGCAAGCATGGAACCTGGATATACAGAAGACGCTGCCTTGGAATGTGGTGATGAACCTCGGTTACAACGGATCGAAGGGCAACCATCTAGATATTACCAGCGCGCCGCTTCCCACGCCAGCCAGCCAACACTTTAATTACGATCAGTCAGCTGCCTTCTCCAAGTTCAACGCCGGAACATTGCGCGTGAACAAGCGATTGAGCAAAGGGATTGCGCTGGGCGCGAATTACCAGTACTCGTACTCCATAGACGATGCAGGCTCGGTGGGTGGAACCTCGACGGTAGTTGCGCAGAACTGGCAGGATCTTCCGGCCGAGGAAGGAAACTCCAGCTTCGACGTGCGCCACAAGGTCACTGGAACCTATTTGTATGAGTTACCTTTCGGCAAGGACAAGTTCTGGGTTACCAGCGGCGCTGGATCGCATATTCTGGAGGGATTCTCCATCTCCGGCAGCTATACTTTCGCCACTGGGACGCCGCTTACGCCGAGTTATCAGGCGGCGATTGCTGACGTGGCACGCGGCACGGCCGGCACACTACGCCCAGACCGCGTTCCGGGAGCTTCCATCGCAGCCGGTGGAGGGTCGCTGCTCAAGTGGTTCAATACCGCGGCTTTTGTCACGCCCGCGGGCCCCTATGGAACGGCTTCGCGCAACTCGATTGCGGAACCGGGGACCATTCAGAACAATATGTCGCTCTCGAAGACGATGCAGTTGGGAGATACACGCAGCATGGAGTTGCGCGCCACTGCCAACAATGTTTTCAATACTGTGCAATATTCCGGAGTGGATACCAATGTGGTTTCTCCAACTTTTGGGCAAGTAACTTCGGCGGCTTCCATGCGGGCGTTTCAATTTACGGCACGGTTCAGGTTCTAGGTGTTCCAGATCTTAGAATTGAGATCTTTGGCACCTTGCATTTGTGCTGAAAGGAAATGAATGAAAAGCATGCTGTACAGTGTTGGAGCGGGGATCGCGGCGCTTGCGCTTGGTTGCGGGCAGGCATCGGCTCAGAATTCACCGCCCGCGCAGGTCCAGCAGGGCGGTTTCGTTCTGAAGGTGAACAGCGAGTTAGTACTGACCAACGTGGTCGCGCACGACGCAAAGACCGGGGAGTTAGTGCGCGGACTCAAGGCCAGCGATTTTACCGTCTATGAGAACGGTAAAAGGCAGCAGATTTCGAGCTTCGACTTTGAAAGCGTGGAGATGGCCGCGCCGCTCAATGAGGCCACAGTGAGCGGACTGGCTGCGGGAACGAATGGAAGCAAGGCTGTCATGGTTGCCAGTCCGGAGCAGTTGCGCAACCACCGCTTGATCGTGATGTTTTTCGATCTGACTTCGATGCAGCCCGAAGACCTGGATCGCAGCGTGGAAGCTGCGCAGGATTTTTTGCGCAATAAGATGCAGCCGGCGGATATGGTAGCTCTGGTCTCACTGGGGGACACGCTCAAGTTAGATCAGGACTTTACCGCCGACAAGAACGCGCTCATCAACGAGGTTGCTGTCTACAATGGCACCGAGGAACAGGGCTTTGCTCAAGGCGCAACCGCTAACTCTAATCAGGTGGAAGACACCACCGGCTACACGCCCGACGAGAGCGAGTACAACGACCTCAATACCGACCGCGAACTTTTTGCGCTCAGGGCCATCGCCAAGTCGCTGGAGAAGATCAACGAGAAGAAGTCGCTGCTCTACTTCTCCGGCGGCATCTCGCGCGACGGCATTGAGAATCAAGCATCGCTGCGGGCTGCCGTCAACGCGGCTGTGCGCGCCAACTTGGCCATTTACAGCGTGGACACGCGCGGTTTGCAGGCAGTATCTCCGCTTGGAGATGCCTCGACCGGCAGCCTGCGCGGAACAGGCGCTTACAACGGCGGCGCGCTTGCCAATAACATGAACGCGAACTTCGCTACGCAGGAAGTGATGGCCACGCTAAGCACCGATACAGGCGGCAAGGCGTTCTTCGATTCCAATGACTTTGCCCCTGCCTTCGCGCAGGTGCAGCGAGATACCTCGGCTTATTATGCCGTCGGCTTTCGCAGCTCGGACCCGGCGCGCGACGGCCGCTATCGCAAGCTGACCATCAAGATCGACCGGCCCGGTGTGAAGCTTGAATACCGGCCCGGTTACTATGCTCCCGCCGACTTTCAGCACTCCGGCAAGGAAGACCGCGAGCGCGATCTTGAGGAGCAGTTAGACAGCGATCTGCCGGCCACAGATATGGCCGTATATCTCGATGCAATGTACTTCCGCCTGGACGAGAACCGCTTCTATGTGCCGGTCTCGCTGGTCGTGCCCAGCTCGCAGATTCCGTTTGTGAAGGGCGGCGACAAGGACAAAGCAACGCTGGATATTATCGGCACGGTCACCGACGAGGTGAAGCGGCCCATCGGCCATGCGCGAGAAACGGTAAAGCTTAACCTCGATCCAACCTTGCAGGCGCGGCAGAAGAACATTCAATACACCACCAGCTTCGATCTGCCGCCGGGTAAGTACCGCCTTAAATTTGTAGTCCGCGAGAATCAGACCGGCCGCATGGGTTCGTTCGAGGCGGAGATCGCGCTGCCGGAGATGAAGAAGGCTCCGCTCAAGATGAGTTCCATCGTACTTGCCTCGCTGCGCCAGCCCAGCAAGGATAAGACTCCTCTAGTGCGTAACGGAGAAGAGTATGTGCCGAACATCAGTCACGTTTTCCGCCAGGGCCAGCACCTCTATTTGCTCTACGAGATATATAGCCCTGCGCGTGAAAAGCCCGCGGCTGACGCGCCCAAAGGGACAAAGCCGGGGATCAACCTGCTCAGCAGCCTCGAACTCATTCAGGGATCGACGAAAGTGTATGAGACGCCGCTGGTGCGGGCAACGGCGATCAACGTGGAGGGGCGCGATGCGGTGGCTATAGAACTGGACGTGCCGCTAACTGGCCTCAAGTCCGGCCCATATCTTTGCCAGTTGAATGTGATCGACGACGCGGGTGGCAGCTTTGCGTTTCCGCGCTTTGCCGTGCTGGTGAAGGAGCCGGTTGCAACACCTCAGTAGTTACCGGAGCTTGCTGGTATCACCTTGCTGTATTCTTGAACTAGGGCGTGTTCACACTATTCTGAGGGCATCGACTATCAGGACGAAATTGATAAAGGCGAGGAAGATAACATCGAGCTTCTCGAATCTTGAAAAGATGCGGCGGAATCCTTTCAATCTGCGGAAGAGCCGTTCCACTTCATTGCGTTTCTTATAAAGTTTGCGGTCGTATTCCCAGGGGTCGAGCCGGTTGGACTTAGGCGGGACCACGGGAATCATGCCCAGATCGAGCACTAACTGTCGCGTTTCATCGCCCTCGTAAGCCTTGTTTATCAGCTGGGAAGCCCTTCCGGCATAGGTCCCAATTCCTCCAATAACAAGCGCCCTTGCGGCGCATCGTAGTCATTGCCCGGCGAGAGCGCGAAAGTTATAGCCGTTCGAGCATCCGCAGCAACCATATGAATCTTGTTGCTCCATCCGCCACATGACTTACCGATAACTTGCGGTCCGTTTTTTTTAATGCGCCCGCGCCGTCGGAATGAACTTTGACCGAAGTCGAGTCGAGCGAGAAAGCTTCAATCTTGATGCGCACGATCTGTTCGGTCTGTAACTTCTCGAAGACGCGGTCCGGCACGCAGCTCTTGGACCAGCGGTTTATGCGCGTGTAAATCGTGTGCCAATTACCGAACCGGCCCGGAAGACCGCGCCATTTGCATCCCTGCTCGGCCACATGCAGGATTGCATTGAGTATCTGAAGGTTTTCATGCTTCACATTCCCGCGCTGAATCGGCAGGCTGTCCTTGATCTTATCGTACTGCTCGGCTGTTATTTCCATAACTCAGATTATATCATAAATAGTGTGAACACGGCCTAGTCGGAGGTTCCTTAACGCTTATCGATGCGCTTAGGCAAGAATCTTGGCTGGCGAGAACAGGCCTTTGCATGAACTTTCAGTCGTCAGCGCCGGTCCAGCGCCGGGTGCTAAAATCGACAAGTGCCGGGTCCTACGCGACGTAATCCCGCCAACCCCGCCAGGTCCGGAAGGAAGCAACGGTAACGGGCTAGTACGGGCGCAGTAGGTCACCCGGCGCTTTTTTGGGCGCCTTGGGGCGTTTTTGCGAATGGCCCGTGGGCTGCATGGTCTCCCACCCTAGCCGCAAATACAATGACGCGGCGAGAGTGGGGCACCCAAAGTTTTTTCAACCAGTGGAGATTGAAGCGGAAAAGCGAACGCAGGTCCTTCGACTCCCCTTCGCTACGCTTCGTGTCGCTCAGGATGACAGATTTGCAGTAATTTATCGCTCAAGATGACAGATTAAAAAGGGGGATCCCAGGTCCGAAAATCCGGACCAAGGGCACCCAAGTTCCCGGAGTTCAACCCGCAAGGAGAAGCGCATTGACCCTTACCGTTCGCCCCATCGTGGGCTGTCGCGCCAAGATCACGGCGCTCGGAACCTACGTTCCCCCGCAAATTTTGACCAATCAAGACCTGGAAAAGATGGTGGATACTAACGACCAGTGGATCATGGAGCGGACCGGCATCCGCGAGCGGCACGTGCTGGCCAAGGGGTTGGGCCTGAGCGATATGTGCGTCGAGGCGGCGAAGAAGTGTCTGGCCGCGCGGGGCATCGAACCGAGCGAGGTCGAGGTAATCATTGTGGGCACGGTGACGCCGGATATGATGTTCCCCGCGACGGCTTGCCTGGTGCAGGACAAGATCGGCGCCAAGGGGGCCTGGGGCTTCGACGTTTCGGCGGGCTGCTCGGGATTTGTCTTTGCCTTGCAGGCGGGCGTGAAGCTGGTGGAGAGCGGGGCGCATAAGAAGGTGCTGGTGATAGGCGCGGATGCCAATACGCGCATGACCGACTACACCGACCGAACCACCTGCGTGCTGTTTGGCGACGGCGGCGGCGCAGTGCTGATCGAACCGGCCGAAGAGGGCGAAATCGGCTTCATCGACTATGTGCATGAGGTCGACGGATCGGGCGGCGCGGCGCTGAACCTGAAGGGCGGCGGCAGCCTGAACCCGTCGAGCCACGAGACCGTGGACAAGAAGATGCACTACATCTACCAGGATGGGCCGGCGGTCTATAAATACGCGGTGCGCAAGATGGCCGAGGCGACGGCGCGGGTGCTGGAGCGCAACGGCGTGACCGGTGCGGATCTGGGCTGTTTCATTCCCCATCAGGCCAATAAGCGGATTATTACGGCGACTGCGGACCGGCTGAAGATGGACCCGGAGCGGGTGATTATCAATATCGAGAAGTATGGGAATACGTCGGCGGGGACGATTCCTTTGGCCATGGAAACGGCCATCGAGGAAGGCAAGCTGAAAAAGGGAGACCTGGTGCTGCTGGCTGCCGTGGGCGCGGGCTTTACGGTGGGGGCGGCGCTGCTGCGATGGGAGATTTGAGAGGGCAGCAAGTTAGCGGCGATTGTGGCAGGTTGGCTATCGTATAGGAAAATAGGGCATGACTTCCGCGCGCATCGATAAATGGCTGTGGGCGGCCCGCTTCTTCAAGACGCGGACGCTGGCCTCCAAAGCCTGCGACCTGGGCAGAATTCTCTCGAACGGCATTGCGGCCAAGCCGGCGCGCGATGTCCGCGTGGGCGACTTGCTGCAGGTCAGGAACGAAGGCGGCGAGTTTCAGATCGAGGTTCTGCTAGTGAGCGAGACGAGAGGGCCGGCCGCAGTGGCGCAGACGCTCTATCGCGAGACCGAAGCGAGCAAGGCGGCGCGGCTGAAGCTGGCCGAGGAGCGCAAGGAGATGCGGGAGTTCGCGCCGCTGCCGGAACGCAGACCCTCGAAACGCGACCGCCGCCGCATCATCCAGTTTCGAGGCGGAAACCATTGAACCTAACAAGAGCAATTGAGTTGCTGATATTTTGGCATCTCTGACCTTGCCCTCAGAACACGTAGCTCTTAACGGGCCGGGGTTTGAGGAAAAACAATCTTCCTCGTCGTAGGTTATCGTCTCCTGTCTATCTCATCTTGCCGAGCGGTTCTTTATGACGCACTTTGCCGCCAAGTCATAACATGGGCATCGTTGGTACTTGTTATAGATAATCATGCACGGGCAGTTGAATTTCAGCCCGTAAATGAACATTGCCAGAATTACGTAGAGCAGATAATAAACAGGATGCCATATTTGGCTCAGGCCCCATATTACAATCATCATTCCGGATTTGGAGCGATAGGAGAAGGCGACCTTTTCCGGCATCAGGCTGTATCCCAAGTACAGATGAATTGTAAAAAGAAGAATCACGCTGGGTAAAGTCAGGCCCTGCCAAATGGTATAGCCAAGAAGGCACATTGCCATGATCTTGACGGCAACGGCGTAGAAGCCGTAGATGGTTGGCGCTAACATGCGCACGTTTTCTTGATAGAAGAGGTAACCTGGCAGAACCTTACTGAGTTCTCTTTCTTCCGCGCGCGCGCGTGCAATCATGAGCGGCAGAATCGCGAGAGTGGAGATCGTCAAGGTGGTCCAGTTGAACATCATAAAGCTTGCGCTCCAGCACCACAGCAGCAGAGATGCATACATCGGATGCCTCGACAGCGCATAGGCTCCGGTTGAGATCAGCTTGTGATCCTGCTTGATTTCGATTCCATCGGACCACAGGTCGTGAATGTTGAATTTTGCCCAGATATGCCAGGTTATAGCGCAAAGAATCAAAACAAAGCCAACTCCAAAATAAACGGATTGAAGCGCGGCATTCATTTTGATTTGCCCGATGCTACGAAGCCAGAAAGGAAACAGCGCCGCAATGCAGACGATCATCTCGCGGGTCGAAAAGGGGTGAGAAATTTTTCGGGCAATCTTTTGGGAGGTTGCAGCGTGTTCCAGAAACTTGAACAAGGCAGCAATCAACAGGATCAAGCCTGTTAAATAGATGACGCTCATTCCGGCGATAAACAAAAATGGATTGATGGACTGATTCGCAATTCGCTGGATTAAATCAAGCATGACAGCTTATCCTTTTCTTCAATTCTTTGGCCGCCTTCCGCGCCGCGCAGGCCAGCGAGGCGCGTCGTTTCCATATCTCCTCGATAGAACATATTGAATGTGTCGAAGGGAATCAATCTCTTCCCATCCGGATGCGCAATATGAATGCAGCTCTTCTTCACGCTACGCAGATCGAAGGCCTCGGCATCGATGAACTGAACAATCAGTACGCGAAAAAGATCCTTGTATCCCAGATCTTTGGGTAGCAACACCTTGGGCAGGCAGCAGAGCAGCTCGCGGGGCAGGCTACAGAGCAATTCGCGCAACGTAGTAGCCTGCGCAATCGGCGAATGATTGGTCGCAAAGAGCTTGAAGAGATGCTCGCGCAAACCAGCCTCCCGCTCATAGGCAATGGTGTTCTTCGCCCCGTTGATCAGCACCTCCGGCGGCACCATCCCGGTGAGCGGAATCGTCTTGCCGCCCATCTTGATCGCGTAGGCCATGGCCAGCGCATCCGGATGGCAGGGAACCGGAATCAGATCCTCCGGCTTGAAGACGTCCGTCTGTTCCAGGATGCGCCGCCGTACTTCGGTCAGCGTCAGACGGTGCCGCGCGCTCTCAAAGCCGAGTACCCGCCCTGCCTGCTGCACCGGCTGAAAGGTAACTCCCCGCACCGCCGGCTGAATCAGCGCGAAATCCACAATCGCGCCTAACTCGCCGTCGTTCACGCCGCGCTCGACAGTCACTACCAGCGTCGTTGAAATCCCCAGCCTGTTCAGCCGCTCCAGAGCCTTCTCGCGAATCTCTCGCAGATCCGCACCGCGCAATCGCATCACCGTCTCGCGCTGAAGCGAGTCGAATTGCAGATATAACTCGAACTCCGGCATGAAACCGGCCAGGCGCTTGGCAAACTCCTCATCCTGCGCAATTCTGATCCCATTGGTATTCACCATCAGGTGGCGGATGGGCCGCTCCTTGCACATCTCCAGCACGCGGAAAAAATCCGGATGCAGCGTCGGCTCTCCGCCGGAGATCTGCACCACATCCGGCTGCAACTCGTTGCGCACGACGCAATCCAGCATGGCCTCGATCTGCTCAAGCGAACGGAACTCGGTCCTGTGCTGCCCGCTCCCCGCATAGCAGATGGGGCAGGTTAGGTTGCAAGCATCGCAGATCTCCACCAGCGCCAAGCAGCTATGCTGCTCGTGGTCCGGACAGATACCGCAGTCGTAAGGACATCCATACTTCACCGGCGTGTTATAGACCATCGGCTGCTCCGGCGTCTTGATAAATACTTCGCGCGCCCGCCGATAGTAATCCACATCGTCGGCCACCAGCACGCGCTCGCGCCCGTGCTCCGGGCACCGCTTCAGCATCCAGACCTTGCCGTCTTCAAAGACAATCTTCGCGTCCACCCGCTTGTAACAGGTCGAGCAGATCGAGATCGCCACGTCGTAAAACAGATAAGGCCGGAGTTTGTCAGTCATATCAACTCCTGAAAACTAATTTGAACTTGTGGAAGAAAGAAACAAGCGACCGGCTGTTGCTGCCAATGATTCGGAAGCCAAACGCCTGAAAGTGTTTGCTTTCAAGTTCTCCGGCAGCGAACTGCCTTGTTGCCAGATTCCATTCTTCGAGGACTCGCGCGGCCTGCTTAGCAATACCCTGCCGTCGACAGCCGTCAGGGTATAGGAGGCGATCAATTCAATTGAGCAGTACTCGCCGTCGCCCTTCGGGACGCATGACGTGGTCTTGTTTAACACGGTGATTATCAGAACCGCATCGCCGTGTCCTCCGGTGTTGTAGGCTTCAGCCCGGACCTGATAATCCATCCAGAACTGATTGAAAACATCTGCTGTGGCTTTGCTCATGATGACCGGATCGAAGAGATTGCCTGCTGCTCCGTCTTCCACTTGAACGGCAATTTCATGCACTGAAGATAAAGCGGGCGGAAGCGGGGCTTTCTTCTGCGGTAGCGGTGGCAAAAAGCAAGCACCACAAGCCAGAATCCCCACCACGCCAGCCAGTGTTAGCAGTTTCTTCTTAACCATGCATTTGCTCCCTTCCTGCTTGCTCTGCGCGTTCCAGGTACACTATACGTTCTTATTGGTCTTTGTATCATCCCCTTCGTCAAAAAGTTTCTGCGGTTGTGACACTTTCTCTGAAACGCCCCCAAAAATCGAAAGTGTCACAATGGCCAGAAGCGTCAGCGCCAGCCCAACCACCGACAGCGCGATTACCACCAGTTCCAGTATCCCGAGACCGACAAAGAAGCCACTGCCGCCGCCTCGACCCGACGAAAGCAGAAACGTTACTCCGCACAGCCCCAACGAAATTCCAAGGACAATTGCCAGCACGGTAACGATCTTTGCAAATGGAATCCGATCAACCAGCCGTTCGCTCATAATGTCCTTCCATAGACAGTCGAATGCATTTCGTCCTAGGTTTTCTCTGGATGCTCATTGCTGCCCATCGCTTTTGTCTTCGGACCTCATGCCTCGAAAGATCGCCGCCAGCAACCAGGCAGCCAACGAAAGACCCAAGCCCGCTGCGGAGAAAACCATGACAGCGAGTGACAAGCCATCCAGCGGGCCAACGCCGAACTCCTGGGTACTCTTCCCAATGCCGTGCGCCGCCAGTGCGAAGTCCAGCCCACACAGCCCCGCACCAACCAGGAGGCCTACAGCCATCACCACAACGAGTTTCGGAAATGGAAAACGCTTATCGGTCATACACCCTCCTTTCTGAATACTGGGAGTCGTGACTTGCGCCAGGGCGCAGTCGGATTACATCCAAGACGAGAAGAAGAATCCCCGCCAGGCAACTCCACTGGATCAGATTCATTCCGCCGATCAGCGGCTGCGGCTTCCAGAAGTCGATCACGATTCTCCAGCTCAAGTAACTTCCCAGAAAGATTCTGAACCGCGTGCCCTCCGGGAGCTTGGCTCTTCTACTAACAACTATTCCCACCAGGGTTAGAAAAAGAATCTCGTACACTTGCACCGGATGCCGTCCAACGCCGTCGCCGAGGTTCACAGCCCACGGTAGCGTGGTCGGTTTTCCATAGGTGTCGTCCGCCAGACCGGCTAACAGGCACCCCACGCGCCCCACCGCAATCCCCACGCACAGCGGCAACACAAACAGGTCGCCCGTCCGTCGCCGGATTCCGCACAGCTTCTTCACGGCCGCTACGCCCAGCCAGCCGCCGAGCAGGCCACCGACAATCGTCTTTCCTCCCGGCGAGAGCAGCAGCTCCAAGAGCCTCCCACTCCTCCAGGCCTCTATCACTGTGGGCCACTGTTCGGCGATCCCCAGCAACCGGCTCCCTATCAGCGCACCCACCGTTGCGGCGGCCAGCACCGTCCAGCGCTGCGGCTCGTCTACCACGTCGCCTTGCCGCCCGCGCAGCCATCGAAAGACCGCAAACCCGGAGGCATACGCCAGCGTCTCCATCACTGGATGCCATGCCGGATGAGAACCAATGGGTATCATTGCGATAGTATAGCGGTCGCAGGGGTTCATTGACTCGATCACACGTATGGGCTGTTTACTTGAGCTTGTCTCAAGAAGACTTGGTTCCTGGAGAGGTGTCAAAACTCTTCTTACTCGCCGGAGCTGGTGAATTCTGGAATGCCAACCACGGCGGCAGAGCTTCGTCCGGTTGGCCGGTGATACGATAGTCAACTGCGCGCAGAAAGAGAACGGTCTCTTCGAAGCCTCGCATTGATTTTCTGCGCAGAGAAAACCTCCGCAATGAACGACCTCGCCGCAAGCGGCGGGGAATCAGACCCGGAAGAGATTGAATCGCCAGCAAGCCACAGCCGTGATCATTGCGATCTTGCAACGATTCCCGGAGATCGGCGTGAAGATTCAGAAATGACGCGGCGAATGCCGGACGCCTTTTACCCGACCGCCGGTTCCACGCGCGGCAAGATCGTTTCATAGGCCGCATAGACGCCTTCAAAGACCGAGTCCCAACTGGCAGTGAGCGCATAACTCCGCGCCGCTTGGCGCATCTCCGCGTGCTTTGCCGGGTCGCTTAACACTCCAGCCACCGCCGCGGCAAACTCCGCGTCCGGCACGATGCGCCCGGTCTCGCCGTCGCGGACGATGGTGCAGGGGCCGCCGTCGGGGGTTACGATGGCGGGAACGCCGCTGGCCAGCGCCTCCAGCACCACGTTGCCGAAGGTATCGGTGTGCGAGGGGAAGACGAACAAGTCCATGTTGGCGTAGGCCTCGGCCAGTTCTTCGCCATGCAGGACGCCAGGGAACTCGGCCCGCGGCAAGCGCTCGCGCAACCAGCCTTGCTCGCCGCCGTGGCCGACGATGAGGAAGCGAAAACTCTTATGGCCCATCCGCTCCAGTTCTTCCCGCACCTGGACCAGCAGGGCTATGTTCTTCTCGACAGAGAGCCGCCCAACGAAACCCAGCACAACGTCGCGGTCTTCAGGGTCCCGCTTGCGCTTGGCCGGATGGAAGAGCTCTGCATCCACGCCGCGCGGCATCAGGTGGCAGGGGTGGCCCACGGTCCGCTCCAACAGGCGGCAAAGCTCCGGGTTGGGCGCGAAGAGAACCCGCGCCAGGGAATAGAACTTGGCTGCGGTGGCCATGGTCATGTCTTCGATCTTTTGGCCCGCGGCTTGCGAAGGACCGGCGGGAAGAAAACGTAGAATCCAATCCGAACGCCGCGCCAGATACTCATGTACGTTGGTGTGCCAACTGGCGGCCAGCGGCAACCCTCGATGGCGCGCCAGACCCGCGCCCAGCATTCCCACCTCGCTGGGTCCGGTGATGTGGATCAGGTCGGGCTGGAAGCGCCCCAGTACCTCGCCGATGAGCGGAATGTGGCGCAGAAACGCCGGGTCGAAGCGCAGGTCTTTTTCCAGAGCGAAGGAGAGAAAGCCGCGCGGCAACTCCAGCGTCCACACGTTGCCCTCTTCGAGGACGGCCTGGGCGCGGTCTCCAGCGCGGACGCATAGAAAGGGAAGATTCCGCCGCCGCGCAAAGGCCTCGAAGTGGCGGCTGGTATGGGCAACCCCATTGACCTCATGGAAGGAGTCGGGGAAATACGCCACGCGCGGTATTGGAGCAGTCATACAGGACTTTCCGGTTCCGTTGCAACGTTCTGTTTTGAAAGGGCGCGGCTAAAGTAGCGCCCTTTCAAATCGACGACGTTCACCGCCAGAAAGATTCGTCCAAGCCCACTATCCGTCTTACTCGCCCAGCGCCAGGCGCATTTGGCGCGACTCGCTCCACGCCATGCGCAGACCGCCGGAGACCGGCCCCATGCCCAGCAGTTGCACCAGCGCGATGCCCCAGGTCATCGCCCAGGGCGCCGTTCCGTCGGGCCACAGCTCACTCAACGGCCGCACCACGCCGTTTTTATCGGGGTGATAGACGCGCTCGTCCCAGTTCCGCGAGCCTTGCGGGAACTCCGGATAGTAGCGAATCGCGTCGATCGTGGAGCGCAGCAAGCGATGCTTCCACGGCTCGGCATATTGCGGCATGAAGAGCATATCGCTCTTCTTCCGCCGCCGAATCTCATGCACGAACTCGGTGAAGCAGGTAGCGTTGGTCAGGTTGATATTGGCATTGGGCTCGACGCCGTGCCGGTCGCCGCCGGAGATGAGCAGCATATTCCACTTCTCGGCCAACTGCCGCACCGTTCGGTTCTCTTCCCAGTGGCGCAGGCCGTTCAGCTCCAGCGCGTGCAGATAGTTGCCGTACTTCTGCAGAAACCCGTTGACCTGGAACTCGTGCTTCTCCTT
>Ga0181536_10003266_pt1 | contig 17714 bp, 14 predicted proteins | sample PEATcosm2014_Bin_41_FD_121105 | JGI IMG/M metagenome (GOLD analysis project Ga0181536, IMG submission 121105) | Peatland microbial communities from MTU Mesocosm Facility, Houghton, MI, USA - PEATcosm2014_Bin17_60_metaG | ecosystem: Environmental > Terrestrial > Soil > Wetlands > Peat | place... | reverse complement strand
GCGGCGTAGATGTCGAGGCCCGCCATGTCGAGCAAGGCCATCGGTCCCACGACGGCCAGCTTGTAGCCGATGCCCCAAGAGACGCAGGCATCGAGGTCCTGCGGTTCGATGACGCCTTGCTCCACGAGATCGAGGCATTCGCGCATCACCGCGTAGAGCACGCGATTCTCGACGAACCCCGGGACATCTTTACGAATGATGATGGGCAAATGGCCGGTGCGCCGGATCATCTCCACCAACCTGCCGACCACCTCGGGCGCCGTCTTCTCGCCCGGAATGACTTCGATCATCGGAATGATGTGGGGCGGGTTCGACCAATGCATGCCGATGACGCGGCTTGGGCTGCGGGTACCGGCTTGAATGCGCGTGATCGGAATTCCGGAGGTATCGGACGCGAGGACGCAATCCTCGGCAACCTGCGCTTCGATCTCGCAAAACACCTGAATCTTGAGGGCGAGATCTTCGGGCACCGTCTCGATGACGAGATCGGCGCCCGCAACGCATTGCGGCAAATTGTCGTGAACGACGATGGCGCCGGCGGTGTGATCGGGGACGGCGAGCGCGGACAGCACCACCGCGGCCGCGGCGAAACCTGGGCCGGCCTTGACGCGCTTGGCCGGGTCGGCGTCGAACGCCGCGACATTCATGCCGGCGCGCGCCAGAGTCGCGGCAATGCCCGGCCCCATCGTGCCGAGACCGACGACGGCCGCGTTCTTCATCTCGCTCTCCGACCGCAAGCGCGGCTCAGGATTTGGACTTCTGGTAGGCGGCGCGGGCCACGACCTTGTCGCGCCAGGCTCTGACGCCGGGAACGGCCGGCAGCGTGACGGGGAAGGCCAAGCAACGATCGACGATGGGTCCGAGGCAAATATCGGCGAGCGAAAAATTCGCTCCCGCGATCCAGGGGCGCCCGGCCGTTCCCTTCTCGAGGAGTTCGAGTTGCGCTGCCAACTCCTTGGTGTCGGCAGCGAAGCTTGCGGCGCGTTCTTCCTCCTTCTTCCTGGACTCCTTGAAGACCCCGAGGTAGGGACCATTCAGCGATGCGAGCTGCCAATCCATCCAGCGCTCGACCTGGCTGCGCGCCGCAGGTTCGGTGGGATGGAGCGCAGCGCCGCCGGCCGACTTGCTGCAGAGGTAGCGCAGAATCGTGTTCGATTCCCATACGACCACGTCGCCATCCACCAGCGTCGGCACTTTGCCGGTGGGATTGAGACTCAGATAGGCCTCGGTCTGGGTGTTGTTGAATTGCCGGCCGTAGTCCTCCCGCGTGTAGGGTTGTCCCAACTCCTCCAGCAGCCAGACGACCTTTTGCACATTGCCCGACGTGCTGCGACCAAGAATTTTCACCATGCTCTTCTCTCCATCGGATTCAACCACGCGGCTTGTAGGCAACCGCGTCCATTTCGATCTTGCATTCGATCACTGCACGGGCTTCGACCGTGGTTCGCGAAATTCGGCCGTCCGGGAAGTACTCGGCGAAGACCTTGTTGTAGCGCCCGAAATTGCGCGCATCGGCGAGGTACACCGTGACTTTGACGACGTCGCCCAAGTCCGCACCATCCAGCTGCAGAATCCGGCGCATGCTCTCGATGGTCCAGCGCGTTTCTTCCTCGATATTGCCGCTGCACATGTTGCCGTTCTCGTCCTTGGCAACCTGTCCCGAAATGTAAATGAAGTCGCCCGCGCGAACCCCGGGGTGGAACGGCAGATTCGGGTTTCGCTTGCCGATCGTGATGATCTTGTCGTTCACTGCGGGCCTGCCATCCTGTTTATTTAGAGTACCGAAGTTTCGATGATGTCGACGCCGCGTTGGCGGTCGATCAGGTAGCACAGACCGCGATCGTCGATCGTGACGTCGTTGGAGGAAGCGAGCGCGAAACCCTGCGGCGCGTCCGATTCGTAGAATGCCACCTCGCGCGGGGCGAACGGATCGGCGATATCCAGGATCCGCAATCCTTTCGCGAACCACGCGAACGGGATGATGGACCCCTTGAAGCGCTCGGAGGGCTGATGGCAGCCCATCATCGGCGGCTGCGGTGCGCCATCGGGATCCAGGCCTTCGACCTGGAACGTCGAGATCGGCACGGGGCAGCGCTCGTTGGTAATGTCGTAGATCCACGTGAACGCGGGCGCCGACGGCCAGAGCTTGGCGACGTCCTCATCGGCGACCACCATGACCTTGCGGCCCTTGAGTGTCTGCGGAATGGGCAGACACGTGTGCGTCGGATGAGGAAACGCCGGCGAGGTGTTGCCGCTCGCGATGAGCTTCGGCTTCGACAGGTCGGCGATGTCGAGAATGTGGAAGCCGTGATGCCAATAGCTGACATACAGCCGGTCGCCCATGCGCATCGGGTGGTGGCAGCGCGGCGCCGGTCCGTCGCCCCAGGGATAGGGTTCGCCGCCCGCCTGCCACTGCCCCGGAATCCACCAGCGCCCGACCTCCTCGGGGCGGGACGGATCCTTCAGGTCGAGGATCATCATGATATTGCCGACGTAGCCTTCGGCGGTGGGCGAAATATACGCATAGCGGCCATCGAAATCATAGCGGTGGACGCCTCTTCCCTGGGTTCGCCACTTGCAGAGCAACTGCGGCCGCGCCGGCGTCGAGACGTCGTAAATGCCGAGACCGCCGCCGAAGGACGCATCGCCGTCCTTGCCCTGACGTTCGTGATTCACGACCATGACTCCGTTGGCGACCCGCACCTTGTGCGAATGCCAGCCGGCGGGCAGATTGATGCGCGTCAGGACCGTCGGGTTCTTCGGGTCCGCCACGTCGACGATGGTCGTCCCGGTCGGCTCGCGCATATGGCCGATGTAGAGCGTCCTGCCGTCGACCCAGACTTGTCCGCCGCCGGGACAGTCGATATGCGCCACCAGCCGCGTGTTTTTGGACCGTGCCATTACCCTTGAACCGCTAAGCTTGGGCTCCGTACGCCGGGGTGCCGGACCTTAAGTGAGCCGGATGATGTCGCCGTTGTCATTCTTGCCATGCTTTTGATAGAAGGATAATGCCTTGAGGGTGGGTTCATCGCTCGCCACGAACAGAATCGCCGGTTGCTTGTCGGACCCATTGACGTGCTCGCACCACGTTCCGCCGGGAACGACGAAGGTGTCGTAAGGCTCCCAGTCCACGCGCTTATCGCCGATCATGCTGTAGCCGCCGCCCTCGAATGGCGAAACAACCAGGTTTGCGCTCTGCTTCAACGGCAGCGTGCGCTCCCCGGGACGCAGCATCTGCATGAAAAAGGTCATGGTCTTGTAGACCGACTGGCCGGTCGTGGGATTGACATACTCGACCATCAGCGCCTCGTGGCGGTCGCCGTCCCAGCCGCGGCATTTCTCGAGAAATTCGCGCATCACATCGTAGCGGTACACGTACATCGGCGATGCAGCGCCCGCGCCCCGATGGTGCGAGACGAAGCGCGGCAGAAAGCCGCCCTGGCCGTAGACACGCTGGGAATAGTTCGGGGGAAAACGTTCCGTCTGCATCGCCCGGCGAATGCGCTTTCCCTCCTCCTCCTCCGTGTAGTCATGTTCGAAATACAACGAATTCAGGGTCTCGGCCAAGGGTAGATCGAGGACGCTCAGATTGATCGCCGGCTCATCGCTCTGGTTGCCGTGGTTGTGCCAGGTGTCGTGCGGTGTCAGCACGAGATCGCCCGGCCCGAACACGATGTTCTCGCCTTCGACGCCGGTGAAGTTCATCGTGCCGGTCAACCCCAGGCGGATGGCGTTGGGCGAATGGCGGTGCGGCGGCATGATCTCGCGCGGATCGTTGACGCGATAGGCGACGTACAGCGTCGACGCGGTGGCGCGTTGCGGAGCCAAGCCCGGATTGACGAGGACGAGAGAGCGCCGCTCCGAGGTCTCGGTCTTGATGAGCGCCGCCGAGCGATGCAGCAAGGGCTCGATTTGCCGCTTGTACTTCCAGATGAAGGGTACCGCCTTGCGGCCTTGCATCACCTGGCGGTCCTCGTCGTGCGTGACGCTGCGGTCGACGACCCAGTAGGGCGCCATGTTGTTGGCGTACACGTCGCGGTGCAGCGCGTCGAGCGAAGCCTGCAGCTCGCCGATCTCGGTCAGCTTTTCTTCCACACGCATCGGTTCCTCGCATGAACCAAGTTCGAAAGTGGTTCCACCGTTGTCAGAAACCGGAGTCTGACTTGAACCAACAGCGCCGTCAACCGCAGCCGGCGCGCGGAATCCATTGCTGCGACGCCTGTGGTATCTTATTGCAGGCAAAGATATCGGCTACGAGATATGTATCAAGGCGATCAAGCTCTGAGCAAAGTGCGCGACTTCATCGAGACGAGAAATTTCGCCGTCGATGGACGCATTCCGCCGGAAAGGACGCTCGCGGCTGAGTTGGGTGTCGGGCGCCGTTCGCTGCGGCGGGCGCTCGATGTGCTCGAACAAGAGGGCCGAATCCACCGTCACCAAGGACGCGGCACCTTCATCGATCCGCGCCGCCCGGCATCCGCCGACGCCGTCATCTCGGCGCCGAATTCCATCGAGCGCGGGGCGAACCGGCTCTCCTTGAGCGCCGCTCTCGACAACGTTCTCGATCAGACCAATCCCCTCGAGGTGATCGAAGTGCGATTGGCGACCGAACCCGTCATGGCGCGCCTGGCGGCCTTGCGAGCATCTCAATCCGAGATCAAGCGCCTCCAGACTCTAGCGGCCAAAACCCGTACGGCGAGCGACGCCGAAACCTACGAGCGCGCCGATTCGCTCTTCCACCGAACCATAGCCGAAGCGGCACGCAACACGCTGTTCCTGGCGTTCTTCGATACGATGCGCGCCAGTCAGCGCGATGTCGGCTGGCGCCGCTTGGGCGAAAACGCCCATTGCTACAAGCGCCAATCGGTGTATGCCGGCTTCCACGAGTCGATCGCCGCCGCCATTGCCGCACGCAACGGTCACGAGGCGTTCGCGCAGATGCAGCGCCATCTCGGCGACGTGCGGCAGTACATCCAAGAACAGGCTTTCCCCCCGTCGGACCCGACCCAGTAGACTTCCGCGCATTGGTTCGGAAGAATACCGGCCGCGTTCCAATAACGAACCAATTCTATGGCCAAGATCGATGAGTTCGATTACATCGTCGTGGGCGCCGGTTCCGCCGGCTGCGTCCTCGCCAACCGCCTAAGCGCGGACCCGGACGTTTCCGTCCTGTTGCTGGAGGCCGGCGGATGGGACCGCGATCCCTGGATCCACATCCCTTTGGGGTGGGGCCAGATCCTGCAGAAGCGTCTGCACGACTGGAACTACTTCTGCGAGCCTGAGGAGAACGTCGGCGGCCGGCGGGTCGAATGCGCGCGCGGCAAGGTGGTCGGCGGCTGCTCCTCGACCAATGCCATGGCCTACGTGCGCGGCAATCGCGGCGACTACGATCGCTGGGCCGCCGCGGGCGCCGGCGGCTGGTCGTACGACGACGTGCTGCCCTATTTCCGCAAACTGGAACGCTGGGAAGGCGGCCCCTGCGCCTATCGCGGCGGCGACGGACCCTTGAGCGTCCAGACCTGCCGGTACCAGGACCCGTTGATCGATGCGTTCGCCCAGGCCGGCCGGACGGCCGGGCATGCTTGGACCGACGACTACAACGGCGCGGAGCAGCTCGGCTTTTCGCGGCTGCAGATGACGATCGGCAAGGGCCGGCGATGCAGCTCCGCGACGGCGTATCTGCGTCCGGCTCTGAAGCGGCCGAACTTGACGGTCAAGGTGTTGGCGCTCACCACCCAAATCTCGATCGACGCCGGCCGGGCAGTCGGCGTCGAATATCGGCAGAACGGCGCGACGCGAACGGCGCGGGCCCGCCGCGAGATCATCCTGTCGGGAGGCGTCATCAATACGCCGCAGCTGCTGATGCTCTCGGGCGTTGGCGATCCCGATGAATTGCAGCGGCACGGCATTCCCGTCAAGGCCCCGGTCATCGGCGTCGGGCGCAATCTGCAGGATCACGTCTCCGTGATATTGATGTATCACCGCAAGGAGCCCGGCCCGTTTCTGTCGATGATGCGCTACGACCGCATTGCCCGCGAACTCGGCAAGGCGTATTTCTTCGGCAGGGGGTTCGCGGCCGATGTGCCCGGCGGCGGCGTCGCCTTTCTCAAGAGCCGCGCTGACTTAGGCCTGCCCGATATTCAGGTGCTGCTGACGGCCGCGCCCCTGGGCGCGTGGCCCTACCTCCGCCCTTTCAAGGCACCCTTCACCGACGGCTTCGCCTGCCGCATCGTGATGCTGCATCCGGAGAGCCGCGGCCGAGTGGCGCTGCAGTCACGCGACCCGGCTGCGCATCCGCGAATTCTGCAGCGCTTTCTCGCCACCGATGCCGATTGGCGCGCCGTGCGGGCCGGCGTGCACATGGCGCGCGAGCTGGCTGCACAACCGTCGATGCAGCGCTTCATCGCGCGCGAGTTTTCGCCGGGGAGCGACCAACGGTCCGATGCGGACATCGATGCGCATATCCGCCGCACCGCGATCACCGTCCATCACCCGGCCGGCACGTGCAAGATGGGCAGCGCGGCCGACGAACTCGCCGTGGTCGACACCCAGCTCAAGGTCCGCGGCGTCGACGCGCTGCGCGTGGTGGACGCCTCGGTCATGCCCGACCTCGTGAGCGGCAACATCAATGCGGCGGTCGTCATGATCGCCGAGAAAGCCGCCGACCTGATTCGCGGCCTTAAAATTTAAAGCTGAAGCCGCCGATGTACTCGCGCGGCGGGTAGTAGCCCTGCGTCGTCTCACCGCCATATTGGTGGGTGAAGCGATAGCTCACCGCGGCTCGATCCGCCAGTCCCCTTCTCGCGGTCGTTGCATCGCTCATCATCGAAAGCTTATTGTTGGCGAACCAAATTCGCCCATTGGTTCGATAGTGGCACTATGCATAGGTCATGACAACAACATTTCTGGTTTCTTTGGGGATAATGGTTCGAGTGGTGAAACCCGGCCCTGATCGGTGGTTCGGGTACGCACGTTGACGGAGAACGACATGGGCTTCGATGTACTCATTGTGGGCGCCGGATCCGCGGGCTGCGTGCTGGCCGCGCGCTTGAGCGAAATCCCCGGGATCACGGTTGGCCTGATCGAAGCGGGCGGCCCGGCGACCGACCCGGATATCGCCATTCCGCAGCAATGGCCGCTGCTCCCCGGGCGGGACTACGATTGGGCCTACCGCACGGTGCCGCAGCCGGGAACCGCGGGCCGCCGGCATGATTGGCCCCGCGGACGCGTGATCGGCGGTTCGAGCTGCCTGCACGCGATGGCTCACGTGCGAGGGGCCCTCGAGGATTTTCGCGCCTGGGCGGAAGTCACCGGTGCTGCGCGCTGGTCGTACGAGGGCCTGCTCCCCGGGTTCCGCAGGATCGAAAGTTTTTCCGGCGGCGCGAGCGAGCAGCATGGCGCCGGCGGCCCGCTGCCGGTGCTGTTGCCCAACGCCGAGGTGAGTCCGGTCGTGCGGGCGTATATGGGAGCCGGATTGGCGGCGGGCATTCCCTGGCTCGGCGATCACAACACCGGCAGGCTCATCGGCGTCGCGCCGAATTCGCTCACCATCCGCGCCGGACGCCGCGTCACGGTGGCCGACGCCTACCTCGAACCCGTCCTGGCACGCGGCAATTTGACGGTGATAAGTTGCGCCCTGGTGCATCGACTCACCCTGTCGGGCACGCGCGTGACCGGCGTGACCGCGCAAATCGACGGCCAGGTCACCCCCATCGCGGCGGGCATGACGATTGTATGCGCCGGCGCGATCGCGACCCCGCTGCTGCTGCTGCGTTCAGGCATCGGTCCCGCCCGGAGTCTCGAGCGCGCCGGCGTCGCGTGCCTCTCGGACCACGCCGGGGTCGGCGAAAACCTGCATGACCATTTGCTGACGGCAGGCAACGTCTATCGCGCCAAGAAGCCCGTGCCGCCGTCGCGATTGCAGCACTCCGAATCCTTGACCTACGTCCATTGCGGCGAACTGAGCCGCCCCGACGGCGCTCCGGATGTGGTGTTGGGCTGCGTCGCGGCACCCACCGTCACCGAGTGCTTCGAGCGGCCCGCGATGGGCAGCGCCTATACGATTCTCTCCGGCGTGACTCACCCCACCAGCCGCGGCCGGATTACCCTCACCGGTCCCGAAATCACCGACCCGCCTATGATCGATCCTCAGTATCTGTCCACCGATCATGACCGCCGGCTCGTCCGGCAGGCGCTCGATCTGGCCCGCAGGGTGGGTCACCAACCCGAGCTGGCGGAGTGGCGGGCGGAGGAGATCTATCCGGGCGCCGATTGCCGCAGCGACGCGGATCTCGAGGCGTTTCTCGAGCGCGCCGTGATGACCCATCACCATCCCGTCGGCACGTGCCGCATGGGTCGGGCGGCGGGCAGCGTGGTGGACGCCGATCTCAAGCTGCACGGTTTCGAGCAGCTTTACGTGGTCGACGCGTCGGTGATCCCGGTCATCCAGTCCGGACCCATCCATGCGGCCGTATTGGCCATCGCCGAAACCTTCGCGGCCGACATCGCCGGACCGATATTAGGGCGTTAACGCTGACCAGAATTCGTATGTTCTGAGTGTCCATTCGGGCCCTGTTTTTTTCATGTCGCCTACTACGGTTGAATGATATCAGCCTGGCTCTCCACCTCGCGCGCCTCTTGATTGCGTTGCTGGGCGCGCAAGGCGTCGGCCAGCAGCCGTCGCGCCTGCCTCTGCGTGCCGGGATCGCCGCTCGCGAGCGCCAGCGCCTTGCGGCCGCAGCCCTCGGCCTGGTGTGCATCGCTCTCCACCAGCCGCAGCCGCCCGAGCTCGATCCACAGCAAGGGATTGTTCGGCTCGATACGCAGTGCCCGATCCAGCGTCGACGACGCCGCGTCGATGTCGCCCCGCGCGAGCAGCGTGTGTGCCTGCGCCACGAGCGAGCGGGTGGCGGGCGACAAATGATTCTCGCGGGCCGGCGCTGGCGGCCTCGGCGCCGGAGCCGGCGCACTGGGCGGCGGGCGAGACGGCGAGGCACCGGTCGCCGGCGGGCTCTGCACCGGCGGACTCGGTAACGACAGGCGCGGTGCCGGGGCCGGGCAGCCGCTGAGCAGCACGGCGGCGGCGGTGAGTGCGAGGGCGAGCCTCGTCAGTGAATGATGGTGTTGAACCACGCCTTGACCTTATCAGTGACCTTGCCGGGCGGCGCGGCCGCGGGGCCGGATGACACGGCATTGCAGTCCGGCCTGCCCGGCAACACCGTGCCCCTCGGCACCGCGATGGACACGGCGTCCGCACTGCAGGCGGGCGTCGTTTCCAATCCATCCCCGAATCCGATCCAGCGGTCCTCGACGAGTTCCGGCGGCACCGGTTGGAACGACGCAGACTTAAGATGCGCCAGAGTGTCGGCCCACACCGGCAGCGCCCCGGCAGCGCCGGTGAGCCCGGTCGCACGGTTGTCGTCGTAGCCCACCCACGCGACCGCTACGTAGCTGCCGGTGAATCCCGCGAACCAGCTGTCGCGGGTATCGGAGGACGTGCCGGTTTTGCCGGCGACCACCGTGCCCCGCGGCAGGCGGGCGGCCGCATCACGCCCGGTGCCGCGCGTCGTCACCAGCGTCAGCATGCGGTCGAGCTGGTAGACGGCGGCCGGCGGCGCAGCGGCCTCGACCTGCACCTTGAAGCTCTTGAGCGGGCGGCCGTGCTCGTCGAGCACCGCACGCACGGCCCGCAGTCGGGCGCGAAAGCCGCCGTTCGCCAGGGAGGTGTAGACCTGCACGACCTCGAGCGGCGTCATCTCCACGGTGCCGAGCAGCAGCGATGGGTTGAGGGCCGGGCGGGTTTCGAGCCCCAGGCTTTGCAAGGTATCGGCGACCTGCGGCAGGCCGAGGTCGAGCCCGAGCCGCACGGTCGCGAGGTTCATGGACTCGGCCAGCGCGCGCGCCATCGGCACCCGACCGTAGACCTGATGCTCATAGTTCTGCGGCGCCCAGATGCTGCCGTCGGTGAGCTTGAGTTCGATCGGGGCGTCCTCGATCAGGGTGGCCGCATTGTAGCGGCCGGTTTCCAGTGCGGTGAGGTACACCGCGGGCTTCACCAGCGAACCGATCGGCCGGCGCGCGTCCAGCGCGCGGTTGAAGCTGTCGGTGCCGACGTCGCGGCCGCCGACCACCGCAACCACGTCGCCGCTGTTCGGCTCGGCGACGATCACCGCACCCTCTAGGGATGCACCGCGTATCCGGCTCGCCGCATCGAGGCGCTTCAGGTTCACGGTCAATGCACGCTCTGCGGCCGCCTGCGCGCGCGGGTCGAGGCTCGTGTACACGGCAAGACCCGCGGTGGCGAGATCCGCTTCAGCGTAGTCGCGCTTCAAGTGCCGTCGGACGAGATCGAGATAGGCCGGCACATAGCTGCCGCCCGGCGGCCTTAGCCCAAGGGAACTCGCGGCGGCGCGTTTCGCGGCCGTGGAATCGATCAGATGTGCCAGGCTAAGTTCCTGCAGCACGAGGTTGCGCCGCGCGCTGGCGCGGTCGGCGTGTCTGCGCGGGTCATAATAGGACGGACCCTTGACCAGCCCGATCAGCAGCGCCAGTTCACCGACGTCGAGTTCGGCGAGGGGCTTGGCGAAGTAATACTCGCTGGCGAGTCCGAAGCCGTGGATCGCGCGCGAGCCGTCCTGGCCGAGATACACCTCGTTGAGGTAGGCCACCAGGATTTCCTCCTTGGAAAAGTGCGCCTCGAGCCGCAGTGCCATCACGGCCTCGGTCGCCTTGCGGCCGAAGGTCTGCTCGTCCGACAGAAAGTAATTTTTCACGAGCTGCTGGGTCAGCGTACTGCCACCCTGCACCACACGGCGGGCCCGCAAGTTGGCCCAGAGCGCGCGCACTATCCCGTACACGTCGACGCCGTGGTGCTCATCGAAGCGCCGGTCCTCGATCAATTTGATGCCCGAACGCAGCAAGGGCGGCACGTCGGCAGGCGACAAGACGAGACGGTCCTCACCGTGGATGGGAAACACACTGCCGACCACGGGCGGATCGAGGCGGAACACCGGCAGCTCTGTGCCATCGGCCTGCCGGAGGTCCGTGATCGAGTCGCTGCCCGCGCGGATTGACACCCGCGTGGGCTCCCGCAGCTCGTCGATGAAGCGCACCCGGCGTGCCTGCAGATCGAAAGAACCGCCATGCCGTCGATACACACCAGGGCCCGCCGACGGATCCCCGGTTCGGTAATGGAGGCGGCGCAGCTCCTCTTCGAGGTCGTCGGCCGCGACCGGAGCACCGACGTAGAGTTCGAGCGGTGCAGCGAAGACACGCGCCGGCACCGACCAGTGCCGACCCTGGAATTCTCGGGTGACGACGCGGTCGAGGTACACCACCCAAGCGGCGATGGCGGCTAGGAGTGCGACGCACCCAATGAGGAGCGGGAGGCGCCAGCGAGGCGCCCGGGAGCGGGCCACGCAGCCTGTCCCTAACGAACCATTTGCGCAGGCGGCAGCTCGAATCTCCACCCGGTGCGCGCAGCCAACTCCTGCATGTCCTCGACGGTGTCGATATCGGTGAGGAAGCGCCGGTTCGTCGTCTCATAAACATGGACGAGCTCGGGATGACGTTCGATCAGATGACGGCAGCCGAGATTCGTATCGCTCGCGAGCACCTGCGTGCGCGCCGTCTCGTCGAGCACGATCGGGTTGCCGCGTGCGGTGTCGATGACCGGCACCAGAACGTGGCCCTGAGGACGCTTTTTGAATGCGCCGATCAGCTCGATCAAATCGTTCGCGGCAATCAACGGTTGGTCGGCGAGAACGATCAGGACTGCGTCGAAGGAGCCCGTGAGTGCGGCGAGTCCAACCCGCACCGAACTTTGCTGACCTTCAGCATGCGCCTCGTTGTGCGCGAGCGTCACGGGAAAGTTCTGCACCTGCGCCTCGATCGCATCTCGCGCGTGACCGGTCACGACCACGACCTCATCGACGCCGGCGCCGCTCAGGGCAATGAGCTGACGCCGGATCAGCGGCACCCCCTCGAGACGGATCAGCGGCTTGCTGACTCCTCCCATGCGCCGGCCCTCCCCGGCGGCCAACACCACGCCGCCGACGCGCCACCGCGCGTGCAGACCACCGCCCTGTTTTAGCAAACATCCCATTGCCGCCGCCTCGTGATGACTCGATCGTAATGCCCGGGATTCAGTTTAGCACCTGGGGCAAGCGTGACAGGCTGGCGAGATTATGCGCGGGCAGGAAGCGGCTGACCAAATTGCGGGCCATCGCCATGGCCGCGGATTCGGGTACCTGGATCGTGGGATGCAGCCACACGATGCGCGTCCCGCGCGCCCGGATCTGCGCCAGCACCTGGGCCAGCGCGCCGGGCTCGTCGGTATCGTAGCCGTCGCTGAAAATAAACATGACATCGCCGCGACGCAGCGTCCGGCTGAGGTGGTGGTGAAAAGCATCCTGTAGGCAGCTCGCAATGCGGGTCCCGCCGCCGAAGCCGAAGGTCGCGGCATTGATTTTCTCCTGCACGCGGCGGCCGCCCCGCTGCATGAGCGCGGTAACGTCGGCGAGCCGCGTGTGAAAGACGAACGCGCGGGCATCCATCACCTCGACGAACGCGCGGGCAAGCCTCAGGTAGAACTGCGCGTGCACTTCCATCGATCGGCTGACGTCCACGAGGAGCACCACGCGCGGCGGCTCACGGCGGCGGCGCACCTGCTGCAGCTGGATCAGTTCGCCCGCAGTACCCATCGCGGTGCGCAATGTTCGACGCAGATCAACCGCGCCGTCGGCCTTGCTTTTTTGCCAACGCCGCAGTAGCTGCATGCGCAAGCGACGCTGAAACTGGTCCACGACCAGTTCGAATCGTTCGATGTCTTCCGGTGTCCAGTCGGTGAAATCCCGCTGCTCCAGCGCTTCGGTCCGGCTGGCTCCGCCTTGTGCGGTCGTGCTGCGATCGTCATCGACCAAATCCTGGGTCGCACCGAGACCGGTGCTTTGCGAGCCGGGCGCAAATCGTGGCGGCTCATTGCCCGACTCTGCGCGCCGCTCCTCGATCAGCTCCGGGATCGTGCGCCGGCGGCGCGATGCGCCCGAGATGCGCGTCGTACCCTGGACCCGATCCGGGAACCAAAATGCCCGATGCAGCGCGGAATACTTGAGCCACTGCGGCCGATTACCGGACGCGATCGCGCGCCACCGCGCCTCGACGTGCGGCCAAGCGGATAACGGCACGTCGGCGGCCGCGCGCGTCATGAGCTCGACCTCGGCATAGCCCAGAGCGAAGCCGTGTTCGCGCAGGTAGCCGGCGAACTCGGCCAAACGCTCGCGCGGATCACGGGCCTCAGCGCTCACGCCGGCGGCACGGCAACGCTCGGATCCTGTGCGCTGCGGGGTCCGTCGAGTAGTTTGCCGAGGCGCTCGGCGGTCAACTGCCAGCGGTCGTTGCGCGTCTTGACGAGCGCCGCCAGCGTCGGCATCAGCAGGCGTGGATCAGCAGGCAATTCGGCGTGGCCGAGGCCGAACAGCACGCGCACCCAGTCGAGCGTTTCGGCGATGCCCGGGGTCTTCTCCAGATCCTCGCGGCGCAAGCGCTGCACGAAGGCGACGGCTTCCTCGACCAGCCGGGCGCCGGCGTCGGGTACCAGCGTCCGTACGATCTGCATCTCGCGCGCGAGCGACGGGAAGTCAAGATAGTGGAACAGACAGCGGCGGCGCAGCGCGTCGGACAGATCCCGGGTGCCGTTGCTCGTCAACACGACGAGCGGCTTGCTGAGCGCGACGAGCGTGCCGAGCTCGGGCACGGTGACCTGGTACTCGGACAACATTTCCAGCAGGAAGGCCTCGAAGGCTTCATCGGCACGGTCGATTTCATCGATGAGCAGTATGCAAGGTTCCGTGCAGCGGATCGCCTGGAGGAGCGGCCGCTCGAGCAGAAAGCGCTCCGTAAACAGATTCTCGCGCAGCGCAGCGCTTTCGATCTGCCCGGCCTCGGCAAGCCGGATTTCGAGCAACTGCCGCGAGTAGTTCCACTCGTAGACGGACTGGCTGAGATCGAGTCCCTCGTAACACTGCAGCCGCAGCAGGCGGCGGCCGAGCGCTCGGGCACTGGCTCCCGCAATCGCGGTCTTGCCGACACCCGCCGCGCCCTCGATCAGAATCGGGCGTTCCAGCGTGAGACCCATCCACAGCAGGTCGGCCAGATCCTCGTCGGCGACGTAGCCGGCGTTGAACAGACGCTCGCGCAGTTCAGACGAGGTAGTCACCGCAACGCAGGTGTTTCTCGCGCGATTGTCGAGCACGGGACAATCAAGCCTTGCGACCGAACAGGCCCATGATCCAACCTCGCAGGATCGCCCAAACCAACGAGAGGAGGTTCAGCTCGCGCGCCGCGGGTGCCGCGGCAGCGGCCCGAGGCGCAGGCGCGGGCAGCGGCGGCGCGTCAGACGGCGTGACGGTCGTACTCGCCGGCTCCGCGTGGCCGGTCGACGCGGGAGCCGATCCGGCGCTCGGTCGCGCGTCCTCGAGTGCACGCGCCTTGTCTGAAAACGTGGCGGCGAATTGTCCCAGCAGCACGTCGGACACCGACACCATCATCCGCCCGCCGAACTGCGCGAACTTGCCGTTGATGATCACGTTCGCCTGACCGTTGAGCGTGCTGCCACCGTCGTCGGCCGCGGCCACAATGGCCGTCAGATCCATTGAGGCCGACGATCCGCCCTTGTCCGCACCTTTCCCCAACATGCGCAGCGTGCGCGTCGCCGGATCGAGGGCCAACACCTCGATATCACCCGCGAAGGCCGCCACGGCGGGTCCGACCTTGACCCGCACATTGCCTTTGTAATGAGTCGCATCGAGCTGCTCCGAGATCTGTGCCCCGGGCATGCAGCCCGCGACTTCGGGAACGTTCGTCAGCAGCTGCCATGCGGCGTCGACACTGGCGGCAACTTTGTACTGCTTGACGAGTTTGAACTCCATGGTTCAGCCGGCGATCCCGAGCTGCTTCAGCTGCTTCCAGACGCGGAACGCCGTGTGCGGCATGTTCATATGGGTAACGCCCAGGTGGGCGAAGGCGTCGACCACCGCACTGGTGAAGGTCGGGATGCTGCCCACGTGCGGCGACTCGGCGACGCCTTTTGCACCGATCGGGTGATGGGGCGACGGCGTCACCGTGAAGTCCGTTTCCCACTTCGGCGTTTCGGCCGAGGTCGGGAGAAAATAATCCATCAGCGTATTTCCCTGGATGTTGCCCTGCGCGTCGAACGACAATAGCTGACCCATCGCGACGGCATACCCTTCGGTCAGGCCGCCATGGATCTGGCCCTCGATGATCATCGGATTGATGCGGGTACCACAATCGTCAAGCGCGTAAAAACGCCGGACGTGAGTCTCGCCGGTGCCCTTGTCGATATCCACGACGCACAGATAGGCGCCGAACGGAAAGGTGAAGTTTGGCGGGTCGTAGTAGTAGACGGCCTCTAAGCCCGGCTCCATACCCTCCGGAGGCGCATGGTAGGCAGCCCAGGCAATGTCCTTCATGGTCTTGAACTTGTCGTCGCGGCCGCGCAGCTTGAACCGGTCGATCTCCCAGTCGAGGTCGGCTTCGCTGACCTCGAGCAGGTGCGCGGCGATCTTTTTGGCCTTCGCGTGAATCTTGCGCGACGCCATCGCGATCGCCGCACCGGCGACCGGAATCGAGCGCGAGCCGTAGGTGCCGAGACCGTACGGCGCCGTGCTGGTATCGCCTTCCTCGACTTGGATGACCTCTGAGGGAATGCCGATTTCGGTCGCGATGATCTGGGCGTAGGTCGTCTCGTGGCCCTGGCCTTGCGTGATCGTTCCCATGCGAGCGATCGCGCTGCCGGTGGGGTGCACACGGATCTCGCAGGAGTCGAACATGCCGACGCCCAGGATGTCGCAGATCTTGCTCGGACCCGCGCCCACCACCTCCGTGAACGTCACGACACCGATTCCCATCAGCGTCGGACATTTCGGATCGGCGCGTTTGGCCGCCTGCTCGGCGCGCAGTGCCTTGTAGTCCACCGCATCGAGGACCTTCTTGAGCGCGGTGTGATAGTCGCCGGAGTCGTACTCGAATCCGAACGCGGACTTGTAGGGGAACTGCTCGCGACGGATGAAGTTCTTGGCCCGGATCTCGGCCTTGTCCATGTTGAGCTTCTGCGCCAGCACATCGACCATGCGCTCGATCAGGTAAACCGCCTCGGTGACGCGGAACGAGCACCGATAGGCCACGCCGCCCGGCGCCTTGTTCGTGTAGACGCCGTCGACGCGGCAGTGGGCGGCGCCGATGTCGTAGCTGCCGCTGCAGATATGGAACATCCCGGCCGGGAATTTGGTCGGGTCGGCGCAGGCATCGAAGGCGCCGTGGTCGGCATAGACCTGCGTGCGCAGCGCGAGGATCTTGCCGTCCGCGGTCGCCGCGAGTTCGCCCGTCATGTGGTAGTCGCGCGCGAACCCGGTCGAGGAGAGGTTCTCGATGCGATCCTCGACCCACTTGACCGGGCGCCCGAGCACGATCGAGGCGACGATCGCGCAAACGTAGCCCGGGTAGATCGGCACCTTGTTGCCGAAGCCGCCGCCTATATCGGGGGAAATGATCCGCACCTTCGACTCCGGGATGCCCGACAGCATCGAGACGACGGTGCGCACGACGTGCGGCGCCTGGCTGGTCATCCAGGTGGTCAGTTCGCCCCGGACCGGGTCGAAGGATGCGACGCAACCGCAGGTTTCGAGCGGGCACGGGTGCACGCGCGGGTAGAACATCTCCTGCTTGACGGTAACGGCGGCCGACGCGAACGCGGCGTCCGCCGCCGCCTTGTCGCCTGCTTCCCACGTGAAGATGTGGTTCGGGTGATAGCGCTTGCCGTGCGCGCCCTCGGTCTTGCCGGCGAGATCCTCGCGCAATACCGGCGCGTCCGCCTTGAGGGCGTCGAACGGATTCACCACCGCGGGCAGTTCGTCGTACTCGACCTCGACGGCTTCGACGCCGTCGGCCGCAGAATAGCGGTCTTCGGCGATCACGACGGCGACTTCCTGCATCTGAAAGTGGACTTTCTCGTCCGCGAGGACGGCCTGCACGTCGCCGGCGAGCGTCGGCATCCAGTGCAGCTTCAGGGGCTTCAGGTCGTCAGCCGTGAGGACCGCGATCACGCCCGGAACTTTCAGCGCCGCTTCCTTGTTGATCCTCTTGATGCGCGCATGCGCAACGCTCGCCCGGACGATGTCCATGTGGACCATCCCCGGCAGCTTGATGTCGTCGACGTAATTGCCCTTGCCCTGGATGAAGCGCGCGTCCTCCTTGCGGAGCCGCGCCACACCCATCCCCATCAGTTCTTTCTGGCGATCATCGATCAGTGCGCTCATGTAGTACTCCCTTTAGGCCGCAACGCCGGGCGCGGTCTTGGCCTGGTTGAGTGCCCGGGCCGCGTGCAGCACGGCCTTGACGATGTTTTGGTAGCCGGTGCACCGGCACAGATTGCCCGACATGCCGGCGCGCACCTCGGCTTCAGTCGGGTTCGGATGCTCCTGCAAAAAGCGGTAGGCGCGCATCAGCATCCCCGGCGTGCAGAAGCCGCACTGCAGACCGTGCTCCTTGTAGAAGCCGTCCTGAATTGCGTGCAGAACTCCGGCAGTCGCGAGACCTTCGACGGTACGCACGTCGCTGCCCTCGCATTGCACGGTGAGGTGGGTGCACGATTTGACCGACTGACCGTCGATGTCGACCGTGCAGGCGCCGCAGTGGCT
>Ga0181536_10003265_pt1 | contig 17720 bp, 16 predicted proteins | sample PEATcosm2014_Bin_41_FD_121105 | JGI IMG/M metagenome (GOLD analysis project Ga0181536, IMG submission 121105) | Peatland microbial communities from MTU Mesocosm Facility, Houghton, MI, USA - PEATcosm2014_Bin17_60_metaG | ecosystem: Environmental > Terrestrial > Soil > Wetlands > Peat | place... | reverse complement strand
GACGGCGGGGTCTTCGCCTTCGGCACAGTGCCGTTCTTAGGGTCGCTGCCGGGGAGGGGCGTCTCGGTCGACAACATCATCGGGATCGCCTCCACCCCCTCGGGCAACGGCTACTGGCTGGTGTCGGCCACAGGGACCGTCTACGGCTTCGGCGCCGCCCAGCAGCTGGGCACAGCCAAGGGCACGTCGTCGCCGGTCTCGGCCATCGCCGGGACCCCCACAGGCGGCGGCTACTGGATCACCACCCAGAACGGGGCGGTCCACGCCTTCGGCAACGCCAAGAGCTTCTCCACACTGCCCGCTCTCGGGGTCACCCCGGCCCTCCCGGTCATCGGCGTCGTCCACACCGCCGACACAGGGGGCTACTGGCTGATCGGGGCCGACGGGGGGATCTTCGCCTTCGGCGACGCCGGGTTCGTGGGGTCACTGCCGGGGCTGACAGTCCACGTCACCGACGTGGTGGGGGCGGTGCCGACCGAGGGGTGAGCGTGCCGCCGCCGCCGGCGGGGGGTTCAGGCGACCGGCGCCTCGGCCAGTTCGAGCCGCTCCCGGTCGGTCTTGGGGTGGGCGTTGATGAAGAGGCCGCCCACGAGCGCACCCAAGGCCAGGGAGCCCGCCGCCCAGGCGCTGGCCGAGGCGAACCCGTGGACGGTGGCCCGGGCGACGGCCTCTGCGCCGCCGGGGTGGGCGGTCAGGTAGGTGGCGGTGGCCGTGGCGGCCAGGGTGTTCAACAGGGCGGTGCCGATGGAGGCGCCGACCTGCTGGGCGGTGTTGGTGGTGGCCGAGGTCACCCCGACGTCGCGGGGCGCGGCGTTGCTGGTGGCGGTGGAGACGCACGGGACGATGGCCAACCCGAGCCCGAGGCCGAGGAGGAGCTCGGTGGGCAGGATGTGGGTGGTGTAGGCGGCGCCGGGGGAGAGCCTGGTGAGGAGGGCGACGCCGAGGGCGGCGATGAGGAGCCCCGGGACCACCAGCGCCCGCGTGCTCAGCCGGGCCATCAGCCGGCTGGCCAGCTGGGTGGCGGCCACCCCGTTCACGGCCATGAGCGGCAGGAAGGCGACGCCGGTCTTGAGCGGCGAGTAGTGGTCGACCGTCTGCAGGAGGTAGGTGAGGAAGAGGAAGGTGCCGTACATGCCGAGCACGGCGAGCACGATCGCCACCAGCGACCCGCCGCGGTTGCGGCTGGCCAGGATGCGCAGCGGCAGGAGGGGCCCCGACACCCTGGCCTGCACCGCCACGAAGAGGCCGAGGAGCGCCACCGCCGATCCCATGGCGACGAGCACGGTGCCCGACCGCCACCCCTCGGCGCCGGCCTCGCCCAGGCCGTAGACGAGGGCGACCAGGCCGCCGCAGCCGAGCACCGCGCCGGGGATGTCGAGGTGCACCCCGTGGTGGCCCTGGCGCCGGGGGATCATCGTCACGGCGCCGGCGGTGACGAGGGCGGCGATGGGCAGGTTCACGTAGAGGCACCAGCGCCAGTCGAGGTACTGGGTCAAGAGCCCCCCCAGGATGAGGCCGAAGGCGGCGCCGCCGATGGCGATCGTGGCGTAGATGCCGAAGGCCCGCCCGCGTTCGTGGGGGTCGGTGAAGGTGGTGGTCAAGATGGACAGGACCGACGGGGCCAGCATGGCGCCGAAGCCCCCCTGCAGCGCCCGGGCGCCGATCAGCATCGCCGTGTCCTGCGCGGCGCCGCCGACCGCCGAGGCGAGTGCGAACCCGACGACGCCGATGATGAGCGTCCGCTTGGGCCCGATGACGTCGCTGATCCGGCCCCCGAGGAGCAGCAGCCCGCCGAAGCCCAGGGTGTAGGCGGTCACCACCCACTGGCGGTCGGTGTCGGTGAAGCCCAGCGAGTGCTGGGCCGAGGGGAGGGCGATGATCATGATGGTGGTGTCGAGCACCACCATCAGCTGGGCGCTGGCGATCACCACCAGGACCCACCAGTGGGCCCGGGGCACGGCGGGGCGGGCGACCGGCGCCGCGGCGACGCCGGTCACCACTGGGCTCCGCTCACGAGCGCCCGGACGAAGGGTTGGCCACCACCCGGCGCGGGCGGTAGGTGACGGTGTAGCGGTCCTCGGTGGCGCTGGCGAGCAGGGCCTCGTCGACCTGGTACGCCTCGGCGAACTTGCGCACGGTCGCCTTGTCGGGGTCGGCCTCGAGCTCGGCCTCGGCCCGGATCTCGAGGGTGCGGAAGGGGTCGTCGGGGTCGATGATGAACAGGCAGCAGTCCGGGTTGGCCGACAGGTTCTTGTACTTCTGGCGGTCCGAGGTGATCGAGCCCTTCAGCCGGCCGTCCCCGTCCACCAGGTACCACACGGCCGTCGACTGGGGACGGCCCGTTGCGTCCACGGTGGTGAGGACGGCGGTCAGGGGGGAGAGGAGGAGGTCCCGGTGGCTGGCGGGGACCTGGCCCAAGATGTCGTTCAGGGCGCGCTCGTTTTCGGCGGGGAGGGGCATTGCTGGGCAATCTAGTGACTGCGCAGCCGGCGTCAGGCCGGGGCCGCCGTCCCCTGCGCCTCGGCCAGCCGGGCGATCACGGTGCGCCGGAGCAGCTTGCCGGTGTCGGTCCGGGGCAGCTCGTCCCAGAACTCGATGTGCTCGGGGGTCTTGGAGGACCGCAGCCGCGCCCGCACGAGCCGGCGCAGCTCCTCGGGGTCGGGGTGGCCGCCCTCGGCGGGCACCACCACGCCCACCAGCCGCTGGCCCCACTCGTCGTCGGGGAGGCCGACCACCACGGCGTCGACCACCCCCTCGTGGTCCAAGAGGACGTCCTCGATCTCGGCCGGGGCGATGTTCTCCCCGCCCCGGATGATGGTGTCGTCGGCCCGCCCCTCCACGAAGAGGTAGCCCTCGGCGTCGAGGTGGCCGCGGTCGCGGGTGCAGAACCAGCCGTCGTCGTCGAGCAGGCTCGTCCCTGTGTACTCGCCCGAGACCTGGTCGCCCCGCAGGAAGAGGAGGCCCGGCTCGCCGGGCGGAAGGACCCTGCCCGCCTCGTCGCGCACCTCGAGCTCGATCCCCGGCAGGAGCCGGCCCACCGATCCGAGGCGCGCCCGAACGGCGGGATCGGCCGAGGAAAGGGCGTCGCGGTGGTCGTCGGGGCCGAGCAGGGCGATGGTCGAGCTGGTCTCGGTCAGGCCGTAGGCGTTGACGAAGCCGGTGGATCCGAAGAGCTCGAGGGCCCGCAAGAGGACGGCCGGCGCCATGCGCGAGCCGCCGTAGGAGAGCGAGGCCAGCGACGGGGTCCCGGCGTCGGTCTCCTCCCCGAGGTGCTCGACGATGCGGGCCAGCATGGTGGGGATGACCATGGCCTGGGTCACCCGCTCCTCCCGGACGGTGCGGAGCCACCCCTCGGGGTCGAAGCGGTCGAGGTAGACGATGCGTCGGCCGGCGTAGAGGTTGGACAGGAGGTTGGCCACGCCGGCGATGTGGTAGGGCGGCACGGCCACCAGCGCCGCCTCGTCGTGGCCGGCGGCGCCGAACTCGCAGGTGCCGAAGAGGTACGACACCAGGTGGCGGTGGCGGAGGACGGCGGCCTTGGGGGCCGAGGTGGTCCCGCTCGTGTAGAGCAGGAGGCAGGTGGCGTCGGGGTCCTGGGCCTCGGGCTCGGCGGCACCGGTCACGGCCAGCGAGTCGTAGAACTCCTGGCGGCCGACGAACCGGTCGCCGTCGGCCCCGGCCGGCGGCTCGCCCTCGTGGACCACCAGGGCGCCGGGGTGGGCCTCGAGCTGGGCGGCGAGCTGGTCGGCGCCCAGCCGGTAGTTGAGCGGCACGAAGGGCACGCCCGCCCCGGCCGCCCCGAAGAGGGCGACCGGGTAGGCGAGGTGGTTGGTGCCGAGGTAGACGACCGAGGAGACCGCCCGGTCCCCGATCTGGGCCGAGGCCGCCCACGAGCGCTCGGCCAGGCCGGCGTAGGTCACCGAGTCCCCGCCGACGGTGACCGCCGTGCGGTCGCCGAACCCCGAGGCGGCCATGTCGAGGACCAGTCCGAGGTGCACGGGCCGCTCAGTCCGAGGAGGGGAGCGGCTTGGCCGTCTTGAGCTCGAGCGGCCGCCCGTCGACGGCCAGCTGGCCGTCGCCGGCCTTGGTGCACAGCACCTCGATGTCCGACGGGCCGTCGACGTATCGCTTCCCGAGCAGGGCGGCGCCCTCGTGGCCCGGCTGGACCCCGGCCATCTCCGGCGCCTCGTCCTTTCCGACCATGGGCAGGCCGCCGCAGGTGAGGGCGACCTCGCCGCCGGGGGGCTTGACCACCACGACCTCGGTGGTGGACACCGCGCTCTTGAGCTGGGTCCCCGCCTTCAGTTCCACACCACGCCCCTTCCTCTCGCCGGTCCCGGGGCCCGACGGCGACGACCGCCGCCGCGTGGTGGGCCCGGCACCGGGGCCCCGGCCCGCCCGGCACCGCCGGCCGCCTCATGGCGACCGGGCCGGCGGGCCCGGGCCGCGATGCTACCGCCGCTGCGCTCCGACCGAGCCTGCCCGGCCGGGGCCGGGCGGCTCGACGCGGTCGATGAGCCCCCAGTCGAGTGCGGTGGCGGCGTCGATGGCGGCGCCGCTCAGGGCGAGCAGGGCCGCCCGCTGGCGGCCGATGCGCCGGGGGACCGAGACGGTGCCCCCGGCCCCGGGGACCAGGCCCATGGACACCTCGGGGAGCGAGAACCAGGCGCCGGGCTCGGCGGTGACCGAGCCGGCGAAGGAGGCGAGCTCGACCCCGGCGCCGGCGCAAGCCCCGTGGACCCTGACCGCGGTGCGCGCCGCGCACCGGTGCATCCACGACGCGGCCCCCGCCGCCACCCGCACCGCGTGCGCCGTGACCGGGTCGGGCGACGTGCCGAACTCGGAGAGGTCACCGCCGCTGCAGAAGGAGGGGCCGGCCCCCGCCAGCTCGACCCGCTCGATCGCGGGGTCGGCATGGGCCAGCTGGAGGGCGGACACCAGGCCGTCGCGCATCGAGGCGCTGTAGGCGTTGTGCCGACCCGGCCGGTTCAAGGTGACCGAGAGGGTGGCGCCGAGCCGCTCGGTGAGCACGGCCGCGCCCGTGTCGCCGGCCGGCGGCGGCCGCCGGCGGGAAGAGAGCCAGCGGGCGTGCTCAGGACCGGACTGCAGCGCCGAGTAGGCGAAGGACTCGGCCACCAGGCCGTCGGTCACCTCGAGCGCCGCCGAGAGGCGGAGCAGCTGCACCAGGGCCACCGCCGCCATCGGCGCGGCGGTGCACGCCTCCTCGAGGCGCAGGAGCCACCTCGGCGCGTCGCCGACCCAGGGCCGGGGCGGGTCCGGCCGGTCGGCCAAGAGGACGTCGCCCGGCGCCCCGGGGTCGAGGGCGGCGTCGGTTGCCGCCACCCCGACCACCACGCAGGGGAGCGATCCGAGGAGCGCGCTGAGGTCGGGGCCGTCGTCCAGCTCGACCACGAGCAGCGGCCGGCCGGCGAGCGCGCCCAGTTCCCCGTCTCGCAGCCGGGGGCCGAACGACCGGCGGAGTTCGCCGGCGCCCAAGGTGAGCGCCGCCGCGGGTCGCTGGCTAGCCGGCACGGGGCGAGCGTAACCGGCGGGCCGCGCCCGCCGACGGCCGGCCGGCGTCGCGTAGTGTCGGCCCGATGTCGGACCCAGGGTGGGCGGACGCCCCCGGGGCGCGGGAAGGGGAGGCCGACCGGGCGCTGGCCGCCTCCCTCGCCGGGGCGGGGCTGGCGGTGCAGGTCGTGCCGCCGCCGGACCCACCGGCCGGCCGCTGCGGCGTGCTCGGTTGGGCCGACTCGGGGGCGATGTGGCTCACCGGCCGGCCCGGCGAGCCGCCTGCGTGGCCGCCGGGCGACGTGGTGGGCCGGCTTGAGGCGGCCGGCCGGGCGCTCTCGGCCCTGGCCGCCGGGACCGGCGCCGGGGTGGCGGTGGACGCCGGCGGGCTCCTGGGCGCCAGGGCCGGTTGGCGCGGCTGGGCCCGCCGCGGGCCGATCTCGGCCGGGGGGCGTTCCCGCCTCCTGGCGGCGGCCGACGGGTGGGTGGCGGTCACCCTGTCGCGCCCGACCGACGTGGCGTCGGTCCCGGCGCTGGTCGGCGACGACGGTGCGGGCGCCGCCGACGGGCGCACACGGTCGTGGGGGAGGGTGGCGGCCTGGGCCCGGTGCCACCCGGCGGCGGCGGTGGCCTCGAGGGCCCAGCTGCTCGGGGTGCCGGCCGGCCCGGTGCCGCCCGGCCGGGCCCGCCCGGTGGCCCCGTGGACGGTCACGAGGCTGGGGCCGGCGTCCGACCGCCGCCGGGACCGCCCGCTGGTGGTCGACTTCTCGGCCATGTGGGCGGGCCCGCTCTGCGCCCACCTGCTCGGGCGGGCCGGCGCCCGGGTGGTGAAGGTGGAAGACCCGGCCCGGCCCGACGCGGCGCGCCTCGGCGACCGCCGGCTGTTCGACCTCCTCCACCAGGGGCACGAGTCGGTGTCGGTGGCGTTCACCACCCCCGACGGGCGCGACGAGCTGCGCCGGCTGGTGGCGGAGGCCGACGTGGTGATCGAGGCGTCGCGCCCGCGCGCCCTCGAGGCGCTGGGGTTCGCCCCGGCGGCGTTCTGCGCCGCCCGCCCCGGCCGCACCTGGGTGTCGATCACCGGGCACGGGCGCCGCGGCCCGCGGGCGAACTGGGTCGCCTTCGGCGACGACGCGGCGGCGGCCGGGGGGCTCGTCGCCCGCGACCGCCGCGGCGACCCGGTCTTCTGCGCCGACGCCGCGGCCGACCCGGTGAGCGGGCTCTACGCCGCCGTGGGCGCCCTGGCGTCGCTGTCGGCCGGCGGGGGCCACCTGGTCGACTGCGCCATGGCCCGAGCCGCCGCCTACGCCGGCGCCGGGGCTTCCTGCCGGCGCCCCCACGGGGTCGAGCACGACGGCGAGGGGTGGGTCGTCGCCCACCTCGACCGGGCCGGCGGGTCGGCCCGGGTCCGACAGCCCTGCCCGTGACGGCCGGCGCCCGGTCGATGGGGGATGGGGCGGTGTCGCTCGTGCTCCGCGACGTCGAGGTGGAGGGCCGGGCCGGCCAGTGCGTCGAGGTGTCCGGGGACACGGTCACCTACGTCGGCCCGCCGGAGGGCCGCCGGGCGGGAGCCCGGCGGGCGGCGGTCGTCGACGGGCGGGGCGGCGCCCTCCTGCCCGGCCTCCACGACCACCACCTGCACCTCCTGGCCCTGGCCGCCCGGCGCCGGTCGGTCGCCTGCGGTCCGCCGGAGGTCACCGGCCCTGACGGCCTGGGGGCGGCGCTGCGGGCGGCGGCCGCCGCCCGGCGGCCCGGGGAGTGGGTCCGCGCCGTGGGCCACGACGACACGGTCACCGGTCCCCTCGACGCCCGGTCCCTCGACGACCTGCTCGGTCCCCTCGCCGACCGCCCGGTGCGGGTCCAGCACCGCAGCGGGCAGCGGTGGGTGCTGAACTCGGCGGCGCTCGAGGCCGCCCGCCGGTCGCTCGGCCCGGCCGGGCTGGAGGCGCTCGGTCACGGCGCGGCCCGAGGGCTGCTGGTCGGCGCCGACGTGGCCCTCCGGGCGGCGTGGGCGGGGGACGCCTGGCCGCCCCTCGACGGCGTCGGGGCCGACCTGGCCCGGTCGGGGGTGACCGGGGTGACCGACGCCTCGGTGGCGACCGGCCCCGAGGAGGTGGCCTTCATCGCCCGGGCCCAGGCCGCTGGCGCCCTGGCGCAGCGGGTCCGGGTGCTCGGGACCGCCGCCCCCGAGGCGGGCGGGCGGATCTCACGCGGGCCGGCCAAGCTCGTCCTCACAGATGGCCGCCTCCCCGGCCTCGACGAGCTGGTGGCCGAGGTGGCGGCCATAGGGGGGCGCGGCGTCGCCCTGCACTGCGTGACCCGGGAGTCCCTGGTGCTGGCGGCGGTGGCGCTGGGCCGGGCCGGGGGCGGAGGGCACCGGATCGAGCACGCGTCGGTGGCCCCCCCCGACGTAGTCGCCCTGCTCGCCCCGCTCGGGGTGACCGTCGTCACCCAGCCGGGGTTCGTCGCCGCCCACGGCGACCGCTACCTGGCCGAGGTGGACGCCGACGACCGACCCTGGCTCTACCGCCTCGCCGGCTGGTCGTCGGCCGGCGTGGCGCTGGCCGGCAGCACCGACGGCCCGTTCGGCCCGCTCGACCCCTGGGGCGCGGCGCGGGCCGCGGTCACCCGCACGACGGCCTCGGGCGCCCTTGTGGGCCCGGCGGAGGCGCTCTCGCCCGAGCGGGCCGTCGGCCTCTTCCTCGGCCCGCTGGAGGACCCCGGCGGCCCCGCCCGGCGGGTGGCCGCCGGCCGCCCGGCCGACCTCTGCCTGCTCTGGGTCCCCTGGGCCGAGGCCCGACGAGCGCTCGGTGCGGGGCTGGTCCGGGCGACCTTCGCTGCGGGGGTGGCCGTCTTCGGGGGGTGAGGGCCGGGCGGCCGCCGGCCGGCGGGCGGTACCATGCCGGGCGCGGCGCCCCCGTCCGGCGGCCCGCGTTCGGCCCGGCGACGGGCCCAAGGGGAGGGATGGAGGCGCGATGACCGCGGAGGCGACGGCCCTTTCGGGCGAGCAGCGGATGCTGATCGACGGCAAGCTGGTCGAGGCCCGCTCGGGCAAGGTGTTCGACAACGTCAACCCGGCGACCGAGGAGGTGCTGGGCCAGGTGGCCGACGCCGGCCACGAGGACATGGACCAGGCGATCGCCGCCGCCCGCCGGGCCTTCGACGAGACGGCGTGGTCGACCGACAAGGAGCTGCGCAAGCGCTGCCTCCTCCAGCTGCAGGCGGCCCTGGAGGACGAGCGCGAGCTCCTCCGGGCCGAGCTGGTGGCCGAGGTCGGCACCCCGGTGCTCCTCACCTACGGCCCGCAGCTGGACGCCCCGCTGGCCGAGGGGCTCACCTGGCCGGCCAACTACATCGACGAGTTCGCCTGGGAGCGCGACCTGCCCGAGGGGCGGGCCTTCGGCACCCGCAGCTGGCGCCGGGTGGTGAAGGAGGCGGCCGGGGTGGTCGGGGCCATCGTGCCCTGGAACTACCCGTTCGAGGTGTCGATCAACAAGCTCGGCCAGGCGCTGGCCACCGGCAACACCGTGATCCTGAAGGCCGCCCCCAACACGCCGTGGAACGCCACCCGGATCGGCCGGCTGGTGGCCGAGCGGACGGACTTCCCCGCCGGGGTCCTCCAGGTGGTCACCACCTCGGACAACTCGGTCGCCGAGGACCTGGTGACCGACCCCCGGGTCGACCTCATCTCCTTCACCGGGTCGACGGCGGTCGGCCGCCGCATCATGGCCCAGGGCGCTGCGACCCTGAAGCGCCTCTTCTTGGAGCTCGGCGGCAAGTCGGCCGACATCATCCTCGACGACACCGACTTGGCGTCGCGCCTCGCCATGGCCTGGACGGTCTGCACCCACGGCGGCCAGGGGTGCGTGATGCTCACCCGGATGCTGCTGCCGCGCTCGCGCTACGACGAGGGCATGGCCGTGATCGAGGCGGGCTTCCGCAACGTCCCCTACGGCGACCCCACCGACCCGGGCAAGCTGCAGGGGCCCCAGATCTCGGCCCTCCAGCGCGACCGGGTGCTCGGCTACATCGAGAAGGGCAAGGAGGAGGGGGCCCGGGTGGTGGTCGGCGGCGGCCGCCCGGCCCACCTGGAGAAGGGCTACTACGTCGAGCCGACCCTCTTCGCCGACGTCGACAACCAGATGACCATCGCCCAGGAGGAGATCTTCGGCCCGGTGCTGGTGGTGGTGCCCTTCGACGACGACGACGACGCCGTGCGGCTGGCCAACGAGAACCAGTACGGCCTGGGGGTGGGTGTGACCTCGGCCACAGAGGAGCGGGCCATCGCCGTGGCCCGGCGGGTCCGGGCCGGCACCGTGTCGGTCAACGGGGGCGTGTGGTACGGGGCCGACGCCCCCTTCGGCGGCTACAAGGCGAGCGGCATCGGCCGCCAGAACGGCCTGGAGGGGTTCGAGCAGTACACCGAGACCAAGACCTTCGCCGGCCCGCTGCCCAAGGAGTAGGCCCCTCAGCCCCCGAGGTAGGCGGCCCGCACCGCCGGGTCCGCCCGGACCTCGTCGGGGGTGCCCTCGGCCAGGATCTCGCCGAGGTCGAGCACGGCCACCCGGCCGCACTGGCGCATGAGGAAGTCCATGTCGTGCTCGACCAGGAGCACACCGCAGTCCTCTTCGGCCGAGATGGCGGCGATGCGCTCGGCCAGCCGGCCCGCCTCCAGCGCGTCGAGCCCCGAGGTCGGCTCGTCCAGGAGCAGCACCCGGGGGTTCCCCACGGTGGCTCGGGCCAGCTCGACCATCCGGGCCAGCCCGATGGGGAGCGAGCCGGCCGGCTGGTCGGCCACGGCACCGAGCCCGCAGCCCTCCAGGGCGTCCATGGCCCGTTCCCGGCGCTCGCGCTGGCGCCGGGCGCGGGTGGGGGAGGCCACGAGGTCGGCCAGGAACCCGCCACCGCCGCCCTGCCAGTCCAGGGCGGCGGCCACATTGTCGAGCACCGAGAGCCACCCGAACATCTGGACCACCTGGAAGGTCCGGCTCATGCCGGCCCGGGCGCGGCGGATCGGGCTCCAGGCGGTGACGTCGACGCCGTCCATGAGCACCCGCCCCTGCTGGGGGGGGCGGATGCCCGAGATCACGTCGAACATGGTGGTCTTGCCGGCCCCGTTCGGCCCGATCAGCCCCAGCACCTCGCCGGCGGCGAGGGTGAGCGACGCGCCCCCGATGGCGGCGATCCCCCCGAACCGCACCACCACCTCGCGCACCTCGAGGCGGGGCGGCGCACCGGGGGTCCGCGGGGCTCCGGCTGCGCCGCCGGCCTGCGGCGCGTCTTCGCTCAGTCGGGCCGGCCCGCCGTCGGCGTCAGAGGACGGCACCTTTGATCTTGAGCTCGAGGATGGCGTCCATGTCGAGGCCGAGCTCGCCGAGGACCTCGTCGGTGTGCTCGCCGTGGTCGGGGGCGCGGGTGAGGTCGGGCGGCGTCTCGTCGAACTGGAGCGGCGAGGGCACCATGCGAAAGACCGTCCCCGACTTGGCCTCGACGTCGCGGATGTACCCGTTGGCCAGCGCCTGGGGGTCGACCAGCAGCTCGCTGGCCGTCTGCACCGGCGCCCACACCCCCTTGGCGTCGGCCAGGATCTCCTTCCACTCGGCGAAGGTCTTCTTGGCGAACAGCCCGTCGAGGGTGGTCACGCAGTCGACCGAGTTCTCGGCCCGCGCCCGGGCGTCGGCGAAGCGGGGGTCGTCGGCCAGCTCGGGCGCGCCCAGCAGGGTGACCAGGTCGGCCCAGTAGCGGTCGGACTCGAGCATGACCAGCGACAGGTAGCGCCCGTCGGCGGTGCGGTAGGTGCCGACGATGGGGTTGGGGGTCCGGGTCCGGTCCCCGCGGGGCATGCGGTCGATGCCGAAGAGCCCGGCGGCCAGCGACGAGGCGCCGGTGGCCCACATGGACGTGGCCAGCAGCGAGTTGTCGACGACGACCGCCTCCCCGGTGCGCAGGCGGTGGAAGAGGGCGGCGGAGATCCCCCCGGCGATGGTGAGCCCGCCGATGACGTCGCCGAAGGCCGGGCCGGGCTGCATCACCGGGTAGTCGTCGGGGTCCGAGATGATGTCGGCCGGCCCGCCCCGGCCCCAGAAGGTGCACCCGTCGTACCCGCCGCGCTCGGCCTCGGGCCCGCGCTGGCCCTGGCCCGAACCCCGCACGTAGACGATGTCGGGGTTGGCGGCGCGGATGTCCTCCACGTCGATGCGCAGCTTGCGGCGGGCCTGGGGCCGGAAGTTGGTGAGGAAGACGTCGGCCGTGGCGCAGAGGCGGAGCAGCAGGTCCCGCCCCTCGGTGGTGGCCATGTCGAGGCCCACGCTGCGCTTGCCCCGGTTGGGCAGCTCCATCATGTGGGCCACGCCCCCCGGTCCGGTGGGGACCAGCCCCGAGGCGGCCAGGCCCCGCTGGGGGTCGCCGCTCTCGGGGTGCTCGATCTTGATGACGTCGGCGCCCCACTCGGCGAGCACCGCCCCGGCCACCGGGACGTACGTCCACGAGGCGACCTCCACCACCCGGATGCCGTCCATGATCCCCATCGGTTCCTCCCCGCGTCGCCGTCCTGGGTCCCCGGGCGCCCGCCACCGATGACGGGTCCCCGAGGATGGCCGAGTCTACGTTGCCCGCCGGTGACCGCACCGGCCGCTGGGCACGGCGCGAGGCGGGCGGGCCGGCCCCCCGACGGGTCAGTCGGCGAGGGTGATGCAGGACTCCGGGCAGGCGTCGACGGCCAGCTTGGCCTCGCCGAGATACTCGGGGGGGACCACTTCGACCAGCACCACCGAGTGGCCCTCGTCGTCGGCGTCGAACAGGTGGGGGGCGAGCGAGTAGCAGCGGCCGTGGCCGGTGCAGCGCTCCGTGTCCAAGACGATCCGCACGCCCAGAGCGTAGCGGCCACAGGGGTAGGCCCCAGTTGCCGCTGGTACGCTGGCGACGAGTCGCCGCGGCCCGCGGCGAGGGACCATTGGGCGGGGTTCGGGCCACGGCGCAGACGCGCCGGGGCCGCCCGGCCGCCGCCGGAGAGGAGCAGCCATGCCGGATGCCGTCATCGTCTCGGCCTGCCGCACGGCCATCGGGACCGCCCGCAAGGGCACGCTGGTCGAGACCGACGCCACGGTCCTGGCCCGCGCCGTGGTGGAGGCCTCCCTCGAGCGCACCGGCATCCCGGCCAAGGAGATCGACGATCTGGTCCTGGCCGAGGCCCTCTACGGCGGCGGGGTTATCGCCCGCTACGTGGCCGTCGAGGCCGGCATGCCCTCGGTGCCCGGGCTGGCCGAGAACCGGCACTGCGCCTCGGGTCTGGCCGCCGTGCAGACGGCGGCGGCGTCGATCATGGCCGGCATGGACCAGGCCGTGATCGCCGGCGGGGTCCACTCGTTCTCCACCTCCCCCCAGGCGCGGAAGCGGGTGGTGGGGACGGCCGACTGGGTGGACTGGATGTCGCCGTCGCACCCCGACACCCCCGACGCCCCGGCCTTCGACATGTCGATCACCGTCGGGTGGAACACGGCCAGGATCGCCGGCATCTCGCGCCAGGAGATGGACGCCTGGGCGCTCGGGTCTCACGAGCGGGCCGTCGCCGCCATCGACGAGGGACGGTTCACCGCCGAGATCGTGCCCTTGAAGGTCACCGCGGCCGACGGCTCGGCCGTCGTCTTCGAGGTCGACGAGCACCCCCGCCGCGGCGGGTCGATGGAGAAGATGGCCTCGCTCAACCCGCTGCACCCCGAGATCGAGGGGTTCTCGATCACCGCCGGCAACTCCTCGGGGCTGAACGACGCCGCCTCGGCCCTGGTGCTCACGTCCGACTCCTTCGCCGCCGCCCACGGGCTCGGTGCACTCGGCACGGTGCGGTCGTGGGCCTCGGTCGGCGTCGACCCCTACGAGACCGGCATGGCCCCCACCGTGGCCATCCCCAAGGCACTGGCCAAGGCCGGGATCGGGGTGAAGGACGTCGCGCTGTGGGAGATCAACGAGGCCTTCGCCGTGGTGCCGATCGCCGCCTGCAAGGTGCTCGACATCGACCCGACTCTCGTGAACGTGAGCGGGAGCGGGTGCAGCCTGGGCCACCCCATCGCCGCCACCGGCGCCCGGATGCTGACCACGCTCGTCCACGACCTCCGGCGCCGGGGCGGGGGGATCGGCGTGGCCGCCATGTGCGCCGGCGGGGGGATGGGCTCGGCCACCGTCATCGAGGTCCCCGCAGACTGACCGCCGGGCGCGGCCGGGACCCAAGGGGGGGTGGCGAGGAGATGAGCTATCTCGACGACCGGGCCGGCCTGGCTGGCAAGGTCGGCGTCCTGGTGGGCGGGGGAGGGGGACTCGGGAGGGCCTGCGCCCTCGACCTGGCCGGGGCGGGGATGCGCCTGGCGATCGGCGACCGCGACGCCGAGGCCATGGCCGAGACGGCAGCGGCGATCACCGGGGCCGGCGGCGAGGTGGTGACCGGCGAGCTCGACGCACGCGACCCCGAGGCGCTGGCCGCCTTCTTCGCCGAGGTCGACCGGCGCCTCGGCCCGAGCCTCGACGTCTGCGTCCACGTGGTCGGCGGCACCTTCCACCAGCCCTTCACCGAATCGGTGCCCCGGGGGTGGGAGGCGCTCATCTCGGCCAACTTCACCTGGCTCTTGCACTCGACCCAGCTGGCCGTCGCCCGCATGCGCCCCGGCGGCGGCAGCATCATCAACCTCACCTCGATCGAGGCCCACCGGGCTGCTCCCGGCTACGCCGTCTACGCCGCCATGAAGGCCGCGGTGACCAGCTTGACCCGCACCCTGGCCGTCGAGCTCGCCCCCGAGGGGATCAGGGTGAACGCCATCGCCCCCGACTACATCCCCACCCGGCCCCTCGAGCCGCTCTCGGCCGGAGTGGCCGACGAGGTGACCGCCCTCCAGCACCGCGTCGCCACCCCCATGGGGCGGGCTGGGACCTTCGCCGACGCCGGGGGGTGCGCCCTCTTCCTGGCCTCGGACCTCTCGGCCTTCGTCACCGGCGGGACGCTCCACCCCGACGGCGGCGCCCTGGCCGCCGCCGGGTGGTTCAACTGGCCGGGCGACGGCTACCTCAACCATCCGCCGCCGTCAGTGCTCGAGCGCCTGCTCGGCTTCTGAGCGCTGCGCTCTCTCGAGCAGGTCGGTCTCTCGACGCCCGGGGGGCGGGGAGGTCGGGACGGGGGACAGGTCGGGCGGTCGCCGGTGCGCGGCGCGGGGAATCCCGCCGAGTGCGTCGGGAGCGGGTTCGCGGCACTTCGGAGATCAGTCCCCAGCGGGGTGTGATCGGTTCAGCCTGGCCGCACCTCGCGCCAGTTACCTGCCCCCGACCGCACCTCGGGGACGCGACCCACTTGGATATTGCTCGCGTGGTGGGGGCACCACCAGCCGTTGCCTGGCCCGGCCGTCGTGAGTCCCTTCGCAGGCGATCCCACTGGGCGGTGTCTAGTATCTCTAGACGCTGACCGTCTAGGGCAGGTAGACTTCTAATCGGTGACGGCACGCGATCTACGCAGGCTGCTCAGGAAGCTGGGCTGCAGTGAGGTCCGCCAAGTGGGTTCTCACCTGACGATCCGGTGTGGGGACTGCCTGGCGACCATTGCAGTTCATTCGGGAGACATTCCTGCTGGCACCTTGCGAAAGATCGAGCGCGACTTGGAGCCCTGTTTGGGCAGGAGGTGGATGCAGCGATGAAGAAGGTCTATTACGCCACCTTGGAACTCGATCCTCATTCACGCCAGTGGATGGCCGACTTCGAAGGGCTGCCCGTCCACACGTGGGGACGGTCACTCGCCAAGGTCAAGGGGTACGCGCGAGAGGCACTTGCCGTCCATCTGGACGTTTCCGAGGATGCGGTGGAAGACAGGATCGTTTTTCGTCGCCCGCAGTTGCCTGGAGCCGTCGAGAAGGCCCTTGAAGGAGCCGAACGTGCCCGTTCTGCCGCTGTCTCAGCCTCGGCCGAGGCCGCCGAGGCGCGAGCCGCTGCTGCGAGGGCCCTAGTCCAGGACGCTCATCTCTCGATGCGTGATGCGGCCGAAGTGCTCGGGCTGTCGCACCAGCGAGTCCAACAGCTTCTTACGAGCTGAATTCTTCCGGGCACGGACACAGTCCCCGAACTCCGCGGGCAGCTTCGTGGCGTTTGCCCCTGACCGCCGGTCCTGAGACAGGACCCCACGAAGGCGTGGAACTATCGGATCCTGACATGGTATAGCATCTGTGCTATGTGGGGGTCGGTGGAGCTCGAACCTGAGGTCCGGGACTTGATCGTCGCCCCCGACGGCATCGAGGCTGACCGCGTGCGGTTCCACATTGACCGCCTTGGCGAACTCGGGCCCCTCCTGGATGAGCCGCGCACCCGCCAGCTGGATGGAAAGCTCCGCGAACTGCGCTTCCACCTGGAGGGACGTCAGATTCGTGTCACCTATTGAATCGCCCCAGGCCGGCGGATCATCCTGCTCACGGTCTTTGCAAAGACCCAGCGCCAGGAGCGACGAGAGATCAGCAGAGCCAAGGAAGCGATGGAGCGGTGTGTGGCTGAGGCGCACACCACTGACGACGAGGAGTAGAGATCATGACCAAGCGGACGACCTGGGAAGAGTTCAAGGCGGAGCACCCTCTTACCCCAGAGGGGCGTGCTGCCTACGAGGACGAAGCCCGCATCAGCGCCTTTCGGGAACTCGTCTACCGGCTGCGCACTGAAGCGGGTCTGACCCAGGCCGAACTGGCCCAGCGGATGGGAACCACCCAGTCCGCAATCGCACGGATGGAAGGTGGTGGGGCTCGGCCCACCCTTGAGACCCTTGAGAAGCTTGCGGGTGCTGTCGGCAGCGAGCTGCTTGTCGGCGTTGGTGAGAATCTCTCGGACAACCGCAGCATCGCAAAGCTTGTCCGCGACGGCCACGCAGTCATTCGACGCGCCAGCTGGCGAGTGCCCCAATAGCACGGCGAGCCTGCCCAATCCCACCGCCAGCGACCGCCGGTTCGGATCGCCTGCCAGCGGCCTCGACAGGACCTCTTGCGAGCGTGCATGACCAGGCTTTTGAACCTGCCAGGATGACGGCGTGGAGCACGACGATGCGGTAGCCGGTGATGGCGACATGACCGGGGTGAATGCCACGGTTCAAACGGCAGAGGCCTACCGGCGTTTCGCTGCGGTGGAGGCGGCTGGACGGTCTGCGAGCTACGAGGCTCTGGCGTACGCCGTTGCCGAGGATGACGTCGTCCTTGCGTTCCTCGGCAGGTTGCCTCCTATCAAGAGGCAGCCACACCTCCTGTTCGCAGCGGCGTGGTATCTGCTCGGATCACCACCGGTTCCTCGATCGCTACACGACCTGATCGCGTCCAACCCCGGCAACCTCCAACGGATCATGTTGGACCGGAAGAACCAGACCAACGAGCCGGCACGTTGTGCGGTCCTGCTCCCCGCTCTGGCTGGCCTCCCAGAACCGCTCGCCCTCCTCGAGGTCGGGGCGGCGGCGGGGCTGACCCTTCTCCCAGACGTCTACTCCTACGACTATGACGGCTTCCGGATCGCTGGGGTCGACCCCGAGGCCCCCACGTTCCGGTGCCGCCCAGTTGGCCCAGTGCCGCTGCCCCAACGAGTCCCAAATGTTGTATGGCGTGCCGGCATCGACCTCAATCCACTCGATGTCCGCAGCGGTGAGGACATGTCATGGCTTTCGTGCCTTATCTGGCCGGGTGAAGCTGATCGAGCCGAACACTTACAGGCAGCAGTCGCTGCGGCCAGAAGGCATCCTCCGGTCCTCCGACGAGGCGACCTGCTTGATGACCTCGCCGACGTCGTGGCGACCGCTCCGGCCGACGCCACGCTCGTCGTGTACCACACCGCCGTCCTCGCCTACGTCGACGAGACCAAGCGTCGTGCGTTCGCCGACGCGGTGTCTGACCTCGGGGTGGTGTGGCTGTCCAACGAACGCAGCTGGGTGCTGCGGTGCATCGGGATCGAGCGTGACGATCCCGGATCGTTCCTCCTCGTCCGAGACGGTCAAGAGATCTTGGCTCGCACCGATCCTCACGGGACGTGGGTCGAGTGGGTCGCGTGATTGGGGACATCGGATCGTTCCACTCGCCATCACCGGCCGCAGCCGGGTGTCGCCCGCCACGCTCGATGACCACGAAGGTGACACGTTGCGTGAACACGAATTCATGAGCGTGCTGACGCCGTAGTGGTGATTTTCGATGGCGTGGTCGTCAGGCTGTCGCCGCGGCTGG
>Ga0181536_10003258_pt1 | contig 17739 bp, 9 predicted proteins | sample PEATcosm2014_Bin_41_FD_121105 | JGI IMG/M metagenome (GOLD analysis project Ga0181536, IMG submission 121105) | Peatland microbial communities from MTU Mesocosm Facility, Houghton, MI, USA - PEATcosm2014_Bin17_60_metaG | ecosystem: Environmental > Terrestrial > Soil > Wetlands > Peat | place... | reverse complement strand
CCAGCGAGGTCTGGCGAAAGGGAGAGCACGCCTTCGATACATTCGAGTCGAACGGGATCGGAGCCTTCCTCCTGAATGGCACCTGCTGCAAGGTATGACCTGACCCAAGGCTGTTCCACGAACCGCCAGCAGGTGGCCACGTAACGTCGATCATCCGGATCGGGCACTGTCTCCAAGGGTGCCAGGCGATTAACCAGGCCGATCTTGAGGCTTTCAGTTATCCGATCCCGCCACTGCTTAAATAGCGCCGCGCTCTGCAGAAGGATGGCTGCAACCGTGAGGCGCTCCGCGTCATCTTTCGACTCACGAAGCGCCTGCGACAGAGCCTCGATTCCTCTAGCGAATTCTGGCTCTTTAGCCGCACGGTGATGCTGCTTGAGTTTCTTCAGGTTGGAAAAGCCTTCGGCTTGCGCCGCGACGCTTTCACCCGCTGCAAAGATTTTCAGGTCACGATCCATATAAGAACTTTCGGTCGCTCGAGGCTCTTTCCGTTACTCCACCAGTGCCTTAAAAACGGCATCCGCCGCGTCTTTATAAAACTCAATGCTGATCCGGGTCCACAGATCGTCGGGCAAGTCGTTCAATTGCCGGCGGGCTGTCACAGGCACCAGCAGCGTCTGAGCCTGCTTGTCAATTGCGAGTTCAGCGATCTGGACCGCGTTCGGGAGCATATCGATCGAACCGCCAAGGTTAAGCGCGCCGACTACAATCGTGCCGCCTCTCGTGTTCTTACCCAGCAGCGACCCACATAGGGCTACCAACACCGCGAGCCCCACACCGGTCCCTGATTTGTCGGCGTCGATGGCGCGCATCTGGATCGAGAATTCATGCTCGCGGGGATCCCGATCGCCGACGAGCTCCTTGGCGCGCGTGTAGAGGTTCTGCTCGCCAATCCTGACACTTTCGCGGAGAGCCGGTGGCACCGGCTGGTTCAGGATCTTTACACCGCCGCCCGGACCCGAGGTTACCTCCAGCCGATAAAGTCCCGCGCCCGTTTCAGGCGAGCCGATGCTGACGGCCCACACTTGTCCAGGTGGCAACGGATCGCTCTCGATGGCCTCATCACTGTGCAACTCCGGTGTGGCTACAAATTGTTCGACACCCTCCGAGCCCATCGTGTAGCTGAAATGGGTGTTGCGGAACTCGCTCTTGAACACCCGCTTTTGCTGTTCCTTCACGCGGCGGCGACCTTCCAGTGCAATCCGCACGATCCACTCAAGATCGTCATCGGGAACGCCGGTTTCCGAGGAAGGAAACAGAAGTTTCAGCAAGCCGCTGACGGTCTTGTTGACCGCTTCGATATCGCGCCCACTCAAAGCGCCGCCAAGGTGGACGCGCCCCTGCATCAGGTTTACCCGGCTGCCGGCGCGCAATTTATTCCAGCACTCGCAGAGGAAATCGCTGACCAGTCCGAAGTGGTCCGTCAGATGGTCGCTCGCCTTGAGCTTCGGGAAATCCCATCCCGGCGCGAATGCGTGGAGGCGGTCCATGAACGCAGTGTCGTTGCGCATCTCCGGCGGCAGCGGGCTTAAGAGATGTCCAATCCTCTGCTGCTGTTCGACGTCGACGTCGAAGTTGCCAACCATGACGAGACTTCCGTCAGCGCGGATATTCTCTTTCCCGCGGCTGAACTGGCCCGAAGCCATGTAGCCCTTCATGATGTTCACGCCGTCTTTTTGGTCGAATGAGATTCCGGAGATCTCGTCGAAGCAGACCACGTCGTACTGGCAGACGAGGCCGCGCTGCCCAGAGGCGTTGTTGACGAACATCTTGGCGACGGTCGCCTTGCCTCCTGAGATCAGGTGCGAGTACGGAGAGATTTGCTGGAACAGGTGGCTCTTTCCCGTTCCGCGCGGACCGAGCTCCACGAGGTTATAGTTGCGCTCCACAAAAGGCACCATGCGGAGCAACGCCACTTTTTTCGCCCGTTCGTCCAAACTCAGGGGCTCCAGGCCGATGGATCGCAACAGAAGATCGATCCACGCCGAGGTCGTAAACTTAGCCCGCCCCCGGGCCAGCACTTCCAGTGCATCCGACTTGGACATCTGGATGGGCCGAAGAGAATCGATCGCAAACGGCCTGCCGCTATTCTCCTGCGCCACAACGGCGTCATACGACAGCGTCACCTCGGCGTAAAAGCCGTCGGTGAGCATCCGTTCGTTCTCCCGAACCAGCTCATCGGCGATCCGGACTTCTTTCAGCGCCAGACTCGGCAGCTCGGCTACATAGCAATCGTTGCGCGTGTCGAGGCGAGCACGCACGATATCGATCAGCTTGATGGAGCCTTGTTCCTTCGCGCGCGCCTTGAAGAGCTCCTCCTCGCCGGTGCGAACTGTACGGTCTCGCAGTTGCTTCTCGACAATCGCGAGGCCCTCTTGGATCTCCTGCTCATCGACGCTAGCGCAGTAGCGCCCTAACAGGAACTCGACCACGTAAGTGGGCACCGGGTATTGCCGCGAGTACTTCCGAACCAGATCCTTCCGGACGAGATATCCGTCAAAGGCTGCAGCGGCAAGTGTGTCCAAATTGTCCAGCTTTGCATCCATTGAGCCTGCGTTCATGCTTTCTCCCCTACGCACGTGGTCTGACTTGCGATTACCTTTCCTTCGGGGTCCATCAAAACCACAAAAGCCGCGGCGCCCTCATGGGTGTCGTCGGGAACCGCCAGGCTCACTTCGCCGCTGGCGCCCACCTCTTTAACCACTGCGGCAATGCTGGTCCCTTCCTGCTTCCAGCTCTTTCGCAAATCCACGCGCACCCTCGGTTCATTCGATTCCACCCTGACGCGACATCTCATTCCACGCCACTCGACCGACTGGATCACTGCGTAGATCGCGTTTGTGCCCCGTTCGACCACCAATTCCGGGACAACGCATTCCTGGGGGCTGATACCGCCGTGCGCATAGTTTTCACCGGCCCGGAAACAGGCAATCCCGGGCGGCGAGGCGATTCTCACTTCGGCGTTCCAGTACCAGGAGGAGACGGGAACAGACAGATCGGGCTGGCCCTTCACAAGTGCGCATCTCGCCCATTTGGTTTCGACCAGGTATGCGGGAAGGTCGACCTTCGGCAGTCCGCCCGGCAGCAAAAGCCAACCATGGTCGGTGACAATCCGGACGCGACGCCAACCGGCATCCAACAAACCGAAGGCGCGTTCCGCGATCCGGTCAACCTCACCCTCCAGCTGATAGACCAACTCACTCTGCAGCTTATGGCCGAGGCTGTCGATGGCACCGGACTCCGTCCATCCGCCTCCACTTGTTCCGGCGGGTATGCGCGTCTCCGTCGAATCCAGGACTTCGATACCCTCGTCCTCGAGTCGCTGTCGCAGCAATGGGGCGATCAGCGGTTTCCACCCTGACTTCGACTCGATAAATGGCGTGAAGTCCACCCCGTCCCCACCCTTGATGCCAGCGGTGATCGGGGTGGCTGCGGGCTTTGCCGTAGCAGTAACAGTCGGCAAAGCCGCCAGCCGATGTGTCATAACCACTCGCAGGGACCGCGCTTCGAGTCTTGCCGCCAGCTTGCCGGCAAGATCGAATCGGAGCCCGTCCACGAACATCAGGCAAGTATCCTTCTCCGCAGTTGACCGGCCAACGGCCTTCCTCGCTTCGCCGGGTTCCCTGGCAACGAGCGACTGGAAATGCCGGGCGGAAGAATCCAGCCAGGGCTCATAGAGAGACCGGACCACCTTGCCCAGCACGGTCGCATCCGCTGCGTTACGGGCGCGGGCCATCGCTTCCATCGCACCGCTATCGCATTCCCATCCACTATCGGCGTAAGAGGCGGCGGCGGCCGAGAGTGTGGCTCCGTCCACTGGCTTTCGTGCAGTCTGGGCCAACCGCGCTAACGGTCGCAGTGCCAACGCCCACGGGCTGAGATCCGTTCTGGCCCAAACCCAATCGCGTCGCACAGCGTGACGAGCTTCTAGCTCCAACACTCGTGCGCAGGCGGCTGAGTGTGGCAGTTGCGCCGCAGCGTCCAGGTCGCGGCGGAGTTCAGCCTCTTCGCGCTCATTGATGCTTGGATCGCGGGAAGGATCGAGCGTCAGTAATCCCTGCCCGGCCCCCGTCGGTTCCCGAAGGAGACGGGCGACACCCGGATAAATTTGCGGAGCTTCAGAGAAACGATTCCAGACGCGGTCCAGTCGCATCTCAGCGCGAAGGAGCAGGCCCGCCACCTCAGCTGCGGGAATTCGATCCGGATCGAAGCCAAATTCCGACTGGCAAAGGTTTCGGAACGATTCCCATCGCGCACCCTTCGCGCTGGATTCGAAAGTCTCCGGATTATTGAGCCACAGCAGCAGGTCGCGGACCGGATCCTGTACGGAAAGTTTGTCGAAGTCGTCGGAGTCCAGCCGCCGGCCTTTAAGGGTTCGAGTGTCGGCCTGCGCCAACAGCGGGAGCGCCCGGAGGAATGCTTCCTCGGTACGCCGGTCAGAGGCGACATCCAAACCGAGGCCCTCATCGGAGACCAGAAACGACCTGACGGTCCAGTCATTTCCGCTCTTCGGTTGATACCAGGCGCGGCCCCGATATTGAAGCTCCACAAGGGGCTGCAGCGACGGCGGGCAATCGCCGGCGGCTCGCAGATCCTGACGGTTGACGCGTGGCAGGTAAAGTACGGGTGTTTCCCCGGTCGGCGGCGCTTCTGGGACGGTTCGATCAACGATGCACCTGAGCCATATAGCGGGTCCAGTACGAGCCTCTCGATCAAAGCGACCCAACGTATAGAAATTCGGCAATGCGGCTCGCAGACTCTCGGCCAACGGCAACCATTGGCCCTCCGTGTCAGTCCAGAGCAGGGCGACGGGCTGAGCTGTGCCTTCCGCCGCTCGAGTTGAGGCCGCCAGTGACTGTTTCAGCGCGTCGAGCAAGCTTCGCACTTCCTTCACAGCAGCCTTCCTTGCTCAGCCACTTCTAGGGTTCGTCTAGCCATCTCTTCAATGCGCCCCGCCACTTTCGCGATCAGATCGAGTGACACGGAGTTCTGTCGTCCCAAGTTCACGCGCCCTCCTTCTTTCGTCTGCGTTCCCGGGCCTGTTGCTTGGCAGTAGGTGAGTAGTGCAGATCATTCCATCGCGCGCCGTCGAACTCATTGCCACCTTCGAAGTCTTCTGTCTGACCGTCCCATGCCCAGAACCAAGGGAAATCCTCCTTCGTGCGCCAGTGCTCCTTGCCTTTGTCCTTCCCGTATGAAACTGCAGGTGTGACGCGTAGGATACAAGAGCCCTTTTTCGGTTTGGTACTTGGAGCTAGGTTTGCCGTAAGCCATGGGCGGATGTTCATTCGAACTCCGTCATTGAGATCCGGATCCCAACTTATGGGTTGTTGGTCCAGCGGCTTCCACCGGACGAAAATGTCATACGGCTTCTCGCCCGCGAGGATTTTCTCAAGTTCTCCCTTTAAATGGAGGGCCGCCGTTAAGCGCCCATCAGCGCCTTCGGAGCCGGAGGCGACTTCCGCTCTTTGACGTGTGATCCAGTCGCCCAATGAAGTGAAGATTAGCTTCTCGAGGCTTTTCCGCCCCTCTCCATTCGGTGCTGCCAGCTTGTGGTAGTTCACCAGGACGTGGAAGCCGTCATCGCGACCGTCCCATATGTGCCACACGAATGGGCATTGCTGAAATGTTCGGCAGTGCTCTTCGAAAAACTGGTCACGTAACCAGAGTTCGAGAGATTCAGCACCGTTCAACAAATCAGTGAGCTTTGCGGAAGACCAGTCACTCCCGTAGGCATCAGCAAGCAAGGCCCGAAGTCGGTCTGCGGCGCTCGCCTCGCCCCCAATGGAGCTTAGGCACACAATGCCGTCGTTATCGGCATGCTTCTTTAACCTGTCAGCATCAAGCGACGGGCAACTCGGAAAACTGGATCCCGTTTGGCGAGGCCAGCGATAGCCCACCAATCGCGCCACCGCCGTTTGAAGAGGCAGGTTGGAAGTCGAAACACTCCCGTCACAAGTTACCTGGTCAAGAGCTGCAATCGGGGCGGAAGGGAGGCCGCCGAGGAGGTTCTTCGTAGCCTTGTCGCGCCATTCTTCGATGTTGAAAGGCACATCAGTAATGACGCTAGTAGCGGCCGACACGCGAGGGTCGATAGTCCGCACATACCGTTCATATTCTGACGATCGCAAGAACGAGTAAATAGGCAGCAAATCCGTCTCGTTCTTCGGGCAGACCAACACAGCCCCTTTGGAGAAGCATCCGCCATTAAAAAGCGTCGCGGTTATTCCGCGGACTCGTCCAACCAGAACCCCCATTCGGCTCCACATCTGCGTGTTCTGAATGCGGGCCTGGGTGCTTTTCGACAGCTCGCCGGTCCCTTTTTGCCAAAACACGACCAATGAAGAGTCACAGTACTCAGAGTCCACATAGCCAGGGCCGCAATAGCTGTACCAATCTCCCTCGCAGCCGACTTCCCAGAAGCGTCGCAAGAAACGATTTGCGTCTCCTGTCGAAGAGCCTTCACCTGAGTTGACAAATTGCGATAGCGAGGTGCCTTCTCGCCGCTCTGCAATTGAGATTCTCGACCCTCGAGAGCCTGCAAGGGCCGACTGGCTCAGTGTATTCAGAGCTGGCGAGCAATTGACACCTGGAACTTCCTCACCGCGCATGAGGGCAGCTTTTGCCTCCATGTCTACAACCGGCGATCCAGGTTTTGTTGATACATCCAAACCAAGGAACCGTTGATCCTGGGCCGGGGCGTGGGATTGCGCTACCAACAAGACCGTGTTGGGCCCACGATTCCCGAAAGTCCACCAAGCCTCCTCGCCTAGTACAACCGCGATTCGAAAACTCACCTCGTGGAGGAACCGCTTGCGAAAGGCGCCGTAGTCTCGGCCCACCCACCAGTTCTGAGGAAGAACAAGGGCAAGCCCACCTCCGTGACTCAGAAATGTTCTGCAGCGGTGGAGCATAAGGGTCGCCAAGTCCGCTGCCGCGTCACTGGCATACCCTTCTGCAAAGCGAGCGAGGGTCTCGCAATGGCCCTCTCTACCGAGGTACGGAACATTAGTGCAGACAAGCGAGAACTTGGACGTCAAGAACTTCGTTGCTGTAGCTATGCCGCTTGCGGCAATCGCCAGCTCTCGAATTTCATCACTCGACTGCTCGGAAGCGATGGCACGCTCAAAGATCGCTCTGATTTCTTGGTACTCCGCAACAAAGAGATTCGCCGATAATTTTGTTGGATCGATCAAGCTGCCCAATACTGACGCATTCGAGAACAGACTATAGAGCTTGCTCAGGGTTTCTCTGGCGCGCCCGTCACCACCAGCAAGCCGCAGCCAATCAGTTTCGGGTGCGTTGATACTCAGTCCCGAACAGGCGAGGTTCAATTGAGGCAACGCAAAGTGCCCGCCGGCCAGACGCCAAGCCGCCAGCGCCAGATTGAACGCTGCGATCTGGGAACACCTCGGATCTAACTCCAACCCGAAGAGGTTGTCCCGGAGTGTGGCGACAATGGCCTCCTGAAGCGACAGCCCTTCCTCGTCCATGCGCATGTGGGCCAGGATTGGCAACGCGAACGCCAAGAAGTGCCCACTGCCCATCGACGGATCCAGCACGCGAAGGTTACACGCCGATCGGGGCCAGTCTTCAAATGATCCGCCCGCGGGAGAGCCATCCTCCTGCATGCGCAAATAGCTCCAATCGTATCCAGGCAAGGCTGGACCCTGGCCTAAGGCGCGGCGCTTTGCTGCCCACCAAGCGCCCAATGTGTTCTCGAGCAGAAAGAGGACCATGTAGTCCTCGGTGAAGAGTTGTGTGACGGCAGGGAGTTCATCGCCACCGATCTTAACTTCGGACTTGTTGACCCGATCCTTTTCATCCCTTTGCCAGAACTGGTAAACCCACCCGAGGCTGTCGTCGGCTCGAAAAACCTCTGCTGGTAGCGTTGAGAGCTTCTCCTCGAGTTGCTGGCGTGTTTCCGGGGGAAGTGAGACGCGCAGCACCGGATCATCTGGCTGGAAAACGGAGAGTAACATCTTTTGCGCAAGCTCCGCCGCAATCTCAAGCCAATCCCGGTTCTGTTCGCGCGCCAGTTCCCGGACCTCCTCAAGGGTCATGGCCATGCCGTGATCCGCATCCAACAAAAGGTCGTTCTCTGCGAGGAATCGCGCAAAGAGCATCCGGTGCCAATGCTCGTAGGCGCAGGCTTGCACCAGGTGATCGATGTCCTGCGTGTCCCGCCGATCATCGCGCCGGTCGCCGAGTTGGCGGCCGTGGGCACGAAGTTGGTTGCGCAGGTCGCGCGCCGCGGCTTTTTCTGACCGAGTCTGTGGCGAGTCGCCTTCAATGTCCTTCATATGCGGCCACGGTTCATGGTGGTGGACCGCATACTCACCGACGAGAACTTTGCGAGCACCCGCCTCGGCGATGGCTCGTGCCTGGGCCACTGTGTTTTCCAGCAGTCGGCGATGATCTCGGTTCAATGTTGGCATGGCGTTCTCCTACTGAATCTGCACTGGCCCATTTGGCAGAGTGTTGAGCAAACGATCGCGCTGGCGCGCTAACCACGCTTCCACGTCGGCTTCTGTTTTCAGGACACTACGTTCGAGGGTCACAAACTGGACCTTGGGCTCAAGCAATTGCGCCGCCTGTTGCAGGGCCTTGGCGACGCGCGCGGGAATAGCCTCGGCTTCAGTTCTCCGGGCTGCCAGATTCTTGGCGTCGAGAGCACTCAACAGGGCTTCGTCGCTGCTGACGTCAGGTTTCGCGGGTGCCTGCAGTCCTACTTCAGCGAGGATGCGCGACTGATCCGCGGCGGAGATTTTCTGCCACGCAGCATTTTCCGAAAGGCTCTCGGTAGCTACCTGGTAGGCAGACTGGTGCGAGTCCTGGGCAGCGTTCGTCGCCTGACGCAGGAGGTCTGCCAACCCAGTGCGCAATGGGGCCACTGGATCGGGATCGGCCAGCAACAGACGGCTGCTCCGAACAGCATCGCGCTGGTTAAGGGCCGGCTGCGCTTCGGAGAGAGTACCCGCGTGACCTGCCAGCCGCTCGAGTGTCTGCCAGGCTGGCCGACGTTTCGCGATGAGGTCGCGAGTCTTCTTCCACTCCGCGATCCGCGTCTTCAGTTCCGTCTCCTTGAGGCGAAGAGCGGACAAGCGGTCGTTGCCAAACTGCTTCTGGATGTCTTCGATATCGGCGACGGGCGGCCGCGCAGGCGCGGGTGCGTCGCCGCCGGCATCAGATGCCAGCTTCAGAAGCGCAATGAAGAACTCGGGTGCCTTCGCATCCAGTTCGTCACCCTTTGCCTTAATGTCGAGCTCCTGGTACAGGGCACGGAGAGCGTTGCGGTCCGGAATACTGAGGGTGATCTTCTCAACACGGAATTCGGTCTTCGGAACTTTGTTCTGGTCAAGCTGGCCGACGGGCAAGGAGACGCCATTCAACGTTGCGGTGACGTGCTGGCTGCGGTGCAGAACGACCAGTGCAGCATCGACCGCGTCGCGAGGCCAGCCGAAGGGGCTGGATTCCAGTTCCTTGCGAAGTTGCGTGCCCGTCTTACCAGAGCCAATAGCGGAGAGCACTTGCCGGCAAACCGGGTGCTGCTCGATGGGGCCATCGTATTTGAGCGGGGAGAATGGCTGGTCGGCACCGTCGCGGGCCCGCTTAAGCGCCGATTCCCATGCCGAACCCGAGAAGTCGGCTTCCTTAAATCGGGGGAAGAGACGAGCCAGTGCCGCGTCGGACCCTGCCCGCAACTTTTCTTCGAGTGAAAGCTGGAGCAGTTCATTGCCGCCGCCCTGAAAGACCTTGGTGCCGACAATGATATCTGCCACCAACACTTCCCGCTGCTGTTTGGCGAGACGGTACCGGCTCTCCATGCTTTGCCGGGCAATCTGTCCTTCGGGCGTCGCTGGCGCGCCCTTTGCGTTGATGGTCTGCTCGGCCGCCTGCTCGGTCGCGATCAGATTGAGCAGCTCATCCCGGGACTTCCGAGGAATGAAGACGAAGAGCATGGGGCTGTTGACACCTATCGCTCGTGCGGCGTTCAGGATTTCCTTTTCTGAGGTCGAAAATCCGTCGCGCAGCCAGACCGGGATGGATTCACCGTCCGCGAGGGGCGGGTCCTGAGATCGATGAACTTTGAAATCGCGGGGAACCTTCGCGGCACCGTGCAGCAGTGTCTTCTTTACTTTGTCAACAATCTTTTGAACGTCTGCGGCCAGTAGCTGGTCGCGCCGTTCGTCAAAGAAGGCGGCGTCGTTCTTGAGTTTTGCCTCGCGCTGCTGGAAATCGTAATGCCAGTTACGGCCCTCTTCGGTCTGAATACGAAATTCGTCGCCGACCTGCATGAGAACGCTGTCTGCCGCGAGCTTGTCGAGCAGCCGTGCGACGTCTGCCCGGAGCTTGCCGTTGTCGGCAGCAAGGTCGTCGACCAGGAGATCGGCGACATGCTCCTTGTTGGCACGTACACCGATGTCGGCCCCGCCGTCCGTGGGCAGCTGGCCGATGAGAAAAACCAACCCGCAGATTCTTTGCTGGAGTCTTCCCTCCACAGATCCGTCACGTCCCAACGTGACGATTCTTTCGTTGATCTCACGTGGCAGCGCTCCCGTCGTGACCATTTCCGGAGCGAGCGCCTCGTAGAGATCATCGCCGGGAATGAGTCGGCCGAGCGATTCCGCAGTGATCTTGGCGACGCAGTCATGGATGATTCGAAGCTGCGAGCGAAGCTGGCTCTGGGTTCCCGCCGTGTCGACCTGCCGGAAGCAATGCTCCCAGAAACGGCGCCGCACCGGCAGCAGGGGATAGTCTTCGACGATAGTGGCTTTGTCTTCCAGCCGCTCTCCGATCTTGGTGCCCTGAAGCTGCCGGGAGATCTCGCCGGCGTGCGTTGCAAAAAGCTCGGCGATGGGCGTGAGGGCGGAAGGCTGCTTGCGGAGCAGCACCTTGCGGGTGACGGTCTCGACATCCGCGTCGGAAAGCTGAATGCGGATCGTGAAACGGTCGAGGAGCTTGTTCAGCAGCTTCACACCGGTGAGTGCCGACTGCCCGGCCGCAACCAGCATCACCTGGCTGTCAATTTGTTTACACAAGGCTTCGGCGATTTCGGTAATGAGCACAGAACGGGTTTCAGAATCCCCGATATATTGCTGGGCCTCGTCGAGGATCAGAATTGTGCACGGGATCTGTCCATCCTTGCCGGCACGGACGAGTACGCGCTTCGCCATATACAGGAACTCTTCAGTTGTGAGATCCGTTGTTCGAAGGGCAAACTGAGTCCTAATGATTTCTTTGGCAGCGCCCTCGCTGGTGGCGAAGTTCGGGTCGCACGCAAGCAGAGCCTTTGTGATCAGTGGGCTGACGTACAGATTGTTCAGTTCCTGTGCCCACTTCTTGCCGGTGGCTTCTACCGCACCTTTCACTTTTTCGAGAATTCCGCGCTCTTCGAGCCACAGATGGAACTGAGCCTGAGGGTACTGAGTCGGCAGCCCACAGGCACGAAGGAGGATGCCGAGAACGCTGAGGCGGACGTTCTCCGTGGTTCCCGCGGGAAGGGTTCCGGCGGCCGCGAGCAGTCCCCCGCTGCGCTTGGCTGCGACGTCGAGCTCCCGAAACAGATCGCGCACTTCCTCGGGCAATTCCGGAACGAGACTGCGGGCGGTTGCGCCGTCCGAAAACTTCGTATCCTCCCAGAGGTGGCAGAGCATCTTCAGCAAGTGCGACTTACCACTGCCGAAGAATCCGCTCACCCATGCGGCTTTCTGGTGGGTCTGACTGCGATTGCCGAGGAAGGACGACAGGATCGTGATCATGCCCTCGGCGTACTGGCCCTCACAGACGAAGGTGGAAAGTTCGCCCCGCAGCTCCTTCCTGACGTTGTCGTCCGCGCTCTCATTGGTGATTCGAGCCTGACCGTTGTTGACCAGCCCTTCTTTCGAAGGGTCGCGAAGTAAAGTTTCCCGAATGAGCGTCGGCATCAATAACCTCCTGAAGAGTGAAGCGTGATGGGCACCGCGAGGTAGTTCCAGCCGTCGCGAGCATCCAGTAAACGGTAGTTGTTTTGGTCGTAGGTGCCAGGGAAGAACACGACCATACGGCCCCGAATCGATGGTTCGAGGAATTTCATCACACGCGACACCCGCGTGAAGCCGAAAAGTGAACCAACCCCAAAAACAGCGACGACTGAAGTCTTAGCGACTTCCGGCTTCTCCAGAACTGCCCGGATTCGCGCCGCGACATGTTCAGCGAACTCAGATTCCAGCTTGAGCTGCAGGTCGTCAGGAGACTCAAAATAGGCATCCCGGTATTCCTCCTGCGCCATCCATTCAGCGAAGCAGTCCGCTACGTTCACCTCAAACCATTCGTGGCCGGTTTCGCGCGTCGCGATGGCGAACAGGTCCTTGCGGGCCAGCAATGCGCGCTCCTGGTCCTTGTCGTACACAACCATGACGATGCGTTGAGCGCCGGAGACCGTCTGCTGCCAGGGGAGCGAGACGTGCTGACGATACTTTTCGGCTAGCTGTTCAATTCGTCCCATGGTTACCTCGTCTGTAAGCTACTGGCGAAAAACGGATCCAATCGATTGAGATTCAGGTCGATAACATCCCCGGCCATGCGCAGGTCGATCAGCCCCATCCGCTTCGCCGAAGTGGCAAGATCGAGGGCCGCGGATGCGCTGCAATCGAGAACTTTTACCCAGCCCGAGGTGAGGCTTTCATTGACCGCGAAGCCGGCAACACGAGCGAGATAGAGAGCAAATGCGACCGAAGAAGGAGTCGGCTGCACCAGTCTGCGGAACTTGAAGGTCCGTCCCTCAAGGTGTCCGGCCTGAGACCACGTGCTCGCCGTATTGCGGACGGTCTTGTTAATGGTGGATTCGTTGAGGCGATCCTGCACTGAATCGGCGAGCGCCTCCCGGACAGCGGTCCGCTGGAATTCGGTCTTTTCCGGCATGTCGATGATCACCGCAGCAGTCGCACGAAGCAGGGGGTCTCGAGCCAAACTGGAAAGCAAGGCCAGCAGCGGTCCACTCGCGGCATCGACATGCCACAGCCCCGCAAGGACCCGGAATAAAGGAATGCTCGGATCGAGCCCGTACAGTTCGCGCAAGTGCTGAAGGGAGTGCCTGCGGGTAGCGACGGTCTGCTTGGCGAGGCAGTTTTCCTCCACAATGGCGGTGGCATAGGCCTCGGATTTACTGTCCGGTGGCACGATGGCAAGCACGGTGGTGAGTTCCTCCAGCATCATGGTTCGGCTGGAGTGTGTGCCGACATGGCCAAATCGAAACCCTCCCTTTGCCGCGGTGGCGCGGTTGCTTCCCGCCTGGAAGAACAGGTTTGGTGCCTGGGTCATAAGTTATGCCGCCTGGGCCACGCAGGTTCGCAATCCGTTCACCTGGCGATCCAGCGCTTCGATCTCCTTCGACAGATCGGCGCGCATTCTGGTCGCGCGGTCGACGACCTTCTCTCCGTTGCTGCGAACCGTTTCAGCCCAGATCTTGATCTGTTCCAGATTGTCGAGCTGTTTTTCAATGGAGCGCGTGGCAATGTCGATCGCCTTCAGCGCCTGATCGCTCTCAACTGATTCGTGGCTTTCCCGAATCACGAGCGCGCGGGCGACACTGTACGCAACCCGGACACGCAGGTCGCTGTCCGCGCTTTCCGCATCCCAAGTAATGATGATGTCATTGCCATAGCGGGCAAAGGGCTGAAGGGTGTCCGGCGCCGTCTTCGTCGAAAAGACGAACACGCCGATCTGAGCCTGCCGGTTCTTGCGAGCCACGGCAATCTCGGCCAAGGCCTGCTTGAGATCGTAGCTTCCGTCTTCCTTCGCTTCCCAGACGATCCTGGCACCTGGAGCGGCGCTGTCGGGACCGAGGGTGGTAACGAAGTCGCCGGTTTTGCAGTTCTTGATTGCCCCGGTCGTCGCGCCGACGGATTCGTACGGGTCATTTAGGCGCTGCGCTTCGGTCGCCAGCAGAATACCCACTTCCGCCTCAAATTCGTGTCCGTGTCTGGTGGACCGCGCAGCCTCCTGCTTCCGAGCCTGAAGTGCCGCCAGGGTAGCGCGGACCTCATTCTGGAACGACGCGTTTGTGGTTGCGAGTGCTTCTATGGTGCTCGTCAGTTCCCGTTTGACGCGAGAGAGCGCGGAACTGTCGTCGTCCAACGTAAGGTTCTTGTCGATCTGCTGACGCGTTTCCTCGAGCATTCTGGAAAGGCGGACGATGGCCGAGTTTTCGTTGTCGGCGGAGAACTCGTCAGTGATCGCCTGGTGAGCATTCTCGACCCGGGCGACCAAACGTGACAGCGCGGAGTCAGGCTTATCCAGGGAGAACTCGCAGGCGAGCTTATCGACCTCGCCCTGCAGTTCCGACTTCAGCGTGCCGTTGCTCGACGTGAGTTCCGCAATGAGTCGCGATAGAGCAGACTCCTTATTATTAAGCGAGAATTCATTGAGGATCTGATCCCGCTGCACCTGCAATGCCGCCTCCATGACGTTCTCCAGCTGTGCCTTCACACCGGTGGCATCGGTTGGGGAGAGGAGCCGCGAGATCGGGCTTCCTTCACCGAAGTGCGCAGACAAGGCCTGCGCAATCGTGGAGTTCTCGGAGCCGAGGTGCGCCCGAAGCGCCCTGTCGAGCTCTCCATCGTTGCGGATCAGGGAGTCAATGCGCTGGGTGAGCGCGCCAGTCGAAGGATCGAAGTACTGGCGCAGAGTTCCTGAAATGTCCGTTGAGATCTGGAGTCCGCGGTTCGTCAGCATCTGGCCCAAATCGGCCAACATGTTCTGCGCTGCGTTCCGGATGGCGGCGGCATCGAGTTCTCCCGCAGCCTGGCGGAGTGCGAGAACGCCCAAACGCAACGCGCCCATTGCATATTTTTCACGAGAATCTATTTCCGGATATTTATTAAGTTCACTCACTACGTCAGGATCGGAAATTTCTAAGTGCAGAAAAATATTAGAAGAACATCCAGAATCAAGATTTTGAGAATTTGCAGGGCTCATCGCTTTCAACCTTTCAACTCACCGGCAAACTCGCCGGTTTAATAAATCAAGCTTCGATAATCATTCTGCCTGACAATTCGCTCGCTGTCAATGGCTACAACTAAGTTCACCGGCAAACTTGCCGGTTAATACTTGAGACGCGCGGTGGTGAATCTGAAGGGTTGTGAAGCAGGCGTCAAACGCCCTGGATGTCCGAAGAATCCGGTACTCGTCGAGCTACAAAGAAGCCATAGATCTTGATTCCCGGGAAACGGTCACTTAGCAATTGCTGAGCGGCCTTGAAGTGCGCGCCCGTGGTCAGGACGTCATCGACCAATCCGATTACGCGCGGAGTGGGATCGACGAGGGATTCGTCGACCGCGTAGTTTCCCAGTAGATCGTAAATCCGAGGGCGCAGTTCCGTGGTGTGCGCCGGATCGGTGCTTTCCCGCTGTACAATCAGCTCCCGAACGTCGACCTCGATACCGGCTCCGAGAACTTGTAGCATTTGGATCAGCCGATCGTCATACATCGGGTCCGTCTTGACTTTGGATGGGGGCATCGGCACCAGAGTGGCAATCGACAACCATTTTTCATTCAGGGCATCGAGGGCCTGCCGCATTTCCTTGCCCGCCATTTCGATGGCGCGCCGCTTGTAGGCCCAGCCTGGCTGACCCCGGCGGTCCATAGGCTTCTTCAGGTTGAAGATCAGATTGTTGGTTTCGCTGAATTGATAACCCTTGCGCGCGTTGTACTCCCCCAAATAGAGACACTCATCATCGGCCTCGATGAACGTGTGGTCTGAGCGGGTAAGGTCATCAATTCTGGAGAGGCGCAACGGCAAGATGTTCCTGAATGTCCTCGTAGTCCCGCACGCGAATTGCTCCCATCTGCTCGAAGCGGTGAGGCCATGTCAGGGCAGGGTTGTTGAAGTTGCTCTCCAGTATGAAAAGCTTCTTCTTCTGCTTCAGTGCGTGGCGGGCCTGAATCAGGGTTCCTGAAGTCTCGCCGGCCTCCACGATGATGGTGGCCTCCGTCAGCGCCGACATCGTAATGTTGCGCTCTGGGAAGAAGATCCGATTCGTCGTTGGGTTCGGTCTGTCGTATCGGACGACGGGGACCTGACTGATCACTAGGAAGTCCTGCGCCAGCTTGTCCTGGAGCTCCGCGTTCTCCCTCGGGTATCGAACGCTGAGTGGAGTGCCGATAACGGCTATCGTTCGTCCGCCAGCTTCCATCGTTGTGAGGTGAGCTATCGTGTCGATTCCCTTCGCGAGACCGGAAACGACCGTGAATTTGTCGTCCACCAGGCAACGGACAAGCTTCCTGGTCCGAGCGATGGATTGTTCTGACGGCTGTCGCGTTCCGACGACCGCGACGCCCCTGCTCTCGACGAGATCCCACCAACCCTGGAAATACAGGAGTTCAACGGGGTGGACCGCTACGCGCAGTTTCATTGGGTATTCACCCGCGCCGTGGACCCGAATTCCGAAATGGGCTACACCCGCGGCCGCCAGGGTGTCCACAGTCTTCCGGGCAAACTCGACGGCGACATCTTCCGGCACGAAATCGGACGGAACGGCACCGGGATGCTCGCGGAACTTGTCGGCCACCCATTTGAAGCTGGCTTTGAACTCAGACCACAGCGCCTCGTATGCGCCCATCTCACGAAAAGGCGAGACAGAGCGCATCAATGTGCCTGGCATCTCGAGTGCGTAGTCGGCCGGCATTGCGTTGACCATCGCCATTGTTCCCTGAGCCATCATTCCGCGCTCCTCCGTGCTGCGGGCCCGTTCGACTCTGATGTACAGCGTACCGAATAGGCGGAACTCCGATTGTATACGCTCCGGGTCCATCCCGGAGTATCTGACGAGACGAGAACGATAAAAGGGAGCGGTCGCTGTTGGGCGGCGGGTAGCACACTTCGAGTATAGCGAACAAAAGGCGAACAATCGACCCCGCTTTCTGCCCCGAAATCCACAGTCCTCCCCTGTCAAGAATTCGATTTGGGTTCCGATTCACCGAGTTCCCCTGTGCAAATCATGTTCGCCGTATCTTCGCCGTGGTAGCCTGAATTTTAAATCTGTTCCGGTCAAGCCCGCGCCTCTTGATTTACCGGCTCCCGCCTGCCCTCCTCAGACTTCGTATCTCCTTGAAGAGGTGGATCAAAGATGGCGCTCAAACTAAAGAGTTTTTCCCAGCCTGACCAGCTGAAGCGGTTTCAGCCAGAAGGCCTCCTTCGCTTACTTGAGCCCTACAGGCTCTTTCTCGAGATGAAGGGACTTCAGTTTCCCGGACCGGACAGCGAGATCGACTTGCCCACACTGGCGGGCATCCTCGCGGAACCCGACGAGGAGATGCCTTCGGATCTCGTTGAGGCACTGCACCTGATCGAGCATCTCGGAACCAACGAATACTACGACGATCTGCTCCAGTTGGCCGCCGCCAACGGGATTGATCCGGATGGAGAAGCCACGGCGCCGGATCTCGCCGTTCAGATTTGGCTGAAGAACCCACAGGCGCTGGAGCGAAAAGATCGCGAGGGCCTTTTCCAGCAGCGCAAGACCTTTGAGAGTTTCCGCGCGGCTGACTCCGCGGCGACCATCGAAATCGATGCCATCCCTGACGACCTTGGACCACTCGAAGAAGCCCTCGGCCAATACTTCGAGGAAAAGAAGCGTGGGATCGGATGTCGGGTGATCCGCAAGGATTCGCCGGAGGAGATTCGGTATCTGGTCCAGCACGGGCAGCCGTGCAAAAGAGAACCGAGCCGCAAGGGGCCACTGGCCACATGTACGTTCT
>Ga0181536_10003257_pt1 | contig 17742 bp, 15 predicted proteins | sample PEATcosm2014_Bin_41_FD_121105 | JGI IMG/M metagenome (GOLD analysis project Ga0181536, IMG submission 121105) | Peatland microbial communities from MTU Mesocosm Facility, Houghton, MI, USA - PEATcosm2014_Bin17_60_metaG | ecosystem: Environmental > Terrestrial > Soil > Wetlands > Peat | place... | reverse complement strand
TGACGCCGTCGCCCATTTTGTAATAGCCGTCTTCGTCGAACGCCGCGCGGGTCAGGTCGTCGCGGTGCAAGTACCCGGGCGTGATGCTCGGCCCGCGCAGCCGCATCTCGAGCTTCGTTGCGGCCGGCACGAGCTTCATCTCGAGACCCGGCAGCGGCACGCCGATGTTCCCGCTCACGTGCGAGTACCAGTTCGCGAAGGTCGCCGACGGGGCGGTTTCGGTCGAGCCGAGACCGCTGGTCATCATGATCTCTTCGCCGCACGTCTCGATCGCCAGCCGGCGCATGCGTTCGAATACGGGACCCGACAACGCCGCGCCGGCATACCACATCATCTTGAGATTGCGGAAGAAGGTGGCGCGCAGCCCCGCATCCGTCTCGAGCACACCGGCCAGTTCCTCGAAGCCGCGCGGTACGTTGAAGTACACGGTCGGCGACACGTCGCGCAGGTTACGCAGCGATTTCGCAAAGTCGGCCGGTGTCGGCTTGCCGTCGTCGATGTAGAGCGTGCCGCCGTTGTAGAGGACCATGTTGAAGACCTGGTTCGAACCGGCGGTGTGGTTCCACGGCGACCAGTCGAGCATCACGAGCTGATCGGCGAAGAACGGAAACGCCTGCACGTTCATCTGCTGGTTCGCGCACAGCATCCGTTGCGTGTTGATCACGCCTTTCGGGACGCCGGTCGAACCCGAGGTGAAGAGAATCTTGGCGATCGTATCGTTCGTGACGCGCGCGTTGGCTGCGTCGACAGCCCGCGTCGGCGGCGTTTCCAGCAGTCGCTCGAAGGGCTCGCTGCTGCGTTCCGCGAGCGTCCCTTCCGAGAACACGACGGGTAATTTGGCCGCGACCGCGCCGGCTGCGAACGCGCGCGCGTACCGGCCGGCGTCGCGCGCGTAGACGAGCTGCGGGCCGAACACCCCGAGCACCTGGCGCAGTTTGGCGAAGTCGGACGAGAGCAGCGAATACGGCGGCGACACCGGGACGTACGGGATGCCCACGTATTGCGCCGCCAGCGCCAGCAGCGCGTGGTCGATCCCGTTCTCGGAGAGGATCGCCACGCCGGCGCCGGGGCTGCAGCCGCGGTCGAGCAGCGCTTGCGCGACGCGCCGCGTTGCGTCGAACACGTCGGCGTAGGTCAGCGTACGCCAGCCCGCGCCGGCACGCTCGGCCAGATAGGTCTGCGTCGGCCGTTCCTTCGCCCAGTGCTCGAGCCGGTCGGTCATCGTGCGCGGATACGGTTGCAGCGGATGCGGCGAGCGCACGTGATAGCCGCCGCCGGCGAGCGGGGTAACGGTGAGATCGTGCGGCCCGAGCTCGACCGGGCGCTGACCGACCGTGGTCACCGCTGCGCGATCACTTGATCTTCTCGCCGCTGCCCGCGAGAAAAGCCGCGATGCGTTCTTGGGCGACCGGGTCGGCCGCTGCGACGAGGGCCATCAGGTTTTCCAGCACGTGACCCGTCGCCGGATCGGCTTCGGCGTTGCGCGGCAGCGCTTGCAGGATGCCGTATACGCTGAGCGGCGGAATCGTCGCGACCCGCCGCGCCAGCGCCAGCGCGCGCGATTCCGCTTCGCCGGCCGCGACGAGATACTGGCTCAGGCCGATCTGTTGACCCTCCTCGGCACTGTAGATGCGTCCGGTGAGCATCAGGTCCATCATGCGGTGCGCGCCGATGATGCGCGAGATGCGGATCGAGCCGCCGCCGCCGACGAAGATGCCGCGCTGACCCTCGGGCAGCGCGTAGTAGGCGGTGGCGTCGGCGACGCGGATGTGCGTCGCTGCCGCGAGCTCGAGGCCGCCGCCGATCACCGCGCCGTGCAGCGCCGCGATCACCGGCACGCTGCCGAACTGGATGCGTTCGAACGCGCGGTACCACATCTGCGAACGGTGCAGCGACTCGAGTGCGGTCGCGTGCGCGAGCGACGAGAGATCGAGCCCGGCCGAGAAATGCTCGCCCCGAGCCGACAGCACGACCGCCCGAACCTCACCGGGCAGCTCGCCGAAGAAACGCTCGATGCCGCGCACGGTGTCGTCGTCGAGCGCGTTACGTTTGGCGGGGCGGTTGAGCCGGAGGATCGCGATCTCGCCGTCGCGTTGGACGTCGAGCGAAGCGGAGGGCTGCATCACGGACGGACTCCCCGCGGTCGAGCATTCGAGGGGCCGTGGCGGGCTTCGTCGCAGTGTGCCTGATGCCCGCCGGCAAGATCACCCGTCCGTCGGCGCTCGCAGCGATGGCCACCCTGGCCCTGCGAGCGGTCGCGCATGCCGATGCGCCGGCCGGCCTGAGCATCGGCGTCGTGCTGGCGGAGCCGTACATGGAGCCGTACTACGCCGACGATCTCGGCTTCTTCAAGCGCGCCGGGATCAGTCCGAACATCGAGGTTTTCCCGAACGCCTCGATCACGTTGCAAGCCGTCGTCGGTAACGCGCTCGATATCGGGACTGCCAATCTGATTCAATTGGCCAGTGCGTTCAATCGCGGCGTCGACGTTACGATGGTCGCTGCGGGCGGGATGTTCACGTCGGACCAAACGACGATCCCGCTCTGCGTTGCGAAGAGCAGCTCGATCCAGAACGCCAAAGACCTCGAAGGCCGGACCGTGAGCGTGACCAACTTGCAGGGCACCGAAGGCATCGCCGTCTCGGAATGGCTCAAGGCGGGCGGAGCCGATCCCGGACGCGTGAAGATGTTCGAAATTCCATTTGCGCAAGTCGGGCCCGCGCTCGCGCGAGGGACGGTTGCGGCGGGATTGCTCGGCGAGCCGTTCACGAGCCAATACGCGGCCGACGTACGCGCGATCGGCTACCCCTATGCGGCGATCGCGCCCGCCTTCTATACGGGCGTGTGGGTCGCACGGCGGTCGTACCTCGCGACGCACGGTCCGTTGGCGCGCAAGCTCGTGTCGACGTTGTATGAGACGGCGAATTGGGCAAACACGCACAAGGCCGACGCCGCGGCACTCTTTGCCAAATTGTCCCAACGCGATCTGAGCTCGCTGCTGAGTCAAACGCGCATTCCGTTCGGCACCGCGCTGGAAACCCGCTACGCACAGCCGTTGCTCGACAAGGCATTTGCCTACAAACTGCTCGATAAGCCTGTAAATGCGAAAGACCTCTTCTGGACCTAGACCACCGCAACGGACTTCAGTTCGTCGAGCCGGCTGAACGCCCGTTCCTCGGCGAGGCGCGCGACGCGCGCATTGTAACCGGCGGAGTCCTCGCGCGCGAAGCCGTGGCCGGCGCCTTCGTGCACGACGATGTCGCCGGTTTTACCGGCTAAGGCCTGCCGGATCGCGTCGACCTCTTCCGGCGACACGAGATCGTCTTCGCTGCCGAAATGAAAGCTGAACGGCTTGGTCACGCGCGGAGCTTCGTCGAGATACTTCTGGATGCTGGTGCCGTGGTACGACACGCCGACGTCGGCGCCGAGGCGCGTCAGTCCGAGAAACGCGTGCTGTCCGCCGAAACAGAAGCCGACGACCGCGAATTTGCCGTTCCACGCGCGATATCGCGCGAGCGCGTCACGGGTTGCTCGTAAGTCGTCCATGCCGGGATCGATCCGGTACGAAGCGAGTCGCGCCTGCGCGTCGCTTCGCTGGTTGCTTTCGATTGGTCCCGGTTGCGTACGCCAAAACAGATCGGGCGCTACGACGATGAAGCCGCGCCTCACGTAACGTTCGAGCGTCTTCACCAGGCCGGCGTTGACACCGTAGATCGACGAGGCGATGATGAGCGCGGGGGCCGGCTGCCCCTCCGGTAGCGCGAGATAGGCGTCGAAGGTGCCGCCGTCGGCGGCCTCGACCCGGATCGTCTCCGACATCCGCTCAGAGCATCCGGGTGGGCATGTTCATCGTGCGCCACATGTGCGCGACCGGCGAATCGTCGAAGCCCAGGCCTTCCTTGGGGGTGCGGAAGTGCTCCGCGATCAGGTCGCGAAAATCGTCGATGTCGACGGTCACGTCTTTGTCGAATGCGTAGATGTCCCAAACCGTGATCATCCGGGCCGTCATATACCATTTGTGTTTGCGCGCGCGTTCGTATTCACGCTGAATATGCGGATCCGGAACGTAGTCCGCGCCGAAGTTGGTGACGTAGACCTCCGGATATTCATACCCGACGTCGGGATCCGGGTAGAAACGCAACGCTTGATGGGCGCGCACGGCCCACGTGATCTCTTCATCGACGTACGGCTCGATCATCTGCGCGCCCCAGTAGCCGTGGTCGCCTTGGATGAAACCCGCCACGGCAATGTCGTGAAGCAGGCAGGCCAACACGACCTTGTCCTCGAGCCCGTTCGCGCGCGCGAGGCGCGCCGACTGCAACATGTGCATGCCGGCGAAGCGCAGCTTGAAGAAGTCGATCAGCGTAGGCTTGGCCGGCATCGGGGCGAGGCGCGGATCAGGCCCCATCAGCTTCAGCTTGCCCTTCATCTTCGGGTCGCGCGACTTGACCAGCGGCCCCTCGCGCGGATCGCGCTCACCGGACATGTAGATGACCGATTTCACCGGGATGACGTTCTCGAGCGCCATGGCCATGGCGGCTTCGAGTTCGTCGGCACGCTCGGCCAAGGACTGGCCCGCTACCTGCGTCTGCTCCACGAACGCCCCTTCGCAGGCCGGGCGCCCAAGCCTGCGCTTTCCGGCAGGGCTCCGCTACGAACGGAGTCCCCGCCGTTCGAGCCGCGGCAGAACCTCGTCGCGGAAAAGCGGCAGCTCGTTGAGGTAGTTCACGAACGACAGGCCGACGCCGTCGAAACCGGCTTCACTCAGCGTGGCCAGCATCGACGCGACGCGATCGGGATCGCCGACCAGCGGGAAACCGTGGATGTGCTGCTTGCGCGCTTCGATGAAGCCGGGCATATCCGGTTTGATCGGCGTGCGGTCGCTGATCGTCATCTGGTGGTCGACCGCGTCCCAGTCGGCCATCTCTTCGACCCAATAGTGGTAGTAGTCGGCGGCTTCTTTTTGGGTCGGCAAACAGGTGATGTCGGCGCGCGTGAACACGCCGATCTCGCGGCCGATCGCCGCCGCTTTGGCGCGGACCGCATCGACGTGCGCGCGCGCTTGATCGACGGCGGGCACCATCACGCCGGTGGCCTCGTCGAACGACGACATGCGCACGCCGGTGAAGTACGCGTCGCAGTTGCGAATCGCAAAGGCTTGCCCGTCGTTCGAAGCGCCGGCGTTCATGATCACCGGGCGCGTCCCACCGTAGGGCTTGGGCTTGACGCGCACGTCGCGCAAGGTGAAGATCTTTCCCTCGAACGTGAAATCGTCTTCCGTCCAGATCCGCGAGACGGCGTCGATCCACTCTTGCGCCTCTTCGTAGCGCTCGGGGCGATCCTTCCGGTCGACGCCGAACATGTCGAATTCCTCGGTGTTCCAGCCGGCCACGATGTTCAGCCCGAAGCGTCCGTGGCCGACGTGATCGGCCGTGACCATCTGTTTGGCTGCCATGATCGGATGGAACAGCGGCACGTGCACGGTGCCGAACACCGTGATCTGCTTGGTCAGCGCGAGCAACCCCGTCGCCCACGTGATGGTCTCGAAGCTCGTCCCCTGCCAATCGGTTTCGCCGCCGTAGCCCTTCCAGCGCGCGATCGGCAAGAGAAAGTCGATGCCGCAGTCGTCGGCCATCTGCCCCATCGCGGCGATCTCGTCCCAGTCGGCTTTCCAGCGCTCGGGAACCCGCGTCATGGCGCGTCCGCCGGAGCAGTTCGCGCCGAAGAGCCCGAGCTTGAGCTTGTTCCCGGTGCGCATTCCGAGGCGCAACGGCTACGCCTTCCCCGGATCGAAGATCATCTCGCGCGCATCGAAACCCTTGGGGATGAAACCCGCCTTGACCGACAGATCGATCACGGGCTGCATCTCCGACGGGACGATGGCGGTGCCGCCTTGGGGCCAGATTTCGCTCGCGATCGAGGCCGGTGTGGCGCCGACGAGATCGGCGATCTGCGCGGAGAGCTCGCCGTGATGCACGTTCGTGTAGGCCGCCGATGCCTCGACGACGCTCGCGATGCGCCGGACGGCCTCCCGGTTGTTCGTCGCCCAATCGCGCGAAGCGATGATGGCGGAGAACCACCAGCGCGGCGCAATCTCGTTCAGTACCGGTTCCAGCACGCGATACTTGCCCGTAGCCAGCGCCTCGTCGTATACCGGCGAGGTGAGGAAGGCGATGTCGACGCGGTGCGCGTCGAGCGCCGCGGTCATCGCCGACATCGGCACCTCGACGAACTTCACGACGTCTTTGGCGATGCCGTTCTTTTGCAGCCACAGCTCGGTCGCCGGCCGCGTCGGTTCGCTCAAATTGTTGACGCTGATGACCTTGCCGCTCAGATCGGCGGCGGTGTGGATCGGCGAGTCCTTCGGCACGACCAGCGCGCTGTTGGGGAAGCGGCTGTCGTAGATGACGCCGGGCGCGATCACCGCGATCGGCACGCCGTGCGCAAACGCCGCCACCACCGCGAAGAACGTCGACTTACCGATGTTCAGGCTGCCGCCCGCAACGGCGGCCGTCACGGCAGCGCCGGTCGGCAACCGGCCCAGATCGAGGTCGACGCCGGCTTTGGCGAACATGCCCGACTTCTGCGCCCAGAGGATCGGCACCGCGTCGTAATAGACCGACGTGATCGCGCCTTTGACCGGGATCAGAGCCTGCGCGCCGGCGACGCGCGGCAAGGCCGCGGCGGCGCCCAAGCCGCCGAGCGCGCGCGTGAAGCCGCTGCGTGATATCGTCATCGTCTCCGACATATGGAGGTATAGTCCGCGGGCGCATCTGAAACCCTGCGCATGATACGTGGTAGGCTGCTCGTCGTCGCCGTTCTCACGGTACTGGTAGCGGCATGGCTTCCGCAGCGTTCGGTTGCTGCGGGAGATCCGATCGAGCTCAACGCGATCCTCTCCTTGACCGGGCCCGGCGCCTTCCTCGGCAGCGCCGAACAAAGCGGCCTCCTTCAAGCAGCGGAAGAGGTGAATAAGGCCGGCGGGATCGCGGGACGGCAAATCAAGTTCAATATTCAGGACGACGGGTCGAACGCCCAAACAGCACTGACCTTGGCCAACGGCATCATTGCGAGCAAGGCGCAGGTCATCTTCGGGCCGACGCTATCGGCCGGGTGCAACGCAATCGCTCCGCTGGTTCGTAACGGGCCGCTGGACTACTGCTTCTCGGCCGGGATGGAGCCGGAGCGCGGATCGTACGTTTTCGTCTACCAAGTTTCGAGCGCCGATTCGATCGGCGTCGACTTCCGCTATTATCGGGGACACGGGCTGAAGCGCATCGCGATGTTGACGTCGACCGATTCGTCCGGTCAAGTCGGCGAACAGGCGATCGACGCGGCCTTGGCGTCGCCCGAGAACAAAGACATCACGCTCGTCGATCGCGAGCACTACAACGTGAGCGACCTCAGCGTGGCTGCGCAGATCGCGCGCATCAAAGCCTCCGGCGCGCAGGTGATGATCGCTTGGGGAACCGGAACGCCGATCGGCACCGTCTTCCGAGCCATCCGCGATGCCGGGCTCGATATCCCGGTGACGGTGTCGGCGGGCAACGATATCTACCCCGAGATGAAGCAATTTGCCGCCATCATGCCGCGCGAATTGATCTCGGCCGGTCCACCGAATATCGTCCTGGACACGCTGCCCAACGGTCAGGTGAAAGACGCCGTACGCCGCTACGTCGACGCGTTCAAGCCGCTCGGCATTCGGGCGGACATCTCCGAAGCGAACGGCTGGGACCCGGCCCAGATCATCATCAGCGGGCTGAAGAAGCTGGGGCCGAATGCGACGGCCGCCCAACTGAAAGACTACGTCAGCAACCTGCACGGATATGCCGGCGCGTGCGGGATGTATGATTTTCGCACCGGCGATCAGCGCGGACTGACGGCCAGTCAGAACCTCATCATGGTGCGTTGGGACGTTCCGAAAGACACCTGGGTCGCGATCAGCAAATTCGGCGGCACACCGCTATAACGCTGCGGCCGGCAGGCGCAAGCCGGCCCGTTCCAGTCGCGGCAGAACCTCGTCGCAGATGTACGGCAGCTCGTCGAGATAGTTGATCATGACGAGGCCGATGCCGTCGAACCCGATGTGGTTGAGCGTCGCCAGCATTTCCGCGACGCGATCGGGATCGCCGATCACCGGAAACTGCCGGATCTGACGCCGTCGCCGTTCGAGGTACTCCGGAGAAGCCGGATCGGCCACGATGCCGGTTCGAAGCTGGATTTCGTTGTCGATCGCGGGCCAGTCGCCGTTTTCCTCGAGCGCGTAGCGGTAGTAGTCGATGGCTTCCCGGTGCGTCGGCCGGCAGATGACGTTGACGTTGGTGTACACGCTGATGTCGCGGCCGAGCATCGCCGCGCGGGCGCGCACGCTGCGCACGATCTCGGCGACGACGGGGATGTCGGGCGTCACGATGCCGGTCGCCTCGTCGAACGTCGAGTTCTTCACCGAGGTGAAGAACGCGTCGGAGTTGCGCACGGCAAAGTCCTGGCCGATGCCGGATGCGCCGGCGTTGAGAAATAAGGGCTCGCTCGCGCCGAACGGCGTCGGCGAGGCGTGCAAATCCTTGAGCTGAAAGTAGGTGCCGTCGTAGTCGAAGTCGTTCGGGTTACGCCATAAGCCGCGCACGATGTCGAGCCACTCTTGGGCCAAGACGTACCGGTCGTCGTGCTCCGGCACCGGTATGGCGAACATCGGCATCTGCGGCTTGGAGGGACCGACGACGAGGTTGACGCCGAAACGTCCATGCCCGACGTGGTCGGCCGTGACCATCATCTTCGCCGCGACGACCGGATGAAACAGCATCACGTGGACGGTGCCGAAGACGTAGATGCGTTTCGTGCAGGCCAGCAGCGCCGAGGCCCAGGTGAGCGTCTCGAAGCCCCAGTCCTGATAGTTCGTCGCGCCGCCCTGCCCGCGCCAGCGGGCGAGCGGGATGAAGAATTCCAAGCCGCGTTCGTCGGACATTTGGGCGAGACGCTGGTTCTCGTCCCAGGTCGCCCGCCAACGCTCGGGCACCGTCGTTGCCGTCATCCCCGACGAGAGGTTTGCCGCGAAGATGCCCAGCTTGAGTTTGTTCGGCGTTCCGAGCGCGAGTCGCGTCATGCCTTCGCCTGCGGCAGATCGAACAAGCGCGCGGCGTTGTTGTGAAAGACCGCTTGCAAGCCCTGCGCATCGAAGGCTTCACCGGACGCGAGCAGGCCGGCCGTCCAGCCGCAGGTACGATACGGATAATCCGAGCCGAACACGATGTTTGATTCGGGTACGATGGCCTTGAGCGCCAGCATCGTCCCCCGAGCGGGCACCTGCGCGGTGTCGTAATACAACTTTTGCGCTTCGGCGAGAAAGCCGTTCGGCGTGATCGCCTTGAACTTGCCGTTGCCCTGGTTGATGAATCGCTGCACGAGGTAGGGCATCGTGCCGCCGGCGTGCGAGAAGATCATGCGCACGGCGGGATAGCGCTGTGACGCGCCGCGGAAGACGTACTCGGCGATCGCCCGCGTCGTATCGGTCGCATACTCGATCGGTGCCGGACCGAGCCAGTCCTGACGGTGCGTGCACGCCGCGTTGCTGGTCGGATGGGTAAAGACCACCGCCTTGCGCCGGTGTAGCTCCTCGAACACCGGATCGAAGCGCGGATCGCCGAGCCACGCGTCGCCGTAGCTCGTCAGCAGACCGATCCCGTCGGCATCGAGTTCATCGTAGGCGTAGGCGATCTCGGCCAGCGTCCCTTCGATGTCCGGCATCGGGAGCAACGCGAACATGCCGAAGCGTCCCGGACGATCGCGGCGCAGTTGCGCCATGTAGTCGTTGCAGCGGCGCGTCAGCCGGCGCGTGGCGGCGGGATCGCCGAACCGGCCCCCGGCGACGGTGAGCGACGCGTACGCGGTGGCCACGCCGTCGCGGTCCAGCTCCTCGATCGCGCGCGACGGGCTCCAGCCGCGAAAGACGCGCCCCTCGTCCGCCGTTCCACCGGGCAGCGACAGCCAGAAATCCGGCGCGACGTGGTGGTGAACGTCAATGATCATTTCAGGTGCGTAACGATCTCTTCGAGCGGCAAGACGTCGGCGTATTTTTGGTTCATGTCGTACAAGTTGATCGCGTGCGAGGCTTGGGTGCGGTCGAACACGCACTCCTCGGCGACGATCATGTTGAAGCGCTGCGTGCAACCGTCGACGACCGCGGCGCGAACGCAGCCGCTGGTGCTCTCGCCGCCGACGATGATCGTGTCGATGCGGCGCGCGACGAGCTGACCCAGCAGCGGCGTGCCGGAAAAAACGCTCGGGCCGGCTTTATGGATGACCAACTCGCCCGGCAACGGAGCGACCGCGTCGATGATCTGATTCATGCGCGGCCGGCGCGCGGCCAACTCCGGACTGTCCGGCACGCTCGCGCTGCGGTTGCGCGAACGGGACCAGGGGAGCAGCGGCGCTTCGTGCATGTTCATGTCGGTCGAGAAGAACACCGGAATCCTCGCCTTGCGGGCAGCGGCGAGCAGGCGCTGGAGGTGTGGGATCGCCTCCCACGCGGCCAGCCCGCACGAGCTCGGCCAATCGCGCATCGCTTCGGGCAATGCCACCGGCGCGTCACCGAAAACCGCGCGATAGAGGTCGATCAGCAACAGCGCCGGGCGTTCTCCAAAGCCGAAGCGTGCACGTGCGCGACCCGCGTCGACGAGTTGGTCTTGCGGCGTCAGAAACGCATCCCAGACGCGCGGCATCAGGGCCGCCGTCCGGCGGCCTGCCGGTACGCATCGAGGATCTCGCTGCCGGTCGCCCACCAGACGTGCTCGTGTCCGTTGATGTACTCCAAGCCCTCGGCCAAGTAGCGAATGCGGTGCGCGACGCCGATCTTGCCCGGGTGCAAGGCGATCGCCATCACCTTCGCCGTTTCGGCCGCTTCGCCGTAGAGCGTGTCGAATTGGTCCTTGATCATGCGCAGAAACTCGACCGGCGTGTGCTGGGGGAACACGACGGTGTCGTTGATCTCCGTCGAATACGGCACCGAATGGAGCTCGCCGTGCGCGGTCTGCATCGGATAGGGCTGGTCGTCGTTGACCCAGTCGGCAACGTAATCGATCCCCGCTTCCTTGAGGAGGTCCGGTGTCCGGACGGTCTCCGCGAGCGCGGGTCCGAGCCAGCCGCGCGGGCGGCTCCCGGTTGCGGCTTCGATCCGGGCGAGGCTCTGCGCGATCAGCGCGCGCTCCGCCGCTTCGTCGAGCCCGCCTAGGGGCCGGCCGTTGGTGACGCCGTGCCCCATCCACTCCCACTTGCGGCGGACGCCTTCGCGAATGATCTGCGGGTACACGTCGCAGACGTCGCTGTTGAGTGCGACGGTGGCCCGAATGTTGAACCGGTCGAGCAGCGCCATGATGCGCCAGATCGCGACCCGGTTGCCGTAGTCGAACGCGGCGTAGGGGATCATGTCCGGAGCCACCGCGCCCGGCCGCGCCGAGCGCAAGAGCTTATCGAAGTGGATGTATTCGATATTCGGGATGACCCAGAGCGCTAAGCGCGCGCCGTTCGGCCAACGTAAGGGCGGCCGATCGACGATCGGGCTATACGCAAAGCGCCCATGCTCCATCATGCGTTCATCAGGCGAGCCCATTCGCGCAGTTGGCCGCGCTGCGTGACCTCGTCGCTGATGTGCCCGATGATCGAGCCGTCGGCGTCGACGCGTTCGCGATGGCGCCCGCGCGAGAGATCGACCCACGGGTTGACGACGGCTTGCAGCCCGTCCGTATTGCGTTCGAACATCTCGGTGTCGTCCGGCTGTCCCATGCCGGCCGGACCGGAGAACTCTTCGTGCCGGCGCACGCGCTTCTCGTTCATTTCCTGGCCGACCCCGCCGAAGTGCACCGGATAGAGGTAGACGTCGGTCCGGTCGACCGCGACGGGCACGATGACCCGCACGTGCTGCGTGATCAACTGCAGGTTCGGGAAGACGCCGAGGTGCGGATCGCCGTGAACCGCGATGAGTTCGGACCCGCGCTGCTGCCCGTAGGCCGCGAACATCGCCTCGACGTAGGCCTCGCCGCCGGGCTGACGGCGCATCGCTTCGACGTTGAGCTCCAGCTCGGAGAGCCGGTGCGGGATCACGTCGAGCATCACGTGTCCGCTGCCGAGATCGCGCGCAACGGCGAGCCCCGATTCGTTCATCGTCTTGCGCGGCGCCTGGGCGACGGCCGAGTCGACGTCCGGGTTTTCGCGGGCCATGCGCTGGCGGAAGATCTCGAAGACCGACTGGTGGACGACCGGCGGATGGTAGCCGTCCATGCCGACGAACTTCCAGTTCCCGCGATAGGTCGTCTTGTGGACGCCCGCATCGAGCAGCAGCTCACCGGTCGGTGAGGCGTCGATCATGTAGTCGAACTTTTCCGCGGCCAGGCCCAGATGTTCGCGCAACGGCCTGACGTTCGGATTGACGCTGCCGAAGATGAAACCGCGGTAGCTTTCGACTTGCGGAACGGGCGTAAGGCCGAGCGACGCGCGATCGAAGTCCTCGGGATACGCGTCGTCTTTTGGAATGTGAACCAGCGCGCCGGCGTTGTCGTACGTCCAGCCGTGGTAGAAGCAGCGGAAGTGCGACTGGTTCCCGCGCTGGACTTCGCAGATCAGCGCCCCGCGATGCCGGCAGCGGTTCATCAAGAGCCGGCAGGTTCCGTCTTCCCCGCGCACGGCGATGACGGGCTGGCGTCCGATGGTCCGAGCGACGAAGTCGCCGGGCTTCGGTATCTCGCTCTCGTGAGCGACGTAGAGCCAGGTCGCGTGAAAGATCTTCTGCATTTCACGCTCGAAGATCTCGGCCTCGGTATAGATCGCCGAATGGACCCGGTCGCCCCGGAAGTATTGGCTAGCCCAACTACCGGCGCTGGTGAGCGCCTCTCCCTGCTGGTATAGCATGACGAGGGCAGTTTCGCGCCCGACCGTCGGCCTCCCGGCTCCGGCGCGAGCGAGCGCCGAAGGAGCAAGCATTGACGTCCGGCAAGTCCGCAGCCGATGGTTAGCCGTAGGGATTTCGTTCGTCTCGCTGCCGCCGCTTCGCTTGCGCCGGTTCTTCGCTCGGCCCCGCTCGCTGAGGCGGCGACGCCGACGCTGCGCGTGCTGTTGTTCCCAACCGACGGAGTCAAGACGTTGCTCTGGGCCCAGCAACAGCAGTCCTTCGAACATCGTGGGCTGCCCCCGATCGAATTCGTGAAGATGGCAAACGGCGCCGCGATCATCCCCGCACTCGTCGGAGGCTCGGGCGAGTTTGGCGCCGGCAGCCTCTTCCCGATGTTCGCCGCCTTCGCGCGCGGACTGCCGATCAAGCTGGTCGCGCCGACGTCGCTCTATCTCAGCGCGCATGCCGATTCGTTGCTCCTGGTACAAGCGGATTCGCCGATCCGCACGGCGCGCGATATGAACGGTAGGATTCTCGGCGTCGACTCGCTGAACGACGTGTACACGCTTGCGACGCGCGCTTGGGTTTCGCAAGGCGGCGGTGACGGGGAGAGCCTCAAGCCGGTCGAGATCCCGGCGGCTGAATCGTTCTCCGCGCTCGTCGCCGGTCGCATCGACGCCGCAATCTTCAAGACCCCGTTCGGCTCGATCGCGCTCGGCACGAAAAAAGTCCGTCTGTTGGGCAAGCCGCTCGACGCGATCGCGCCGCGCTTTCTGCTCTCGTCGTGGATTGCGACGGACAGCTACATTACCGCTAACCCGCAGGTGGTGAGCGGATTCCAAGCCATCGTCGGCGAGTCGGCGCGCTACACGAACGGGCACGAAGACGCGACCGTCGACCTGGTCGCAAGCTTTACCGGACAGGATCCGGCGCAGGTGCGCAGTTCCGTGCGCGCAACGAGCGCCATCTCGGTCAACCTCGCCGAGTTGCAACGGCCGCTGGACTTCGCAGCCCGCTACAAGCTGATTCCCCAAGCGTTCGACGTGCGTCAGATGCTCGCACCCGGATACCCGATCTCCGAGAGCGGTTCACCCTAGCGCAAGCGCCTACTTCAGTCTCCCACCAGGACGGCTGGCGACCGAGAACGTGCCGTGTGCGGCATCCCAGCGATACGATTGGATCGCGTTCTGACCGATTCCGCGCTGACTACCGTCACGGAAGTAGTAGATGCCCGCAATGCCGGCCCAGTCGTGCAGGCCTTCGATGTAGTCGTGCAGCTTGGCTGCACTCGGATTCGGGCCGGCGTGGCGCAAGGCGTCGATGACGATCATCGTTTGGTCCCATACCAACGCCGATTCATCGCCGGGCCGCACCTTCGCCGCGCGAAAGGCGTTGAAGTAGGCCGTCTGCGCGTCCTTCACCGGACCCGGGCGCAGCGAAGGGTCTTCGACGATGCCGCGCGGGCCCGTGAAATAGAGCTCGCGCGGGAGCAACCCCGCGTATCCTCCTAGCTGCTCGTAGTCCATGTTCGCTGACGAGGCAGCGGTCGGGACGTCGAGGCCGCCGTCGCGCAATCCGTGCACGACGGTGCCGAAGACGGTCCCGCTGGCGCACGTGAATACGCCTTGCGGTGCGGCGGCTTTGATGCGCGCCACTTGCGCCGCGACGCTCAAATCAGTCGGCGTGAAGTGCTCGCTCGTCACGACTTGCATGCCGCGGTTTTCGGGTTGGGCGATCGCGTCCTCGATTTGCTGCTCGGCGTTACGGCAGCTGGCGTCGTTGGCCGAAAGAATGGCGACGCGGTTCCAGCCTTTGGCGTGAAAGAAGCGCACCATCACGACATTGTTGAGGGCGGTGCCCGCACCGACCGAGAACGCGTAGCCTCCCGGCGGCCCGGTCGTCACCGGCGAGAGGCAATAGTCCAGCGGTCCGCTCTTGGCCACAAGCGGAATCACCGCCGCGCAGGCTGCTGCCGAAATCGGGCCCAGAAAATACTGCGTGCCCTGAGCGATCGCGGCGTTCACGAGTTGCACCGCGACGACCGCGCTCGTTTGATCGTCCACGAAGTCGAAGTGAATCGGTCGTCCGTTGACGCCGCCTTTGGCGTTGACCACACCCTCGAGAACGCGCAGCGCCTCCGCGATGCGTGCCCCGGTAAACGAAAAGCTGCCCGTCTGTGAGACGATCGCTTCGATGTGGATCGGCACGGGCTCGGCCGCAACGGATGGAACGATGCCGAGCGCGACTCCCATGACGAGCACCGCTGCGGAGCTCAGGATTCGTAGCGTTCTCGTCATCATCCCAACGCGTTCATCAACCGAGAATGTGCCTCCTAGGTCTCGCTACGCCAACAGCGCGTGATCCAGCTTGGAGGCGCCGACTTCTTTGTAGAAGGCGGTGTGCGTCTCGCTGACCTTCGGGGCCCACGGGTCGAGCTGGCCCGGATTGGTGGCGAAGTGGACGGTCGGACCGACGGCATCGCGGTAGTCGGCTCCGCCGAAGGCCGCGAAGTCCTTGCTTTCCTTGTGCGCGAGCACGATGTCGCCGACCGCTTTGGACGCGTTGGCCGCGGCCGCGCGCACGTCGTTCGAGAGCCGGGGGTCGTTGGCGAACGTGTCGTAGAGGGCGATCGCCGGCCGGTCCGCGTGCCACGGCAATTTGCCGTCGTCGAAGCGCACCATGCCGTCGACCGAGCGGGCGTCGTCGAGAACGGCGGCTTGCGCGGCGTCGCTGCCTTTCGCCGCCGTCGTCAGGGCATGGTCGAGCGTCTTCACGGCGGAGCGCATCGCGCCGATCTTTTGCGCGTCGAGGTCGAGCACGTCCATCGCTGCGGCCGGCGTGTACGAGCCCATGCCGGGCATGCCGTAGCGGGTGTGCATCGTGTCTTTGACGATGGCCCGGGCCATCGCGGCCGGATCGCCGATGTTGCGGGCGATGTCTTCGGCGACGCTCGTCGGCGTACCGGGCGCCAGCATCGTTTCGGGGCTGGCCGCGAGATACTTCACGCCGTCTTGCGAGAGGGCGTCCGCGAATCCCAAGGTCGACATGAGGCATTGGTTTGCCACGACGCCGTCGATGCCGCGGCCGGCGTCTTCCGGATGCGCTTGGGCGTGCAACGCGATCCCGTCGGCGATCGCGCCGGCCATGTCGGTCGAGGACATGATCGCGTGGTGCGTGTCGCTTTGCAGGCCGCCGCCGTCGCCGCCGCCGTGATCGACCAAGTCGATCCAGGTTTGCTTGGCGCCGTTGACCTCGGCGGCGTCGAGCGTGCGCGCGACGAAGCGCGCGAGGTTGGCGCGTGAGGAGGGATCGTGCGGCGCGTCGACCTGCGGCTCGCCGGCGATCTGGCCGCCGCGGATGTCGTAGGATTCGGTGCGTTTGCCGCCGTCCGGCTGGATGAGGTCGCGCCGGGCGGTCGTGTCTTCCACGTCGAACGCGATCCGATCGTCGTCCGCGCTGACGCGGAACGCCTGATCGACGACCGGCGATTGCACGGTGTCGAGATTGTTATCGCCGTCGCGATAGAGTCCGAATTGCAGAGCGGTGATGTTCATGCCCGCCTACTGCGCCGACCGGGCCCACTGACAAGGTCCGGGAGCGGTCTGGTCGGTTCTGGCGCCCGTGTGAAGAATCCAAGAACGGGCGTTCATGGCCGGTTCACGCTGCACCACGAACCTCGTCGCATGCCATGGGAGCCGATCCGAAAGCCGACATCCTGGGCGGTCGCGCCGAACATGCTCGATTACGGCGCCTCTCGTGAGTCCTTCTCATGGGCCGGCGAACGGGGCGCTTTTCTCGGTGCACCTCGCGCTGCGGGTTTCAACATCGCCGATCTAGCCGTCGACCGCCACGCCGAAGGGCCGCTGGCCGGCAAGACGGCTCTGCGCTGGATCGCTCAGAGCGGCGCGAGACGTGACATAACGTTCGCCGAGCTCCGCGAGCTCAGCAATCGTTTTGCGAACATCCTGCGCGAGCTCGGCGTCCGAGAAGGCGAGAGCGTCTTCGCGCTGACCGGGCGAATCCCGGAGCACCACGTTGCGGCGCTGGGAACGTTTAAGAACCGCAGCGTCTTCTGTCCGCTCTTTTCCGCGTTCGGGCCGGGCCCGCTCGAACAGCGGCTGCGGCGGGGCGATGCGCGGCTTCTCTTAACGACCCGGCGGCTCTACGAGAGGAACGTTGCCGGTTTGCGCGCAGCGCTCCCCGAGCTTCGCCATATCCTGATCGTCGATGCCGGCGAAGATGCGCCCGACGGGGTCCTGTCGCTACCGAGACTGATGCAGGCTGCCGCGGCCGATTTCACCGTGCCGCAGACCGAGCCTGAAGAGACCGCTCTGCTGCACTTCACTAGCGGGACGACCGGGATGCCCAAAGGCGCAGTGCACGTGCACGAAGCGGCCTTGATGCACTATGTGACCGGTAAGTACGCCTTGGATCTCCATCCTGACGACCTCTTCTGGTGCACGGCCGATCCGGGTTGGGTGACCGGGATGTCGTACGGCGTCATCGCGCCCCTTCTTCACGGCGTGACCAATCTTCTCGACGAAAGCGAGTTCGACGCGCAGCGATGGTACGAAACGCTCGCGCGCGAGCGCGTGACGGTCTGGTACACCGCCCCGACTGCGATCAGGATGCTCATGCGCGTGCCGATCGAGCCACGCAAGACATACGACCTCAGCGCGCTGCGCTTGGTCGCCAGCGTCGGGGAGCCGCTCAATCCGTCCGCCGTGGTCTGGGGAAAAAACGTGCTCGGTTTGCCGATTCACGATAACTGGTGGCAGACCGAGACCGGAGGGATCATGATCGCGAACTATCCGGCGATGGAGATTCGTCCGGGGTCGATGGGGCGTCCGCTGCCCGGCGTC
>Ga0181536_10003256_pt1 | contig 17743 bp, 16 predicted proteins | sample PEATcosm2014_Bin_41_FD_121105 | JGI IMG/M metagenome (GOLD analysis project Ga0181536, IMG submission 121105) | Peatland microbial communities from MTU Mesocosm Facility, Houghton, MI, USA - PEATcosm2014_Bin17_60_metaG | ecosystem: Environmental > Terrestrial > Soil > Wetlands > Peat | place... | reverse complement strand
TGGGGGCTTCCGCGTCGCCCGCGACGGCGCAAGGTCGCATCGTCAAAGCTGCAAAGGGCGCGGCACGGCCAAGGGAACAACCCGACGCGCGATGACGCCCGCGCCGAAGGAATGAGGCTCACGCAAGCGAAGGAAAAGAACCGTGAAAATCCGGCGCGCCCGCTTGCGCACGGCGGAGGCATAGGATTCAATCGCCCCAAACCGGGGGCGCGGCATGACGGCGAGCGAGCGATTCATCCAGTTGGCTGCCGAAGAGGCGTCGAGTCTCCAAGATCGGGCGCGGCTGTTGGCTTTTACATGCGGCTTTGCGATCTATTATGCAGTATCGTATGTGAACTATGAGGTTAAGTGGCAATACGGCCAGGGTTTTACTTGGACAACAGCCGGAATTTGGTTGCGGCGATTTCTGTTTGTTTATTTTGTGCCAAGCGTTTTGTTCACGGAATTCCTTATACAGGCCGCCCAGCACACAGCATTATTCGAATGGCCCATGACGGAGATTGCCCCCAAAAACAGATATTTTAGTGAGAGCAGTATGACGACCATTTACGGTATCATTTATGTGGCCTCGCCTCTGTTATACGTGATTGCGATGTCTCGGTTTAGGTACTCGAAATTGACGCCCGGGCCTTTGCCCTCCGCAACAATGGACATGAGCAAATGGGCGCAGGACGAAAGCGGCCAATGGTTCCGCGTAACCTATAGGAACGGCGATGATGTGCTTTATGACCGGTCAAAGCCCTACGAAGAACGCGCGGTAGCGTGGATTAAAACAAAACGCTATGTCAAGAAGTGGGGCTGGATCGGGTTTCTGTCAGCGATTTGCTTTATTATTTCCTATTTTTTGATGGATGACGGAAGGACGCCGCATAATTATGTGGACCTTGCCGCACGGGGAGTGTTTTGCTTCGCGGGTGCTTTTGCATTTATCTCTTTTCTGAATTGGTCGGTTGCCGGGTCGTATTTGGCGGAGGGTGAGGCAAATTTCGTAGGCCCGCCGCCGACCGGGACGGCGGGGCGCGGCGTCGAGCAAGTGGAAAAGCAAAAAGTTTATGGCGAGGGCGGCTTTGCCACGCGCGAGGAAATACACGCGGCGGCGCATGGACGCAGCGCGGCGCAGGGCGGGGCGGTCGGTCGTGCCGACGATATCGAATTCGACGATTAAGGGCGCGCATCATGGCTAAGACCGTCACCGTTACCGGTTCGGGAAATGGCGTGATTGGCTCGTCGGCCTCGGACGCCATTTGTCTTGGCCGCGAGGCGCTCGGACAGAACGAAGTCGGCGACAAAATCAATTACGGCGGCCCGCTGCATGTCGTCCTGTTCGGCCCCAATGGCGCAGGCAAGGGAATGCGGGTGCTGGTGCCGAACCTGCTTTCAATGGTCGGCAAGTCAATCGTCGTCATCGACCCCAAAGGCCAGCTGGCGGCGATGACCGCGAAACATCGCCACGAGATTGGCGACGACGTGAAAATCATCGACCCCTTCGGCGTGCTGGCCGAGGTCGTGCGCAAAGACCCGCAAACCTACCGTTATTTGAGCGACCACGGGCTTGTCGAAAGCGCCGGGTTTAATCCGCTCGCCGCGCTGCATCCCGACTCGCCGTCCTTCTATGAGGATTCGGCGATTATCGCCGAAGCCCTGATTAAAGTGTCGGCGCAAGACCCGCATTGGGGCGAGTCGGCGCAAGGGCTGATGACCGGCCTCATCATGTGGGAGAAAAAACGCAACGGCGCGCGCGCCAATTTGGAGAATGTGCGCGCGCTGTTGACGGAAGCGGAAAGATGGGAACCCCAGAAGCACGAGGAAAGCGGCGACTGGGTGGAAAGAATAGTTGGAGGCCTCGCCGCAACCGCGAAAAAAATGGTGGGTGAAGGCGGCTACGAAATCGCCAGCCTTGCCGGGCGCTTCGCCGGTGAGAGGCGCACGGATGAACTGGAAAGCATCATTTCGACGGCGGACACGCAAACGCGCTGGCTGTTGAGCAAGAAGATGCGCGACGATCTGTCGGGCCGAGAAATCGGCGACATGAAAAAAAGCGGCGTCGATTTTCGCAAGCTGAAAGAAGGCAAAAAGCCGATGACGGTCTACGTCATCTTGCCCTCGAAATATCTCGAAACGCATAGCATCTGGCTGCGGCTTGTGGTGAGCGAAGCGATACGCGCCTCGCTTACGGCAGGCGGGCGGCGCATCGTGCTGATGCTCGACGAATTCGCCGCGCTCGGTCATCTCCCCATGATTGAGCGCAATTTTGCCGTGACGCGCGATTACCGCGTCCAACTGTGGCCGGTGCTGCAAGACCTCCCGCAAATCAAAAGGTTCTATCCCGAAAGTTGGGAAACCATGCTCGGCATGGCGGGCGCTGTGCATACGTTCCGCGCCGCGAACCGCACAACGGCGGACTATTTTTCGCAACAAACGGGCAGCACAACCGTTGTGGCGGTTGGTTACAATCAAAGCAGCGGCACGTCTTCGGGCGGCGGCTGGAATAGCCAAGGCGGCTTAGGTCATCAGCAAATCGAAAGGCCGACGGTGACGCCTCAACAAATGCTCGGCATGAAGGAAGGCTATATGCTGGGCTGGTTGGCCGGACAGGAAAAGCCGTTTCCCATGTTCGCGCCGAAATTCAACAGAGTGGCGAGTCTGCGCGCGCGCGCCTTGCCGAATCCGTATCATTTCGAGGATTAGGCGCGGTCAGCGCGGCGACTGGTCGGCGCAACGCGCAACGTGTCGGGCCTCGCGGCGCGCGGGCGGGCCGCGCGTGGTCGCTTCGATCTTCGCGCCATAAAGCGCGGACAGCGCCGTGGCCTCGCCCTTGCGCGAAAACGGCGCAGCGGCGTCGTTGCTGGCGCGGGGCGTTAAAGCTGTTGTTCGACCTTGTATTTGTCGCAATGCGTCATATCGGCCAGAACCGGCTGCGCGTGATCGAGCAAACACACCGTCAACGCGCCCTCCTTGCCGGAGCGCGTCCAGCCATATTTGCATTTTTTGCAGTGGGTTGCCGCGTATCCCGTCGGCGTCTGCCATGCGGGCGTGTTGCGTGGTGTCGTCATAGTCCCTCCCGTTCTTGGTTATCGGTTGTTGTCGTCTCCCGCTCCTTCGTCCCTCGGCTGCCGCCAGCCAAGCTAGCCAATCCTTGGACGGATCGGCGCACAGTTCAAGATAATCCTCGACAATCGCCTGCGCCGTATGGCGGTCGCCGTCGCCCTTGCCTGTCTTGCTTCGCTTGCGCGGCGCGGGCTCGGACGGTTCGCGCTGCGTCAGGCTCCGCGCCGCGGCGCGCAAAGCCGCGACGGCCTCGCCTGCCGGTTGGCGCTCGGAAGGGGGCTGTTCGTCGAGCCGCCGGAGGGACGCCCCTGCCCCCGACGGTTCATCGCGTTCGCCCGCCCCGTCCGCCACGGCCTCCGCGCCCGCCGTCGCGGTCATGGCCGCGATCATCCCCTTCTCTGCGAAAGCCGCGCGGGATGATTTTCTTTTCGGTCTTCGCCTTCTCCTCCGTGGCCTTCTGTTCGGCCTGCTTCTCGGCGGGAACATTGCCGCGCGCAATCGTGCTGGCGGACGTCGCCGGTGTCGTTGGCGCGCTCGTCGGCTGGCGTTCCTGCCGTTGCTGTTCCTGCTGCTCATAGCGCGCCTGCAAGGCAGGATTGCCGAAGCGCGCAAGGACTTGGTTCGCCGCAAGAGGTTGGTTTGAAGGCGGCGCGGGCGTTGCGGTCTTCGCCGGTTGCGTCGGCTGTTTGGCCGGTTCCGGCGTCGCGGCGCGCGGCGGGGTTTCGTGCGCGGTCGGCGCGGAACTGCCGCGCATCGCGGCGGCGTCGCGCTTCGGTTCGCTGAACTCGCGCGGCGCTGCCGGTTGCGGCGACGGGGACAGATGCGGCTGCTTCGCCCGTTCTGGCGCGTGGGCTGGTGTCGGCGCGGCTTGCGCCGGTGCCGCGCGGTCAAGCGCGGGCGTCGCTTGTGTTTCGAGTTTGTTTTTCTCCGGTGCTGGCGTCGCCTCTTTCACAGGCGACGGCGCGACGGTCGCGGTTTTCACTGGCTCCGGCTGCTTTGCCGGTTCCGGCGCGGCGACAGGGCCGCGCTTCGCCTCGGCCTGTGTCGGCGCTTGCGTCGGGGTTTTGGCCGGTTCCTGCCGCGCGGCGGGCGCGGGTTGCGGCGCTGCCGGTTCCGTGCGGCCAAGCAGGCTCGCCAGCGCAGCGTCACGGGCAGGCGGTTCTTCCCTGCTGGCAAGGCGCGCGAGTTCAACAAGCGGGTCGGGGGACGGCTCCGGCGTCGAAACGCGCGGCGGGGTTTGCGGCGCGGGCGTCGCGGCCTTCACGGGTTCCGGCTGGTCGAACAAACGCGCCAGCGCCGCGTCACGCGGGGAAGGATCGCCCTTGTCCATGAACCGCGCGAGTTGAGCCAGCCGGTCGGGCATGGGCGGTGTTTGTGGCGCGGCAGGCGGCGGCGCATGGGCGCGCGCGGCTCTCATGGCGGAACGCTCTTGCGCAACCATGCCGGGGCTATCGGCCCAATGCTCGAATCCGCTGCGCGCCGGGGCTGGCGGCTTCGCTTTCTCGCCAAGCTGGCGCGAAATATCCCCCATCAGCCGGTCAAGCTCGGCCTTTAATTCGTCGGCGCGCGGCGGACGCACGGGGGCGAGTTCTTCGCCCTGCGTGTGGAAGCGCGACGCGGCGCGGCGGTCGTCGACGCGCGCCATTTGCCGCGCCAGCTGCTTCACGTCGTCGGCGGTGTTGCGCGCCACGAAAAGCGCTGTCTCGTCGCGGTGCCGCGTCAATCCGACATAGGACGATGCCGAACGCCAATGCTCCGAATGATAAAGGTAAGTCTGGTCAAGGGTGCGGCCTTGGGCCTTGTAAATCGTCCCGGCGTAGCCGTGGCGAAAATCCTGAAACTCCTTGGCGTCGAACTCCACCCGCTCGGCGTCGCGCCCGTCGAGCAAAACAGCAATTTTATCGCCCTCGATGCGCTCAATGGTGCCCGCCGCGCCGTTGGTGAGCCCCTTGCCCTTGTCAGTGCCGGTGAACTGAATGCGGTCGCGCGCGGCAAAAGCGGCGCGCCCGTGCTTCGTCTCGAAGGAATGGTCTTCCCATTCAAGCTCGCCGCGCTCCTTGCGCACGGCGCGCAAATCCTGATTAAGCCGGTCAACGTCGGCGTTGGTGTAGGCGAAGACAAAGCGGAATTTGTCGGGCTGGGCGGCGCTGTCCTTCGTCCATTGCGCCACAAGCGCGGCGCGCGCGTCGTCTTGATTGCGCGTCCAGTGAATCGCGCCCTTGCCGTCGTAAATCTCGAGCGCGCTCTGAAAATTCCCCTCGGCCATCATCTCGGCGGCGCGGCGCTCGTCGGGCTTGCGCTGGCGCCGCACCTGCTTCAGTTCGGCGGCGCCGTGAATGTCTTTCAACACGCCGAACATGCCGCCCCGGTCGATGCTCGAAAGCTGGCGGTCGTCGCCGACAAGGATCAGCTTCGCCCCCGCCTCATGCGCGCGCGTCGCCAGCTGCATCATCAGCTTGGTGTCGATCATCGCGGCCTCGTCCACGATGACGACGCTGCGCCGGTTCCAAGCCGCGCGGTTGTTGGCGAGGGCGAAAAGCTCGCTGTGGATGGTCGCGCCACGGGCGAAGCCGTCGCGCTGCATGTCCTGCGCGACGGCGTTGGTCGGCGCGAGGCCGATGACGCGGCAACCGGCCATTTCGTAGGCTTGGCGCACGGCGCGCAAGGTGTAGCTCTTGCCGGTTCCGGCCTGCCCGTCGATGAGGGCGATGCCTTCCGCGCCGGTCGCGCGGTAATAGGCGGCGGTCTGCTCGCGGGAGATTGTGGAGAATTCCTCGCGGTTGAGGATCGCGGCGCGCACCGCCTCGCCGGTGTCGTGCTCGCGGTTGCGCGCGAGGCCGTCGGCGGCGCGGATGACTTGCCGCTCGGCGTCGAGAATGGCCTGCGTGGTGTAACGGGTGGTTTTGCCGCCCGCCACGTCAGCGAGGCGCACGGCTTGGCTCAAGACTTTTTCCGCGAGATTCGCCCGCCCGAATTCGCTCTTGATCTGCTTCGCCAAAACCCTTTCGAGCTGCTTGGCGGTGAAGGTGGCGCGCTGCTGGGTCATTAATTCAAGGATGGCGGCGGCGTCGCGCTTGGTGATCGCGTCGCGCAGCTGGTTGGCTTCCTCGCGCCGCGTGCAAATAATGCCGCCGCTAAAGTCGCGCTCGTATCTCTCCGCCCATTTCGACAGGGTGAGAAAATTGCCCTTGAGGTCGTAGGCGTAGCCGGTGTCGGGATTGATTTTCGAGGCAATGATATGAAGGTGCGCATAAGCCTCGTCATTGTGGGCGACGAACAAGGCGCGGGCGTTTCCCATGCCAAGCGCCGCCAAGGCCGAACCCGCCGCCTCTTCCATCTGCGCCCGCGTCGGCTCTTCGCCGGGTCGCCAGCTGAGCGACAAATGAAAGCAATCCTTGACGCACGGCTTGGTGCGGCTGCTCTGATTCAGCGCCATGAATTCCATCAGGCGGCGGGCAAGATCGGCGTCCTCGGCGCTCTCGACCGTAAACCCCAGCTTATGCCCGCCCATCCATGCGACGCGGCTTTCGTCGCCCTTCGGCTCCTTGCGCGGTTTGCCGGTCGTGAGGTCGTTACCCTCCCCCAAAGCGTAGCGCACGGCTCCCGTGACGCCCCGCCCCACTTTGCAGCGCGGAATCATAACGCGAGAACCTTGGCCAGCGCGGCCTTGAGGATTCCCATCGTCTCTTGCAGCTCCTGCAACTGCGGCGCGGTCTCTGCCGTATTGCAGTGCTTCGAAAGCTGATTGACGTTGTTACCGATTGCCGAAAGTTCACTGACAAGCTCGTGCGTGACCGGATGGCGGCGCGTTCCGGCAACCGTTCGCGTCTCGCCCGAACGGCGCAGACACAGCTCGCGCGCGTGCTGGCTGATTGTTCCTCCCGCCTCTTTTGCCGCTGCTTCAAGCTTCGCCCGTTCGCTCGGCGTCAGCTGAAAGCCGACAAACGCGGTGAGCTTCTCGCCTGTGTAGTCGCGTCTGGGGCGCGCCATGGGGGCGTCTCCGGGGGCGGGGCGAGAGTCGAATTCCAAAGGAATTCGCTATCTTGCTACTTTTCTCATTCCTAAGTCTGAATCTCCCCTTGGCAAAAAGCAACTACAGAGAAACGCGCGGGCCAAAAATTCCGCGTCCGAACCAAAAAGCTATTCGATAAAAAAACTCGACCGACATTGCGCAAACGAAACGAAGGCGCGACGACTCCCTTGTCTTCCTCCCTGTCGTCGGTCGGAAATTCGCGCGCGCCGCTGCGCGGCGTCTGCCTCACATTTTGGCGACGGCGCGCGGTGACGGAAAACGCCCCTGCCCCGCGCATCGGGCGAAGCCCGCACAAACAAAAGCGTTGCCTTGGGCTGAACGCGCCCAAGGCCAAGGCTGTCGGTTCCTGCGGCGCGTCTGGTCGCTCCGGCAAAGCGTCAAGACTACGCTGTCGCCGTCCGGCGGCTGAAACTATCCGCTCGGACGGGAACATGCGCGGCTGGTGTGGGAGGTCGGAAAAGCGAAGCGGAGCGCGAAGACGCGCGCTTTTTTAATGCGAGAGGCTCTGCCTCTCGCGCTCTCCGGGATATTTTTAGCAAGATGATGGGCGGGGAGGTGGTCGGTTAAAATGCCCCTGCGCGCTCCCTGTTTCGCCGCTGGTGAGCTGCGCCTTTATTTCCTTGCCCTACCCTGCCCCCGCGCTAGAATCTGCCTCACGGTGCAGCCGGGGACGGCGATGACCGTGCAAGGTGATGGGGCTGGCGGGTTCCGAAACTACCCCGCCGGCCCTTTTCGCAAATGACTCAGCGTCAAACGGATTCCCCGATGATCCCCACGTTATCGAGGGCCAGTTTCCAAGGCATGCAACACGGCGGCAGGATCGCCAGCAATCGCTTTTAGATATGCCTTCGCCGGTTGATCTGGCTCCGAGCGTCCTTGCTCCCAATCGCGCAAGGTGCCGAGTGGGATATGATACCGCGTTGCAAATTCCTCTTGGGTCATTCCAAGAGCGCGACGCAAAGTTTTGACGCGCGCCACACGCCGCGCCGTTTGCATCTGCTCCGATGTCATAGGCCGCGCGTCAGGATCAGCAGCCGCCGCCGCTGCGATTTCTTCTTCGCTCATGGGGCGCATGGGCGTCGTCGGAAACGGCCTCTCGCAACCGTCGTCGAGAATTTCGACAACCGTGCCGTCAGACCGAATTTTCGCGGTAGTAGTGTTTTTGTTCATGTCGCTCTGCCCGTCGGGCTGAAATGATCCGTATGCGCTCTCTGCGCTCCGTGTAAGTCACGTGCAAAAGCACGCCGTCGCACATTCCCAATAAATTGATACGCTCTTCGTCATAAGCCTCGCGGTCGTCGATCCATTCAATCGCAAACGGATCGCTTATCGCCTTCGCCCCTTGATCGAATGTGACGCCATGATCGCGCCAGTTCGTCGTGGCCTTGGTCACATCCCACTCAAAGCGGCTATCTATCATATACGGGAAACCAGTAGTTTTGTCAAAGTTATTCGGCTTTTAGGTGGCTAGAAGCCTAGCGGGCTATCCGGCTAACCTGATGCCGTTCAAACAAAAGGTTCAACGCCTCAAGGTTCAATTCCTGCACGGTAACCCCGGTTTTGGCGGCAAGAACCTTGAGCTGCATAAACGGCTCTGGATCGAGATAGTAGGTCACGACCTTCTTCCCCTGCCGACTCCGCTGCCGTTGAGTTGAAACTTGGGATGCCTTTGCCGTCGTTTCTGGCTGTTCGGCGGTGCTGACCTTGGGCGCAGCTTTGGCGTCGAGGCCGCGAAAAAGGTCTTTAGGATTCGGCTTTCCCATCATGCCACCTTGCGGGATAGATTCTTAGTATCCTTGTCTTCTAGCGGGCTAGGTGTCAAGCCTACTTGCACACAAAGCCACTCGAAAAGATCAATGACTTCATGGCTGGCCTTGCTTTCCGGGTCTCTCTCTAGCGCCGGAAGCCCGTCGGCTCCGAGGTCTGCGAAAGCTGCGCGCTCCATCCACATGATAGGCGCAACGGAAAAGCCCCGTTCCTGCAAACCGGCGAGAGTCGTCAATCCAAGATGCAGACGGTTTGTCGGAATGGAATTAATCAGAACGGAAGCTGGCCGTTTTGCAAAGTCCGCCATTTCGAGTGTGGTTTGAATGGCCTCAATATCGAACCCCCCGGCACGGGTGGGAATCAAGACATAATCCGAGACCTTCACGGCCTGTAACGCTATAGCTTCCGCGCTCGGCGGCGTATCGATGATAACAAGATCGGCTCCATTCTCCCGCGCCGTGTCGAGAATGATGCTGAGTCTCGATGCTTGGCCGCCGATGACGGAAGGGCCATCGGTTTCCCTTCGGTCGCCCCATTTGGCGGCGGTTCCTTGGGGGTCGAGGTCGATAATTGCCACGGCGAGCCCTACCAAATGCGCGGCAAAACCAAGCTCTATGGCTGTGGTCGTCTTCCCCACGCCGCCCTTTTGGCTGACGATGGCAATGGTTTTCATGGTGGCCTACCTTTCAGAATCACCGGGGGATTCTAGCAAAAGTCGACTAGCAGGCAAGCCATAAAGCCGCATAGCCACCTAGCAGTCTAACATTCTTGCCTGCTTATTTGCCCTTTGTTTCGACCCGCCGGAGGCGAGGGCGAACCGCGCGAAGCGCGGGAAACTGACGCCCTCCGTCCCCGACGCTTTCCGAATATCACGGCGGAGAGGGCAAATTGCATAAGCGATAGCGTTGCAATAGGCGGTTTTTCCGCCTTCGGAAAAATGCGCCGTAGGCGCAAGCCGGTTGCCCGCGCCGTGATAGGCTTGGCGCGACGGGAAAGAAGCCCGCACGGCCTTGGGCGGTAGGGCGCGGATCTCGCCGCCGTCACTTCTTGCTCGCATAGCCTCTTTCTTCGACGTGCCGAAGGCGCGTCGGTGCGCCCGCGCCCCGAAGGGGCGCAGTTGGCGCACGCACACAGGCCGCGTAGCGGCTCCGCATTCTTTCTAAACGGCTCCGAGAGTCTGTCCGAAACGCAAGAGGGCGGCTCCGAGGGGTGTTTCAGGGTCTAAGACGGGTAGGGTAGGGGGTGCATTAGAAGGGATAGAATCTTGAATCGTATTTCCTGCCGGAATTTCGGACTTAGAAGAATGAGCCCTTATTCCCGCGCTGTTGTGGCCTCGCGCGGCCAGCGGGTCGAACAGCTGATAGCCGTTGCTGGTGCGCAAAATCCGCCAGCGGTTCACCCAATGGCCGAACAGGTCAAGGGCGCTGTCCTTCACGCGCACGATGCGGTTGACCCATGACAGGAGTCCGGCGTCCTCAAGGGCTTTAATCGCCACGGAGACGGTCGAGCGCGCGACTTTGGCCTTCTCGGCGATCTTCTCCAGCGACGGGAAGCAAAGCCCGCTGCGCGCATTGTGGAAGCTCCACAACAGCGCCTCCAGCACGTCGAGGCATTTGGCCGTGAGCTGGCCGTAATGCTTTCCCTTCTCGGTGCGCTGCTTGAGGGCGCGGGCGCGGGTCATAATCCGCAACTTGGCCTCGCGGTCGAGCGGCTGCGGTCGCCCGTCGCCAAAGACTTTCTCGCGGCGGCGGCGCAGATGATTCGGAATGGATCGAGCAAAAGACATAGCCTCTCCTTCGGTTTGATCGCTCAAACCGCCTGAGAAAGGGGCTAAAACCGGCGCAAACGCCCCCGTTAGCGGAAACGCTGTTTCCGCTTGACTTAGGGGCTGAGGTGAGGGAAATTCGTGACTGTCACGAACACGAATTTCTCGGCCTCGCCGACAATGCCCGCCCTTCCAAGGCGGGTTTTTGCGTTTCTGGGCTTCTCTTTCTCCCAAAAAGTTACGGATACGCGCGGCGCAAATCACTCCGCGCATCCGGCCATGCTGCCGAGATTTTGCTGATTCGTCGAGAGACTTGTGGTTTTTCGCCGGAATTACCGGCGCGCCCGCGCTTTCTGTGCCACGGGGCAGGCGCGTTCTAATTGTTGGGGAATCTGAATCTTGGCTATTTCAAAACTGAAATTACTGTAGTTAAGCTACCTCATGCCCTTATCTTGGAACGAGATCAAAGACCGCGCGCTAAAATTCTCCCATGAATGGGCGGACGAGTCGTCGGAAGATGCAGAAGCCAAATCGTTTTGGGATGCCTTCTTTACGGTCTTCGGCGTTTCGCGGCGGCGCGTTGCGACCTTCGAACAGCCGGTCAAAAAATCCGACGGTCACGGCGGCTTTATTGACCTTCTCTGGAAAGGGATTCTGCTTGTCGAGCACAAATCGCGCGGCAAGAATTTAGACAGCGCCTTTCAACAGGCGAAGGACTATTTCCCCGGCCTCAAGGATCGAGACCTTCCGCGCTACGTCGTCGTTTCCGACTTCGCGCGCTTTCGTCTCTATGACCTTGACGAAGGCCAGCAACACGAATTTACGATCAAAGATTTTTACAAAAACGTGCGGCTTTTCGGCTTCGTCGCTGGCTATCTCACCACCTCTTACAAGGAACAAGACCCCGTTAACATCAAGGCCGCCGAACGCATGGGCGCGCTGCATGACAAGCTCAAGGCCATTGGTTATGAGGGGCATGAGCTTGAGGTTTATCTTGTCCGGTTGCTGTTCTGCCTGTTTGCTGACGCCACGAGCATTTTCGAGCGGCGGCAGTTTCAAGACCTCATCGAACAGCGCACCGGCGAGGATGGGCAAGACCTGGCGCAATGGCTAGCGCATCTGTTCGAGGTTCTGAACACGGACGACGACAAGCGCCTTAAAAGGCTAGACGAACAACTGGCCGCCTTCCGCTATGTCAACGGCAGCCTGTTTGCCGAACATCTGCGCACGGCGGATTTTGACCGTGATATGCGGGAAATTCTGATTGAATGTTGCGGACTCAACTGGGGCAAAATCTCTCCAGCCATTTTCGGCGCGCTGTTTCAGTCCGTGATGAAACCGGAATTGCGCCGGAACCTCGGCGCGCACTACACGACCGAAAAGAACATTCTCAAGGTTATCCACCCGCTGTTTCTCGACGAGCTGCGCGCCGAATTCGAGAAGGTCAAAGGCCAAAAGAGAAAGCTTGTCGAGTTTCATCAACGCATCGCCAAGCTGAAATTCCTCGATCCGGCTTGCGGCTGCGGCAACTTTCTTGTCATCGCCTACCGCGAATTGCGCCTGTTGGAATTGGACATTTTGCGAGTGCTTTACGCCGAGTCAAAAACTGGTTACCTCGACGTGTCGCAGTTCAATATCCTCTGCGACGTGGATCAGTTTTTCGGCATAGAGATTGAGGAATTTCCTGCCCAAATCGCGCAAACCGCGCTTTGGCTGATGGATCACCAAATGAATATGCTGGTGTCCGAGGAATTCGGAAATTACTTCGTGCGCCTGCCCCTCAAAAAATCGGCAACGATCATTCACGGCAACGCCCTGCAACGCGACTGGCGCGAAATAGTGAAGCCCAAGGAATTGAGTTACATCCTCGGCAATCCGCCGTTTGGCGGGAAACAACTTCAATCCGACGAGCAGAAAGCCGATTTGGCTCATGTCTTCCGTGGTGTTCACGGCGCGGGCGTGCTGGATTTTGTGGCAGCTTGGTATCGCAGAGCCGTGGAATACATGGCGGATAATCCCGCCATCAAAACCGCCTTTGTGTCCACCAACTCAATTACCCAAGGCGAACAAGTCGGGGTTTTGTGGCCGGACTTGGTTCGGCGCGGCGTCATAATTCACTTTGCACACCGAACCTTTCAGTGGTCGAGCGAGGCGCGCGGCAAAGCCGCCGTGCATTGCGTCATCATCGGCTTTGCGTTGCACGATTGCGCCGACAAGCGGCTTTTTGACTATGAATCCGTGCGCGCTGAAGCCCATGAAATCAAGGCGAAAAATATCAATCCTTACCTCGTGGACGCGGCAAATATCTTTCTTGAAAAACGCCGCAAACCTATATGCAATGTGCCGCCGATCGTTTTTGGCAGCATGGCCAATGATGGCGGGCATTTGCTACTTTCGGACGACGAAAAAGACAGTTTGATCGCTGCTGAACCCGGCGCGGCGAAGTGGATTCGTCCGTTCATGCAGGTTGAGGAATTGCTTTACGGCTCTACGCGCTGGTGTCTGTGGCTTGAAGACATTTCGCCAGCAGAGCTAAAAAAATTACCCTTGGTCTCGGCGCGCGTCCTTGAAGTCAAAAAGCTACGCAAAGAAAGCGACCGTGACACAACGAAAGCGCTTGCAGATTACCCGACGCTTTTTGGCGAGATTCGGCAACCAAAAAGCCCATACTTCATCGTTCCCCGACACACAGGGGAAGATCGAAATATCATTCCTATCGCAAAGTTCGATCCAAATGTTATTTGCGGTGATGCAAATTTGTTGATCGCAGACCCGTCGCTTTATGTTTTCGGCGTCACTCAATCAACTATGCACATGGCTTGGGTTCGCGCTGTGTGCGGACGAATTAAAAGCGATTATCGCTACTCTGCTGGTATTGTTTACAACAATTTCCCGTGGCCGCAGGCTCCGACCGCAAACCAGCAGAAGGCCATTGAGGGGGCTGCGCAAGGCGTGTTGGATGCCCGCGCAAACCATCCGGACTCCTGCCTTGCTGTGCTTTATGACCCCCTGACGATGCCGCCCGATTTGGTGAAGGCGCACCGCAAGCTTGATGCAGCCGTTGACGGGGCTTATTCGAAAAAGAAATTTTCCGGCGACAGCGACCGCGTTGCGTTCCTGTTCGAGCTTTATCAGCGAATTGTAAGCCCGTTGGAACCGCCAACGCCCACGCGCCGCAAGGCGGTTCGGGGCTGAGAGAAACCTAGGGTAGTCGCCCGACACTTTGCAAAACCTCTACCTTTTGCAAAAATTGAAACACATGTTTTCCGTTTAATGATGCTCAAGAGGCGTGTCAGATTCCAGAATCGCCGGATTCATACGAGCCACGTTGGTTTCGAGGCTATTATTGAACCACGACCATTTCATCTTAGCTTTCACGTTCTTGGTGGACGAAAGATATGCTATTTCAGCATCAATGGTCTGCCGAACATCAGCAAGCCAAGTCTTTATCATTGGGTTAAATCGATTGCCCGCTGGCTCCGTTCGCATAACAAATCCCATCATATACCCGAGAACAGCTACGCCATCATCGTGATACCACGTGTGGCTCTTCCACTTGTCGAATTCGCCACTTTGCGTGACCGACGGGCCAAGTGCAACACGGGGATAAATCGCAACCGAACGCTCAATTTCATACGCTTCGACAAGAGCTGGGCCAAAGACAACACCGCCCTCGTGGTACAAATTACCAATTGCAATGCCACCGCGAATTAGAAGCCGCGATTGAAAGGCGTTCCATGCAATGTACGCGACCAAGTTCTGGAGAAACAAAATAACAATATCGATTGATAATGCATGTTGAGCCAGCCCCTCTAAGGGGTAAGACAGTACAATATTGTCAGAGAACGTCGACACTGCTGGCCGCAATCGTGATTGGTGGCCATTTTCCACCTTATGCGACTCTGCGAAAAAATCGCCCTGAAATGCAGCCAATCGTCTCAACAACGACAGTATGGCATCTTCACGGTTACTGTCTCGTAACGCCTCTCGAAATCCCAGAAGGTCAACAAAAGCAACTAGGTGCGTTTGATATTGGGCCATTCATGATTCCTTTCCGGCCAAAAAAGACTCTGTGGCGACCCCTAGATGCGGAACGACGCAAAGTCACGTGTTGCGCGCGGGGTCAATGCAATTAAGCTCAACCGCGCTCACGGCGACAACCTCGAAATCGTCCAGCCCGACACGTTGTAGCTCTTCCCGATCTCCGCCAGCGTCTCCTCGCCGTGGTCGCGGCGGCGGATGGCCTCTTTCTTCTGATGCGCCGTGAGCTTCGGCGGCCTTCCCATCTTCACGCCCTTTGCCTTGGCGCGTTCGCGGCCTTCGGTCGTGCGGGCGCGTATCAGGTCGCGCTCGAACTCGGCAAGGCCTCCTAGCACGGTGAGCATAAGCCGCCCGTGCGAGGTCGTGGTGTCCGCCCATGCGTCGGCGAGGGAACGGAACCCCGCACCCTTGTCGGCAATCTGGGCGAGGGTGTTCAACAGGTCGCGGGTCGAGCGGGCGAGGCGGTCGAGCCGCGACACCGTCAACACGTCGCCTTTCTCAAGCTGGCCGATAGCGCGGCGCAACTGCGCACGGTCGGCACGTGCGCCGCTGGCGGTTTCCCGAAACACTTTCTCGGCTCCGGCGGTGCGCAACTGCTTCACTTGCGCATCGACGCTCTGACCGTCGGTTGAAACTCTGGCGTAGCCGTAAATCATGCCCTACTTATGCACGTCATTTCTGCACAAGAAAAGGCCTTTTCGATCAAGGGGCTGGGTTTTGAGCATAAATCTTGATTTATGCTCAAAGAAAGGGGCTGCAACAGAATGGGAATTTATGACCAGAAGTTGCCGCTACGGACGATGCACGGTGCAACAACCCGCGTCAGTCTTGTATGCCAAAAACCTTATATGCCGCGTCGTTATAAATTCCCAATCCTCCACCTGACGGAGGTTTATTATGCGAGAATTGAGAAATCGCATCCATTAATGGTGCCTTTTTAAAGGGAATATGTATGACGCTGGCTGTCCCGTTGTTTATTCTGGTCAAAAGCGCGTTCGGCCAGAATGATTTTAAGGCGGACGGGTTTCTAATTGGCTTATCATATCCAGTATATGCTGCTATTATTGGTATTTTATAGGTATCAACAGCGCTTGCTATTTCAAACGGAACCCAGTCGTCGTCTAAAGCCGTCGTTTTACCGATGACAAGAACCATGTTTTTAGAATTCCGCAATCTTTCAAGAAGCGACCTTCTCAACGTTTCCTTTTTGCTTGCATCACGAACTGCTGACGCCTTATCGTGGCTATTATTCATGGTAAAGTCATCGTCAGTTTTTGCCGTCCACGCCTTTAGTAGGTTATAATAGTCTATGTCTGACTTGCTTGGAATATTGGTTCCGTTCGCATGGAAGGCTACATATGTGCCATTACGGTAAGCCACTATTTTTCCTCCCAATATGATTGAACATTTCTTAGGTCTAACTCCTCAAACCTAGATTCATGTAATACGATCCTGATTTTCTTTGTCACTTCTCTCGCTTTTGTCTCTGTTATTGCCGAAAGAATAATTACATTCAAAAGATCGCGCGTAGGCAAACCAAGACCAGATAGCCCGCTACCCACAAGAGGTAGATTTACTTCGTGCCCACCAGACTCGCTTCGTGCGCGTTGCCACATGCAATGCAACGCATACCACATGTTAGTCACGTCACTGGACGCCTTGCAATCCGTTGCATCCGTATTCGTCAACGCAAATAATACGTATTTGTCAATATTTACGGTAACTACAGCGGTCGTCCCAATTGGATACCGCTTTATTTTCCCCTCTTTCTCCGGTACGTTTTCTCCATTTACGTCCTTCAACTGCTCATCCAATTGCTGGTCGAAAGATAAAGGAGAACCACCAAAGCATTCTTTAAGAAATATTCCGTGAAGGCTTTTGTCAGACACCGGATTACCAATTTTGCTATCAAAGAAGTCATTGACTGCAATTATCCGAATACCGCTTTGTACAAATAAATCACCAAAAAGCACCTCAATGATAGTGTCAGATTGCGCCGTCTTTATTTTGATCTTGGACGGCTTCCACACCTTCTTCAGACCAAAGCCAACACTTATACATGTTATCGCGATTAGAGCAGGAGACCCATCAATCTTGATGCTTGGCAAAAAGTGGTTTATTGCCTTTACGAGAGTGAACATAATACTAAACGAAGAAAATATATAGCTACCCGTCTTCAACGGATGCCGGAAAACTCCCCGAATTAGGTCAGATAACGCTTTCATTTTGCAAATTCCAAAGATCAAGGGACATCGTAGATGACTCGGGTGAGCTTTGGGCGCATCATACGCAAGCGATCAACTCAGATCAAACGCCCTCTTATGGCATTGCCGCCTTCAGCACACGCCCGCAAGCTGGATAAAGCCCATTCCGTTAAATCGGGAAAAGGCCGCCCCTTTCGGGACGGCCTTCGCGCCGGTCAATACTCGCTCGGCAACAGGATGGTGTTGTTGCAGAAATACAGCGTCACCTCCGGCAGCGGGAAATCGGTGAATGGGATGTCCTCGCGCCAGAGGATGCGGCCATTGCCGTCGTCGCAAGTGAGCACCGCGCTATCGTCTTCCTGCTCGACGATGAGTTTCCAGAGCTGGAATTCCTCCGCCGCGAGGCGCGTGTCGTGGCGCTGCGCAAAAGCGATCTGGTCGAGAAGCCAATAAGCCTCGCCATGCTCGGCGAGGTATTTCGCGCCGTCGGTATAAAGCACACTGCGCACAAGGCCGTGGCGATACCAGTTTTCGCTTCCCGTGAATTGCCGCAAATCACTGGCGGTGAGGGTTTTCGTGGTCGTCATGGTGGTGTCTCCCTTGCTGTTGGGCTGCGTCCTTGCAGCCGATGCGCGCCGCCAGCGCCGGCGCTTAGGGAGACGGGGAAGCCCTTCACCGAGCTTGCGAGGCCACATTCGCAAGGGCGTCTGCGCGCGCCGCCCTCAATGAAAAAAGGGCGCGCGCAACGGCCTCTGTCGAATTTGGGGGCTTCCGCGTCGCCCGCGACGGCGCAAGGTCGCATCGTCAAAGCTGCAAAGGGCGCGGCACGGCCAAGGGAACAACCCGACGCGCGATGACGCCCGCGCCGAAGGAATGAGGCTCACG
>Ga0181536_10003255_pt1 | contig 17749 bp, 15 predicted proteins | sample PEATcosm2014_Bin_41_FD_121105 | JGI IMG/M metagenome (GOLD analysis project Ga0181536, IMG submission 121105) | Peatland microbial communities from MTU Mesocosm Facility, Houghton, MI, USA - PEATcosm2014_Bin17_60_metaG | ecosystem: Environmental > Terrestrial > Soil > Wetlands > Peat | place... | reverse complement strand
TGTGCAATCGTTCGACCCGGCACTGCTGGTGGGCGCGCCGTTACTACTCGCCAGCCTGGCAATGGTCGCGTGCTATCTGCCGGCCCGAAAGTCGACGCGCATTGATCCCGCGACAGCGCTGCGCCAGGAATAGGCAGCCCGGGCCTGAGGCCATGTTTTACTCGTACCGCAAAGCCACCATCGGATCCACGCGCGTAGCTCTTCGCGCCGGTATCCAGCATGCCACTAGCGCCACCAACGCCAGCACGAACCCGATTGCGGCGAACGTGATGGGGTCGGTTGGCTTCACCCCGTAAAGCAAGGCCGTCAACAGGCGCGTCAAGCCGAATGCCCCCGCCAGCCCAATGCCAATGCCAAGGCCGGCCAGTGTCATCCCCTGTTTCACCACCATCCATAGAACGTCAGCTCCTTGCGCACCGAGGGCCATGCGTATTCCGATCTCCTGCGAGCGCTGCTCAACCGAGTACGACAACATGCCATAAATCCCGATCGCCGCCAGGAGCAGCGCGATCCCCGCGAACACGCTCAGGAGCGTCATGTTGAAATTCTCACGAGCCGTGGTCTCCGCAACCACTTGGTCGAGAGAGCGCTCATGTGCGACCGCCAGTTGACCGTCGGCCTCACTCACTTGTTTCCGCACCGCGGCGCTCAGAGTGAGCGGACTGACGGCCGTCTTCACTACCCAGGTGATGGGGATGATCTTGTTGTTGAGCTCCATGAAGCTGTCCTTGACCTGCGCGATCGGAATATACATCACCTCCGGCGCGGGATTCCCCAAACCGCCTTCTTTTACGTCTCCGATGATGCCCACCACCTCACGTGGGCTTTCGGCGAAGTCCGGCCCCATCCCCTTACCAATTTCGATGCGCTGGCCGATGGGGTCTGCCTTAGGCCAATATTTCTTCGCGAACGCCTCGTTGATGATCACTACCGAGGGCGAGGCTCCCGAATCGCGCTGGTTGAATAGCCGGCCACGTCGCAGCGGGATCTCCAGCGCCTTGAAATAGGAGGGCGAAACATACATCCAAGCGGCGCCTCCCGTTGACCGCTCCCCCGGACCCAGTGGCCGGCCGACAATGTCAAATCCCAGACCGAAACCACCTTCGAGCGGCAGGAACGGAACGTTGGCCGCAGCGATCACTCCGGGGATGCTCTCGATTCGCTGCACCAAATCGCGGGTCAGCAAATCGACGCGCACCGTCGCACTGTATTTCGAGCCTCCCAGCGAGGTCTCGAAACTCAGCACGTGGCTTGGATTGAACCCTGGGTTCACCTCTCGCAAAGAAGCAAAGGTGCGGATGAGAAGAGCGGCGCCGATGAGCAGCACCAACGCCAGAGCCGTTTCTGTTACCACCAGCGCATTGCGTGCGTAGTGGTGGCGTCCCGTTCCGGATCGCGATGCACTCTCTTTGAGCGTGGTATTCACATCCGACCGGGAAATCTGCCATGCAGGAAAGAAGCCAAACAGAATCCCCGTCACGAGCGCGCTGCCCATGGTAAAGGCGAGAATACGCCAATCGAGCAGCGTCGCATCGGAAAACTCCGCCGCACGCGGTAGGTTGCCTGGGCTCACTGCGATTAACGCCCGTGCTCCCCACACGCCAATCAGCAGGCCGGCCACGCCACCAGCCATTGCCAACACCAGGCTCTCGGTGAGCAACTGGCGCACAATTCGCCACCGGCCTGCCCCTAGCGCGCTGCGGATCGCGATCTCCCGCGTCCGGCCCGTCGCTCGCGCCAATAGCAGGTTCGCCACGTTGGCGCACGCGATCAGCAGCACCAGTCCTACAGCGCCTAGCAGGATCAGCAGAGGCTGCTTCACGTCGCCCACCATGAACTCCTGAAACGGCACCGCATTGGCGGACTCTTCCTTACCGATCGCCGCGGGATACGCTCGACGGAACCTCTCGGCCGCCATCTTCATCTGCGCCTTCGCGGCTTCCAGTGTGATCCCAGGCTTCAGCCGTGCAGCTACCGAAAGGTAGTGGCCCTGGTTTGTCGAGTTTGGATCAGCCTGCAGCGGTAGGAACAGATCCGCGGTCGGATAGGAGCGAAACGATGTCCGCAGCACACCAATCACGGTGTAGGCTTCGTCATTGAGCACGATGACGCGGCCAATCAAGCCAGGGTCGCTGCCAAATCTGCGCACCCACAGTCCATGGCTCATCACGGCAAGAGGCGGCCCGCCGGGTCGGTCCTCATCAGGCGAAAACACTCGCCCCAGAGCTGGCGTGGCGTCAAAGACCGGGAAGAAGTCGGCAGACACGTGGATTCCCTTCACCTGCTCCGGCACGCTTCCGCCACTCAGATTGAGGCCAGGACCGGAAAAGTTATAAGCACACATGTTTTGAAACACCTGCGTGTGTTCTTTCCAGGCCATGAACTTGGGAATGGACACGGCACTACCGTCGCCATTTGGGAACTTCAGCGTCAGCCGCACCAAACGATCTGCCTGACTATAAGGAAGTGGTTGCAGCAGGACGCTGTTGACAACGGAGAATATGGCCGTGTTGGCGCCGATACCGAGCGCCAACGTAGAAATGGCCACCACTGTGAAACCGGGACTTCGAGCCAACAACCTAGCCGCATGCTGGATATCCTGTACCAGAGTCCACATGAGCATTTCTCCTAATCCAGGATTTCCATTTTGAAACCCAGGTTCCGATTAGTGTATACCCAACTGCCTCTGGTGCCTTTTCAGCCCGAGCGGCGCTCAAATCAGAAGCTCTGAAATACGGAAAACAGTCCTCCAAACAGCGAGTGCTTCTTGGGCGCCCCGGTCCGGCCCGTCAGTTTTTCGGCCAGTTCTCCGACCGCCCTGCCTACCTTGGTGCCAGTCTGAACAGCCTTGCCCTCCATCAGCGCCTTCTGCAAACTTTCGTAGTCGCTGGGCAAGTGCTGGAACACCTTCAGCTCAAGCGCTGTCTCAATCGACTCGCTGCTGAGCCCGATGTCGGTGTTATAGCGATTCACCACCAGTTTGATCTTGTCCCGGTCCACCCCGCCGCATTCCAGGCAGGCTAGCGTATTCTGCGTCGCATGCACGGCCGGGAGCTCATTGGTCGTCACCAGCAGGAGCTCGTCACACAGCCTGGCCAGCGACAACCCCCATTCGTTATGCGCCCCTGGAATGTCCAGAATCACCGTTTCGTAAAGGTGCCGCCAATAGCCAACCATCGCGGCGATGTCTTCAGGTTCGTACACGAGGTCGACCGGGGTTTCCGGCGAGAGCAGCACGTCGACGCCGCGGCAAGACGTCACCATGCCCCGCCACAACGTCTCGTCCAGCCGGCTGGCATTGGTCACGGCATGGACAAAGCTGTAGTTGGAATTGAGCTTCAAAAGAAACGCGATGGTTCCGGTTAGCGGATCGAGATCCCCCAACAACACTTTCTGGAAATTCAACTCCTGTAGCTGGAACGCCAGATTGCAGGCTATGGTCGTGGCTCCGCTCCCCGATTTCCCGCGCATCAGACAATAGACCTCGCCGCCCGAGCGCGCCTGTGCGAGGGCGGCCTGAGCGCGTTTCACCAGGCGAGCCAGCGCTTGCCGAAGCTGCTCTGCGCTGAACGGTGGATTGAGGAATTCCGCGGCCCCCTGGCGCAGGCAACTCAAAATCAGGTCCGGATCGTTCGCCTTGTCGAGGACAACCACCGGAATCCCCATCTCTCGCAGAGCGTGCACCAGGGCCAATCCCCGTTCCTGGTCGCTCCCCACGTCCAGAAAACACAGCGTCACCCTGTGCCCCGCCGCTAGATCCCGCAGTGGCTGGACTTCCAGATACCGAGGTGATTCGACCATCGGCTCGGCTTCCGCCAGCGTCCGCCAGACCGCGCTGAGCTTTTGGGACAAATCCGCATTGGGGCAGATCAACAGCGGTTTCCAACTGATGCCGGCCGCCGCGCGCCCGTTCACAGACATGGTCTCCTGATTTCCGTTCCGTCACCGGAAGCGGTAACTCCATCACTTCTATCGGCCTCTCCAGAGAAAACCTTGAGAGTAGTTCTAGGGTCGCCGAACTACAGATTCGATCCCGAGCGGTATATTCCATTTCGCGGGCAGGAGCATGATGTTGAAGAAAACTGTTGTAATTTGTGACACTCAGCCGATCGCCATGGAAGGATTGCGTGCGTTGTTGGCGCAACTGCAAGACATGGTGGCCGTCGGAGAAGCGACTTCGATCATGGCGGGCATGGATCTGGTGCGCAACCTTTCTCCGGCTATGCTCGTGATCGATAAGAGCTTCGGTTTACAACCAGTTATGGATTGGACTACTAGTCTCCGCGGAAATGGCCGCCGCACCTCCGTCTTGGTCTGGGGCAATTCGGTCAACGAGGCCGAAGCGCTGCGCATGGTGCAGGCGGGAGCTCAGGGTGTGATTCGCAAAACCGCGCCCCTGCGTTCGCTCGCCGATTGCTTGCGCGCTGTGGCCTCAGGGAACACCTGGATGGATGACCTGATGTTCCAAAACGCTGAAAAGACACCAGGATCGGGGCGATCCAATCTCACCACTCGCGAGCAGCAGGTGGCCGAGCTCGTCGAACAAGGCCTTAAAAATAAAGAGATTGCCCGTACACTCGGCATCTGCGCCGGAACGGTGAAAATCCACCTCAAGCACATCTTTGAAAAGACAGGCGTTCGCGGCCGCTACGGCTTGGCGCTCTCTGGGCTGAAGGAACGCGGGTACCTGCCGGTGGCCCGCTATAACTAAGCCCCTAACCCGGTTCATGCTATCTTGTAACGCAGAGTGAAACTCCTGCGTGCCGGGTGCCTGTTTCTCGCTTTTCTTCCCTTCGCTTTCGCCCAGTCCAAGGTTCTCGGCATTCTCAGTGAGGAACTCGATCGCAACTTCCGCATTCTAAAGGAAAAGGCGGATCCACCCCCGTATTTCCTCGGCTACGAGATCACCGAAGAGGAAACGCATCAAGTCTCCGCCACCCTGGGAGCGCTCTCGGCAGATGTCAGCAGCCATGCGCGGCATCTGGATGTCTCCCTCCGCGCTGGCGAGCCCAAACTGGACAACTACCACCGCTTGCGCGGCGAGCGTGGGCACTTCACTTCTGGCGCGCGGGTCAGCACGGACGATAACCCCCTTGCTATCAAGGAGCAAGTCTGGATCGAGACCGACCGTGCCTACCGCGCCGCCGCCGAGCGGCTGATCAAGATCCGCAGCGACGAACAGGTGAAGGTGGCGGCGGAAGACCCTTCCAACGATTTCTCGATCGAGCCACCGTCGGTGCACATCGAGGTTCCTCCGCCGCTGAGCTGGCAAAACAGCGAGTGGACCGATCGCGTGCGAAAGCTTTCGCTCGTTTTGCGCCGTTACCCCGAGATTCTGGTCTCAGGTGTGTCGGTGTCCGCCCAGCGCGAAACAAAGTACTTAGTCAACACCGAGGGCAGCCGCCTGGAATATGGGCGCAACTTCGTGCGGATTTCCATCTCGGCGGAAGCCCGAGCGGAAGACGGGATGAATCTGGGGACGTTCGATAGCTTCGATGCCGTGAGCCCCGCCGGTTTGCCGGGGGATGATGTTCTGACGGCCGCTATCGAACACGTCGCCAACGACTTAGTCGGTCTGCTGCATGCTCCGGTCGTAGAGCCTTACCTAGGTCCAGCGATTTTTTCCGGCCGTGCCGCCGGGGTGTTCTTCCATGAGATCCTGGGCCACCGGCTGGAAGGCCACCGGCAAAAAGACGAGAGCGAGGGCCAGACCTTCACCAAGAGCCTGGGTTCAAGCATCCTACCCGACTTTCTTTCAGTGGTTTTCGATCCCACCTTGCGCCAGTGGCACGGCACCGACCTGAACGGATGGTTCAGTTACGACGATGAAGGCATCGCCGGGCAGAAAGTAACCGCCGTGGATCACGGGATTCTCAAGGGATTTCTGATGTCGCGGTCGCCAATCAAAGGGTTTGATCACTCAAACGGCCACGGGCGGCGGCAGCCGGGGCTGGAAGTCGTTTCGCGGCAATCCAATCTGATTGTGGAATCGGCCAAAACCGTTCCAGAAGCACGGCTGCGCGAAATGCTGATCGAGGAAGTGAAGCGCCAAAACAAACCGTACGGGCTTTATTTCAAAGAAGTCACCGGTGGATTCACAACCACGGCGCGGGCCGGCATGCAGGCCTTTAAAGTCCTGCCGGTGGTTGTTTATCGCGTCTATCCCGATGGGAAACCGGATGAACTGGTTCGGGGCGTGAATATTGTCGGCACTCCGCTGGCCAGCTTTGCGAAGATTCTGGCGACGTCGGATCATCCTGAGGTTTTCAATGGGTACTGCGGCGCGGAATCGGGAACGGTTCCGGTGTCGGCCGTTTCGCCGGCGATTCTGGTGTCGGAAATCGAAGTGGAGAAGACGGAAAAATCGGAGGAAAAGCCGCCGCTGCTGCCATTTCCCAAAGATGCGGAGAGTGGGAAATGAGGAACTGGCGAGCGGTAGCGGGGTTACTAGCGGTCAGTGCGTGTGCCTTCGCGGCGGACTCTTCCGACGTAGCGCTCAAGGCCATGCGCGACGAGCTACAGCACTCGCGTGGTCTCGATTCGGTTAACCTCGACAAGCCGTACTTCATTTCGTACACCATCGAAGACGGAGACTCGTTCGCCGCCTCGGCCAGCCTGGGAGGACTCACCGGCACATCGAGCTCGCGGTTTCGCGTGCCGCGGATCCAGGTGCGCGTGGGAAGTTATCAATTCGACAACACGAACTACGTGGGCAGCGGCGGGGATTTCGGCAGCCATTTCCCGTTTGAGAGCTCCTACATGGTGTTGCGCCGGTATCTTTGGCTGGCGACGGACCAGGCGTACAAGTCGGCTGTGGAAGCGATGGCACGCAAGCGGGCCGCGCTGAAAAACATGTCTGCGGGGGAGCCGATTCCGGATTTCGCGCATGCTGATCCGGTGACGGTGCTGGACCCAATTCACGACGAAACACTGGATCAAGCTGACTGGACGGCCAGAGTGCGGTCACTCTCGGCGATCTTCGCGGAGTTTCCGCAGGTGCTCGGTTCGAATGTCGAAGTGCAGGCGGTGAAGAACATCCGCTATCTCGTCGATTCCGAAGGCACGGAGGTGCGCACCGGAGGGGATGTGCTGTATGTGCTGGTGAACGCCATCGGACAGGCGCCCGATGGAATGCATGTACGGTCCGCCGCAGGTTTTTATACGCGGGATTTCCAGCATTTTGTAGGAGAGGCGGAGCTGGCGCGCGAGGTGCGGCGAGTGGCGGAGAACGTGGTCGCGCTGGGCCGCGCGCCGGTTGGTGAAACCTACAACGGGCCCGTGCTGTTCGAAGGTGCGGCGGCGGCGCAACTCCTGGCTGAACTGCTGGGCAGGAACCTGGTGTTAACGCGGAAGCCGGTGAACGAACCAGGACGCCCGAACCTGGTACCGACGAGCGAACTGGAGGGGCGCCAGAGTGCGCGAGTTCTTCCGGAGTGGGTGGACGTGGTGGACGATCCGACATTAAAGGAATGGCGCGGACGGCCGTTGTTCGGGAACACTCGGGTAGATATGGAGGGCGTGGTCTCGAAGCCGCTTACGCTGGTGGAGAAGGGCATCTTGAAAAACTTCCTGCTGACGCGCCAGCCGGCGGGGAGCTACACGGCGTCGAACGGGCGCGCGCAGTTGCCGGGCGCATTTGGAGCGAATCGCGCATCGATCAGCAACCTGATTGTGACGGCTGCCGAAACCGTTCCGGTGGCGGATCTCAAGAAACAACTGGTTGAGATCTGCCGGGCGCGCAACCAGGCGTACGGCATCTTGGTAAGGAAACTGGATTTCCCCTCGACGGCGCCGGTCGATGAACTGCGGCGCTTGATGGCGGCGAACGCACGGGATGGGAGCGGTGGATCGCATCCGGTGAGCGTGCCGATTCTGATTTACAAGGTGGACAAAGACGGCCACGAGGAGTTGATTCGCGGCGTGCGTTTCCGCGACTTGAATGTGCGCTCACTGCGCGATATCCGCGCGGCCGGCGACGACGTCAACATCTTCAACTATCTGGAAAACGGAGCTCCCATGGCGCTAATCGGCGCAGGATCCTACGCGGCGGAGGCATCGGTAGTGGCACCATCACTGCTGGTGGACGATTTGGAAGTACGCAAGCTGGATGATGAGCTGCCGAAGCTGCCGATTGTGCCATCGCCGGTGGCGGATGGGCGGCGGGAGCGGTGAGGGGCTAGTTCAGAACTGTGATGTAGAGTTGGTATATATACCAACTCTACACGCACAAGATTCGTGAGGAACGTCTTGAGCAGCCTAAGTTTAAGAGCTTTGAGCAGCTTGATTAACTTCCACCGTTGGTATGTATACCAACGGTGGTTTAAATCGAGCTTGCACGGTTCTCTGAAGGTATATATACTCTTCAGAGGAACCGTCACGCTATGCCGCGTCCTTCCCAAATCCTGCGATCAGCGATAGACGGCTTTTTCAACGATTCGCCGAAACGGGCTTTTTCAGAGCTTGACCTTCGCAAGATCCTGGACCAACACAGGGCAGACTGGCGCGCGCCGGCGAGCCTCACGGTTGGGCGCTTCATCGAAATGCTGCTACGGTCGGGGTCCGTAACATCGAAGAAGATTACGAGCGCCAATTATGACAGGCCGCCCATCACGCGGTATTTGTGGGAACGGGCGTCACCCCTTCAAATCGCGACATCTGTGAAGCCGCGGGCTTATCTCTGCCACGGGAGCGCAGAATTCGTCCATGCGCTCACCGACCAGTTGCCAAAGACCATCTATATCAACGTAGAGCAGAGCGTCAAAGCGCGGGGGGCCAGCCAACTCACGCAGACGGGTATAGACAGGGCCTTTTCAGCCAAACAGCGTGAATCTAACTTGGTGTTCCAGTTTGACGACTGGCGAATTGTTGTAATCGCCGGCAAGCAGACCGATAGGCTTGAGGTCGCACCCATGCCACTCGAGTCCGGCATGGTCGACACCACAAAACTAGAAAGAACCCTGATCGACATTGTGGTCCGCCCGGCCTACGCCGGTGGAGTCTATCAGGTCCTGCATGCGTATCAGTCGGCGAGGCCGCGAGCATCCATCGCGACGCTGGTCGCCACGCTCAAGAAGCTGGACTATGTCTATCCGTACCATCAAGCCATCGGTTTTTACATGGATCGTGCCGGATATGAGCCCAAGCTATGCGCGCGCCTAAGAGCCCTGGGACTCTCTTATGATTTTTATCTAGCTCACGACATCCGGGAGCGAGAATACGACTCAACGTGGCGCATCTTCTATCCAAAGGGATTTTAGGCGTTCGACCTGGTCAAGGACGAAATCGAAATAGAAGTCGAATTCCTCGGCCACATCATTTGCGGAGTCGCGCACGGAGGGCCAATCGGGGCGGTGGAACTCGCGGTGCTCTCGGATCCTTGGAAGAAGACTGAGTGGCACCTGCTTTGCCGCGAACATGTGCCGGGCGAGTTCAAGGTTGTCTTTACTTGCCAGATCGATCCCGAGCCGGGTTACCGCGCTATGGATGTCGTAAAAGTCGCGTGCTCGCGCGGAGGGGTGCCCTTTGTGAGGGTAGTCAGGCATCTGCTGGCAAATAGCTCTAACTAAGCTTCTCGATAACGATCATCTCCGGCGTGTAGACGTAGATGTTGTAGTAATCGAAATCTTGTTTGACCTTACCCTCCGTGTACTCGCATTTGCTGAGGTCCACTGTGAACGTGCGCTCCTGGTTCATTCCAGTAACCGTTGCATTTATCCGCAGTTTGTCAGGACGTCCCTCAAGGGCGGCATACTTTTGGCGTTCGATAATCTTGAAGCGCAGCTCATAGCCGCCCCACCAAGGTTTAATGTCGGCTCCCTTCAGGCGTGGTTTTGGCTCCAGCTGCTCATCGAAAACCACAAACCCCATTGCATCAAACCGGTCATGGAGCGATTGGAAGAGCCGTTTGCGCGCGTCAGCCACGTCCTCAAAATCTGAGTCCATGGAAAAGTCCAGATCGAGCGATGTACGACTGCTGACGCCGTAGACAAGGCTCAGAGCGTTTCCCCCCTTCAGCACAATGCGCTCCGAAAGCAGGTCGTCAGAGAACATCGCAGTAATAACGACGCGGCGAACCTCGGCAAAGTCTAGGGTGGGCAAGCGTTAAGCATACCAATCAAGCGGGAACGGAAGATGTGGCCCTAGCGATCAGCAACCACCCTAGCCCTGCGCGGCCTTGGCTTGTTTTGCGGCCATCTGGGCGCGGATGGCATTCATCTGTTCGCGGGCTTTGGCGACACGCTTGCGGCCGTCGGGCGTCGCGTCAATCAGCTTTTCAAAGTTAGCGGCGAATGGCGGCCCGTAGGCGGCGCGGATTTCGCCGAGCAGCGGCTCGATTTTCGCGAAGACGCCAATGTGCTCGCCGTTGGTGTCGTTGAATAACTCCACGCTGATGGCTCCGTTGTTGACGAGCCCTGCCACCATATCCCAATAGGACACGACCATGCGCAGATGACCGCTGTGGTCACTGAACATAGCGTTCGTGAAGTCCGCCAGAGACTGCGGATTGAACTCGCGAAAATACCAGTCGCGCGCTTTGCGCATGGTGTCTTCGCGGCGTAGTTCGTACAGCTTGAGGATAAGACTGGCTTCTTCTTGTTTCGACATAGAAAGAGGTGCTCCTTATTCAGGTGATGCTGCTTGCAACGAGTTTAGCAAAGCGATGTTGCATAATGTGCTCGAAGGTGGCCCAAAAGCTGCAGATCTTCTTGCCGATGCGTGTTGCGGCTATCGTCCTGTTTACTTGTACCGCCTGGGCGCAGTTCAAAAGCACTGTTCCGCTGGTAGTCGCACCCACTACTATCACCGATTCCGAAGGGCATTACGTGGACGGGCTAACACCCGAAGACTTGATTCTTTACGACAACAGTGTGCCGCAGGCGATACAGATGGATTGGATGACCTATCCGATCGACTTGGTGGTGGCGGTCGAGACCGGCTCGAACTCAGGGGCTGTGATCGACAAACTGGGCGGCAGCGGCATTCTGTTCACACAGTTGCTAGCGGCGGAAGCGGGCGAAACGGCGGTGATCTCGTTCAGCGACGAGGTGAAGGTTCACCAGGATTTCACCGGTAACCCGGATCTGGTGATTCACGCCCTGCGCATGCTGCGTATGGAAGGCGCCGTCGCGCACATGCTGGATGCCTTGCGCCAGGCGCTCGTGATGCTGGAGCGGCGGCCGTTGGGACGGCGGCGAATCATCCTCATGATTGCGGAGAAGCGTGATCGCCGAAGTAAGGCGAAGCTGGACGAAGTGATGGAGCGAGTGGAGCGTCTCAATGCCGCGGTTTATTGGCTGACCTATTCGCCGTTCTTGGAGCCGTTCACAGTGAAGTCCAAGACTGCGGAGGATCTGAAGCCCGAAGCGGAACGGATCAAGGTGCAGAAGTGCGCTCTTTGCCCGGCGCCCGATGACACTCCAGTTCCGCCCGATTTGGGACCAGGCGGACCGATGTATGCGATCGGAGAGTTAGTGCGGTTGCACCAGCCAGATCTGGCCAGCCTATTCACGAGGACGACGGGCGGGCGGACTCTGAATTTTCTGAAGAAGAATGCTTTGGAGCAGGCTATCCAACTGGTGAGCGCAGAGGTGCATCGCCAGTACATTCTCAGCTTCCAGCCGAAGGGAGGCGAGCCAGGAAAATTTCATACGATCCGAGTCGCGGTGAAGGACAGGCCGGACCTCCAGGCAAAGACGCGCGATGGATACTGGGCCCTACAGTGAACTGAGCGGGCGAATAGCGTAACCTGGAAGTTCAGGGATGCGCATTCTCAGCCGGTACGTATTTCGCGAGATTGTGTCGAGCGCGGTGCTCGGGACGGTGCTCGCGACGTTCGTGATCTTCCTGCAGGGCGTGGACCGGCTGTTCGAGCTGCTGGTGCGCGGGCCGTCGCATACGCAGACGGTGCTGTGGCTGTTCGCGCTGGCGCTGCCGCCGGTGTTGCCGCTGGCGCTGCCGTTCGGGGTGCTGGTGGGGATTCTGATCGGCCTGGGGCGGATGTCGACCGATGGCGAGATTACGGCCATGCGGGCGGCCGGCGTATCGAGCCGGGCAGTAATTCCACCGGTGCTGACGTTCGCGCTTCTGGCCACGCTGGTGACGGGTGTGGCGTCGCTGTGGCTCACGCCGCTTGCCATCCGCCAAAGCGTCAACATTCTTAACCGGCTGATGGCGGAACAGTTGAGCGCGGACATTCAGCCGCGCGTTTTTGACGAGCAATTCCCCAACACGATTCTGTACGTGGGCGACGTGAAGCCGGGGCCGGTCACGGTCTGGCGAGACGTGTTCCTGGCGGATCTGACACCGCCGGAGCAGCGCAGCATCGGGATGCGCGACAAAGCGCAGGGAAACCGGATCACGGTGGCGGCCGAGGCGATCGCAGTGCCCGATACGGCGCAGAACCGGATCCAGCTTTCGTTGAAGAACGCGAGCACCCACGAAGTGGACAAGGACGGAGTGGCGGACGACAGTGCCTATACGAGCGGCGAACAGGTTCTGGAAGCGTCGCAGCCCTCCGAGGTTCATTACCCATTCCGCGAGATGAAGACCAGCGAACTGAAGCGCTATTCGCGCACGGGGAAGGACTGGATCGAGGCCAGAATCGAACTGCACCGGCGCATGGCGTTTCCGTTCGCGTGCCTGACGCTTGCGCTGGTGGGGATTCCACTGGGTGTTTCATCGCGCAAGGGTGGAAAATCAGCCGCATACGTGACGGCGCTGTTTTTGGCGTTCTTCTGCTACTACTTCGCGTTCATGGCGATCATCGGACTGGCGAAACAGCGGGCGGTGCCGGTGGAAGCGATCTGGACGCCAAACGCCGCTTTCCTGGTGGCGGGGCTGATTCTGATCGCGCGGCTTGAGCGGCCGGTAGACCGCGACTTATTGGGGACGCTGCGCGGCTGGATTACGGCCGGACTGGGCCGCCTGCGGCCGCAACTGGCTGCGCCGGCGGTGGCGCAAGAGGCTAAACCTCGCCGCGCCCCGTGGCTGCCGCTGGTGCCGCAGCTCATCGACACCTACGTTCTGAACAGTTTCCTGTTCTGGTTCGCTGTGCTGATGGCGAGTTTCGTGATGATGGCGGAGGTGTACAACTTCTTCGACCTGTTGAGCGACATTATCCACAACGGCATCGCCATGTCGAGAGTGGTCACGTACCTGTTTTTTCTGGCGCCCCTGCTGATCTACAAGATGCTGCCGATCAGCGTGCTGGTGGCGGTGCTGGTCACATTTGGCGTGCTCACCAAGCACAACGAAGTGACGGCGTTCAAGGCCTGCGGGGTCAGCCTGCACAGGCTTGCCATTCCAGTAATGGCCCTCAGCATGATGTTGAGCGTGGGACTATTCGCGTTCGATCACTTCTATCTGCCGGATGCCAACCGCAAACAGGATGCGCTGCGCAATGAAATCAAGGGCAAGCCGGTGCAGACGTACCTGAATCCGGAGCGGAAGTGGATTTATGGCGCCGGGTCGCACATTTACTATTACAAGTATTTTGACAACGGCAACAACCTGATGGCGGGCGTGAGCGTGTACGAACTGGACCCCAAGACGTTCGACCTCAAGCGCGAGATCTCCGCCGAGCGCGCGCAGTGGCAGCCGGCGCTGCACACATGGATTTTTCAGAGCGGCTGGGTGCGCGAGATTCACGGCAAGTTCGAGAGCTTTCAGGTAAAGACTTTTCCCCACTTGGAGGAGCCGCCCGATTACTTTCTGAAAAAACTCGAACAGGGCAAAGAGATGAATTTTCAGGAGCTGCAGGCGTACATCACGGATTTGCAGCAGAGCGGCTTCGACACGGTGCGGCTGCGCGTGCAGTTGCACGAGAAGTTTTCGGTGCCGTTGTTTGCGCTGATTATGGCGATGATTTCGGTGCCATTCGCGTTTCTGGTGGGGAATCGCGGGGCGCTGGCGGGAATCGGCGTGAGCATCGGGATCGCGATGGCGTACTGGGGGATCGGGAAGCTTTTCGAGCAGATCGGAAATGCGAATCAGTTGCCGCCGAGCGTGGCAGCGTGGTCCCCGGATCTGTTGTTTGCGCTGGCGGGCGGGTATTTGCTGCTGCGCATGAGAAGCTGAGGGCGGTTCACGGCTTGGGAGCGGCGGGCGCGGGCGCAGGAACGGCGGCGGGCGGCGCGGGGGGTTTAGGCGGCTTGGGGGTCCAGAAATCCGGGTCAGCATCAGCGAAGTCCTTCGAGACGTAACTCAGTCTCGGGTTCAGAGCGAAAAGGAAGCTTTCACTGGCGGCGGTGACTTCGGCGGAAGTCTTGAGCGTTTTTGCCGCGGCGTCTTCGCCCAGAGCTTCGCGCATGGCCTTGCCGCGGGCGGGCGAATCATCGATCGTTTTCAGCGAAACCATGGGTGAGAAGAACAGGTAAGACGGGCCGGGCGCGCCGGACACCACCTGATAGACGATCAGCGGCTGATCGCTTCCGGATTTTTCGTAGGCGCCCTTCACGAGGCGGACGGCCTCGGCAAAGTCTGCGTCGCGCGCGGGGACGAGACGCACCATGACAATGCTGACGTATCGCATCTTCGGCAAATCGTTCGCGAACTGGTCGCCGCGATAACTGAGATCGGGGCGATAGATGGCGAGGAGGCGGCGGATCTGGGCGATGGAGGCGCCGGACTGCGCCTCATACTGGCCGAGCCACCACTTGACCGCGGGAGTATTGTCAACAAATGTAGCGGCAGCTTCGACCGAAGCGAAGGAATTGTGCGATTCGACGATCCAGGTTTCAGGTTCGCCGGACATGGAGCTGAGCGCCAGAAAGTTGGCGGGATACTTGGCGCGAGCCAAGGCGCGGGCTGCCGTGGCGGCGAGTTTTTCCTGCTCGGCCATGGTGCCAGGTTTCAAGGTCTGGCGGATGATGCGGAGCACCTGGGGCGGACCGGGGGTTTGTGCGGCGGCGGCGGCCGCAAAGAGCAGAACGGCGAGGCGCTTCATACAATTTTGTCGCGCGAGTAGCAGAAGGGCTCAAGCTTGCATTCGGCGCACCGCGGCTTGCGGGCGTAGCAGAGCGCGCGGCCGTGATGGATGACCTGGTGGGAGAACAGAATCCATCTTTCTTGCGGAATGATTTTCACGAGGTCGCGCTCGATCTTGACGGGATCGGTGTTCTTGGTGAGATCGAGCCGCTGGGAGATGCGCTGGACATGGGTATCGACCACAATGCCTGAAGCGATGCCGTAGGCGGTTCCCAGCACGACATTGGCGGTCTTGCGCGCGGCGCCGGGGATGGTGAGCATTTCGTCCATGGTGCGCGGGACCTGGCCGGCGAAATCCGCCAGGATTTTCTTGGCCGCCCCGACAACCGACTTCGCTTTGTTGTTGAAGAAGCCGGTGGAGTGGATGTCGCGCGCCAGCACTTCCGGGCGGAGCGCGGCGAAATCCTGAATCGCCGGGTACTTCTGGAACAGGCCGGGCGTGACCTGGTTGACCGTCTTGTCGGTGGATTGAGCGGAGAGGATCGTTGCCACCAGGAGCTCCCACGGCGAGCGATGTACCAGTGCGCAGGTGACGTTGGGATACATTTCGTCCAGGTGGCGCAGGATTTCATTGACGCGCGCCTGGCGCTCGGCGGCGTTCTTGGGGCGCGTGACGCTCTTCTTACGGGCAGGCTTTGCGGCTGAAGGCATGAATCTGGGTGCCATGATAGCAGAGCTGCAGTCCAAATCCGATAATTGCGCAAGAGAGGACGTTCATGCAATTCACTGTGATGATAGCCGTCGGTCTGGCAACGACTGTTGCACTCTCAGCAGGCGACCCCGCACGGATCTACGTGTACGCCCAACGGGACACGGCGGCACGTTCATGGCTTCCGATCTCCTGCGGTAGCGCCGTTGTGGCCGACCTCAAACAGGGCACGTTCTTCGCCATCAATCTCACATCAGGACAATACGAGTTGTTCGTGAAGGACGGTGTACCAGTGTCCGTCGATGTGCATTCCGGAGAGGAATCCTTCGTGCGCCTCGATTGGGAGTACGAGATCGGCCGCCCTCCCGTCCCAGTACTTGTGAAGGTTGGCCAGACCGAGGCACGCAGCGAAATGAAGTACCTCAGCTATGTGGGTGCCAAGAGGGTGCATTCAAGCCTGGTCCCCAAGACCGATCCCAGCTCGCCCGTCCAGCCGAAACTACGTACACGGGATCAGCAATGACTATTTGGCTGTGCCTCGCGGATGCAGTTCAGACCTTACGTAGTTTGCTCACGCGCCCGACTTCCACCCATTCGACCACGAAGATGTTGCCGGCGTGATCGAAGCACGCGCCGTGCGGACAAACGAATTTTCCCGGAATGAATTTGTCGCGCGGTTCCTTGCGCAGGTCTTTCCAGGTATTCGCGGCTGAATCATCGCCGAGGTGCGTGATCACCTGGTTGCGGCGGTCGAGCAGTGTGACGCGAGCACCCAGATCGGGCACGACGACGTCCCCATTCTTATCGAAACTGAAATGGCACGGCAGGTTGGTGCCGCTGATGAATTCGATGTGTTTGCCGTCGAGAGTGAAGGTCTGGATGCGATTGTTGCCGCGGTCGGCAATAATCAGGATCGGCTCTTTGCCGCGGAGGTCGCAGATGATCCCGTGCGGGCAGGATAGTTGTCCCGGCTCTTTACCCATGCCGCCAAACGTAAATTTGTATTGGCCCTTGCTGTCGTATACGTTGACGTAGCTGGAGCCGTAACCGTCACCCACGTAGATATCACCGTTCGGCGGGATTGCGAGGTTAGTCGGGCTGTACTTGATCCGCTTGCCGTCGGCGCCGGGCTTGTAAGCTTCCGATTGGCTGGGATAGCCCAGGGTAAATACTTCCTCGCCATCGAGAGTAGTCTTCACGACCAAGCCTCGTTTGGTATCGCAAAGGTAGAGGAACTCGGTGGTCCCTTCCTTGCGGATGTGCAGGCCGTGGGCACCGCCTTTAAACTCTTTCCCCCAGGACTTGATGAACTTACCTTCGGCGTCAAACACCACCATGCTGTCCGAGCTTTCGCTCGCGTCGTTTACGGTGTGGTGTACATAGATGCGGCCTTGTGAATCCTCGCAGACGCCATGGGTATTGCCGTACTTGATGTCTGCGGGTAACTCACCCCAATCGTGCGTAACTTCGTAGGTGTGTTCGCCCTCACCGAGCACGGGCTTCTTACTACCGGCCTTGTCCGCGGCTCCGAGGATGAGCGGTGCTCCACCGCCCACGGCAAACAGAAAACAGCGGCGTGAAGTGCTGTGCATTCTACAGAGGCTAGCACAGCCAATGGGAGACTATCTACGCTTTAATTCCTCGGGAAAAACGGCGAACCCTTCCGGTGGCGGGTAAAGAGAATGCAGGAGGTCGAGGCGCTTGCGCAGGTATCGGCTGGGCATCTGCCGCGGTCCGGTTTCTACATCGATATCGCAACAGATGCCGTGCAGGTACAGCGTCAAGGTATCTTCGAAAGATCGTGCGGCGTACTCGCGGAACAGCTTGGTTTCACGGCGGGCGTTGGACTGGCGCCGCAGCAATCCCTGCTTCAGGTGCCAGCTTTTCTCGTCCACTTCCCCGTGCACTTCGCCGCTCAGCTCTTCGCGCAATATGCGGAAGTAACCCTCCTGCGTATCGGCCGGCCACCGGCTCGCCACGAGCGCAGCGATGGCGTTGTAGAAACAGTAGTGGTAGTCGGAAACATCCTCGTCCTTGATGGCGAAGACCAGGGCTACAGTGTCATCGGAAACATAGCGCGAGGCCACCATGTGCCGGTTCTCCGGCGGCTTCTCA
>Ga0181536_10003254_pt1 | contig 17749 bp, 15 predicted proteins | sample PEATcosm2014_Bin_41_FD_121105 | JGI IMG/M metagenome (GOLD analysis project Ga0181536, IMG submission 121105) | Peatland microbial communities from MTU Mesocosm Facility, Houghton, MI, USA - PEATcosm2014_Bin17_60_metaG | ecosystem: Environmental > Terrestrial > Soil > Wetlands > Peat | place... | reverse complement strand
TTGCTTTGGTCTTATTCGCTGCTTCACGACCGGCAGGCGTTCCTTTCGCCAGCGCAAAATGCGTCCGGTCGTCGTGATAGTAGCGGATGTACTCGTTCATCAATCGTTTCAGATGGCGGTCATGGTGGTCTCGTCCGGCGCCGGAGCGCGGCCCAGATCAATTCCGACAAAGCGCCGCAGCGCGGGCGATTCGTACAGCGCATCCTCAGCCGCCGGGTCGTAGTGCGCGAACCGTCATGGGAGTTTTTCAGAGGTTCCTAAAGCTTGCGGATGCCGAGGACGCGATAGTCCTTCAGCGAACTCTTCATTACATAAACGAGCTTGTTGTTGCTTCCGGGATCGCTCGGCTGGAGGAAAAATCCGGGGTCGATCAGATAGTGAATGGAGTTATGCACGATTCCTTCCATGACTTCTCCGTCGAGAAACAGGAGCCGGACCCATATTCCATGAACGATGGGCGCGCGGGAATGGAACTGCAGAGGCTTGTGATGCTCGTCTCCCTCAAAGCTGTTTACATAGAAGACGGCCTTTGCGTTTTTGGTCGGGATATCCTCTACTCTGCCTGAGTCCAGATGGCGCACCCGAAAGGTTTCCGGCGGGAAGCGGGGGGCGTTTCTGAGCAACTCCTCAATGGTGTTCCATGTCGGAGACTCCAGATAGCCCTTAACAGTCTCGTTTCCAAACTGGATGACGATCTTTTCAGACTTCGGTTGCAGCCCGTCTGCCGAGGCGGCGGTCACGCTCTCTTGGGCTTGCTCAGGTTGTACTGTTTGATCTTGTACAGCAGAGCCTTGTAACTGATCTGTAGATCGTTTGCCGCTGCCTTGCGGTTCCATCCAGTATCCTCCAATGTTTGCGCGATCACTGCGGATTCAGCATCGTCTTTGAGGTTGCGCACCAAGCGTTTCAGGCCTCCCCTGCCGCCGTTTTCCTCTGTGGCAAGCGCGGCTAAATCCCCGCTTCGCTGAGAATCCAACTCAGCGACGATTGCCTGTTCATCGGCCAGCACCAGGTAGCGCTTGACGGTATTTTCCAGTTCGCGAAGGTTGCCCGGCCATGAGTAGCTGGTGAGGGCCTGCATGAGCGCGGGTGAGATCGCCAAGGGATCGCGGTGGTACTTTGCGGCTACACGCCGCATGAAGTACTGAGACAAGACCGGAATTTCTTCCTGGCGCTCGCGCAGCGGGGGAATAGTCAGGCTGAGGCCATTCAGGCGATAGTAAAGGTCCTCGCGAAACGCCTTTTGCGCAATGGCCGCTTTGATGTCGATGTTGGTCGCGGCAATCACGCGCACGTCCACCTGGACGCTGGAGCGGCTGCCGAGGCGGGAAAAACTGCCATCCTGAAGAACTTGGAGCATCTTGGCTTGCAAGGCGGGGGGCATTTCGCCGATCTCGTCGAGAAAGATAGTGCCGTTGTTGCAAATCTCGAACTTTCCGGGTTTGGATTTGACCGCGCCGGTAAAGGCTCCTTGCTCATAACCGAAGAGTTCGCTTTCAAGCAAATCGGCCGGCATGGCGGCGCAGTTCACTTTGAGAAAGGGGCGCGCGCTACGGGCCGACATCTTGTGTATGAACAGGGCCGCGATCTCCTTGCCTGTGCCGCTTTCACCCAGGATCAGGACGGGTATGTCGGTGCGGGCGACCAGGGTGCATCGGGACTCGATCTCGCGCATACGCCTGCTGCAGCAAACAAAAGAGGTATTTTCGTCGAGGGGTATCTCCTTGACGTCGTTGTCGAGCGGCTTGAGGTTCTCCTCCGAGATATGCTGCCGCACAACCAGTTCAATATCGCTCTTTCTGAAAGGCTTGAGGAGGATGTCGGAGGCGCCCGCGCGGGTGGCCAGAACCACGTCCTTGAGGTCGGCCGAGCAGGAGATCATGACCACGGGAATCGACGGGTAGGAGGCGAGAATCTTTTCCAGCAGGCCGAGCGCGCGCTGTCCGGTGTGGTCGCCGTCGATGTGCCACTCCATCAGGATCAGGCTGGGCCGGGGAGATTTCGACAGGCAGGCTAACATTTCCTCGGCGCCGGTGCAGAGACTCACAGCGAAGCGATCGGCCAGAATGCGGTCGATGTATTCGAGGATGTCTGGATCGGGGTCAAGCACGACAATGCGAGAGCCGCGCTTTTCGCTGATCCTGTCCGGTGGCGCCGACAACAACGTTGCGATCCCCATTGTTCTCCCCAAATTGCTCGACAACTCTTCCCAGCCAAAGCGCCGGATACGCGGGCGAGAAAGTTTTCAGCCGATCAACACAGGTCTCGCGGCCTGCACGAACGAAGAATGCGGCTGCACAAGAAGATAGTCCCATGGCTTTTCAGAAGAACTGCCGCGGAAAACCACCTTACGTATTCGCGGGAGAATGGAAGCCGTAGGCGCCAGCGACAGAACCCTGATATTGGTGTGTAAAGCCAAGGAAAACAAGTAGCAACGGCCTTGTGCAGTTCTCAAACCATCACACCGTCGCTGAAAATACTGCAACTCCTGGGTAAAAATGAGCAATCTGTTTTGACAGCTGAACTCAAACTGTCATTGTCCACGTAGAAATTTAACATAGAAAAGGCGTTTGTGTGCAACTTTTCACACAAAAGTGGAAATATTTTACCCTTTTAGGGCAAATCACATACCCTAACGCGCATGGATTGATGTCCAAGTCAAACACTATAGTGCTTGAGGTAAGCGGATCGTATCGTCTGTTTCACGTACATCAATGGTCAAAACGGCGCGCAGCGCACAGGATGCTCGATAATTGTGCAGACGAAATGCTCAGGAATCGAACTCGTGTTGTGGGAGGGAGCCGCGAACTTGTTCTGCGGCAACAGGTGGCCAGACCATTTCTTGAGATTTCCGCAACATTTTGAAAATAAAGCATATTACTGAATAGGATACTTAGGTTTCAGCGGTTGCCGAGGAATTTGCGCCACAGGTTCAACAAACATGAGGGGAGTGTTTCTCTGGAGTGCAGAGACGTTTGCGGAATCGCTGTTGCATTGGCTGTTTGCACCCTCCGGTGTTGCTTCGATGCCGGCTCCCGCGCTGATCTGGCTGCGAGTTTGGCACGAGAGTTGCACACAGCGGAGCGGTAAAGCCGTCCAGAACCGGATGGAGAATGCCTCTGACGCGCCCGACTGAATCTTCCAATCTCGACGATCTGCCCCCGATGGATGTGGTCTTTGGGAAGTCTCATGCGATGGCCGTTGCTCGCGAGAAGCTGGAGCGGGTAGCCGCAACGGATATCCCTGTGCTTTTGCAGGGCGAGAGCGGCACCGGCAAGGATATCCTTGCCCGGCTGTTGCACGCGCGCTCCCTTCGCTCGAAAAACCCCTTGGTCAAGGTGGCCTGTCCAGCCATTCCGGGCACGCTGATCGAGTCGGAACTTTTCGGCTACGAAAAGGGGTCGTTTACCGGGGCATACGCGACCAAGAACGGCCGGGTGGAGATGGCCGATCAGGGAACCTTGTTCCTGGATGAGATTGGCAGTCTAGACCTTTCGGTGCAGGCCAAGCTGCTGCAGGTGTTGCAGGATGGCAGCTTCATGCGCGTCGGGGCGCAGGAGTCGAGGAGGATCGATACGCGGCTCATCTCCACCGCCAACAAAGACCTGCGTCGGCAGACCGAGGACGGAAGCTTCCGGCTGGACTTCTTTTTCCGCATCAATGCGGTAACCATCGACCTGCCGCCGTTGCGGGAGCGGATCGCGGACCTGCCGATTCTGGTGAAGTACTTCTTTGAAATGCACTCCAAGGCCTTTCATCGAAGTTCCAAGCCGCTTTCGCGCGAGATGATGCGCCTGATGCAGCGGTTTAACTGGCCAGGCAACATCCGCCAACTGGAAAACATGATTCGCGGTTATATTCTGATGGGCAACGAGGAGGCCTTGGCAGCCGAGTTGGTTCCATCGGTCCCGGCCGGCCTGATCCCCGATATCGATCTGGACAATCCCGTCTCGCTGAAAGAGATTACCAAGGCAGCCACGAAAGAGTTGGAGCGGGAGATTATTCTGAAGGTACTGCGAGCCAATAACTGGAACCGCCAGAAGACGGCCAGGTGGCTCAATATCAGCTATAGATCGCTGCTATATAAATTGCAGGATTCGGATGTGCGCTGGCTTCCGGGCCGGGTGCCGCGGGCAAGGGCATCGGCTGCCCGGTCCACTGCGCTCGAAGGCGCGCGGAGAGAGGCAATGACGGAGCCGGTCAAGCCTGTGGAAGCATAAACTCTACGGCATTATTGCAAACGGGAAAACCACCGGCTTTGCCGGGTGGCAGTAGCAGTTTGACAGTTCCGGGAGTCGTCGCCGGTTTGTGTTTTTCCATTTTTTTCACAAAGAGCCAACTGGAGAAGGTCTATGAACAAGTCCACCACTGCTCCAACAGCAACCGTTTTTTGTGGCATCGATGTCAGCTTATCTTGCTCAGGCGAACAAAGGACGATGCTCTGGAATCCCGGGGATTCTGGTATGAGCAGGGGGGCGATGCTGACGGTGGGCGAGTTTCGCGTCAAGTTTGGCGAGGAGGCGCAGTGCGCCGAGCAGTTGACCCGGCAGCGAGGGGTTCCGGTGCCCGCGTTGCGCGGCCGGCACACGCGGCTATATCGCTTCGCGGCGGGTAACAATCCTGGAATCGATTACATTCATAGGGCCGCTTCACAGGAGCGTATAAGTTGTGGTTCTGTGAAACTTGCGCCTGCTTTCCTCCCGCCGTCGAATCTCCTTGGCCGGAACAAAATTGATTATCAACAACATCTATTGTGCCTCAAATCGAAAACGGCGCATCCCGATCGGGATGCGCCGTTTTGCATGGACGAGGCTGGCGAAGCTACTTATTGGCGGGCTTCTTCGCCGGCGTCTTGGCGGGCGCAGGCTTTGCGGCCTCAGCTGTGTCGGAGAGGGCCTGGTCGATGATCTGATAGAGTTCCTGGTCGGGGTGCTGAACCTCAATAATGGGAGCTCCTTTGCTGTTGGCGGTAACGATGAAAACGGTGGGGGTGTGCTCGATGCCGGTGCGTATGCCGAGTTCGTTGTCGGCCTTGACGTCGGCGGTCAGCTTGCCTTGCGGATCAATGGCGAAGGGCAGCGCAATCTTGTGCTCCTGCGCGAACTTCTCGGTGAACTGGCGAAGCACCTGAGGGTTGTAGATCGAGGACTGGCTGGCGAAGACCTGATCGCGATACTCGTTGCCCAGAGCCTTGCTTTTGGTATCGAACCAGCGGGCATTGACGGCCGCGTCCAGGCTCCAGGTATGGGAAGGAATCAGGAAGTCGTGGCGAATCCAAGGAATTTTGTACTGGGCCGCGGCCGCTTTGATCTTTGGATTGCTGGTGCCGCAGACCGGGCACTCCATGTCCACAAATTCGACGATGGCGACGCGAGCGCCGGCGGGCGGCTTGAGCGCGGAGGTGTCGTGGAGGGGCGTTCCGGGCGATGGAGCGGCGAACTGGGCATGAGCGCTGGCGGCGGCCACGAGAAGCGCGGAGGTCAGGCTCAACAACAAACCGGCGCGGTTAGGGCGAACGGGGGCAAAATGGGTGAAGCGGAAAAAGCGAGGCATGGTTGTTAGACGGCTCCCTAGGGATTATTGTAACGGAGAAAGCTGGAATGTTGAGGCCATTGGCGGTCACAGCGGCGGGCGGCCATCCACTGGCGCCTTGCTGGTCGGCGTCGCGGCGCTGGAGCTTGGCTTCCCTGTCTTGACCGTCAATCTCCGCCACTTCCGGCTTATCCCCGGCCTCAAAATCGTCCAACTATAGACCAAAAAAACGTCCTCGGTTGCGGCGCTTTCCGAGCTATCGAAATGCCGGGTGCCCCACCCTCGCCGCGTACTTGTTTTTGCGGCTAGGGTGGGATAGTTCCATCTATCTATAGCTCTTACAGGCCTTAGCTCTTACAGGCCTTAGCTCTTACAGGCCTTAGCTTTTACAGGCCTTTTATACGCTTCATCGACGGTTCCACAAAATCCCCGTGCCCCATCCTTTTCGCGTTCTTTGCGAAAAGGGTGGGAAGCCGCGAATCCCGCCCCCTACCGCCTGAACTGCCGCCGGATCGCCAGCAGAAACAGCGCAAACAACGATGAAGTCAGCAACGTCTCGAAGATCGCCAGAACCCGCCCCCAGGGATAGTTCGGCGCGTACTCCGCGCTCTTCTGAAATGTAGCCGCATCCACGGAAGTGATCGCGCCCTTGCCCGCCAGACGCGCCTCCGCCCACAGATTCGGTCCCCAGCCATCCCCAACTCGCCACGCCGAAGCATAAGTCTCCGCTTGCCTGGCCCCTTGCCGCTTCAATCCAACTCCGGGAAGAGGCAGCAAAGCCGCAAACAAGACCAAAATTCCAAGCAGCCACAGCATCGGCTTCCCATAACTGTTCCCGTAGTCGCTCGCATACCGATACAAAGCCACCAGGCTCAGCCTTCGATGCAGCCATCGCCGCAATCCCAGGAGCGGCCCATCCGTCGGCCCAGCCAGCCGCTTCATCTCCATCTCGCCATAATGAAAATCATTGGCCGTCCAATAATCCAGACGAGAATCGTAGTTTTTCTTCAACTGCTGATAAATCTGCGCCACAGCCCGGTAGTCGCGCTGTCCATCTCTCTTCAATCCTCCACCGAACTTTTGTTCGAGATCAATCGTCTCTTCGAAGACCGCAAGGCCGCGATTGCCCTCCCGTTTTCCCCACTGCACGGATGAGGTAAACCAAACCTGACTCACGTTGCGGTTATGGAAAATGGCGCGGCTCAGATCGACATCGTCGAAGACGATCTCGCAGGGATTGGCGAAACATGCTAGCGCAAACACAGCGCTGGGCTGTCCTGCAACTTGAGGATCAAACTTCGTGCGCCGAAATTCCGCTCCATCAAGAAACCGGCATCTTCTCCAATTGACTGTTCCGCGAAAATTCGTATCGACAAAGCGCGCCGCCTGCGTGAAGGTCGCATTACTGAAGTCCACTTGCTGATTGAAGATTGCTGTGCTGAATTGTGCTTCTTGCGTGAAAGTTGCTCCGCTGAAGCCCACATCATGTGTGAAGATAGTACCGCCGAACAGTGCGTTCCGCGTGAAGGTCGCTTCGTTGAAGTCTGCGTTATTGGTGAAACGCACTCTACTGAATTCTGCGTCCATACTGAAAGTTGCATGGAAAAAGTTTGCGTTCTGAGTGAAGTTCGTCCAGCTAAAATCTGCGTTTTGCATGAAGATCGCAAGACGGAAGTCTGCGTTTTGTGTGAAGATCGCTTGATGGAATTTTGCGTAATGCGTGAAGGTCACTCCGTAGAAGTCTGTATTCTGCAGGAAGATCGCTTGGAAGAAGTTTGCGTTATGTGCGAAGGTCGCTCTTACGAAGACTGCGTTCTGCGTGAAAGTCGCCTTGCTAAAGTCTCCGTCCTGCACGAATTTCGCTTCGTAGAAGTCTGCGTTTTGTGTGAAGGTCGCTTTTACGAAGATTGCGTTCTGCGTGAAAGTCGCCTTGCTAAAGTCTGTCTTCTGCGTGAAGGTCGCAAAATTGAAATCCGCGCCCTGCATGAAGATCGCACCGTCGAAGTCTGCGTCCTGCGTGAAGATCGCTCTAACAAACCGGCAGTTAGCTTGGAATTTCCTCCCTCTAAAATCGACTAGAGGAAAGACAAAATAATGAAAGTTAGCCTCGCCCTCCCCCGCATCTTCCAAAATCTTTTCAAACTCTAACGAGAATGCCTCGAAGAGCGGTCCCGACTGCTTGTTCGGGTCCTTCGAGTGCATCAGGCAAACGGGCTGTTCGTCCACTCCGTCCGATCCAACGTGGATTTTACGCCCACATCTCGGCGCATCAATGTAGCCCATCCTAATCGGGCAGCTTGTTTCGCTGTTGTCGTCTTTCGCCGCAACGCTCTCGTCAGGCTCTATCTCGGATTCCTTCTCCGAGCCTTCGTCAGCTTCAATCTCCGGCTCCTCTATTGCGCTCTCATCGGGCGCAATCTTCGTCTCCGCCTCCACGCACTCATCCGCCGCAATCTCTTGCTCATCCGCCATAATGCGGAAGTATACCAATCGCGCCCATCCTGCCCCAGGAACCTTTCCTGCTCCGTCAGTGTCCAAGTAAACAGGGGATGCCGTTGGCAACGGACGGTCGCCGCACCGTGCCGGGGTCTCCAGAACAGGTCTTCTTCGCTGGGGTGACAACGTGTACCCTGAAGATTGGAGCATGTGGATGCGTTGGATTTCCATTCTGGTTTGCTGGGCGGTGCTGGTTGGGATTGCAACCGCTGGTCAGGCGCAGTCCGCGCCAGCCAAAGCTCACCCTCCCCAGGGCGCGGCGCGCGTGATGCTTCCGCCCGCGCCCAAGCCTCTGCTCCCGGATTCCTTTGCTGGATGGGTGGCCGTTGAGCAGCCCCAGCCGATGACCGACCCCGCCCTGGCCGACCCGGCTAATGCCGCCGCCCTCAAGGAGTACGACTTTACCGGCGGTGCGCTTGCCGCCTATAACCGCGAAGGCGAAACGCTCATTCTGCGCGCCTTGCGCTTTCACGACGCCAGCGGAGCCTACGGCGCCTATTCCTTCTACCGCCAAAATGGTTGGCCCAAAGAACAGATTGGAACCGGAGCAACCTCGGACCGCAACCGGGTGATCTTCTGGCTGGGCAATACCGTGGTGGACGCGACCTTCTCGCGCATCGGCCCCATGAGCGGCTCCGAACTGCGCGAACTGGCCGGCCAGTTGCCCGTTCCCGATGGCAGCAGGACGCTTGCGCCGCCCATCCTGGCCAGTCTGCCGCAATCCTCGCTGGACGGACAGACCACCCACTATGCGGTGGGGCCGGCAGGCTATACCGGCGCGGGCGGAGTGTTGCCGGCGGAACTGGTAGGCTTCGATCTCGGAGCTGAGGCGGTGACCGCCAGCTACACGCTGCGCACTGGCCCGGCCACGCTGACCATTATCGACTACCCCACGCCGCAGATGGCCGCTGCCCAGGAGACGAAGATTCGCGCTTACATCAAGGCGGGAGCGCAGGCCCAGCCGCCCTGGCCCAAGCCGCTTCAGGACTCCGGCCTGGCCTCGGTCGAGGTGCGCCGCAGCGGCCCACTGGTAGCCCTAGTCAGCGGCAACGCCTTTGCCGACGATAGCCGCAAACTGCTCGCCCAGGTGAACTACGAGGCCGACCTCACCTCGATCCCCCAGCCTGTGGACTCCGAAGTCAAAAAGACCGGAAAATTGCTCCTCGGCATCGCCATGCTGGTAATCATCGGGGCCAGCGCCGCGCTCCTGCTGGGATTCTTCCTCGGCGGCGGCCGGGCACTCTATCGCATAGCCCGCGGCAAACCCGCCTCGTCGGTCTTCGATGAAGAGTTCATAAGCCTCAATTTGCGCGACTGAAAAATTAAATTTTGTAGCGAATCGGCAGGCCGTATCTGAATGGTTAACGCGGTGCAAAACCTGTGGATAACTAGCCGTAAACTGGAAGAAACACCTATAAAAGACGAAGTTTAACGGGAACGAAAAGGCGAAGAAGCGCCGAAAAGCCTTCCTGTGCATCGCTCAAGGAACTATCTGTAAGAAGTTGAATATAAAAGAGTTATTTCTTCAAAGAATTGTTCTTGACACTCGCTTCCCCCGCCCCTACTATGCAGCCAGAAAGTTCTGATGGTTTTGCCTCTGTTGGAACTATTCTCCCTGAGGAAGGAGCTGCCCTGTTGCCGGGCGGCTCTTTCCGTTTTCGCCCCCAAAAATTGCGCTGCCTCGTTCCGGTTAGAGCGTTTTCGATTCAAGTGTTAACACAAATTTGGGTGCCCCACCCTCGCCGCGTCTTTGTTTTTGCGGCTAGGGTGGGAGACCGCAGATGCCAGATATGGGTCGAAAACGCTCTAGCGAGGCGCACCTGGCCCTCCCTGGCTCGGTTCCAGCTTTGTACGCCCATTCCCTTCGACTTTCCCTTTCGGCGTCTTTACCTTCCAGGCCCGCAACGATACAATCGAATAAGGGAGCAAGCCGAAGTAGCTCAGTTGGTAGAGCAGCTGATTCGTAATCAGCAGGTCATCGGTTCAAGTCCGATCTTCGGCTCCAGTTTAAACAAAAGAAAAAGAAGGTTTTATCTGCAAAACCACTTCTCGAGGAATGAGAAGTGGTTTTGTTTGATGGCTGTTTTGTGGTGGCTGTTGGTATAAATAGAGGTCAGAGTCCGGTGGGACGTTTATAAGCGCCGGAGCAAAAAAAGACTGCGGAACGCTGCGGGAGCGCTGTCAAGCGGCGGAGCAGATGTATGGTTCGCCACGGAAGCGGTTGCGTTGGCTGAGGTGTGCTGCATAGGGAGATTGTAGCGCGAACCAATCTGCCGGATGGCCCACATCCTACGCAACTTGATCGGCTACCGCACGATGGTGTCCCTGATCCGCCTTCGGGACCTGGGAAACCGTCACCGTAGGTTCCTCGATCCGAAGGCCTCTGGCCCCGCCGCTGGTGGTTGCCGAAAATAACCCTGCTCCAGCGCACAATTGGAGTAGAGAGGAAAAGCGGAGACGCCACGCCCGGGATTCCGGCGACCTGAGGTTCCCGGCGAGCGGTTTTTGCTCGTTGGGGTGAAGGGACAAGCTCCTCGTCGCTGGGGTGAAAGACTGCGCCTTTTGGCGGAAAAAACATGAAAAATATCGCGCAAAATTCGCCAATATTCCACGCTCTGACCTATATTTTTCAACACTTTAGCCTAGCCAAACTCATTCCATCATCCTCTCTTTTTTGCCGGTGAAACTGTGGAGCCTCTCCTATCCTATTTAGAATCAATTGGTTGCGCAGGTCCTTCTCACAGGAGTTGATAAATTGTGATTCGGTGAAACTGTGGAGTAGCGTCTAACATAAGCATAATAAACAGCTTACCGCTCACAGTTTCACCGCGCCCATAAACTGTGATTCCGTGAGACTGTGGACCTTACGCCTGCTTCCCGCAACAGACAAAGAAAGAATTCAGGGCCACAATTCCAGCTCTATGGATCGCGGCCGCGCGAACTGTTTCGACAAAAAATCCGGGACAGGCATCGCCGTTCCCGGATTTCTTGCTAGGCGGGGAAGCCGCAATACTGGGGTTCACTTTGCGATCTTGTCGAGGTCGAGGTTGAGCTGGAGGACGTTGACTCTGGCTTCGCCAAGAACGCCGAACTGGCGGCTGGTGATGTGCCGTTGGATGAGGGAGCGAACGGAATCCACGCTCAGATTGCGGGCCTTGGCGACGCGCGGGGCCTGGTAGAAGGCGGCGTCGGGGGTAATGTCGGGATCGAGGCCGGAGGCGGAGGTAGTCACCAAATCGATAGGAACCGGCTTGCCGGGGTTCTGCGCGGCCAGCTTGTCGATGTCGCCCTGGATGCGCGTCACCAGAGTCTTGCTGGACTGGGCCAGGTTGGAGCCGCCCGAAGCGGTGGCGTCGTAGCCGTTGCCCGCGGCCGAGGGGCGGGGATGGAAGTAGCGGTCGCTGGTGAAGCTCTGCGCCAGCAGTTCCGAGCCAATGATCGTTCCGTCCTTGAGCTGTATGAGGCTTCCGGCGGCCTGATGCGGAAAAATCACGCTGGCGATGCCGGTGACCACGAGCGGGTAGCCCAGGCCCAGCAGGACGGTGGTAACGAGGGTAAAGAGGATCGATGTCTTCCAGACCGAATGCACGGGTAATCTCCTTGCGGGGCAGCGCCCCTGGTTCTAAACAATACGTCAAGCCAGATGCAGTGCCACCAGAGCCACATCGATAGCCTTGATGCCGATAAACGGAATGATGATGCCGCCCACGCCATAGACCAGCAGGTTGTTGCGCAGCAGAATATCGGCCGCCTTCGGCTCGTACTTGACGCCCTTCAGGGCCAGCGGGATCAGGGCCACGATAATAATCGCGTTGAAGATGACCGCCGACAGAATGGCTGATTGGGGCGAGTGCAGAAACATGATGTTGAGCACGCCCAGCACCGGAAAGACGCCGGCGAACATGGCCGGGATGATGGCGAAGTACTTGGCCACGTCGTTGGCAATGGAGAAGGTGGTCAGCGCGCCGCGCGTCATCAATAGCTGTTTGCCGATCTCGACGATCTCGATGAGCTTGGTGGGGTTGGAGTCGAGATCGACCATGTTGCCGGCTTCTTTCGCGGCCTGCGTGCCGGAGTTCATAGCCACGCCGACGTCGGCCTGGGCCAGCGCGGGTGCGTCGTTGGTTCCGTCGCCGGCCATAGCCACCAATTTGCCCTTGCTCTGCTCGCGCTTGATCAGGTCCATCTTGTCTTTTGGCTTGGCTTCGGCCAGAAAGTCGTCCACGCCGGCCTCGCGGGCGATCACTGCAGCGGTGAGCGGGTTGTCGCCGGTAATCATAATGGTGCGGATGCCCATGGCGCGCAGGCGGGCGAGGCGCTCCTTGAGGCCGCCCTTGACGATGTCTTTGAGGTGAATAACTCCCAGCGCCGAAGAGTTTTCCGCTACCACCAGTGGCGTTCCGCCCTGGCGGGCGACCTCCTCCACAACATCGCGAAGTTTCTTGGGCAGCGCGGAACCCTGCTCCTCCAGAAAACGGGAGATGGCGTCCACCGAGCCTTTGCGGATGCGCGCGCCGGGCAGGTTGACGCCGCTCATGCGGGTCTGCGCGGTGAAGGGGACGAACTCGGCGTGAATGCCGCCCAGGTCGCGTCCGCGCAGGTTGTACTTTTCCTTGGCCAGCACCACGATCGACCGGCCCTCGGGGGTTTCATCCGAGAGCGAGGAGAGCTGCGCGGCGTCGGCCAGCCGCTCGGCGCTGACGTCGGGAGCGGGAATGAACTCGGTGGCCTGACGGTTGCCCAGAGTGATGGTTCCGGTCTTGTCGAGCAGCAGGGTATTCACGTCGCCCGCGGCCTCCACGGCGCGTCCGCTCATGGCCAGCACGTTGTACTGGACCAGGCGGTCCATGCCGGCGATGCCGATGGCCGAGAGCAAGCCGCCAATGGTGGTGGGAATCAAGCAGACCAGCAGCGAGACGAGAACGAAGACGGTCTGCGGAGCCTTCGAGTAAATAGCGAAGGGTTGCAGCGTGACCACGGCCAGCAAAAAGACGATGGTGAGGCCTGAAAGGAGGATACTCAGCGCGATCTCGTTGGGAGTCTTCTGGCGAGAAGCGCCCTCGACCAATGCGATCATGCGATCCAGGAAGGTTTCACCGGGGTTGGAGGTGATGCGCACCTTGATCCAGTCCGATAAAACTTTCGTTCCGCCGGTGACGGCCGATCTGTCGCCGCCGGCCTCGCGGATGACGGGAGCCGATTCGCCGGTGATAGCCGATTCGTCCACCGAGGCAACGCCCTCGATTACTTCGCCGTCTCCGGCGATATAGCTCCCGGCCTCGACGTAGATGACGTCGCCCAAGCGCAGCAGCCCGCTGGCAATCTCTTCAAAGCCCCCGTCGTCGGTGTAACGCTTGGCAATGGTCTCGCCCTTGGCCTTGCGCAGCGTGTCGGCCTGAGCCTTGCCGCGGCCCTCGGCCATGGCCTCGGCAAAGTTGGCGAACAGCACCGTGAACCACAGCCAGAGGGTGATCTGGAGATTGAAACCGAAGCCGGCCCGATGATTGACTGTGTTATCGATAAGCAGCGCCGTGGTGAGCACGCTGCCCACCTCGACCACAAACATTACCGGATTCTTGACCATCCAGCGTGGATCGAGCTTGCGGAATGCGTCCACAAGCGCCTGAGCTATGATTTTTGTGTTCCAAAGACTTTTCTTTTCAAGCATGACAGTCCGTTTCGCCTTGTCCTGATGCGGTGTCGGTTAGAAAAGCTGCCCAGCCCTGAGCAGCAAGTGTTCCAGAATCGGTCCCAGGCTCAGTGCCGGGAAGAAGGTGAGCGCGCCGAGAATGATGATGACGCCAATCAGCAGCACAGTGAAAAGCGCTGTGTTGACAGGGAAGGTTCCTGGCGAGGGCGGCACGCTTTTTTTCTGTGCTAGGTTGCCGGCCAGGGCCAGTACCGGGATCATCATGAATAGTCGCCCGAAGAGCATGTCCCAGCCCAGCGCCACGTTGTACCACCAGGTGTTGGCGTTGAGACCGGCAAAGGCCGAGCCGTTGTTGCCCGCGCCCGAGGTAAAGGCGTAGAGAATCTCGGTGAGTCCATGCGGTCCCTGATTGGCAAGGCTGCTGAGGCCAATGGTGGGCGACATCACAAAGGCGGCGGTGAGCGAGAGGATGATGAGCGGGAAGATGAGCACGTAGAGCATGGACATCTTCACGTCGTAGGACTCGATCTTCTTGCCCAGGTACTCGGGGGTGCGGCCCACCATGAGGCCGGCAATGAAGACCGAGAGCACCACCATGATCAACATGCCGTACAAGCCCGAACCCACGCCGCCGAAGACCACCTCGCCGAGCATGATGTTGGTAAGCACCACCATGCCGCCGAGGGGAGTAAAGCTGTCGTGCATGCTGGTGACCGCGCCGCAACTGGCGTCGGTGGTGATAGTGGCGAAGAGGGAACTGGCAGCGACGCCGTTGCGGACCTCCTTGCCCTCCATGTTGCCGGCCGGCGCGGTCAGGCTGCCGGTCTGCGCGGCGCCGTGAATGAGCAAATGCGGATGCGACTCGGCCCAATAGACGGTGGTAAATCCGGCGGTAAACAGCACGAACATGGCCGCCAAGACTGCCCATCCGTGGCCGGGTGAGCCGGTCATGCGGCCCAGCGTGTAGGTGAGGCCGGCGGGAATGATGAAGATGGAGAGCATCTGCAGCAGGTTGGTCCAGGGGGTGGGGTTCTCAAAGGGATGGGCGCTGTTGGCGTTGAAGAATCCGCCGCCGTTGGTGCCCAGCATCTTGATGGCTTCCTGCGAGGCCACCGGACCCTGACCGATGGTCTGGACTTGGGAGGGCTGCTCAAGCGGATGAGCGGTAGTGTAGGCGTGAAGATTTTGCGGAACGCCCTGGCCAATCAGAAGCAGCGCATAGATGAGGCACGCCGGCAGAAGCACATAGAAGTAGGTGCGGGTCATGTCCACCCAGAAGTTGCCGATGGTTCCGGAGGTAGTCCGCTTGATGCCGCGGATCAGGGCCACGGCCACCGCGATTCCCACTGCGGCGCTGCCAAAGTTGTGGTACGCCAGACCGGCCATCTGCGTGAGATAGCTCATGGTGGTTTCGGGCGTATACGACTGCCAGTTGGTGTTGGTGGTGAAGCTGGCGGCGGTGTTCCAGGCCAGGTCGGGTCCGACGTTGGCGAGCCCTTGCGGGTTCCAGGGCAAGAAGTACTGCAGCCGCTCGATGGCGTAGGTCATCAGCATGCTGACGGCTGAGAAGCCCAGCACGGCAAAGGCATACTCGCGCCAGTTCATCTCCTTGTCGGCGTTGACGCCGCACAGCTTGTAGATGAGCCGTTCGATGGGGCGGAGGACCGGATCCAGCCAGGTGCGTTCACCCTCCAGTACGCGGGCCAGGTAGATGCCCACGGGACGAACGCTTGCAAGCAGGATCAGGGAGAAGAGAACAAATTGCAACCAGCCGTTGGCGGACATTTAGAACTTCTCCGGGAAAAGCAGGGTGAGGGTGAGGTAGCCGAGCAGCAAAACGGAGAGAACCAAGGCAACGATGGTGATGATGTCGGTTTGCATGAGCTACCTCAACTTCTGGCACGCCATGACGTAGAGAAACGCCAGGCCGAAAAAAACTACCGTGAACAGCAACATCGTCGCATCTTGCATAGCAGGTCTCGCAACTCCAAGAACATTGTACCGTTCAGCCTTGGTTACGGCGCTTTCAGGCTGAATCGGAATCGACGCTCAAGAATGATTCTGGCTCACGCCGGGTTTAAGTAAAGAAAAGATTTCCTAAATAAAGCATAAGGGGTAGGGGAGACGGCAGACAACTATTCTCCTTGGAACTGCCGAGCGAGAAATTCCTCAGTCTTGAAGGGGCGCGGCATCGGCCCCACCCCTTCAAAATTACAGACGTTTGCGTTTGTCTCTTCCGGCTACTTACCCGGAAGTTTCCTAGCAATCCCCCCGTTCATTCAGACAAGGGCGATACTGCTGGTCCTCATTCAGCATGTGGTTATGGAGCCAATCGCGCATGAATCGCAGCAGTTGAACGTACATGGTGGGGTCGTTTTGCTCGTGCCGGGACGCAAATTCATCGATCTTCCCGGCAAACTCGCGGTGCTGTTCGCGTTGTTGAGCGAGTCCCGGATATTTGGCGGTCTCCAGCATCCGTTCCACCGTGGAATGGTGATCTCGCGCGTGGTCCTTCAGCTTGAGTAGCAACGGGCCGGCAACGCTTTGCGCCTGGCCCATCATCATCGCTGCGTGAAGCTCATTCAGAATCCCGATGAAAGTGTTGCGGTGATTGTCGAGGGCTTTCACGCCCACTGCATACTTCTGATTCCATTTCAGTAACGACATGTTTCTCTCCTTGCCGGAAGCTGTCCGGCAAGGAAAGAATCGAGGTTCAAAGTCACGGAAATACATAATCATTCAGCAATTCAATCGAGGCATTTTAAGAATGAAACGGTATCTACAGGCTGCGAAAGAACGGGAGAAAACAGTAGACGAACTTCACAAAAACATACATCGTAGCTAAAGTTAGCGTAGATTTCGCCGACATAACCCAGCAATGGCAAGAAGAGTTATTCCTCGTTGCCGCTCCATCCCTCGGGGACAAAGCGGTAGCCAACCCATGGTTCGGTCTGAATATACTGCTTGCCGGTCTCGGCTTCGAGCTTCTTACGCAATTGGCCGACAAAGACGCGCAGATACTCCGGCTGATGGGCCGATTGCGCTCCCCACACGGTGGTTAGCAGAGCGCGATGGGTCATCACCTTGCCCGCGTGGCGGGCCAGATGGAGCAGCAGGTCGAACTCCTTGGGCGTGAGGTGAATGGACTTGCCCTGCACAGCGATGCTGTGGGCAATCGAGTCCACCACAAAGTCGCCCACTTCGATGGCCGAGGCGCTGCGCTACGGGGCGCGGCGCGGATGGATGTCGATGAGCGGGATGTGTCCGAGACTGCGGCTGTACGCGTGGATGGCCTGGGCGTTATAGGCTGAATCCATCGGGTCATAGAGATTGATAACTCGCTGGGCCGTCATCCGCGCCGGCGGAATCGCCGCCTGGCTATCATGCGGCGACGCCGAGGCGAGGATGCAATTTATCGGAATCTGCCCGTCGGCAGCGTCGATATGCAGCTTGTAACCTACCCGGGGTTCCTTGCAGCCCTTGCTGTTCTTCTTGCTGCCCGCGTTGTATGCTCGCGGCTACGACGCGGGCAAGAAGATCAAGGGCCGCAAGCGCCACATCGCGGTCGACACGCAGGGCAACCTGCTGACAGCGATCATACATTCGGCGGGGATTCAGGACCGTGTCGGTGCCCGCGCCGTGTTGATGCGGCTGTTCCGCCATTTCGATACGAATGCCAAGGTCTTTGCCGACGGCGGCTACACCGGCAAGCTGATCGACTGGGCAAAAGAGATGTTCGGTTAAGATGTCGAGGTGGTCAAGCGAAATGAGTTGCACGCGTTTAAAGTACTGCCCAAACGCTGGATCGTCGAGAGGAGCTTCGCCTGGATGGGATGGTCGAGAATGTTGAGCAAAGACTACGAACTCAAACCATCCTCCTCGGAAGCCATGATATGGATAAGCTTTACGCATACCCTGCTGAAAAGGATGGCTTAACAGCCTGTAGTAAAAGTAACTCATTTGAAAAAATGACGAGTTATGCCTGAATTGCGCATAATGAATTCAGTCGCTTACAGCTAACTCCGAAGGCCGGTATGCGCTTTTTGGACTTTCACCACAGGCTGTTAGTTT
>Ga0181536_10003249_pt1 | contig 17760 bp, 18 predicted proteins | sample PEATcosm2014_Bin_41_FD_121105 | JGI IMG/M metagenome (GOLD analysis project Ga0181536, IMG submission 121105) | Peatland microbial communities from MTU Mesocosm Facility, Houghton, MI, USA - PEATcosm2014_Bin17_60_metaG | ecosystem: Environmental > Terrestrial > Soil > Wetlands > Peat | place... | reverse complement strand
CGATGATCGCCAAGCTGATCGTGTGGGGCCGGGACCGTGAGGAATCGCTCGCCCGGCTCGCGCGCGCGCTCGACGAGTACCGCATCGCCGGCGTGCCGACCACGATCTCGCTGCTGCGCGCGCTGGTCGATTTCGCGCCGGTAATCGACGCCTCGTACGGAACGCAAACGCTCGAACCGTTCGCCGCCGCGCTCGGCGCCACGCCCGGCAGCGGACCCGGCGCGACACCGGCACCGGCCGCCGCAGACGACGGCACGATCCGCGTCGAGGTCAACGACAAACTGTTCCGCGTGCGCTTCGTCGATCTCCCCGTGGCAAGCAACGGGCCGGCGGCGAAAGCCGCGCCGCAAACGCCCGCGGCGCGCAAGGCGGCGGTGCCGCAGGGCAACGACGTCGTGGCGCCGATGCACGGCGTCGTCGTCGAACTGCCGGTGGCAGCGGGCGCTGCGGTCGTGGGCGGCGACGTCGTGGCGGTGATCGAGGCGATGAAAATGATGAACGAGATCCGCGCGCACAAAGCCGGCACGGTCGCGAAAGTTCACGTCGCGACCGGAGCGACCGTCGAAGCACGCACGCCCCTCATCACCCTGAGTTGACGTCACCGCCCGCGCGAGGTGGGCCGCCGAAGCTGACGAAGGCGTTTCTCGTGCCGGCACGGGACATCAACGCCAGCGGGATTCCGCTGCAGCCGTACTACGACGGACCTGCACCCGAGCGCACGCCGCCCGGTACGTTTCCGTTCACCCGCGGCATCCGCCGCGACATGTATCGCGGACGGCACTGGACGATGCGCCAGTACGCCGGCTTCGCGACCGCGGCCGAATCGAACGAGCGCTACCGATACTTGCTCGAGCACGGGGTCACCGGTCTCTCGGTCGCCTTCGATCTGCCGACCCAACTCGGCTACGACTCCGATGCCCCCCAGGCGCGCGGTGAAGTCGGCAAGGTCGGCGTGGCGATCGACACGATCGCCGACATGGAAACGCTCCTAGCCGGGATCCCGCTCGAGGGCGTAACCATCTCGATGACGATCAACTCACCGGCCGCGATTCTGCTCGCACTGGTGCTGGCGGTCACCCGGCGGCGCGGCGTCGCATTCGACAAACTCGGCGGCACCGTGCAGAACGACGTGCTCAAAGAGTACGTCGCACGCGGAACCTATATCTTTCCGCCCGTGCCGTCGATGCGGTTGGTGACCGACGTGATGGCGTATTGCGCCGATCACGTTCCCAACTGGAACACGATCTCGATCTCGGGCTATCACATCCGCGAAGCCGGCTCGACCGCGCTTCAGGAGATCGCGTTCACGCTGGCCAACGCGAAGGCATACCTGCGGGCGGCGCAACTTGCCGGCCTCGGCGTCGACACGGTGGCGCCGCGCATCTCGTTCTTCTGGAACGCGCACAACGACTTCTTCGAAGAGGTCGCCAAGTTCCGTGCCGCGCGCACGTTGTGGGCCGAGATCGTGCGCGAGGAGTTCGGGTCGCAGGATCCGCGCTCGCAGATGTTGCGCTTCCACACCCAAACCGGCGGCTCGACGCTCACCGCCCAGGAGCCGGAGAACAACGTCGTGCGCGTCACGCTGCAGGCGTTGGCGGCGGTCCTGGGCGGAACGCAGTCGTTGCATACCAACGGCGCCGACGAAGCGCTCGGGCTGCCGACCGCCGACTCCGCTCGCGTCGCCCTGAGAACGCAACAGATCATCGCCTTCGAAAGCGGCGTGACGGACGTCGTCGACCCGCTGGCCGGTTCGTACTACGTCGAGTCGCTGACCGACGAGCTGACCGGGCGCGCGCGCACGCTGATCGCCGAGATCGACGCGATGGGCGGCGCGGTGGCGGCGGTCGAAAGCGGCTGGATGGCCGAGGCCATCGGCGAATCCGCCTACCGCGCGCAGCAGGCCATCGAACGCGGCGAAGCGCGGGTCGTGGGCGTGAACGCGTTCGTCGAGACGAGCGACGCGCCACCGATCCCGATCCAGCGCATCGACGCCTCGAGCGAACGCGCGCAGATCGACCGCTTGCGCGCCTTCCGCGAACGCCGCGACGCGGCGCGCTGGGAAGCCGCACTCGCGGCCGTACGCAGCGCGGCCGAAGGCACGGCCAACCTGATGCCGCCGTTCATCGAGGCCGTCGACGCCGGCGCCAGCGTCGGCGAGATCGCGAACGTCCTGCGCTCGGTCTTCGGCACCCACGTCGCCCGCGAACGCATCGCATGAGGCACCCCACGCGACAAGCCGCACGGGGATCCCGCAGATGATCGACGCCCCGATCGATCACGTCGCGATCGTCGTGGCGGACCTTGAAGCTTCGATCGCGCTCTACACGAACACGCTCGGCTTCACCGGGATCTACCGGGAAATCGTCGCCGATCAGGGCGTGGAAGCCGTCGGCCTGCGCACCGGCGACGCGGTCATCGAACTGCTGCGGCCCCTCGATCCCGGCTCCCCGATCGCCCGATTCCTTGGCGATGCACCGAGCAAACTGCACCACACCGCCTATCGCGTCCCCGACATCGCGGCCGAACTCGCCCGCCTGAAAGCGCGCGGCATACGCCTGATCGACGAGCACCCGCGCAAAGGCGCCCACGGCAACACCATCGCCTTCCTCCACCCCCAATCCACCGGCGGCGTCCTCATCGAACTCTGCCAGCGCGCCTAACAACCGCCGATTTACGAAGCGCGACTCCCCCCTCTGTCATCCCGAGCGTAGTCGAGGGACAGCTACCGACGTATGCGATTCGAGACGATCGACTTGATCCCGAGCGAAGCCGAGGGATCACCACCAAGCTTGGCGATCGTGGCAGTTACTCGGCTTCGCTCGTAACCAGGTCGATTATCTCGATAATCATTGATTGAGACTGTCCCTCGACGATGCTCGGGATGACAAGCGGACGTCGAGTTCGGTTTCGAAGGTGCGGTCCCAGGGGAGGGTGATCGTCAGGCCCATGTCGCGGTAGAGCGGGTAGATCGAGGACAGCAGCGTCAGCGCGCGCGGCCAAAGATCGGCGCGGTTCTGGGAAGCGGCGAAGCTCGCTGCCGCGGGCAGCAGGTAGGTGTGATCGTCGATGCCGGCTTGGCTGAGGTCGTCGTTGACCGCCGGGCGCACGAAATCGTGGAAGGCGTAGTCGTCGGCGTAGCGGTCGAGCATGAATTGCGCGTGCATGACCGGATCGTAGCCGTGCGTCGCGTGGCCCACGAGCGTCGCGATCGCCGCCGGGATCGCGGTGCCGATCGTATTCGCGGTCGTGTTCCACGACGCGAACGCGTCGATCTTGCCGGCGATGCCGCGCGCGATCATCGCCTCGACCAGCGCCCGCTGCTCGTCGAGATCGCCGGCGTCGAGAAACGTGAGGTCGGCGACCGCGGGACGCGGGCCGTTCGCGCCGTCCGCCGTTTCGGCGGCGATCGCGTCGACGAAAGCGCTCTCATCCGCGGCACTCGTCCCCGGCACGCGCACGAACAGATCGATGTCGGCGTGCGCGTCACCGTCGGGTGCGCGAACGGCGCCGCAGGCGCGAATGATGTCGCCGATCGTCGTGTCGACCGGCGCGAACTCGAGCGGGTCTTGCACGCTTCCGCCGCCGGCGCGCGAGTAGCGCACCCGGACGCGCGGCACGACGTGCGCTTCACGTGCGAGCTCGGCCCCGGTGAGGATCATGCCCAACTCGTCGGCGCCCGGCTCGATGTCGGCCCGCCCGGGCGGTAGCCAGCGGCGCGCGAACGAGTGCAGCGCGGCCAAGTCACGCAGGTGGAGCCCGACCGGGCCGGCGTCGTCCTGACCGATGACGATGCGGTCGAACGCGTTCTCCGCCGTCAGCTGCAGCGCGTACAGGTCGACGTCACGGTCGCGCGCGCGCGTCGCGAGGTAGGCGGGGAGGTCGCCGCCCAGCTGGCCGGCGAGCTTGGCGGCAAGCGCCTTCTGCTCCGGCGTTTGGGGCGGGTCGGGCAAGTTGGCGTACTGCGTGAGCCAGTCGACCGGCTGGCCGGCGGCAAAAAAATCCGCCGCGGCGCCGAGCGCGGGCACGCCGGTCGGCGCGAGCCGCATCACGGTTCCGAACAGTGCGAACGCCGCAGCCGGACGCTGTGCGCGGAACGCCGCGAGGTCGCGCAGCCGCGTTTCGGCGACATACGGCGGCGTGCCGGGAGCGCGCGACGCGACGAGACCGCCGAAGTCGAGCATGTCGGTCGAGACGATGTAGGCCGAGGCATCGCGCGGTGCTTCGTCGTGCAGCCAGTGCAGCAGCGCCGCCGGATCGCCCGGCTCGAGATAGTTCCCGAGCAGGGGACGCGGCGGCGTCGCGACGCGCACGCCGGCGATCGCACCGAGCATCTTCGGAAGCTGCAGCGTCACGGGGCGGTCGTCCAGCGGCACCAGGACGAACGTCGCCGCGAGCGCCAGCAGGCTAACTACGGAAACCGTAGAGCCCGCGCCCGTTCGGATCGGCGACGTAGATCTTGTAGGCCTTCTTCACGCCCAGCGACTGCGTGTAGTAGACGTGCACGGGCGTATCGGGGCGCAGGTCGACGGTCTGCATGCTCTTTCCGCTGCGCAGCTTCGTGTAGCGCGGCAAGTAGAGGAACGACTGATCCGAAGGGTTGCCGTCGATGCAGTGCACGCGCATGTTCAAGTCCGAGACGTGGCGCACGTAGCCGTGACACTCCTTGAAGTGCCCGCCGGCCGGCAGCATCCCGTTGTCGTCCGGTGGCGGCGTCTGCGCGAAGGCCGGCGACGCTGCGAGCACGGCCAACGCGAGGGCGGCAAGCGTCCGGCGGAAAGCGAAGGGAGGGGTCATGGAGATCCTTTCATGATCGAGTGTCGCACGATGGCGAGCGCGGAGCGGTACGATGCGTTTGCCTTGATGGAACAGTTTCGCACCGATACGGCGGCACTCGGCGAAGCGCTCTCGCTCTTCATCGACCGCCCCGATTTCGGATTTGTTTGGCTGGCCTACCTCGACGATCATCCCGCCGCATGCGCTTCCGCCTCGCTCGGGATCGACACCGCGACCGGCGGACTGCTCGCCACCGTGCGCGATCTGTTCGTACCTCCGGAACGGCGGCGGCACGGGATAGGTTCCGCGCTATTGGTGACGCTGCAAGGCCGGCTCAAAGCGCTCGACGTCACCCGCATCGAAGCGGTGTGCGGCACCGACCCCTCCCTGCTCGGCTTCTTCGAAGCGCGCGGGTACCGGCTGAACAGCGCGTCGTTCACGCTTCGTCCATGAGCTCGGCGAGCCGGCCGCCGGCAGCATCGAGCAGCGCTTCGGCGGTCGCGCGGTCGACGCCGCGACGTGCCATCACGACCGCCGTCTTCACGCGGCCGCCGGCCGCGTCGAGCAGCGCCGCGGCATCGACGTCGCCGGCCAGCTCGCGCACGAGCCGCAGCGCACGGGCGCGCAGTTTTACGTTGCTCGCGACGACGTCGACCATGCGATTGCCGTAGGTCTTCCCGAGCGCGATCATCGCGGCGGTCGAGATCGCGTTCAGCACGATCTTCTGCGCGGTTCCGGCGCGCAGACGGGTCGAGCCGGCGATCGGCTCGGCCGCGGTGACCGCTTCGATCGCGATGTCCGCGTCGCGGGCGAGCGCGGTGCCGCTCGCGTTGACGAGCGCGACGGTCACGGCGCCCTGCGCGCGTGCGGCCGCCAGCGCCGCCGCCACGAACGCCGCCGAGCCGCTGGCCGACACGCCGATGACGACATCACCGGCGGTCGCATCGGCAACGCTCGCCGCGCCCGCGGCGGCGTCGTCCTCGGCCCCTTCGATCGAACGCCGCAGCGCCGCGTCGCCGCCGGCGATCCGGCCGACGTAGCGTTCGGGCGGAAAACCGAACGTCGGCCACAACTCGGAGGCGTCGAGCACGGCCAGCCGGCCGCTGGTGCCCGCACCGAGCACGATCGCCCGGCCGCCGGCGCGCAGCGCAGCCGCGACGGCGCCGGCCGCAGCGGCAACCGCGTCCGCTGCGGCCAGCGCCGCATCGGCTGCGCCGCGTTGCGCTTCGAGCAGCAGCCGCACGCGCGCCGCGCCGTCGAGGCGGTCGATGCCGGCGGTTCCGCCGTCGACGTCCTCGGTCGACGGCAACCGCTCGGTCATTGCGCGGCGAGCATCTCGGCGAGCCTCAGCGCGCCGATCGCCGCACCGTCGCCGCCGCGCACGATCGATGCGCCGGGCAGTTCGTTGATGATGCGCAGTTCGAGCAAGTACGTCAGCAAGCTGTTTGCGGCGAACAATCCGCCGGCGAGCGCGACCGCAGGCGAGGCTTCGACGAGCCCCGCTTGGCGCGCCGCGTCGCGCACCAAATCGCTAAGATCCGACGCCGCTTGCTGCACCAGCTTCGTCGCGACGCGGTTCCCGCTGCCGGCCAGCGCGATGATGCCGGGCGCCAGCGCGGCGATGCGCGCGGGCACGATCGGCGCATCGTAGAGTGCGTTCAAGTAGGCGTTGCGATCGGGCGCGTCGAGCGCACGCGCGACCAGCGCGGTCGTGTCGTCAGCCTTCGCGCGACCGTCGAGCACGCGGCCGTACAACCGCACCGCCGCGAGGCCGAGCGCGAAGGCCGAACCCTCGTCGCCGACCCAAAAGCCGAGGCCGCCGACGCGCGCGCGCCGCGCGCCGTTTTCGGCATACGCGATCGAACCGGTGCCGCCGATCAGCACGATGCCCGGACCGTCGGGAATCGCGGCGCGCAGCGCGATCGCCGCATCGTCGCCGGCCGTGACCCGGCAGCCGGCGAACGCGCTGCCGATCAACGTCTCCAGCGTCTCGGCGACGGCGGGACGGCCGGCCCCGGCGGCGCCGATGACGATCGCGTCCGGCCGGCGGTGCTCCAACGCTCTGCGTATGACTTGCACGATCGTGTCGGCCGCGTCGTCGACGCCGAGCGTCGTGGGGTTGGCACCCGGTCCCTCGGCACTGCCCGCCGGGACGCCATTTTCGGACACGGCCGCCCGTGTCGCCGTTCCACCGGCGTCGACGCCGACCGCCACCACATCACTCATCGCGAACCTCTTCCGCACGCATGCGGACAAACAATGCCGCCAGATCGGCCGGCGCGATGGCCCCGAGCACGCGGGGGCCGCGCGCGCCGGTGACGTGCGGCAATCCGGCCGGACGGCCGCGCAGCGTTTCGTAGCCCAGCAGTGCGAACGCGATCGCTTCTTTGGCATCCGGATCGATGCCGTAGGAGGCCGACGTCTCGACGCTGCCGGGCAGCGCGGCGCGCAGGCCGTCGAGGAGCGCGAGGTTGTGCGCGCCGCCGCCGCTCACGATCGTCCGCGCGGCCGCCGGTGCGGCCGTCCGGATCGCCGCAGCGACGGTGCGAATCGTCAGCTCGGTCAGCGTGCGGACCGCGTCGGCAAACGGCAGCGCGTCGAGCGCCGCGCGATGCTGCGCGACGAAGGGCGCGCCGAAGCGTTCGCGACCCGTCGTCTTGGGCGGCCGGCGCGCGAAGTACGGATCGGCGAGCCACGCCGCCAGCAGCGTCTCGTCGGCCGAACCCGCGCGCGCGAACGCGCCGGCCCGGTCGAAACGCACCTTCCCCGCCGAGCGCAGCTCGACGTACGTGTCGATCGGGAGGTTGCCGGGGCCGCAATCGAACGCGGTGACGTCGGCCGGTGCGGCGTTGGGCGGCAACACGGTGAGGTTGGCGATTCCGCCGAGGTTGAGCGCAACGCGGGTCTCCGCCGCATCGGCCAGCAGCAACGCGTCGACGTAGGGGACCAGCGGTGCGCCACTGCCGCCGGCTGCCGTGTCGGCACTGCGAAAATCGTAGACCACCGTGCGCCCGGCGGCTTCGCGAATGCGAAATGGATCGCCGATCTGCAACGTGTGCTGCGCGTCGCCGTCGTGCGCGAGCGTCAGCCCGTGCGAGGCAACGTAGTCCGCATCGCGCGCACCAACCGCCAGCGCCGCCTGCGCGAACGCCGTACCCACGTCGGCGTGCAAGGCGGAAAACGCGAGCGCATCGAGCCGTGCCGGCGGATAGGCCGCCAGAATGCGCGCGCGCAGTACCGCCTCGAACGGGAGCGTCGTGAAGGCCTGCGTCTCGACGTCGTAGCCGCGCGCACGCGGACGCAATGCGACGCGCACCGCGTCGATGCCGTCGAGCGAGGTGCCCGACATCAAGCCGACGGCGATCACGTGAAGGCCGCCACCGCGGCCCCGCAGAGTGCCGCGCGGACGTCGCGCAGATCGCGGCGTCCGTAGTGCACCGCGTTGGTCAGCACGACGACGTTGAGGTCACGCTGCGGATCGGCCCACAGGCACGTTCCGGTGAAGCCGGTGTGGCCGAAGCTCTGGGCCGACATGCGCGGCCCGCACGAGTTGTCATCGCTCGTCTTGAGCGCCCAGCCCAGACCGCGCCGCAGCACCGGGTCCGGCGCGGCTTCGCTCGTCGCCGCCAGCGTTAGCTCGGTCGGCAGCGGTGACGGGCGACCGAAGCGCGGCGCCAGATACCATTCGCCGAGCCGCGCCACGTCGCGCGCGGTGCCGAACAACCCCGCGTGGCCGGCGACGCCGCCCGCGAGCGCCGCCTTCTCATCGTGCACGCGGCCCTGGACGAGTCCGCGCCACGCATCGCGCTCGGTCGCCGGGATGCCTTCACCGCGCGCGCCGCGCGCGAACGTGACCCGCTCGCTGCCGAGCCCGCGCAACTCACGTTCGACCAGCGGCTCGAGCGCGAGCTGCATGCACCGCGCCAGCACGACACCGAGCGCGATGAAACCCAGGTCGCTGTACACGACGCGCTCGCCCGGTGCGGCGACGAGCGGTTCGCGCAACGCGAACGTCTCGACGTGTTCGTCGAAGAGCGTGCGGTAGTCGGCACCGCTGCGAAAGCCGCCGATGTGCGCGAGGATCATGCGCAGCGTGATCGCTTCGTGCGCGCTGTCGCGCCATTCGGGCACCAGCTCGACGAGCGGTGCGTCCAGCGCAAGCGCGCCGCGGGCGACCAGCGCCAAGGCAACGCTTGCCACGAACACCTTCGTGATCGACGCCAAGTCGAAACGCGTGTCGGCGTAGACGCTGCCGCCGCCGTCGTCGCGCAACGTTCCGGCCGCGCGCTCGTAGACGACCCGGCCGCCGCGTTCGACGCGCACGACGATCGCGCTGTAGCGCGCATGCAGTTGCGCCTCGACGAGCTCGTCAAGAAGCATCCGGCACAACCGGAAGCGACCCGTGCGCGGTCGCCCGTCCCGAGAGCACGTCGGCGCACGCCGCCAGCGCCAATGCATCGTCGCCGTAGATGCACGCCACCGTCTGCGCCCGCGGCCAGAGCAGCGCATCGTACGGCTCGGCCGCCGAGATGACGGCCGCTGCCGGAATCACGTCCAAGATGCGTTCGACCGCGGCCCGCTGCTTGGGGTGCAGGTGCGCGCGGCGCGTGACGACGACGAAGTTGCGCTCGCCGAGCGCCGGCAAGTGGCTCAGCAGCAACTCGACGTCGTCGTCGTCGGGATCGAGCGCCACCCGCATGATCTCGCTCCTCCAGCGCCGGGCGCGCAGCGCCGCGCTCAGCGAGGGCCGTTCGGACCGCACGTCGTCGGCGCCGCCGGCACCGCCGCCCTCGAACGAAAGCACGGTGACCGCCCGCCCGTCGTGCAACCGCAGCGCGCCGCGCACGACCGTCACCGCGCGTTGCGCGATGGCGAGCGGCAAGTCCGCGTCCAGCGCGCCGCCGTAGGGCTGGGGCGTCGCGTAACGTTCGCGCAGCACGCGGACGCGACGCGCGGCCTCGAGCAGCCGCTCGCGCGGGAGCGTGCCCGCATCGACGGCAGCGGCGATCGCGCCGGCCGCTTCGCGCGCGAGCGCCGGCGAGTGGCTTACCAGCAACAGGTCGGCGCCCGCGGCGAGCGCGGCCACCGCGCCCGCCACCGTGCCGGGCGTGCGCGCGATCGCGTCCATCTGCAAGCAGTCCGTGCAGGTGACGCCGCTGAAGCCGAGCTCGTCACGCAACACGCCGGTGAGGATGCGCGGCGAAAGCGACGCCGGCCGCTGCGGGTCGAGTGCCTCGATCACGACGTGCGCGACCATCACGATCTGCGCGGCGTCGGCCGAGATCGCCGCGGCGAACGGCAGCAGATCGCGCGCCCGCAACGTCGCCTCATCCAGCGCAACGTGCGGCAGCGCGACGTGCGAGTCGACCGCCGTCGAGCCGTGACCGGGAAAGTGTTTGAGCGTGGCCGCGACGCCGCCGGTTTCCAGCCCGCGAGCGAACGCGCCGGCCAAGCGCGCGACGAGCAGCGGGTCGCTGCCGTAGGCGCGCGTTCCGATCACCGTATTCGCCGGATCGAGCGCGAGGTCGGCGACCGGCGCGAAGTCGACGCTGATCCCGATCCGCGCCAGGTCGCGCCCCAGCAGCGTTCCGAGCCGTTCGCACGCGTCGACGTCGCGCGCCGCGCCGACCGCCATCGCGGCCGGCAGCTGCGCGACCGGATCGCCGATGCGCGCGACCCGGCCGCCCTCTTGGTCGACGGCGATCAGCGGCGCGGGCGTCTCGAGCGCGCGCAGCTCCGCGATCAGTGCGTGCAGCGCGGCGGGCGCGCCGACGTTGCGCCCGAACAGCACGATCGCGCCCGGTGCCAACGCTCGCAGCTCGTCCAGCGGCGCAGCGTCGACGGTGTTGCCGTCGAAGCCGACGGCGATCACACTACGAGCGAGCGCCGAAGTGCTTGGCGTCAGCGAATCCTGATGATCTGCGCGACGTACTTGCCGTCGGCAATGCTCGAGAGGATCTGCACGGTCTCGCCGGTCTTCAGATCGGTGAAGGTGTGATACGCCGAATCTCTGCCTTGAATGCTCGTCGACGGCATCACGCTGACGGCGATGCGGCCGCGCGCACCGGCGGCGACGCCGAGCGTATCGTTCTGATAGTCGATCGTGACGACTTTGCCCGTGATCGTTCCGCCGTCGTGCACCTGATCGGGGGCGGGCGACGGGGCGGCCATCGCCGCCGCCGGCAGCACGGCGAATCCGAGAGCAAGCACCAGGCGTTGCAGCATCACACGGTATACAACGCGCATGCCGTTCAGGCCGTTCCGAGCTCGGCCAAATAGGCTGCACGCGCTGCCGGGTCACCGCCTCGCGCCGCGTTCACGTGCGCGCGCAAGCGCCGCACACCGTCGTCGTCAATGTCCTCGCCCGCCAGCGCCAAGCGCAACGCGATCAGCGCCTCGTCGGCCACGCGTGGTCCGAGCAGATCGAGCGCGCGGTAAAAGGGCTGCGCCCGCTCGGTGGGCTGCCGGTCCGCCAGCACCGCCGCCACCGCGTCGACCTTCGAGGGCTGCCCATCCAGCAGATAGCCGTCAATTGGGTGCAGGGCCATCCCGGCCGCTTTTCGGAGGCCCTTAGTCGAGGTCCGCTTCGAGCGCTTCGGCGGTGCGCTGCATGACGCGGGCGAGGAGGGCGATTGCGCCGGCCCGGTTCGTGTTGAGCAGCATGTACTGCATGCGATCGTTGGGATGCAACACGACGAAAATGCCTTTGCTCCCGGTCGTGATCGACTTCAAGATGCGATCGACAAAAGCGCGATCTTCAGCGTCGAGCGCAACCGTCGGCTCTTCTTCAGCCAGCATGTCTTTGAGAAAGGTATCGAGATTGCTTGGGACTTCCATACGAAGAATGCAACCCTCACAAAAGGACGCGCTGAGAATATCATCGGCGTGTTAAGACTTAGACTTGAGCCGCCTTTTGGAAGGATGTGCGGACGGTCGCTCGAGGGTCCGGGCGGTCGCTTGCTCCGATATCACTTCAAATGCTTGAGTGCCGCTAAAGTCGCATCGTAGTTGGGTTCCGTCGCTACCTCGGGCACGATCTCGGCGTAGGTGACCGTGCCGTTCTTGCCCACGACGAAGTTCGCGCGCGCCAGGAGCAGCAGCTCCTTGATCAGGATGCCGTACGCCGTTCCGAACGAACGTTGGCGGTAGTCGGAGAGGTAGGTGAGGGCCTCGGCGCCGTTGGCCGCCGCCCAGCGGTTCTGCGCGAACGGCAGATCGGCGCTGACCACGAAGACGGCCGTGCCGGCCGGCACCTCGCCGAGGCGTTTATTGAACGTGTTCGTTTCGATGCTGCAGGTCGGCGTGTCGAGCGAGGGCACGGCGATGAAAAGGGCGTTGCGCGCGCCGGCGTCGATCGCTTCCTTGAGCGTGAACGGCGCCAACGCGCCCGAGGTGAGCTGGAAGTCGGGCGCCGGATCGCCGGCGCGCACCGGCGTTCCGACGAGGGTCATCGGGGTGCCGCGAAAGGTGATCGCGCCGGGGCGCTCGGGATAGGTGGAAGTCGTCATGGCCGGGCCGTTCGCCGGAGCGCGACGGATCGCCCCGAATGCGGTACAACCTGGGCATGAAGCCCGCTTTCCCGCTCGCCGCAGCAAGCCTCGCCCTGGCCCTCGCCGGGTGCTCCAGTGCGCCCCAGAACGCCCCGGCCCCCAACTTCACGCAAGTCGAAGCGGCGGCCGGCGACGCGCTGCTGACGACCGAGGTGAAGGCCAAGCTGATCACCGTCGACATCAACTCCACGACCTCGCTCGGGGTCCGCGTCTCGGACGGCGTGGCGACGCTCTCCGGTTCGGTCCGCACCACGGCCGCCCGCGCCCAAATGGTGGCCGCCGCCCGGTCCGTCAAGGGCGTCACCGAGGTCGTGGATCAGTTGCGGGTCGATCCGCACCTGCCCGATATCCGCCAACGCCTGGGCCAAGCCGGGCAGCAGCTGAGCGACGCCGCCCTGGCCGGACGGATCGCCGGGGCGATCTTCACCCAAACCGGGACGACCGGGGTCAAGGTGGACGTGCACGACGGGAACGTGATCCTGCGCGGCAACATCGTCGACCCGAAAGTGCGGACGGCGGCCGTGGACACCGCCCGTAATACGAGCGGTGTCCGTTCGGTCATCGACGAGATGGGGAATTGACCCGGCCTATTCGAACCGCAGGGCCACGATCGGATCGAGGCGCGAGGCTTTGGCGGCCGGATAGTATCCGAAGAACACCCCGACCAGCGCCGAGAACGCCACCGAGAACGCCACCGCGCTGAGCGGGACCGCCGCCGGCCAATGCGCGCCGAGCGAAACCGCGATCGAGCCCAAAAATCCGATGACGACGCCGATCGCGCCGCCGGTCGTCGCGAGCGCGACGGCCTCGATCAGGAATTGCCATTTGATCGCGCTGCGGCGCGCCCCGACGGCGAGGCGGAGCCCGATCTCACGCGTGCGCTCGGTGACCGAAACCAGCATGATGTTCATGATCCCGATGCCGCCGACGACGAGCGATACGGTCGCGACGCCGGCCAGCAGCAGCTGCAGGATCGCGGCCGTCGACGCGGCGGCGTTCGCGATGTCTTGCAGGTTGCGCACCATGAAGTCGTCGGGCTGACCGCTGACGATGCGATGGCGCTGCTCGAGCAACTGCGTCACTTCGGTTTGCACCGCGTCGACGTTGTCCGGCGAATCCGCCGAAACGTCCATCGAGGCGAGCGTGGTCTGACCCGTGAGCCGTTCGAGCATCGAGCTGTACGGAATCACGATCGTGTCGTCCTGATCCTGACCGACCCCGCTCTGCCCTTTGGCGGTCAGCGTGCCGATCACGACGTACGGAACGTTCTTGATCAACACGGTTTGGCCGAGCGGGTCGGCGCCGTTGGGAAACAGGTTGCTGATGACGGTTTGGCCGAGGACGCAGACCTTTGCCGAGCTGTCGACGTCGGCTTGGGAGATGAACGTTCCCGAGGCCAGCGGCCACGAGCGAATGTAGGTGTAGCTCGGTGCGACGCCGGTGACCGTCGTCTGCCAGTTGTTGCCGCCGGCGACGACCTGCGAGCGCAGCGTGACGGTCGGCGAGACGGCCGCGACGTGCGGCAGGGTGGCGATCGCCATGCCGTCGCCGGGGGTAAGGGTCGACGCGCCGCCGCTACCGGTGCGCACGCCGCCCTGGTTGAGGCTGCCGGGCAGGATGATGATCATGTTGCTGCCCAGCGCGTTGATCTGGTTGCTCACCGAGGTGCGCGCACCGGTGCCGATCGCCACGGTGATGATGACGGCCGCCACCCCGATGACGACGCCCAGCATCGTCAGGAGCGAGCGCGACCGATTGCGCAGCAGGGCGGCGAACGCCATGCGCGCGATGATGGAGCGTTTCATGATACGGCCATTTCTGGTTCTGCGGCCGTATCCGAGAGGATGTGGCCGTCGCGGAAGGTGACGGTACGCTTGGCGTACGCGGCGATATCCGGTTCGTGCGTGACGAGCATGATCGTGATGCCGCGTTCATCGTTGAGCTTGCGGAACAAGTGCATCACGTCGTTGCTCGCGCGCACGTCGAGCGCGCCCGTCGGCTCGTCCGCGAGGATGAGCCGCGGGTCGTTGACGAGCGAACGCGCGATCGCGACGCGTTGCTGTTGTCCGCCGGAGAGCTGGTTGGGATGGTGCTGCGCGTACTTGAGCAGGCCGACGTCATCGAGCGCGGCCAGCGCCGCAGCGCGCCGTTCGCGTTCACCGACGCCCGCATAGAGCATCGGCAGCTCGACGTTCTCGACCGCGCTGGTCCGCGGCAGCAGGTTGTAGGCTTGGAAGACGAAGCCCAGTTCGCGGCTGCGGATGTCGGCCAGCGCGTCGTCGGAAAGTTCCGTCACGTCGCGGCCGTTGAACGCGTAGTAGCCGGTGGTCGGCCGGTCGAGGAAGCCGACGATGTGCATGAACGTCGACTTGCCCGAGCCCGACGGACCCATGACGGCGACGAACTCTCCCGGATTGATCGTAAGGTCAATCCCACCTAGTGCGATCACCGGCTCTTCGGCAAGCGGATAGATGCGGCGCAGATCGCGTACCTCGACTACGGAGGCCATTAGTGGATCCCCCGCATCACGCCGCCGCCGGCGCCGCCGCCGGTCAGCGGATTGCCCGCCGTCGGCGCGCGCTGCGCACGGGCCGGCGCGGCCGCGCCGTCACCGGTGACCACCTGGTCACCGGCGACGAGCGTCGCGTCGCCTGCGGGTGCGACCGCGGCTTGGGTACCCGAGACCAGTTGCACGCTGACCGGGACGCGCACCAGCTTGCCGTTGCGCTCGACGAACACGCGGGACTGCGCGCCGGCCACGATCGCGCTCGACGCGGATCCGGTCGTTGCGCCCCACGGGCTCGCACTCTTCGCGCCGGCGTTACCGCTCGCGGCGGCTGGTGCACGATGCGTGCCGTTCGCGCGATGCTGGCCGGTGAAGGCCGGCACGTACGAGAGCGCCGCGAGCGGGACCACGAAGGCGTTCTTGGCCGTCTGCACGTTGATCGTCGCATTGGCCGTCATGCCCGGGAGCAGCGCTTGGTCGTCGTTGTTGACGAGCACCACCGTGGTGTACGTCACGACGTTCGAGACCGTGACCGGGTCCTTGCGCACTTGCGAGACGACGCCGCTGAAGACACGGTTCGGGTACGCCAAGACGTTGAAGTTCACGGTATCGCCGGCGCGGACCGAACCGATGTCCGGTTCGCCGACCGACAAGTCGACTTCCATCTTGTCCAGGTTCTGCGCGATTGCAAACAGGGTCGGCGTCTGCAGGCTCGCCGCGACGGTCGTACCGACGGAGACGTCGCGCGCGATCACGGTGCCGTTCACGGGCGAGCGGATCACGCTGTTGGCGAGGTTCGTTTGGGCTTGTTGCACGGCGGCTTCCTGAATGCCGATCGCCGCACTGCTGGCCTGCGAGGTATCGCCCTGCGATGCGGTTTGGGCCAGACCGGCTTGGGCCTGCGCCACGCTGGCCGCGGCTTGGCTTCGCGATTGCTCCGCGCTGGTCTGTGCGGCCTCGAGCGCGGATTGTGCAGCGATGAGGTTAGACTTGTCGCTGTCGACGGTCGCTTGCGCGACATACCCTTGCGCGAGCAGGCTATCGTCGCGGCTGACGGTCAGTTGCGCGACTTGCAGCGCACTCTGTGCCTTGGTGATGGCCGAATCGGCGCTCGCGATGGCTTGTTGGCTCGAGAGTGCGGTGGCCTGATCGGCGCGCTCCGTCGCCGCGTCGGCGGCCGCGGTATTTTGCGCGGCCGCGGCCTGCGCTTGCGACTGCGCGAGCGAGGCCTTGGCAGATTCCAGCTGCGCCTGAAGCGTGGTCGGATCGAGCCGGGCCAAGACTTGGCCCTTCTTTACTTGGGAGTTGTAGTCGACGTCGATCTCGCTGATGATGCCGGAAACCTGCGTGCCGACGTCGATCGTGTTTTGCGGGTTCACGGTACCGGTCGCGCTGACAGTCTGCACCAGATCCTGTTGAGCGACGGGGGCCGAGATGTACGCAACCGCTCCCGCGGAACGGGTACGATAGACGAGAACGCCGGTGACCATGATGGCGAGGATGAGTACGGCCGCGGCGATCGCGCGCCAGGGCCGCTTCGAGCCTTTTTTGAGATCGAGGAGGATGGTCTCGACGCGGCCGCTTGTATGGCCGTTGGTCGGTGGACGTTCGAGGATATTCATGATGGGTTGCCCGCAGAAAGTATTCTGTACCAGACAACGCCGGTCGGTCCGCCGGCGTGTTTAACCCAGGATGAATCTATCCCGTCAAGAGGCTGGCAATCGTGTAACGCTCGCCGTTACAAAACGGCGAGCGCGCGGCTGCTACGCGTGGGCGGGGACGGCGCCTGGTTGTTGGACGTGGCCGTTGCCCCCGTTTGCGCTCGGCGTCGCGGTTGCGTCGACGCCACCGCGCGATGAAGGCTGGTAGTGCTCCGGCGCGAGGATCGTGTACATGACGGGCACGAGCACCAACGTCAGGATCAGCGAGCTCGTGATGCCCCCAATGACCACGATGCCGAGACTGGCGCGGCTCTGCGAGCCGGGCTCGAGCGCGAGGGCAAGCGGTATGTTGCCGGCGATGATCGAGATGCTGGTCATGATGATCGGCCGGAAGCGCGTGAAGGCACTCTCTTGGATCGCCTTGATCTTCGTCTCACCGCGCTCGCGGAGCGTGTTGGCGTAGTCGACCAGCAGGATGCCGTTCTTGGTGACTACGCCGACCAGCAAGATCGTTCCGATCAGCGAGTACAGGTTCAGCGTCGAGTGCGTGAGCCAGAGGGCACCGAGCGCACCGACCGCGGCCACCGGCACCGAGAACATAATGATGAACGGCGAGCGGTAGCTATTGTAGAGCGCAACCATCAGCAAGAACACCAGCATGATCGAGAGGATCAGGCTCGTCCCCAGGCCCTGCAGCGTCTGTCCCATGAAGTCTTGCTGACCGAACGGCCGCGGGCGCACCACGATGTTCTTGGGCGGCTGCGGATTCATCGCCTTGATGCGCGCGTTGAACGCGTTCTGAACGTTCGAGAGCGACGCGTCGGCCGTAATGTTGGCACTGAGATGGATGACCGTGTTGCGGTCGACGCGCGTGATCAGCGGCGAGACCGGATCGGACACGAAGTGCGCAAAGTCGCCGAGGTGCACGATCTGGCCGCTGTTCGAGCGGATCGGAACGTTCGCAATCTCGCTCAGGTTGTTCTGGAGCTCGGTGGGATAGATGACTTGAATCTGCTCGAGGCCGTCCGCCGTCTCGATCTGGGTCGCGATCACACCGCCGAATGCCGCCCGCGTGGCGGTGGCTGCCGTCCCGATGCTGACGTTGAGCGCCTGGGCTTTCGCGCGGTCGAACACCACGTCCATCTGCGGCTCGAGCTCTTGCGAGGAGCTGAGCACGTTACGCGCGCCCGGCGTATTGATCAGCACTTGTTCGATCTTGTTGGACCAGTCTGTCGGGTCACCGCCGGCGACGTCCGTGACCAACTCGTCG
>Ga0181536_10003248_pt1 | contig 17760 bp, 16 predicted proteins | sample PEATcosm2014_Bin_41_FD_121105 | JGI IMG/M metagenome (GOLD analysis project Ga0181536, IMG submission 121105) | Peatland microbial communities from MTU Mesocosm Facility, Houghton, MI, USA - PEATcosm2014_Bin17_60_metaG | ecosystem: Environmental > Terrestrial > Soil > Wetlands > Peat | place... | reverse complement strand
TCATTGACGAAGTCCACATGCTTTCGACGGCGGCGTTCAACGCGCTGCTCAAGACGCTCGAAGAGCCGCCGGCGCACGTGAAATTCATGTTCGCCACGACCGACCCGGAGAAGGTGCTGCCGACGATTCTCTCGCGTTGCCAGCGTTTTGACCTGCGCCGGATCCCGGCCGCGCTCATCACCAAACACCTCGCGCACATCGCGAAACTGGAAAAGGTGAAGATTGACGAGGCGGCGCTCCACGCCATCGCGCGCGGCGCGGACGGCGCCATGCGCGACGCCGAATCCACGCTCGACCAGCTCATCAGTTTTTGCGGCGGCAAAATCGAGGAAGCCGATGTGCTCTCCATGTTCGGGCTCGCCGCCCAAAGTCAGATTCTCGGTTTGAGCCAGGCCGTACTCGCCGGCGACATTCAAACCGCGTTGAGCCGGTTGAACGAACTGGCGCAAAACGGCAAGGATCTCGGACGATTGCTCACTGATTTGCTGAATCATTTCCGCAACCTGCTCATTTTCCAGGTTTCACGCGGCGACTTGAATTTGCTGGAAGTCTCCGAAGCCGAAGTTGCGGCGCTGAAAGAACAGTCCGGGCTGGCCAATACCGAATCGCTCACGCGAATTCTCGAAGTCCTGACCGATTCCGAACTTCGGCTGCGCGACACTGCGTCCAGGAAAATTCTGCTCGAAGTCGCCCTGCTCAAAGCCATCGAAGCCCGCAACGCCATCAGCCTCGATTCGGTTTTGAAGCAACTCAACCAGTTGCGCGGCGGCCAAGGTGGCGCAGGCGTCCCGCCTGCGAGCGTTGCTGGGAATGCTTCCACCACTGCGCCTGCAATCCGTCCAGCCGCAAAAGCTCACACCGCTCATCACGAAGCCGCCGTTGCGCCTGCCCCGTTGGCCGACGCACTGCCGGTGTCCGCCGACCTGGCCGGGTTGTGGGCCAGGCTGGTGGAAGCCGTGGGCCGCGTCAGTCCTTTTACACGGAGTTATCTCGTGGATGCAAATCCGGTTTCATTCGACAAAAATCTGCTCACGATTGGTTTCGATCCCGAATTTGAGGATCACCTTGGTCTCGTGGACAACGCGCGCAACCACACGCTGCTCCAAACCAAACTCGCGGAGCTTGGCCATGCAAACGCGCAAATTAAATTCGTCAAAATGGAAGCATCAGCCGCCCGCGTGCCGCATCCGGCCAAGGTCGCGTCCCCTGCCTTGGCCGCGCCGAAGCAAACCGAAGGCGGGGCGCCCACGTCTTCAACACCGGTTGCAAAAGAAAAGCCGGTGTCAGTTTCATTCAACAAAAACGATTTCAAAAACGACCCGCTGATTCAAAAGGCCCTGGAAATTTTCAAAGGCCAGATTGTTGAAGTCCGCGCTTGAAAATCCGCATTTTGAAATCCGCAATCTGAAATTAAAATATGTCCAGCATCGGCAAACTCATGAAACAGGCTGCGCGAATGCAGCAGCAAATGGAACAGGTGCAGGCGCAACTCGCGGCGCGCACCGTTGAGGCCACCAGCGGCGGCGGCGCGGTCAAGGTCACCGTCAGGTGCGACGGCACCATCGCCTCGGTGAAAATTGATCCGCAGGCGCTCAACCCGTCTGACGCACAGTTGCTCGAAGACATGATTGTGACCGCGGCGAATCAGGCGCTCGGCCAGGCCAAGGAAATTTCCAACGGCGAAATGGGCAAGGTCACGGCGGGACTGAACCTGCCGGGGCTTGGATGATTTGGAGGGCACTGCTTTGTCAGTGCCCCAACTTTTGGGCAGCGACCAAGCGCTGCCCTCCACAAATAAATGTCCATGCTTCCCGAATCCATCACCGCGCTGATTTCCGCGCTGAACAAGCTGCCCGGCATCGGGCCGCGTTCCGCCGAACGCATCGCGCTGCACATCGTCCAGGCCGATTCGGTGGCGGTGAAACAACTGGCCGAGACGATGCTCCAGGCGCGGGAGAAAATCCGGTTTTGCACGACCTGCGGCGCGTTGACCGAAAAATCCCCCTGCTCCATCTGCACCGACACGCGGCGGGATGCCTCGCTGGTGTGCGTGGTCGAGCACGCGGTGGACATTCTGAGCATCGAGAAATCCGGCACATATCGCGGCAAATTTCACGTGCTCGGCGGAAATATTTCCCCGCTTGATGGCATTGAGCCGGAAGACTTGCGCATTGCCGAATTGGAAAAGCGTTTGACGCGGGAATTTATCAAGGAAGTAATCATTGCGCTGGGCACGGACGTGGAAGGCGACGCGACGAGCCATTACCTGGCCAAACGGCTGGCGCGCAAAGGGCTGAAAATCACCCGCATCGCCTACGGTTTGCCCGCCGGGAGCGGACTGGAATTCGCCGATGAACTCACGTTGAGCCGCGCGCTGGAAGGCCGCAGGGAAATGAACTGAGGCAGGGTCGGCGCGCTGCGCCGACCGGACGCCGCAGCGCGGCGTCCCTGCCAATCCAATTTTTGAAACACGCTGCAAGCAAACATGAGCCAACCTTCAATCGTGGTCTTTGACCTGGGCAAGGTCCTGGTGGATTTCGACTACCACATCGCCGTTTCCCGGATGGCGGCGCGCAGCAAACTGCCGCCGGACGGAATCAAAACCTTCCTTGGCCAATCCCACGCCATCATTGATTACGAGTGCGGCCGGTTGACACGGGAGGGATTTTTCGGGCAGGCGCGCAAAGCCACCGGCTTTCGCGGAACGATTGAGGAATTCGGCGAATTCTTCGCGGATATTTTCACGGAAATCCCGACGATGATTGAAATTCATACCGAACTGCGGCGGCGCGGCATTCCCACCTACATTTTCTCAAACACGAACGACCTTGCGGTTGAGCACATCCGGCGGAATTTCCCGTTCTTCCGCGACTTTGACGGCTACATTTATTCCTACGAAGTCGGCGTGATGAAGCCCGAGGCAAAGATTTACGAGGTGCTGGAAAAACTGGCTGGACGACGCGGCGCGGAAATCCTTTACCTTGACGACCGGCCGGAAAACGTGGCGGCGGGCGCGGCGCGCGGCTGGCGGACGATTTTACACGAAACACCGGAGAAAACGCGCGCGGCTTTGGAGAATTTCAAGTTGTAGTGTCGGCGCTGTGCGCCGATTCATTCGAGCCACAGTTAGTTCAAACGCGGCTTGACCGGCTTGACGGGTTTGAGGCCGACTTCGTGGGCGATGTCGTCGAACTCATCACGGCTGACTTCTTCGAGTTGTTTGCCACGGGCCTTGAGTTTTTCATTGATCTTGACGGCCTTCTCGGTCATCACCTCGTGCGTCTCCTCCGTGCCGCCGACGAGCGCAAAGTTCGGCCCGGTGGTCAGCCGTTTATGACCGTCAGAATCCAATCCGACGCCGAGCATGATTGCCTTGCGTTTTTTCTTTTGGGGCGCGTTCGCCATGAACTCAAGCTAAAGGTGGTTGCTATCGCGGTCAAGCAGCCGGTCGCCTTGCCGAGGCGATCCTGCCAAAATCAGGGAGAGTGGTGCTGCTGCACTGCCCTCATTTTTGGGCTGTGGAGCAGCACTGCCACGGGAAACGCCGGACAGTTTGGCGAACTGTCCTTGCCAATTCAATCGTTCGCGCCGCGAATCGGGACGGTCAGTGGCCGACCGTTGTCCGCTGGACCGAGTTTCAGCAGAAACGGCGCAGCGATTTTTGCCCATTCCTCCGGTGTCGGATAACCCGAGGCCGAATCGCCAAAGCAACTGCGCAGCATGCCGGTGTTGATGATGCCCGGATTGAGCGGCACGGCGGCCATGCCCGATGGCAATTCCTGCGCCAGCGCCTGCGTGAGCCCCTCAATCGCCCATTTTGTCGCGCAATAGGGCGCGACCTCCGCGGCGGTCGAACGTCCCCAGCCGGAACTGAAATTCACAATGACGCCGCGTTTGTTTTTCACCATCGCCGGAACGAAATGGCGGATGACATTCGCCACGCCCTTGAGGTTCACGTCCACCACGTCGGAAAACTCCTGCGCGCCGACCTGCCAGAGCGGCGCGTTGCGGTTGATGAGTCCGGCGCTGTTCAGCACCAAATCCGGCGCGGCGTGTAATTTTAAAATTTGTTTTGCCCAGGCCGCGACCTGTTCGTCCGCGGAAACGTCAACGACGGCGAAGTCGTGGGGTGCGGCAAACTGTTTATGCAATTGCCCGATTTCCTTTTCCGAGCGGCCACAGCCGAGCACAACGTGGCCGAGGCGGACGAATTCCTCCGCCATCGCGCGACCGAGTCCACGCGAAACGCCGGTGATGAGAATCGTCTTTTGGTTTGCAGGCATAGCTTGTTTTGGCGTAGCCGCGCTTGTCAAAGCGCGAATCGTCCGCCGATTCAAACCCCGCGCTTTGACAAGCGCAGCTACACTTCAATCGCGCGGATTGAACTTCGATTCACGCGCGAGTTGTTCCCACAACTTGCGTTCCGCCTCGGTGACCTTGGCCGGCACGGTGATGCGGGTGACGACAAATAAATCGCCATGCGAGCCGTCGCGCGTCGGCAGGCCACGTGCGCGCACGCGAAGTTTTTGGCCGTTTTGCGTGCCGGGCGGAATTTTGATGTTCACGCGGCCGTCGAGCGCCGGCACGGAAAGGTTCGCGCCCAGCACGGCTTCCCACGGCGCGAGGTCGGCTTCGTAAATCAAATTGTGGCCCTCGACCTCGAAGTCGGGATGTTTCGCCAGCCGCACGCGCAAATACAAATCACCCGCCGCGCCGCCACCCGCGCCGGTTTCACCGCGCCCCGCGAGCCGTAATTTTTGTCCTTCGGTCACCCCGGGCGGGATTTTGACCTGATGTGTTTCCGTTTTGACCGAGCGCCCGATCGTGTGGCGCACGTTGACCGTACGCACGGAACCGCGCATGGCTTCCTCGAGCGTGACCAGAATGTCGCCCTCGATGTCACGTCCGCGCTCCGCGGATTCCTCATCCTCAAATCTCGCGGCGCGGCCAAAGCCACCCGCGCCACCGCGCATCCGCGCGCCGAACAATTCCTCGAAGAAATCACTGAAGCCGGTGCCGCCAAAATGGGTCTCAAATTCTTCACCTCCGGCGCCGCGCCCGCGAAAAGTCTGGCCGCCGGTGAAATGTTCCCAGCCGGACGGCGGACGAAAATCCGCGCCGGATTTCCAATTCGCGCCCAGTTCGTCGTATTTTTTGCGTTTGGCCGGATCACTCAAGACTTCGTAGGCCTCGTTGATTTCCTTGAATTTTTCCTCGGCCTTCTTTTTGTCCTTGGCGACGTCGGGATGATATTGCCGCGCGAGTTTGCGGAAGGATTTTTTCAGCTCATCGGCGCTCGCCGTGCGCGGCACGCCGAGGGTTTCGTAGTAATCTTTATATTGGACGGGCATAGATGTTGCCTTTCTTCACGGCAACTTGGGAAAGGATGTGCCAGCGCGTGAAGTTTGTCAAAATTTCGGTTTTAGGCCATTTTGAAACCGAATTCCCAAGCCCGAAATCCGAATACTTAAGAGATTTTCTCAAAAGTGTAGCAGCCGACGTAAGAAGGCTCTGATTTTCTTGAAAATGGAGCCTCGTCACCTCGGCTGCTACGGAGTTTTAAAATTGCAACCCACACGGTCTCGTCAAATTCCGGGCTATTTTCTGATTTTCGTGTTGTCCACGCTGAGGTAGCAGGTGCCAGCGACGTCGCCCTGACGGCGCCAGATTTTCAGCAAGATTTGATCCCCCCTGGCCTGCCGGCCAAGTTTGACCGCATCACTGGAGTTGCTCACCGGCTGGCGGTTGATTTCCACAATCACGTCGCCACGCTGCAATCCGGCCTCGGCGGAATTTGAGTCCTGGTCAACATCCACAACCAACGCGCCTCGAATATCATCCGGGATTTCGAGTTGCTGGCGTATGCCTTGATTCAAATCCTGCACCGTGACGCCGTCCAGCGCGTCAACGGTGGAATTGTGAGGATTGGAATCATACTGGTCATTCTGGCTTTGCGTCAGGCTGGATGGCAATTCAGCGAGCGTGACCGTGATCAACTTTTCATGGCCGTCGCGGAACAGCTTCACCGTTGCCGGGGAGCCGGGCAGACACTCCGATACGGCCAGTTGGAGGCTGCTTCTATCGGTGATGGGCTTGCCATTGAACTCGATGATGACGTCACCGGCCTTGATTCCGGCCTTCTCGGCGGGGGTGTTGGTGGAGACGTTGTTGACCAGGGCGCCGTTCTGGCTGGGGAGATTGAAGGATTTGGCCAGGCCGGCGTCAATGTCCTGGAGCGAGATGCCGAGGTAGCCGCGCACCACTTTGCCGCCGCTGATGAGGCGTTCCACGACGCGGCGCGCCATGTTGACCGGCACGGCGAAACCGATGCCCTGGTTGCCGCCCGTGCGGCTGATGATGGCCGTGTTGATGCCGACGAGCCGGCCTTCGGCGTCCACGAGCGCGCCGCCGGAGTTGCCGGGATTGATCGCCGCATCGGTCTGAATAAAATCCTGGTATTGGTTGAAACCGGGGAGTCCCTTGCGCCCCAGCGCGCTGATGATACCCATAGTCACCGTATGGTCGAGACCGAACGGGTCACCGATGGCCAGCACAACATCCCCCACCTCCAGTTGGTCGCTGTCCGCCAGGGTGATGGCGGGCAGGTCCTTCGCGTCAATCTTCAAGACCGCCACATCGGTCGGCGGGTCCGTGCCAATGACCCGGGCAAGGCATTCCTTCTTGTTGTCCGAAAGGTGGACCTTGATTTCGTCGGCCCCCTCCACCACGTGGTTGGCCGTGAGGATGTAACCATCCGGTGAAATAATGACGCCCGAGCCAAGACTTTGTTCCCGGCGTGTGCGTTCACGGTTGTCGTTCGGAGCCTGGCCGCCGAAAAACTGCCGGAAAAACGGGTCGTTGAGAAGCGGATTGCGCATCAGCCGTTCATGCACGATGTGCGTGGAGTAAATGTTCACGACGCTCGGCGCGGCCTTTTTGACGACGGGCGCGAAGCTGGCGCCGAGTTTGGCGTCGCGATTGACGGGCGTGGCCTCAACCTTGATTGCCGGCCCGGCCCCTTTGCCCCACGAGGCAAGGTGAAAGACGGCGACCAGGACCAGCGCGCCCGCGATGCCTGAAAGAAATCCAACCAATGACCTGAAAAAATGTCTCATAGTTTGGTGAAACTATTGACACCGCCCCCCGACTGCCTGTTCAAACCGCCTGGGCCTATTTCGCCGGTTGGTTGGTTTGCGACTGCTGGTATTTTGCCGCGTCCTCGGGTTTGATGACTTCGATCTTCGCGCCCTTTTTCATTTCTTCCTGCGAAGGCACTTTGATGATGTCGCTGGTGAGGGGTGAATTGGTTGAAACTGCCGACGCGGGCGGTGGCTGATGTTCGGTGGCAAGCAGTTCCACTTCAAAAATCAAAACGGAATTGGCCGGGATGCTGCCGGTGCGCTCACGTCCGCCGTAAGCGAGTTCCGATGGCACAAACAACTGCCATTTGGAGCCGACCTTCATGTGCGTGAGCGCTTCCGTCCAGCCGGGAATCGCTTTGCCAACGGGGAACTGCACCGATTTGCCATGCTTGACGGAATTGTCGAATTCCGTGCCATTAATCAACGTGCCGCGATAATTCACTGTTACGACGTCGTTGGACAATGGAATCGTCCCGTTGCCATTGGTGATGACTTTGTATTGGAGACCATCTGGCAGGGTGACAACGCCCGGCTCGGTTTTGTTTTTAGCCAGAAATGCCTCGCCATCCGTTTTGTTTTTTGCAGCAGCCTCTTCGCGCAGCTTTCGCTGTTTGGCGGCAATACTATTTTGAAGGTCGGCCAGCGTGTCGCGCGCTTCCTTCTCCGTCAACAGCATCGGTCCCCCGGATAGTATATCCTTCATACCGCGAACCACCATGTCGATGTCAGGCTCAACGCCCTGCACCTGGAAATTGTGGCCATACGACATGCCAATGGCATAACTGTTGCGCGCCTTTTCATTACTAAACACATTCGTGCCGGTCGGCGTCCCGGTGACGGGAGTCTGGCTGGCAATGGCCGCGGGTTTGGCCGGGGGGGCGCTTGGATTTGATTCGGAGGCGCAGCCGGTAAAACAGCCAACGCCCACTGAAATGGTCACAGCTAGTGCAATGTTTTTCATAGTTTTCATTTTCGAGTGCCTATTATCGGGATTTGGATTAAAATTGCAATTCTGTTTTTCACCCGCCAAGACCGGGGCGCTCAAAATGATTCCCTTGCTGAACGAATCTGCCTACACTTGGTCGAAGCTGTGCCAATTGCAATGATTCACTTAAAGATAAAAATCCTCGCCCCCATCGCGGCTGCCGTGCTGGCCGGGTCTGTCATCATCGGCTGCGCCATCGCCAAAACTGTTCCACCCCCCCCGCCGCCGGCAACCCAAACCAGCGTTTCCCCGGCGCTGATGGCACAAACAAACATTCCCCTGGCGCCGGGGCCAAACGACGCGCGCATCGCCTACGTCACGGCGCGGCTGCTGGAGGAATTTCACTACTCGCAACAACTGCTCGACCGGGGAATCTCCGAGAAATTTTTCGACGGTTATCTGGAAACCCTTGATCCGAGGCGTGAAAATTTTCTGCAATCCGACATTGCCGAATTTGCGCGCTACCGGACGACCCTTGACACCTTCACCGTCGGCACCAGCGGCACCGCCGACCTCACGCCCGCCTATGAAATCTACCGGCGATACCTTGAACGCATCCAACAGCACGCTGACTGCGTGAATGAACTTTTGCAGGAGGACCGATTCAAGTTTAACACCGACGAACACATTCTGCTCGACCGGCACCATGCGCCTTATCCCAGGGACCTCGGCGAGGCAAAACAACTATGGTCGCAGCGATTGCGTTACGAGTATTTGCAGGAAAAACTCAGCCGCGAGATTTCGCCGACCAATAGCAGTGTGATTTTGACCTTGCCCAAATCCGCCACCGCGGAAATCACCGGCACGCTGGCGCGGCATTATCGCTGGAATTTGCACATGGCGACCAATCTGGACAGCACGGACGTTTTGCAGGTGTATCTCAATGCTCTGGCGCATGCCTTCGACCCCCATTCGGATTACTTCAATACCGAGCACGCGCAGGATTTTTCCATCGGCATGAGCCTGTCACTTTTCGGCATCGGCGCTCAACTGACCGAGGACGACGGCTATTGCACCATCAGTTCGCTGGTTCACGGCGGTCCGGCGGACAAGGGACAGCAACTTCATGAAAAGGACCGCATCATCGCCGTCGCGCAGGGCAATCAACCGCCCGTGGATGTCGTGGACATGGAACTCGGCAAGGTTGTCCAACTCATTCGCGGCCCAAAAGGGACCGAAGTGCGGCTGACCATCAGTCCGGCGGAAGACCGCGCCGTCCGCCGCGTTGTGACTTTGGTCCGTGATGAAATCAAACTCGAAGACCAGGAAGCCAAGGCCCAACTCATCGAATTGCCGGATGGCCATGGCGGCACGACGCGGCTGGGCGTCATTGATTTGCCGTCGTTTTATGCGACGGTTGATTTGCCCGGCAACACCGAGCATTCAACGGCCAAAAGCACCACCGCCGATGTCACGCGCCTGATAAAAAAACTCAAATCGGAAAAGGCCGCCGGCATCATTCTTGATTTGCGCGGCAACCCCGGCGGTTCGCTTGAAGAAGCCGTCAAGTTCACCGGCCTTTTCATCAAAGATGGCCCGGTTGTGCTCGTCCGTTCTTCGTCCGACGGCCCGGTAAATGTGGAGAGCGACACTGATTCTTCCATGTTTTACGACGGCCCGCTCGTCGTGCTCGTCAACCGTCTCAGCGCGTCCGCGGCGGAAATCGCCGCCGCCGCATTACAAGATTACGACCGGGCGCTCATCGTCGGCGACATTTCCACCTTTGGCAAAGGCACGGTGCAGAATTTGAATCCGCTGCGCCCATTCTTCGTCGGGCCGGCCACTGTGTCCGCGACCAATGATCCCGGCACGGTCAAAATCACCATCCGCAAATTTTACCGCGTAAGTGGCGCTTCGACGCAATTGAAAGGCGTGATGCCGGACATCATGCTGCCGGACGTGTTGAATTATTCGACTCAATTTGGCGAATCCTCGCTCGAAAATCCTTTGCCTTGGGACACCATTTCAACCGTGAATTACTCCAAAATGAACCTGGTGCAATTGTATCTCGATGAATTACGCCGGCGTTCGAGTGCGCGCATCGCCACGAATCAGGATTTCATTTACACCCGCCAGGACATTGACCAATTCCAAAAAATGCAGGCCGACAAAACCGCCTCGCTCAACGAACGCGAACGCTTGAAAGAACGGCAGGAAGCCGATGCCCGCCAGAAGGCACGCGATCAGGAACGCACCGCACGCAAGTCGTCGGAAGTGAAAATTTATGAATTGACCGTTGCGAAAGCCGGCGAACCCGGCCTGCCACCGCCGTTCCAGAAAACAAACACCATGACGGCAAATACGCTTGCGGCCAGCCCGCTTCCGACGCCGGCCAGATCCACAACCGTGACCGCGGTGCCAGAGCCGAATTCGCCCGCCGTTGACCCCATGCTGGACGAAACGGAACGGATTCTTGAAGATTACATCTCACTTTTGTCGTCGAAACAGATCTTGATTGCCAATTAGTGAAATCCATGAAAACGTTCACTGCGTTTTTTTGTTTGTTGTTCGTGGCCAACGGCGTCCTGGCCGACCCTTATTCGGCGGCCATCCGGCAGGCCAAAAACGTCGCCGCCAATGCCAGCAACACGCGGCAGGACAATGACAATCCACCGTCACCGACTCAGCCGCCGCCCGCTTCGCCGTCGCAAAACAATCCGCCACCGGACCCGGTGCTCGAAGCCACCCGGCAAAACATCGCCGCCCTCCGTGTCGATTTTGACGCCTTCGGTGACCGGGCCGACACCAATTCGGCCGCCGCGCAAAAGCCGTCGTTGACAAACAATCTGGCGGCGGCGGCGGCGGGCACGAAACCGTCGTCGGCGTCCATTTCCAAACTGGCGGATGACCTGATGACCGCAATGGCTGGAAATGAAAAACTGCACCCGCAACATCAAAAACTGGCGCAGGATGTCCATGCCATCTTCAACAGTTCGCATCTTTCGCCGGCGCAACAGCAGAAAATTATCGCCGACGTCCAAACCCTTTTGCAAAACGGCGGAGTGCCGCCGGACGATGTCACAAATGTCGTCAGCGACATCAAGGCAATTGCAACCGAAACCAAATGAGTGCATTCACCGGATGGAATGTCCGGTTTGCAAAAAGAAAGGCGACTGGCTGGCGGGGGCATACGGCCCGTTTTGTTCGCACCGCTGCCGGTTGATTGACCTCGGCAAATGGCTCGGCGGCGAACACGTGATTTCCGAGCCGTTGCGCCCGGAGCATTTTGAAAAATACGCCGGCCTGCCGCCGGGCGAAGATCTGGATTTGCCTGAAAAGGAATGAATTTTGCAAATGGGAAAATGAAACGAACGATTTGTTTTTTACTGGCCGCTGGCGCGCTGGATTTATCCGCGCTCGCGCAACCCACCAATGCCATGAACACAAATATATTTGAATCCGCCACGTTTGGCGGCGGCTGCTTCTGGTGCATGGAAGCCGTCTTCGAACGGCTGCCCGGCGTCAAATCCGTCACCAGCGGCTTTGCCGGCGGCCACACCGCCAACCCGACCTACGAACAGGTGTGCACCGGCACCACCGGCCATGCCGAGGTGACACAGATCGCATTTGACCCATCCAAAATCTCCTACGAGAAGCTCCTCGACGTTTTCTGGCAGGCGCATGACCCGACCACGCTCAATCGTCAGGGCGCGGACGAAGGCACGCAATACCGTTCCATCATCCTTTATCACAGCGAAGCGCAAAAACTGGCGGCGGAAAAATCAAAGGCCGGGGCGCAGAAAAATTTCAAGCATCCCATCGTCACCGAAATTGTGCCGTTTACGGAGTTTTTTCCGGCCGAAAATCATCATCAGGGATTTTACGACAACAACACCAACTACGGTTACTGCCGGGTGGTGATCGCACCCAAGCTGGAAAAGTTGGAAAAGGCAAAAATAATTCAAAGCCAGCCGCAGAATGAAACCGGACATTGAAGTTTGATTTGGGCATGGCAATGAACCTGTTCCTTGCAAAACGATGGCCGCCTTTTTTGTTGTTGGGGATTGCCACTTTTTTGGTCTGGGGACACACAGTGACATTCAGCTTCGTATGGGACGACGAATTTTTCATACAAAACCTGCCAAGCGTCCGCTCGCTTAAACAAGTCCCGGAAATGTTTTATCGGCTGGATGCCCAGGCGACACATCCGAATGATTTCCGGGTTTTCCGGCCGGTTCGCACTGCGCTCTACGCGCTGTTGCATTTCCTGGGCGGCAAGGAAACGCCGCAACCGTGGATCTACCATCTGGCCAACGTGCTCGGGCATGGCGGCACGGCCATGATGCTGTTTGCGGCATTGACGCTGCTGCTGCCGCGCTGGCGCAATGGTTTCTCGGAAGAGGAAACGCGGTGGTGGTCTTTTTTTATTGCGCTGGCATTTGCCGTGCATCCGGTCGTCTCGGAGGTCGTTTGCTGGGCAAAATCGCTCGATGATATTCTCGCCGCGTTTTTTACGCTCGCAGCGTTGAGGGAACTGCTGCTGCCGCCGGGAAACAAGGCGGCACACTGGCGCGGCCTGCTCTTCTTTGCGCTGGCAGCCTATTCCAAGGAATCCGCCGTGCCGTTTGTGGCCGTTCCGCTTGTGATCTTTCGAAAAATTCATCATCTCGGCTGGAGGCAAAACATCAGCCGCACGGCAGGGTTTATCCTGGTTGCCGCCATTTACCTGGCCAACCGGCATTTCGTCATCGGGCGCAGCAGCCAGACCGCCCCGATTTCCGGCAGCTACGGACAAACGCTGATTGATATGCTTCCGGTGGTGCCCAAATACTTTCGTTTGCTCTGGGGTGTGCCGCCCTTCCTTATTGATTACAGTTATTTGCCTGGCGGCTGTGGGTTTTGGTCGCCGGAGGTTTTGGCCGGGCTGGCATTGCTGATCGCGCTCGTTTTGGCCGGGGTGATTGCCGGACGCAAGTCTGGATGGGAATTGGCTGGATTTGGATTGCTGTGGACCGGGCTGTTTCTGCTGCCCGTCTCCAACCTGTTGCCCATGTTGCAATACATGGCTGAAAGATTTCTTTATCTGCCGCTCATTGGCTGGCTGATCGCGTTTGCGGCAATCGTTTCCGCCTTTCCCCGGCAAAGCGTCATTCGCCTGACCGCTTTTGTCGTGATATTGCTGTGGGCGGTGACAGCGTGGAACCGCTCGTGGATTTGGCGGGATCCGGTCACGCTGTTTGTCCGCAGCAGTCAGGAAGGCCCTCGAACCCAGCGCGTCGAAGATAATGCGGTGGCCGCCATTATTTATCTGCCACAGGTTCAACGTTTCTTTTCCGGCAATGAAACAAACAACGTCCGGACATCCGCGAACATCGCGGACGGCAGCGCCGCCCTGAGCACGCTGGAACAGGCGTATCATTTGTTCCCGACAAACCATGTCATTCTTTCCTATTACGGCACGTGTCTGGCCCTGACCGGCCAGCCGGGAGAAGCCCTGCCGTTTCTTGAAAAGGCCGCGCAGTTCCAGCCCAACAAAGTGGATTACTGGTTGAACCTGGCCCGGGCGGCCCTGGATGCCGGACAACCCGCCCTGGCCAAATCCGCGCTTGAAAAAGCCGTTGCCCTGGCCGGCGACAATCCGGCCGTGCTCCAATTGCGCTTCAAATTCTGCTGGCAAACCGAGGATTACCCTGCCGCGCGTGAAATCATGCTGCGGTTGAATCAAATCGCACCCAAAGACGAGCATGCTTATTGGTTGTCTGAAGTGGAAAAGAAACTGAAGAACGTCAGCCCGCCCGCGACCAATCAAACCGTCCAACCTAAGAATTAAATAAAAACGGCGACCCGTTGCCGGATCGCCGTGCGCAGCGCTTTGAAAATTTTACTTAGATGCCTTTCTTGATCATGAGCTTGATCAGGTCGCCCACACGGCAACTGTAACCCCACTCGTTGTCGTACCAGCTCACGAGCTTGAAGAACCGCTTGTTGAGTTCAATGCCGGCGCCCTGATCGAAAATCGAGGACAGATTGCAATGGATGAAGTCGGAACTGACCACTTCATCTTCAGTGTAACCAAGGATGCCCTTGAGGTAGGTCTCGCTGGCCTTCTTCATCGCAGCGCAAATCTCCTTGTAGCTGGTTTCCTTGACCGTGCGAACGGTCAGGTCCACCACGGAAACGGTCGGCGTGGGTACGCGGAACGCCATGCCCGTGAGCTTGCCCTTGACTTCCGGCAGCACGAGTCCGACGGCCTTGGCCGCGCCGGTCGTCGAAGGAATCAGATTTTGCGCCGCCGTGCGACCGCCCTTCCAATCTTTCTTGCTCGGGCCGTCCACGGTCTTTTGGGTGGCGGTGTAACTGTGTATCGTCGTCATCAAACCTTCCTCGACGCCGAACCCTTCCTTAAGCAGCACATAAACGACCGGGGCCAGGCAGTTCGTGGTGCAGGAGGCGTTGGAAATGACGTGATGCTGCTTGGGATCGTATTTGCCTTCGTTGACGCCCATGACAACCGTGAGGCATTCACCCTTGGCGGGCGCGGTGATCATGACCTTTTTCGCGCCGGCGGCAAGATGTCCCTTGGCCTTCTCGACGTCGGTGAACAGGCCGGTTGACTCGATGACCAACTCCACGCCCATGGCCTTCCACGGCAGTTCTGCGGGCGACTTGGCGCTGACCACTTTGATCTCCTTGCCGTTCACAATGAGGATGTCCGGGTCGGCGTCCTCGGCCTTCTTGCCGGCGGCGGTGGCCTTGGCCACGGCCTCAGGCGAAGCCTTGCTGTCGATGGCGCCCTGAAAGCGGCCCTGGATGGAATCGTATTTGAGCAAATACGCGAGATTGTCCGCCGGAACGATATCGCCGACGGCGACCACCTCGATGTCCTTGCCCACCATGCCTTGTTCGACCAGCGCCCGGAACACCAGGCGCCCAATGCGGCCGAACCCGTTGATTGCTACTTTGACTGCCATAATTTTTATCCTTTTCCAATAAAATGGTTAAAACCGAACGGGAAGTTTAGCCATGCCCGCCCAAGCGTCAATTAAGAATTCAGGAACGAAATTGCAAAAACCTCGCCAATTCTTGCCTTGTCCGAAAAATTCAATGAACCACTCAACGCCCGAATATAAAGCTGGCGAATTGACGCAACCCAAGCTGGACTCTCCTCAGCTCATGGCAAAGAAATCACGAACTGACATTGACGGTCTTGATATTCGATGTGCCAATTTGATTTGCACGCCCTCCATCATCCCGGCCTTCTCCCATTCACCTTCGCTGCGCTACGGCGCGTTAAACGGGAGAAGGAGAATCATTCGCCGTCCCCTTGAAAGTTCGCCGACTGGATTTACCGGCTATCCGTAAAATCAAAATTGACCAATAGCTTTCTGGCGCGCTTTGGTCGCATTGTCTATTTTTGCCGCGATGAAATTCCGAACAAGGACGGTTGCGGGCATGGGGGGGATATTATTTGCCGTTGCTTTTATTCACGCCACAGCGATGGCGGATAATCAGGTGGCACTGGCAGGCACCAATTCATTGGTTGCGCCGAATTCACGCTTTGGGCTTTTCAACGGGCTTGACCATCGGAGTGCCTACTATCAGGACTTTTTTCCCCAACCACTTCTGGTGGATGACACGGGTTTGGAGGAAGACGGGGAGGTTGAGTTTGGTTCTCTGCACACGCAAGCAAACGACCAGCGCAACGACATCGTCACGGCAGGAGCCCAAAAAAGTTTCGGCCTGCTGACTTTGGAGCTGACCGTTCCTTACGAGCGCAATTCAGATGTGGACGACGTTTCCCAAGGCATTGGCAACATTGATTTGGAAGCGCGTTACCCGCTTTATCAATTGGTCTCGGTAAATGGATTTTTCGACACCACTTTGGGGGTTGTCATGGAAGTCGGCATTCCGGTCAACTCGGCGGTAAGCAAAAATACGGAATTCGTCCCAAAGATTTTCAACGACCTGAAGCTGGGCGAACATTTCACCCTTCAGTCTGTCTTCGGCTATTCCACGCTTTTTGGCGGCAGCGATGACGGCGATTTGCAAACTTTTGAATATGGTTTTGATTTTGGCTATACGATTCCGCACAGCGAACTGCGATTGCCCGGCGTTCAACAATTCATTCCCATGTTTGAACTGGCCGGTGAAACGGAATTGAATCAGGCTGACTCCGGTCGGAATAGTCTGCTGGGAAGCCTCGGGTTTCGCCTGAACCTCAAACCCATTGGCGAGGTGCAACCGGGGCTTGGCCTTGGCTTTGTATTTCCAATTGATTGTGGAGCCCGCGCGGAAATCCATTGGGGTATCGCCACCAGCGTGACTTTGGAATTTTGACATTGTGCCGCGAAATCAGATATCTGCCACGCTCAAGGGATAAAAAGGAGAGTCGTTCGCCGTCCCCTTGAAAAGTCGCACGACTGAATTTGCCGGGCCGTCCGTTATTCCGCCAATCACATGATTTCCGGGAAATTGGTGGATTGCGTGGGCGGCGGCGGGGCATGGGTTGGACGCGTGGCTGCCGGAGCGTTGGTTGAGACCGTTGAACCCAGCACGGTCAATTGATTGGTGCTGTCCAGCACGATTTCCGGCTTGTCATGGTAGCTCTTGATCTTTCCTTTTATTTCCACCGCTTTTCCATTCAGCGCTTTCACGTCGGCAAGATATTCGCCCGGAAACATTACCACGGTGAACGGCGAGTCCGGATAGGGCCGGTCCAGATTCAGAAATATCACCTTTGGGCGGATGGTGACTTGCGCCACCTTGCCCGTCACAATCATTTCCTGACCGTAATGTTTGTCCGCCTCGCCCGCGCCGATTTTCAACAGTGCGGAAGTGTTGGTTTTCGACAGCGCGGATGCGCTGGTGTCAGCCGCAGACAATTTGATTGCGAATGTCAGGACAGCAAGAATCAAAAGAAAAGTTCTCATGCAAATAGTGGATGCGTTTTGCCCTGCTTCGGCAACAAAAAACAGAAATAAACCTCCTCCTGCCGGCTGCTCTAATGAATTATTCGCCGCCGCATCCTGTACCTTGGTTTCACCGATTTTCCGCCGCCAGAAATCTTTCCGCGTCAATCGCCGCCGCGCAACCCGCGCCCGCCGCTGTGATGGCCTGCCGGTAAATGTGGTCCGCACAGTCGCCCGCCACAAACACGCCCAGGACATTCGTCATCGTGCCTTTCCGGGGAATGATGTAGCCATTGGTGTCCATTTCGATTTGCCCCTTGAAAATTTCCGTGTTCGGTCCGTGACCGATGGCAATGAAGACGCCCGCGCAGCTCAAAACCGATTCCGCGCCGGTCTTGAGATTTTTCAATTTCACGCCGATGACCTTGTCCTGCTTCACATCAACAACCTCCGTCACGGCGGAATCCCAAACCGGTTTTATTTTCGGATTCGACAAGGTGCGTTCGGCCATGATTTTTGAGGCGCGCAACGCATCGCGCCGATGCACGAGATGAACGATCGAGCCGAACCGGGTCAAATAAAGCGCCTCTTCGCACGCCGAATCGCCACCGCCGACCACGACGAGCGGTTGGTTGCGGAATACAGGCAAGGCGCCGTCGCAGGTCGCGCAATACGTCACGCCTTTGGTCTCCAGCAAATCTTCGCCGGGCACGCCGAGATGTTTGTGGCTCGCGCCGGTGGCGATGATGACCGCCTGCGCCCCGACCTTTTCGCCGTCCACCGT
>Ga0181536_10003247_pt1 | contig 17764 bp, 16 predicted proteins | sample PEATcosm2014_Bin_41_FD_121105 | JGI IMG/M metagenome (GOLD analysis project Ga0181536, IMG submission 121105) | Peatland microbial communities from MTU Mesocosm Facility, Houghton, MI, USA - PEATcosm2014_Bin17_60_metaG | ecosystem: Environmental > Terrestrial > Soil > Wetlands > Peat | place... | reverse complement strand
GGGGGTCGGCCGTTCAAATCGGCTCGCCCCGATCGCGCCAGTAGCTCAGGTGGAAAGAGCAACGGCCTTCTAAGCCGTGGGTCAGGGGTTCGAATCCCTTCTGGCGCGCCACGGAGGCGAATTCTGATATCGGCGGCTCGACGCGCCGGGCGGATTGAATAGATCGAAGATGGTGAGTGTAGCTCAGTTGGCAGAGCATCGGATTGTGGCTCCGGCGGTCGAGGGTTCAAATCCCTTCACTCACCCCAAACATCCTGCTACGTAAACGTACTTCGATGGTGGGCCGTTAGCTCAGTTGGTAGAGCAGCTGACTCTTAATCAGCGGGTCTGGAGTTCGAGTCTCCAACGGCCCACCAAAAAACCCCGACATTACGCGGCATTCTCGCTCGCCGACGGTCGGTGGTGGGCAGCGACTGCCAAATCGCTGCCAATTTCGTTCTCGGTCGCGTCGAGAAGATCGACGTAGGCGCTGCTCGTGCTCTCAAGAAAATGGGCGTAATACCGCAGGGTGGTCGCGGGGTCCGCATGTCCGAGCATCTTGGCCGTGTAAACGACGTCCCTGCACCGCTGTAAGAGAACCGACGCGAAGGTGTGGCGACAGTCGTACATGACGTGGCCGGTGATCGCACATTCTCCCAGCGCCAGCTCAAAGCGTTTGCCAAGGTCGCGGACGCTAAGCGGGGCGACGCCGTTCCCGAAGATGTAATCCGTGCCGGTGGCGACGCGCTTGAGTTGCCGCAGGCGCAGGACGTCCCACAGAGCGGGGCTCATGTCGACCGCGCGCTTCCCGCCAGTTTTTGTTTCCGTGATCTCGTTCTTGTCGGTTGCGGACCGCTCGACCGAAATCTTACGGCCAACGATGTCGCTCCATCGAAGGGCGCGTGCTTCTCCCGGGCGCGTCCCGAGCCGGAGCATCGTGAAGATGAAATCGTAAAGCTCGGGATCGCGCTTGCTACACCACGACAAAAGCGCATCCTGCTGCAGCCTTGAAAACGGGCGCTCTTTCGCGACTGCGAGATTATTCGCGGCTCGAGCCTTCCGGCTGCGCCGAGACGCCCGGGCATCTGTAACCGGGTTGCGGTCGATGATTCTGTCATCCACCGCGCTGGCGAAAACCACGGAGGCCGACGCCCGAATGAGTCGGACGGTCGTCGATGAGAGTTTGCGCGAGGCACCCGCATCCTGTTCGGGCCAGAGCTTCATCGTGGCGGCATCGAAATCGGCGGCATCGATCACCCGCGACTTCTTCGGGTTGGCGCTGACGATCTTGACGGTCGGAATCGGCTGCCGCTTCGCCGTGAGAAAACTTTTGATCATTGGCGTGTTGATTTCGCTCACGCGGCGCTTGCCGAATTGCGGAAGGACGTGATTGTCCAAATGCCCGCGATAGCTGCGCATGGTTTTTTCCGCCAGCCCATCAGCGGCATGCTTCAAAAACGCTTCGGCCTGCTCCGCAAAGGTGATGTTGCGGAGGCTGGGGTTTAAGCCGGTGCCACGCTTCTTGATCGCGTCGGCCAAGGCCACTTCGGCGGCTTCTTTCGTTTCGAACTGCGGGCGTCCAAGCCCGTACTTGCGAAGGTTGACCTGCCACGTCGGGTTGCCGGAAAGCTGGACGATTTTACGAATATGATCCATCGGCATCATCCCCGTCCCAACCGGGACGGGGACACACATCGCTCTAACGGGCGGATGAATCCAGTGCCGCCTTTTCGCGGGATTTAATAAAATCCGCCACCTGCTGGCGGGTAAATCGCACGGCGCGACTGCCAGCAATACCTGAACTGACGTGGCCAATCGTGCCCCGGCGGCTCATTTCATAGACAACGCCTGGCGCGGTACCCAGCATCTCGGCAACCTCGTTGGCCTTCAGCAGGCGTTGCGGATCATCAATCGTCGTTTCGGCGCGGACCGGCACGGACGTGAGAAGTGCGGTCGTCAGCGTCGTCGACACCGTGTTGCATGCAATCAACAGGGCCGTAAGGGTTTGGTGCGGGAGACCGGCGACGGACGCGGGATTTTTGTGAACTCCGTCTAGGGTCGGGGCGGTCATGATGCCATCGCCATTTCTGGCGATCCTTGAAAATCAAACTTTCCCTCTGCCACCGCCGTCATCCTTCACCGCCAAAAAAACTCGTTCAGTCAGTTTTTTCCGCACCCTCCAGGCCCAAGTCGATAGAATCTACGAGCTCCGCCTTTTGGCCGGTCAAGTTCTCCCATCGCGAGATCGCCACGTCGACGAAGCACGGCTCCAGTTCGATCGCGTAACAGCGGCGCCCGAGCTGCTCGGCGGCGATGAGTTGCGATCCGCTGCCGCTGAATGGCTCGTAACAGAGGTCGCCCGGGCGCGTGTGAAGCTCCATCGGAATGGCGAACAGCCGGTTCGGCTTCGACGTTGGATGCTCGCTGCTCTCCACCTCGGCGTTCGGAACCTGCCAGACCGTGCCGGGATTGCCATAGCTGTGATCGACGAGCGGCTTCTGGCCCTTGACCCAGCCGAAAAGACAGGGTTCGTGGGCCCACCTGAGAACGCTGTAGGTTAGGACGGGCCGGCTCTTGAACCAGATGACTTGCTGATGGTGAAACGCTCCGACTTCGTTCCAAACGCCCTCGAGCATCGATTGCCTCGTGGACGCATGCCAGCAGTACCAGGCTGCGTTGGGTGCGATTGCGCGTTCGATTGCGACTTTGTAAAAGGCGAGATAGAACGATCGCCCGCTATCGCCGCCGGCGTCCTCGTTCTCGAACGCGGTCCGGCCGGCTTCGTGGTAGACCTTGGACCAGTCCTTATCGCGGTTGGCTTTGGCCCGGTTCGCCCTGGTGGCCGGATGCGAGCCGCCAGCGTACCCGATCGCATACGGCGGGTCAGTCGCGAACAAAATCGCCCTTTCATCGCCCATCAGGCGTGAAACGTACTCAGGGCGCGTTGAGTCGCCGCAAAGGAGCCGGTGTTTACCCAGTTGCCAGATTTGGCCCAAACGCGCCACAGGGCTAGCCGGTGGCGCGGGAACGGGGTCCTGTGCGGCGTCCTCGGCCAAGCCGAGGCGCCCCATTTCCTTGGGGTCGAGCCCGGTCAGCTCCGCAAGCACACCTAATTCACTGATTTCGAGCTTTAGTAATTTATCGTCCCAGCGGGCTTCTTCGCCGGCGCGGTTATCAGCGATGCGATAGGCGCGGCATTGGGCCTCGGTCAAATCGGTGGCGACGTGCACCGGGACCTCAAGCAGGCCGAGCTTCTGTGCGGCGAGCAATCGCGTGTGGCCGACCACGATAACGCCGGTGGCATCGACGACGACGGGCTGGCGCCAGCCAAATTCCTTGATGCTCGCGGCAACCTTGTCGATCGCGGACTGCGGAATCCTCCGCGGGTTCTTTGCGTAAGGAACCGGGCGATCGATCGGCCAAAGTTCAATCTCCATCACGAGCCGGCGTCCTCCTCGTCGTTGTCGAGAAAGTCCGAGAAGAGGCTCCTCTGCGCGGGATTGAGCGACCGGACCTTGGTTCTGGATGCGGGCGAAAGGCCAAATTCGATCTCGATCTGATGCATCGCCTTCGAGCACATCGAGATCACGGACATGTAGGGGCTGATGTACGGGTTGCCGACGCCGCCGGCTTTCACCACGAGGCCGCTTTGATTGACCGCGCGCGAGGCGATGTCGCGCTTGGAATACCAAATGCACCATGTTCCAAACATGGTCAGATCGAGCGCCGTTAGAAGGCCAGCCTTTATGAAACGGCGTCCCTCGGCCGACCAAACGCGCTTGCCCTCGTCGTCGAGGAACCCCGGCGCCGGCGGCATCCGCTTGAGCAGCGGACTCGACGGCTCCTCGGAATTTAGCCGACGGCGCCCTGGGTTCCCCCGTAGGATCTTGAGCGTCGTCGGCGTTGGTGTTTTCCCTCTCATGAAATTTCCTTCATTTCAGAACCGTCCCTCGCCCACACCCCCCCCACCCCTATGTCCATCGCGACTAAACGCGCTTGCTTGCCAAACGGTCAACGCTCGCCAACTCCTAGAGATTTCGCCCCCCTACCCCTATTGCCCTCTGATCGCCGAGTTCTTGCATCAGACTCCGGGCAACTAGGTTAACTGACGCCATTTCCATTTCCCCGTTTGCCCATCTAGCCTTTCCGCCCGATGTGGCCACACTCATCAGGTGGCAGGTCGGAACAGCCACCGTGATGGCAAACGTGCCTGCATGAACTCCTTTTCAACCTACACTTCTCGCGACTCGGTTCGGCGACCAACTCGTCAGTCCTGCGAACGTGAACAGCGACCCCGTATCGCTTGGTTTTGCGCATCCAACCCTTGAACGCCGAACGATAGCTCGCATACTTCTCGCCTTGCCCGCGGCAGTAATCGCGAAATGCCGGGAGTTCATCATCCGCGTCGCAGCCACACAGTTTTGCGAATTCGCGCAGTTCCCCATCTACACGGAAATCTTCTGGCCAGGGTTTCCACTCCCGCGAGCGCGCGCCCGCTCCCTCCCGTAGTTCAGTTTTTATTGAATCCGTATTTGTTAGTGGCGGTTTAGCGGTAGATGGTTCAACTGATGCCGGTCTGTCCGGCTCGGGGTTACCCACCAACGGATTTTCAGAAGAATCTCCTGAAGCACTGCCCAAGGCTTGGCCAACATCGTGTTGACGAATTGGCTCTTCGTAGATCACCGAATCCCACCTAAATTGCCCCTCGCGGTCGCGTCGTCTTGTACGAATGAAATAGCCGTTAGCAGCAAGTTCAGAAAGCATCCGCGTGACTTTGTCCCGCCCCGCCCTTCCATGCCTTATGATCGCCTCTCGATTAACGATCCACGCGTCCGGCTTGCTTAGAAGCCATGCCAAAAGTCCGCGAGTCTCCCATGACAACCGATTGTCGTTCAGCGGCACATTCGAGATGGTCGTGAAGCGGTTTCTCTTGACGACCCTAATTATCACGGGCGTTGCCAATTTGGCTGGTTCGGGCCGCCACACGCGTCCTTATTCCTTCCCTCACCACACACATTTCCACCTAAAATCTGCATCTCGCCCGTCTTCTTGCCGAGCGTGCACCGTTGATAGCGGCGGGCGCGGACTACCACGAGGATACTGCCCATTGGAATCCAATGGTCGATAGCTGATCGATCGGTCGCTTATTCTGTTCGTGTCCCCGCATGAGTTCCTCGCCCGCGAACACAGTTGACTGCGTGCTTTAGCGATATGAAAACAGCAGGAACGAAGGGATTCCAGGGTAATTGACTGCCATCGGGCATTACCCTAGTTCAGGGTAATGCAGATTGGGGTATGGTTACCCTTACTGCTCGTACTTTTACTTCGCCGGTTGGTAGGCGAAGGCAAGACCTCTGTCTACAAAAAAGAAATGTCCTGGTTCGATGGGCCGCTTGTGCGCATCTACTTTGCACGTCGTGCCTGGTTTCAGTCCGAAAGCGATGATTCCTCTCGCATCACGATGCTCGACTGCAAACGCCATAGCCGCCTTGCCCAGGTCACCATTGTTCACAAGACTCGCGAGCAGCCCATCCTTCTTTGATGGTGTTCGCTTCAAATACTCCGGTCCCGGAAGAACTTTGTCGGGGAGAAGAAGCGCCTCAGCCAGCGATAGCTTCATGTCGGGGGGAGCTTTAATTTCCGGGTGAGTTTTCGTTGAGCCGAGTTTGTCAAGCAGGGCTCGGCGCCTTAAGGCCGTGAACGCCTTCGAGGTGGCATGTGAAATGCGCACTTTACGACTCGCCAGTTCCTCCTCGATCTTCTCGGGAGCTTGATCGTGGGCGATGCCTGACTCGCCCATAGCAGCCTCAACATCGCGGATGCCTCTGAGGATTCGCCTGTAGCTCCAGCGGACTGCCTCCTCACCACCTTCGTAGCCCTGGCTTTGGAGATCCTGCGCCGCCAGATCATAGGCCTCCTCAACGTTCTGTCCCTCGGACCTAAATTTGACAACCGCCTGAAACCGCACCAAGTCCAAGAGATGCTGACGGAGGCGGCTTCGCGCCTTTCCAAACCATCCAGGTGGATGCGGCGCCAGAAAGACAAAATCGAGCAGATTCGAGAGGCGCCTCAAGAGCCATTGTGGTAGCCGACTGCGATCGTCCTTCGACCGAGACGCATGATCAGCAGCAGTGTTTAGTACGTCGATGAAGTGATAAAGGCTGCCTCGGCGTATTTCCAACTGAAAAGAGTCGATATGCTTCTGAAACAAGACTTCGGAGAAAGACTCTACGTCAATAGTCTTTCTCGGTACCGCGCCGGATTCGGTGAGCGGAGTTGGGGGCTCGTCTTGTTTACCGACGGGCGCAACCGACCTGCGAGTTCTACGTGTCTCACCGACAACCCTGGGCTTATTGTGATAAGGACTCTGCTTCTTCATGTCGCTCCGCCAAGGCGCTCGTTATTATTAATTCCGCGTCCATACCTTCGCCGGCATCAAGAACGACCGGCTTCCCGCTGGCCACACACTTTGAATACCCTCATCACTTCTTCGCTGAGATGGTGAATCCTCGAAGCCGGTGCTAGCGCTTCTACGCAATTGCCGCGATTTGCTCGTCAGTGGCAAGTTCGCAGTCAGCCCAACCAACACTCAGGGAAATCCCGCCAACCGAGGTCGTTGCCATATCTCCCCGTGCAGCGGAAATCTTTAGAGCCCGGCAGAAAAGAGCGTAGTCCTGAAAGCTTTCGTCGGAGGTTTTGAAGGCTTGAACAACGAATGCTGCGTGCTGAAATCCGAACCGTTTGGCCTCAATCACCGCCGCAGCGCAGCGGTGCAACAACTGCCAACGCACCTGACGAAAAGAATCCGTCTCTGGTAGATATGAGCGAACATAATCCCAGCGGTCCTCGCGATTTTTTTTCGATTTTTCCGTCTTGCCTTCAACTAGCCACTGTTCAAGAACGTTGTCGCCAAACGGCTCCTGAGCCTTTGCCTCTACCGTCAGCGACAACATGCCGGCCGACGTTTTCACCACGGCCCACACATCGGACTGCGAAGCAGCATTCCCGCCGGGCAAGTCCACTTTGTGCTCTGCAACCGCGAACATCAAAATGGGCTCGCCGTAGTCGTTATCCCGAAACAGCTTGCCGATAGGTTCGGGTAGACCCGATGTGCTGTTGGACGCACTTTCCCAAGAAACAGCTGTCTCCAAGGCAGAGTAGCCTCGCCTCCATTGGCGTTCGGGGTTCGCCAGACGCTCTCGCCAACTTCCAATGCCGCGGGTTGCAATGTTCAATCGGTTGATACGCGGAATACCTTCATCACCTCATCGCCGAGGTGGTTGATTACCTTCACGGCGATGCGGCCGGTCTTCGGTTTGTCGAACGGGCGTGAGGTGTCGCTGTGCAGCGTCGCCCATGCTTCGGGATCAATCTCCGCCTTCAGCGTCGTCTTGAGGGCACTGTAGGGATCGTTTGCGCCGAGGAAGTAGGCTTGCCGGACGAAGAAGCTTTCTTCGTTGTAGTCGGTGTCAACGAACCAGCAGGCGATGCCGTCCGCGCTGTCGCTGATGACTTCGCCGGTCTGGGGTTTGAAGACATCCACGCCGTTCACTTTCACCCGAAGCTTGCCGTCTTTCTCGGTCAGATCGATGTCCGGCTCGCCGAAGATGACAAACAGATTGCCTTTGCCGGTGTTTTTGAGGTCGTCGGCCATGTGCAGGTCGGCGTTCATGCGAGCCTTGAGCACCGGGATGCGGCCCAGCTTGTTGAACTCCGTGGTGTGCGCCTCGTAGTTGAAGGCGCAGGCGATCAACACATCGAACCCGGCATCGCCAGCCTCGCGGGCGGCCGCTACGAGGTCGGCGCGCAGCACGGTGCCGAACTCGGGGCCGATGAAGATAGCGGCGCGTTTCTCGGTGTCGCCTTCCATGTAGCGGCCCTCGGCACAGACCAGGTCGCCTGGCCACGGCGTGAGTGCGGTGAAGGTGATCCGGTCCTCCTTGTGCGCCTGCTGCACCCCGGCGGTCTTGAGGTTTTCGAGAATCATCTGGGGGAAGGACTGCTTGGCGCTGTCTTCCTTTACTAGGCTGTCGATCAATTCGTCGTTCTCATCCACGCCGAGCACGCGGTGTGGGCTGAGGCTTTCCACGGTGAAGGGCCCGGCCACGCGGACAATTTTCTTGTTATCGTAGGGTTTGTCGTAGAGGTACTCGGGCTCCGCCTTGGCGGCGATGGAGGCATCAATTTCCTTCTGCCGCGCGATGCGCGCCTTCCACCAATCGGCATGTAGTCTCTTCGTTGACTCCGGCCACGTCTTGTCAGCTTCCCTCGGAATTTCCCATTCCTGCCATTCCTTCTTGAGCGCGGCGTTCAGGTTCTCGCGTAACGGCTCCAGCTTCATCTGCCGAGTATCCCAGATAACATCGATTTCGGCGTTGTTAGCGATGGACTTGAGCGTAATGTGTGGCACGCGCTCATAGACAAAGCCATGGCGGATATTTCCATGCACCGGTTGCGAACTTGGCGCGGTCCGGGTGATTTCTGCTTCCTTGATCTGGCCTTCGCGGGAATCAGACAGGAGGTAAAACGGGTAGCGCGCGCCCATAATGCGAGCTCGGGCCAACGCCAGTGCAACGCGGGAGGTGTCGATCGTAATCCAGCGACGACCCCATTGCTCGGCGACGGTGGCCGTGGTACCCGAACCGCACGTCGGATCCAAAACGAGGTCCCCGGGGTCGGTGGCCATCAACATACAACGCTGAATAAGCGTTGTTGGGGTCTGAACGACATAGACTTTCGGGTCAGCGCGGCTTTGAATGCCGCCGATATCAGTCCACGAATTGTTAACTGTGGTTGCGCTGAAATCGTCTAGATAACGTACATATGACAGGCTATTGCCCGTTAGCTCAACGCGCGAAGCTTTAAGCAGTCGCTGCATCCCAAATTCATTCGTCTTCCAGCGCACCTTAATTGACGGACGGATCTCTTGTCCGGCGATCTTTACTGGAAACCAAGATGCAGCACCCTCGCCCTTATCTCTTCCAACGCTTTGGCTCGTGATGTTGTCCTGACGATAAACCCGTGCGCCGCTTGGTAGGTCCGATTCGAGTGAGCGTTCGTCCGGAGTCAGACTTCGGGTTTCAAGGCTGGGAAGTCGTACCCGGCCATATTTATCAGCGCCATCTTCACCGAGACCTTTTGTTCCGAATAACGGACGGTATCTTGTCTCTGCGGCATTCTTCGTAAACCAGAGAACATGGTCAATCACACCGCTGAGGTAGACGCCTGTCGAGCCACCGGAGGTTTTCGTCGCGATCTGCGCGACGAAATTGTCCTCTCCAAACACCTCATCCATCACCGCCCGGACGCGATGCACGTTTTCGTCGCCAATCTGCACGAAAATAGAACCCGACTCGGTGAGCAGATCGCGAGCAACGGAGAGCCGGTCGCGAAGGTAGGTGAGGTAGCTGTGGATTCCATCGCGCCAGGTATCGCGGAAGGCTTTGACCTGCTCCGGCTCGCGCGTGATGTGAGTGGCGTTGCCGTCCTTCACGTCTCGGCTGGTGGTACTCCACTGAAAGTTGCTGTTGAATTTGATGCCATACGGCGGATCGAAGTAGATGCACTGTACCTTGCCGCGCAGGCCCTCGCGCTCGGCCAAGCTCGCCATCACCTGGAGCGAGTCGCCGAGAATCATGCGGTTCGACCAGTTCTGATCGTGTTGGTAAAACTCGGTCTTATCGACGCCTTCGGGAATGCCGTTGAAGTCGGCGAATAGATCGGCCTGAGAGCCCGCCTCCTGTGCTTTGGCGTCTCTGGTTTGCTTGAGCAGATCGTCGATGAGGACTTTGGGCTGGACCTTCTCCTGGATATATAGCGGCGACGCGTGGACGACGAGGTCGCTCCAGTCCTGCTCATCCTTCCCGCGCCAGACGAGTTGGGGATCGAGGTCGGTGTTGCGCGGGTACTTCACCATGCGCGGCGCCCCCTGCTCCTTCTGGAGCACGGACTGGTATTCCGCCGTGGGAATGTTCTTCCGCTTAGCCTCGTCGTGCTTGAGGGTCTCGATTGTCTTGGTGGTGGAGTTCTTGGCCATGTTATTGTTTCTCGGTCGCCGGTCGCGCCGTGGCGGATGCAATCATCTTGTTGAACTCGCTTTCAATCTTGGCCTTGAAATCAGACTCGATCTGGTAAACCTCGGTGAACTCGGCAAACGACCAGCGGCCATAGGTGCCGAGATGGTTCACGCCGGGCACCCAGTAGGTGTCCATCGTGGATTTCTTCTCTTTCGCGTCCTCGCGGCGGTAGCCTTTGATCTCGACCACGAGATGCAACGGGTCATCAGCGCCGTGGCCGTCATCCACCAGCACGATGAAGTCGGGCAGATACTTCCGCGTCTCGGAACCGTACCGATAGGGTACTTCCAGGCCGAGATTGTGGTTTTTAGTGTAGGCGATCACTTTGGGGTGCGATTCTGCCACACGGCAAAACTCCGCCTCCCAATCGCTGTCGAGCACGACCCAGTTGACGTGGTTCTTCGGCGGCGGGCCGCTGGTGTCCCATCTATCAGTGCGTGAAGTGTTGAAGCGGACGTGCCTGGTGGAACCAGTGGGATTGTAGGGATCGAGCAGCGCCTTGATGGGCCGCACGCCGACGAACTTCCGGGTGATGGCTGCGGTGATCTTGTTGCAGGCCATGTCGGCGAGTTCCTGATACATGAGCTGCGCAGGATAGGTCTCGCCTTTACAGACGAGGCAGTTGTCGAGCCACTGTTTGGTGATGCGCTTGAGCTGGCCGAAAAGGTAGAGCTTCGGCTCCTCGCCCGGATCACGCCATTTCGTGTAGAGCAGCCTTTGGGTGACGTGGAAGACGAGCGTGGAGGGCCGCATATCGCGCAGATGCTCAAGGTTCAGGTCCACGCCTTCGCCGATGATGCCTGCATTGCGAGTGATAGACGGGCCGACGAGGTCGGGGCTGAGTTCAAGGATGGAGTCATCGTTGAAATCGGCTTCGAGCCGCTCCTCTGGCAACTCCACGCGATAGCCCTCGACGCGGGGAAAGCGGATTTCGAGCGCGTCGCGCTCGGGGCTGATGGCCCTGACCTGAACCGTCTCGCGCGGTGGCTGCGGCGGCGCGACGACCGGCTTCGCCGTGAAGTCGAAGGGAACGCCGAAGACATCAGCGTATTCGACATTGAAGAGTCCTTCTTCGTTCAAGTCGTACGACTGACGCCGCAGAGCGCGACCAATCACCTGCTCACACAGGAGCTGGGTACCGAAGGCGCGGATGCCGAGGACGTGGGTGACGGTATTGGCATCCCAACCCTCGGTGAGCATCGAGACGGACACGACGCACCGGATCGCACCGCCAAGTTGGCCAGGCTTGCCGACAGTGTTCATAACCTCGCGGAGCAATTCCTGATCGGTGATGTTGTCGCCGGCACGCGCATCACCGCTTCGCTCCACGATCTCACGGCGAAAGCGTTCAATCTCATCGGCAGCCATGCCGCGGAAGTTGTCGTCCAGCGCATCGCCCGCTTCGAGTTGCTCACTGTCGATGAGCAGCGTGTTCGGGCGCGGGAGTGGATTGCCGGTGGTTTCGTCGAAATTGCGGAACAGTGCGTGGCGCCCGTTGACCAGCGTGGTGGTTCCGTCATCGTTCTTGCGGTGAAAGCCGGAGATGAAGTCGTAAACGAGCTTTGAGATTGCGGTGTTCTGGCAGACGATGATGAAACAGGGAGGCACCTTGATGCCCTTATCCTCCCAAAGCTTGAAGGTCTTCGCATAGTGCCCATAGAGGGCTTCCAAGGCCGTCTGCAAACGGGTGGGGAGTTTGAGCGGATCGAGTTCCTCGCCTTTGCCCCGGCCCTTCTTGGGCATGTCTTTACGGATGTTCTCCCAGAGGTCACGGAACATTGGCATCTCGTTGCCAGGGATGTTCTCCGCGACAGGGACACGTGGCAGTTTTACGATGCCGCATTCGATGGCATCCATGAGCGAAAAGTCGCTCACGGTCCACGGAAACAGCGTGCCCTCGGCGTAGCCGGAGCCGCGCAGAAAGAACGGCGTCGCGGATAGATCGATGACACGGCTCAGGCCCAGTTTTCGGTTTACGGCTTCGAGGCCGGAAATCCAGAGGCGAGCCGCTTCGTTGTTCTTTTCGGCCTCTTTCTTTTCGTCGCTTTTGAGATCCTCGTCCTCCGCGTTCTTTGGCTTTTCGCGGTAGCAGTGGTGCGCCTCGTCGTTGATGACTACGATGTTTTTCATCCCCATCAAGTCGGGCATCACGCGCTGGATCATCTGGCCTTCCGTTTCGAGCGTCTTGGGTTCCTCACCCGTGCGGCCCTGGAGAAGCTGACGTCCGCCTTTGGAAATCTCCATACGCTCGCGCAGCATGAAGGCGTGGTAGTTGGTGATTACGATCTTGGCCTTGTTCACATCGTCGAGCATGTCGCCGGGAACAAGTTCGCGACTGGCGTAGTAGCTGTCGGGATCGTTGGGTTGCAGAACGCGCAGCCGGTCTTTGATCGTCAGGCCAGGGGTGCAGACAAGAAAACCTCGCGTAAAGTTCTTGCTTCCCCGGTGTCGGTCCGCATTGATCGTCTGCCAAGCGATGAGCATCGCCATGACGGTGGTCTTGCCCGCACCAGTTGCCAGTTTCAGGGCGAGACGCAGTAGTTCCGGGTTCGCGTCGTTGTTGGCGGAAATCAAATGGTCGAGAACGCGCTTGCCGTTTCTGGATTGGGGAGCGACTTCGATGAGCCAGATTGCGGTTTCCACCGCCTCCACTTGGCAGAAGAACGGGCGAGTGTCGCTGAACTTGTGATGCCGCCAGTGCTGAAGGAGCCGAGCTGTTTCGGGGGTCACCTGCCATTGATTGGAGTTGGGCAACGAGCGCCAGACGTCTACAGCATGGCGCACTTCGTTGATGTTGGAAGTCGTGGCGTATTGCTGCTCTTTGGTCGAAAGGCCCTTGCCTTCGTCGAACACAAATCCCGACTGTCCGGCAGCCTTGCGTTTCTTGGGTTTCGGGATCGGCGTGATGAATTTGGCGTCGCGACGGCGCTCATGATCTTCTGTGTGGGCTGCCCAACCTCATCGAGTTCCCAATACCTCGAGGGGTACTCGTAGGGAGAGTTCAGAATCGGGTGATCAAAAAATTCATTCGCCATGTTTGCTGCCGCTTACCGGGATTTTCGCTCGTCGAGTCCATGCGTTTTCCGCCATTGCGCGGCGTGCTCCATTAACGATTCCGCGGTGGCACCGGGCTCCGGTGGCTCGATCACGGGCAGATACCAGAAGCTACCCCCGTTTCGCGACGATGCAAATCTGGCCGGCCCAACCATAACATAGCCTGTCGTCGCGCCGCCTTCGCACTCTACGGCAACCACCGAACCCCACGGTAGCCCAGCGAAATCGTTAAGCCGGCCAATGCTGAAGGGAATACTCTTTCGACCGCGCATCACCGCCGAGAACAACTGGCGATCGACTTCCAGCTGCGTTTCGACCGGTTTTCCGCCTGGCCATTCCACGACCGAGACTGCCAGACCCACTTTCTTCGCGTGCACCAGTAGCAGATCCGCGATTTCGCGGCGATGGCATGTCAACTTTCCGTTAAGACAGGGAAACTCGCACGCGCAATAAAAGATCACGCGCCTTCGCTCATTGGCCGCATCCACCGCCCGGTCGAGCAACTCGGAAACCGCTGCGGGATTTCTGATCCGGACTCCCCTGCCGCCGGTCGCTATCGCGAGGTTGCCGAGATCTTCCATCCAGCGGTAGCGCGACTCGCCCACGAGGTCGTGGAACGCGTTGCCGACAAAGCCCTTGGCACGCCCCTGGCGACGTAAACGAATGTCGAGAAAGATCGGCGGCCGGAAGCCTTTCGCCGCTTCCGCGGCATCAGCCGCTCGGACGAGCTGTCGCGTCGCGGTGCCCCATCCCCAATATCCCCACGAGAAGACCGTCACGGTCATTTGTGGCCCTGATGCGGCGCCAGAAAGTGTTTCCCATTCAGAAGCCGAGGCGGAACGCGGATGAACCCGAGCGCTCCCTTGAACAGAATCAGTTTCGCGAGATAGCCGGGTTCCTGAGTATCCAATGCCACTGACTGCGGATCGCCCATTTGTTCTTCGAGTTGCGGACGCAATCAACGATCTCGACCGCGCCGACGATCGAGCCGGTTGGCAGGTCGTCGGGATTGAGCTTGAGCTTCAAAGCTTCCTCACGCTCGATCTTGAGCGCCGCCTGAATCAGAATCCGTCCTCGATAGTGCGTGCGCCAGGGCCTGTTTTCGACATGCTTGCCGAGATGCAGAGTTGCATGCGCCCATGGCTGCCGTACCGACAGCGCCCGCGGTTCGTGTGAGCGGAACAATCGAATTCCCCTTCAATGGAAAAACCGCGGGTCAAGGCGAAATCACGGGCATAATACCCGGAACACTCTGATTAGCGATGAGGAGCAAAATAGCACTATCACCCGTCGCGCTGAAATCGAACGGCATGCTGTTTTGACCATACTCCGCGCGCGGGTTCCAAAGTTGGCGCCGAGTATTCGCGGATTCTTTCTGTAAGCTCGGAGCTGACCTCGAGCGCCCCTGTTCAGGAATCAAACAAAATTGAGCGTGGATCATCCAGACCGCACAACAGTCTCGGTGCCTTGACGCCAACCGAGTTCGCCATGCTTGAAGGACTGAAGACGCAGCCGCCCCATGAGGGCGGGGCGGATCAGAACCCGGATTACTCACTCCGAAATCGGACTAGGATTCGGGGGCCCCTGAATCGTGAAGAAACCAACCCTGCGGGCAATAGATCAAATGGTGACACAGAGTGTGGCTACCGTTGAGTCGAAATGCAGGAGGCGAATGCATTCTCAAGCAGACTCGCGTCGATGCTGCCGGCCGCACCGATCGCTACGATCTGCGTACGGGGCGCACGCTGGCCCCACTCGTCTTGCAGCGAGATATCCACGCGTCTGCCAACTACCTGCAGCACCCCACGTCGCTGTGGCGCGTCGGTGGTGTAGATCACCCCTTTGGCCCGGTAAACGTTCCCCGGCAACTTACGCATCGTTTCCCGCAAAGCTTCCAGCGCGAGCGGCTGGTCCGTCTCGAAGCTCCAAGTGCTGAAAGTCTTGGAATGGTCGTGCTCATGATGGTCGTCATCGGTGCAGCTATGACCGAGTGTGTGCAAGCCTGCTCTCGCAGGATCGAACCGTCCGACACCCAACAGGATCTGGTAAGGCACCTCGCAGTAGTTGGTCTCGACGATGCGAAGGCGATTGAAATGAATGTCGAGCCAGGCCCTGACTTTCGCGACTTGCTCGGGACCGGCAAGGTCCACCTTATTAAGGATCAGCATGTCCGCAAACCCGACCTGGCGGAGCTTGAGGTCCATCAGCGGCGGATACTCGGGATGTGCGAAGACTTGGTCCGCATCCATCACGCAAATTACGCTGTCGAGCCTAATCAGATCCCGCAGATTGGGATCGTTGAAGGTCATGAAGATGCCGGCAGGATCGGCGACGCCACTGGCTTCGAGCAAGAGGTATTCGACGGTCTCCGGGCGCGCGAGCAAGGCGGCGACCGACTCGATGAGATCGTCGCGAATCTGGCAGCAGACGCAGCCGTTGGCCAGACTCATCATATTCCCGTCCACCCCGACAACGAGTTCAGCGTCGATATTGATCGAGCCAAAGTCATTGACGAGGACGCCTACGCGCAGGCCGTGATTGCCGGTGAGAATGCGATTCAGCAGCGTTGTCTTTCCCGCTCCGAGAAAGCCGGTCAGGATCGTTATCGGAACCGCTTTGCCGTTGTCGTTTGTGATTTCCATCGCTCAATGCTTCCTCTCGAAAAGACGTCCGCCTGAAGAACTTCGCGCTACTCGCCGAACGCAGCCGCCATGGCGGCTGTATCGTTGTATTCGTGGACGCGAGTCACCATACCGTCGCGCAAGCCCACGACGTGCACCCAGCCCATCGTGTATCGTCGTCCCGTCTTCCTGACGCGGCTCGTCTCGCGGCCTAACAGAACGACTTGGTTTCCCTCGGTGATCGTGTTGTCGATCGTGAAACCTTCCATCTCGATGGCTTCGAGAAGGCGTGTGAGGTAGCGCGCGCATCCGGCGTGTCCCTCGAATACGCCGCCAAAAGGAATCGCATCGGGCAGCGGATTCTCCCACACGATGTCGGGCGCGAGTCCGTTCGCGATCGCGGCTTGTGGTTCCGACAGAAGTCGCTGATATAAAGACAAGACGATAGTCGCTGGATTCGAGCTATCCATTTGATATCTCCATCATGCGAAGCCGCGCCCAGCCCGCTTCATACGGCGAGAGCATGCGCAGCTGTATCTGCACATGCTCAAAACGCCAGACGCCGTCCTCGCGACGATACTGGTCGAAGTAACGACCAGCCATCCAAAGGGCTTCGCCGCCTCGCGAGAAGATGCAGGGCTGCCACAAGTACCAGCGCCCGGTCGCGCGGTCTCCATCGACCTCGATGATCGGATTTGTGACGTGATGAATCGCGAACGGTACAAACTTGTGGGCTTGGGAGAAGAACTTACGGATGGATTCTCTTCCCTCAAAACGGCCCATCGGTCCCCCGTCCCAGACGGCGTTCTCTGTAAAGAGCGGCGCAAGACCGTCGGGGTCATAATCCTGATCACAGAATGCCGCATAGCGGTGCTTCAACTGCTTCAACGCTTCCATGTCCTCGAGTCGGCGCACGCGCGCCACCAATTCGCTGGTGTTCATAACGATTCTCCTGTTAGCAACCCAAGGGCGTGAGTCGGCACAAGCAACCGCTCACGCAACATGGCTGCTCACTCGCTCCCTGGCAGCGGCGAGCTGGCGGACGGTTTGAGAGAAGCCCTCGATGATTTCTGCCGGGAAGATTTCTTTCAGTTGAACGCTACCGATGAAGGCTCCGATGAAGGCATTGGTCGCGCTCTGGTCGTGAGCGACTGCTGCGAGCATCGCTCGCGCTTGGGCTGCCAACGGCTGGAGTTGAGCGAATTGCACTGTGTAGTCGAACATCGGCTTCAACTGCTCGATCTGCAGATGGTCGTAACTCGAAAGCGCCAGGTGTAGCGGTTTGTTGCCTTCGAACGCGGCCCCGAGTTCTTTCGCAAGAAGATGGGCATGGCTGAAGGCGTTCGTGATGCTTTGGGCGGTGATGGGATCCCTATGCAGCGCTGCATCGCCGATCAGCGCCCAACCGGGTCCGTGCGCTTCGCGAAAGAAATTAGGCAGGGCGTTCGTTCCGCGATAGTTACTTTCCCGCCTTCCTGATCGGACGCGCGCGGCGAGGTCTGGCACCTTGTGGAATTCTCTATCCACGTTGGCTTGGACTTGACGCGCCTCCTCGTTGGGCCAGAAGACGAAGACCACATCCACACCGTCGTTGGTGGGGAAAGTAATGATGAAGCGCCGCGCCTCGTCGAGCACGTAGAGCGAGGCCTGGTCATCCCGATCCCGAATTCCGCCGAAATACGCATAGTGGGCACACGTGAGAGAGCCAGTGTCGTAATAGGTTTGTGCCCCTACGTTGCGTGCGACGAGCGAGTTGACACCGTCCGCACCGATGACGACCTTGCTCCTTTCCTCGGCCGGCGCGTTGCCGTTCTGAAGACCGCGGATTCCCACCACTCGGCCGCCTTCGAAGACGAGTTCGCGCACGACGAATCGCTCTCGAACCTCGGCGCCGGCCGCTCGGGCCGCGTCGACGAGAATCTTGTCCACGTAGATTCGTCTCGGTGTGTAGTCGGAGTCGATTCCCCGATATGCCGGCGCCTCGCCCGAGAGTGAGACGTCGCCCATGCGCATCGTGAGGCGGCGAATACGCGG
>Ga0181536_10003245_pt1 | contig 17771 bp, 15 predicted proteins | sample PEATcosm2014_Bin_41_FD_121105 | JGI IMG/M metagenome (GOLD analysis project Ga0181536, IMG submission 121105) | Peatland microbial communities from MTU Mesocosm Facility, Houghton, MI, USA - PEATcosm2014_Bin17_60_metaG | ecosystem: Environmental > Terrestrial > Soil > Wetlands > Peat | place... | reverse complement strand
AGCCTTTTCCAGCGCCTTCAAGTAATCCCTGCGTTCGTCGGTCTCGGCCTTCAGGGCCTTCCACTCAGGCGTCGCGGCAAGCTGTTCGCTGGACCCCGCAAGCTGCCGTGCAGCGCCTTCCACATCGTCGCGCGAAAGGCTTTGCCGTACGCAGGCAGTGAGAGCGGCCAGCGCCTGGGCGCGTTGCACGCGCGCTAACTCGGCTGCCAATTGCTCGATACCCGGCTCGCCGCGGAATTCCTTGCGGGCCTCATCGATCAACGCGCCGCATTTGTGCAAATCGCCCTCGGCAAGCGCTTTTTGAATAGCCTGGGTGGCGGTGCGCAGCTTTTCGGCGCGGGCTATCCGGTCGAGCTCCAGGCGGATCTCGCTGGCGGCCAGCCGCAGCTCACTGCGGCGCGGATACTGCACAATGGCCTGCTCCAGCTCCTCCACCGCGTCGCGCAATTTACGGGACGCCCGGAGCGCCTGCACCTTGGCCAGAACGCCATCGACGGCCTGCTGTTCGCGGCGCCTTCCAGCGGCTCTCTGGGCCGCCGTGAGCAAGCTTTCCAGATAGGCTTCGGGGCCAACCTCCACCAGCGTACCCTGCAGCAGTTCCACGGCCAGAATCGGGTCCGATTCGAGCAGAGCCGTCGCGCGCCGGGAGGCTTCGTTGATCTTGGCTCGCCGTTGCCCCTCTTGCAACTCGCCGGCGATCTCCGTAACCAGATCCTGAAACTCCTTACAATCGGGGTATTCGCTTGCGGCAGCCTGGGCGGCCTGTAACGCCGGTTCCAGAGATCCTTCGCGGTGGAGTCGCCCGATGTGGGCCGCCGCCATGGCGATGGCGTCTGCACGCTCGCGCGCGGCCTTCGCCTGTAACAGGTTTTCCAAAGCAGCCTGCAGCTCCGGGTCTCCCGGATAGCGCGCCAGCGCCGCGTCGAGTTTGGCGTGCCCCGATTCGAACTGCTCTTGCCGCGCAAGGTCGCCCGCCTCCCGCGCGATGCGCGCGATCTCCGCTGCCCGTTCCCGGCGCGCCAACTCCTCGCCAAGCTCCTTGAACCGTTCCGGGGCGCCTGGCAAGTCCGCATAGCCGGTGGCGAGCGACTGGATAACGGCGCGCGCTTGCGCCAGGTTGCCGGCATGCATCGCGGCGCGCGCGGACACCACTCCCTCGTCGAAACTCTTCTGCAACTGTATCAGGTTGAATTCCGCCTGCGCCGCGCGCACTCGTTCGCGCTCTGCGGTGATTTCCGGCAATTCTCCCTGCTCTTCGGCCACCTTGTCCAGGATCCGATAGGCCTCGTCGAAAAGCTGTTTGTCGGCGCAAGCCGACGCGACTTGCAGAGCTTCGCGCAAGCGCCGCTCCCGCTTCGCCAGTTCCTCGCGCAGCCTCGCGAGCACCTGGGGCGCCTGGGTGTTGTGAGGATCGATTTCGAGCGCTTCGGCAGCCTTGGCAACCGCTATTCTGAGATTCCCTTGCCGTTTCGCCTCCCCGAGCAACTGCACGGCGCGCTTGAGCTTATTCTGCTCGCGGAGGGCGTTTTCCAGGCGCTCCCGAATCGTGTCGGTCTTATCCAGTTGCAGCGCGGATTCGAACAACTGGACGGCTTCCGAGAAGCTGCGCTGCGCAATCTTGCGCTCCGCGTCGGCCACCATCGAGGCTACCTTCGAACGCACCATGTTGCGGCGCAACTCTTCCTGGAGCTGCTTCTTGAGCTGGTCCGCTTCGCGGTTCATCGGGTCCAGTTCCACCGCTTCCTTTGCCTTGGCCAGCGCCGCGTCGAACTGGCCTTGCTCCACCAACGGGTGCGCTTCGGCCAGAATCTGCACCGCGCGATCGTGCCGGAGTTGAAACAGGACCTGCTCCATGTCCAGCAACAGGTCCTTCAAGCTCTGGTATCGCAGGTCCCGGTCTTTCGCCAGCAACTGCTGGACGATGGATGCCAGTAACTCCGGACAATCCGGAGCCAATGTCCGGATGGGTGTCGGTTCCGCCGATGTAATGCGGGAAATCAACGCCCCCGCCTCTCCCTCTCCGAAGGGGTGCTGCCCGGTAATCAATTCATACGCCACATTGCCGTAAGCGAAGATATCCACAAGTCGATCGGCATCCGTGCCGCGGGTAAACTGCTCCGGAGCCATGTAGGCGATGGTGCCGATCAAGTAGCCTTTTTGCGTGCGGCGCGTGGAATCGCTGCCCGTCACGCGGGCGATGCCGAAATCCATGATCTTGGCCGTGCCGTCCGGCAGCAACATGACGTTGCGGGGCTTGATGTCGCGATGAATCACGTTTTTCTGGTGGGCGAACGACAAACCCTCCGCCACCTGGTGCAGGATATCCACCTTCTCCAGCAGGCTGAGCGGCCGCCGCTTGCCGATGACGTCGCCCAGGTTCTCCCCCTGCAGGAGTTCCATGACAATGTACGGCATGCCATCCTGCTCGCCGAACGCGTAGATCGTGACGATGTTCTTGTGGTTGAGTTTGGCGGTGGTGCCCGCTTCGCTGCGGAACCGCGCGAGCAGATCCCCATCGCCTTCGTTGGTCAGGACTTTGATGGCTACGTCGCGGCCCACACGGGGATCGTGCGCCAGGTAAACGGTCCCCATGCCGCCGTGGCCAAGCTCGCTTTTGACCTCAAACTCGCCAATGGACGCTATCATGCGCACAATCCGCCACTATATCCAATATGAGGAGAATACCGCTTCCCGTATTCATTTGTCAAAAGAGAGTAACGGCTCTGGATTCTTATTCGCCGCCGTGGTATCATTTTCTTCCGGCCTCGTTTCCTGTTTCGGAATCAGTTCGTATGCTGGGGAAGAACTCAGCACGGAGGAAAAAGATGAATTCAAGCGCATCGTTCCGGATTTGCGCGACGAAGCTCGCTGGCATCGCCGTGTTCCTGGCGGCTCTGGCTTCGCCGGTTTGGGCGCAAGCCACCGGAAGTTTGGTCGGGACCGTCAAGGACCAGAGCGATGCCGTGGTACCAGCAGCTACAGTAAGCCTATACCGTCAAGGCATGACGGAACCGGCTGCCCAGACTCGCACGAACGGCCAGGGCTTCTTCGAGTTTCCCACGTTGCAGCCGGAATCCTATAAGATCACGATCGAGAAGACGGGATTTGCGCCGTACGAGGCCACGGGCGTGACGCTCTCGCCGGGCGCCGAACGGGCTCTGAACGGAATCAAGCTGAGCCTCGGCAAGGTGACTGTAAGCGTGAACGCGGGGGAGAAACTGGCGAGCGTGCAGACCTCCGACGCCGAAATTTCCACCACCCTGACCGCCAAGCAAACGGAGGACTTACCAATCAAGGACTTCAATCCCCTAGAACTGCTGGATACCCAGGCCGGCGTGGTGTCGACTTCGGCTAGTGCGTATACGACCATTGATGGCCTCCGGACCAGTTTCAGCAATGTTACCTTCGATGGCATCAACGTCCAGGACAACACGATCCGCTTCAACGGTCTTAACTTTCTTCCGAACAACTTGCGCCTCGGGCAGGTCGACCAGTTTACGCTCGTGACCTCAAATCAGGCTGCCATCTACGGCAACGGCGCAACGCAGACTGCGTTCGTCTCGCCTTCCGGAACCAACAACCTTCACGGATCTGCGTTTTATTTGAATGCGAACGACCTGTTCAACGCGGGCAAGTGGTTTGAGAACCAAGCAGACCATAAGGATTTTTATAAGTACAACGAGGGAGGCTTCAATGTGGGCGGACCCCTGGTGCGGAACAAGCTGTTCGGATATCTGGATTATGAGTTCTACCGGGAACCGGATACCATCGACGAGGGACCTGTTCCGACACTGAGCGCCGCGGATCGCGCCCAGATCGGCACCGATTCTGTCGGCTTGCAGGTCGATAGTCGAATTGCCGCTCTCCTGAACCAGATTCCCGCGCCCAATTTCGGCAGCAATGAATACGAACATTCGGAAGCTGCGCAGACAGACTCGGATAATGTTATTGCAAAGTTGGATTTCGTTCCATCGCGAAACAACAGATTGGTGGCGTCGTATGCATGGAATCGCTACGACGAGCCATATTATTTGTCGATATACGGGAATAAACCGGGAGTTGCCGAAAGCGTCAGGGCAAACGTGCTTTCGCTATCTTGGCGGACCACTCCCTCGAGCCGGCTTACTAACGAGCTGCGTTTTGGCTTCAGCCTCTACTCTTTCGACATCCTAAACCGCGACCAAACCCTTCCATACTATCTGGATTTAGGGGAGTTTGACTTCGTGAACCCAGTTTATGACATTTCGCCCCAGGGACGAACGACCGCGACCTATGATCTCCAGGATAATGCCAGCTATGTCGCCGGGCGTCATAATCTGCGGTTCGGCATCCAGGCGCAACTGATCCGGACCCCGATTTACCTTGACCATATTCCCCAGGTCTACTTGGGCTTGAACCCGTACTCGTCACCCGCGCCGACCATCGATCAACAGATTCAGGCCATCCTCTCCGGCCAGTACTATTTCATTAGCGAGAACTTCTATCCCATCAATCGGAACGGCACACTGGGCGCTGTCCCGCAGACGTTATCTCCCCGCCTCGACAATTACGCGCCGTACTTCCAGGATAATTGGAAGGCCAGCAGCAGGCTGACCCTGACGCTTGGCCTTCGCTACGACTACTACGGGGCGGTGACTGACCAGCGCGGGTTGTTGTACGGGCTGGCGGACGGCAATCTCCAGGACATTCTGAACGCCCCGTCGCTAACCTATTCTCTGCAGGGCAGCGGCTTTTACAGGCCCGGGGGCAGGAACCTCGCGCCGAGCGTGGGCGTCGCGTTCGATCCGTCGGGGAACGGGCGTACCGCCATTCGCGCGTCGTACGGAATCAGCTATGTGAACGACGACTTCATTGGAAGCTTTACAGATACGCTCGTGTCAAACGTCCCTGATAACAACATGGGGTTTTCCGGTCCGGGCACGCTCGCCAGCATCAGCCTGCCCGCGCCGCCTACGGGCGGCCAGGTGGTCACCTCTCCGGGCACGTCCGCGGTGGTCAATGATCGCTTGCGCACGCCCTATGTGCAGCAATGGTCTCTAGGTGTACAGCATCTGATAGGGGGCTACGTGTTTGACCTGCGTTACGTCGGGAATCACGCTGTCCGACTGTGGAGGACCGACGAATTGTTCGGACAAACCAACTCGTTCGGACTAACCAACGAACTGATCTACCTTTCCGATCCGAGCGGTTCGACATACAATGCGCTGCAGTTTGATGTTTCGCACCGCGTTGGTCCGCTTCAACTTCAAGCGAACTATACATATTCGAAAGCGCTTACCGACTCCAATTCTTTCACTTCCTTGGGGGCCGATCCGTTCCGCGATCCCAGCAATTACAGCCTGGACAAGGGTCCCGCGGCCTTTGACATCAGGCACGCCTTCAAGGCGAACTTGGTGTACGACCTGCCATTTGGGCGCGGCCGCTCGGCGTCGATGCCCTTGCGCCCTGTGCTGGGCGGCTGGAGCATCAGCGCCATCGCCATCGTGACGTCCGGCGCGCCGTTTTCGATTCTTACCGGAGACAATATAAACCCCAACCAAACGGCGAACGCCAGCACCGTCGGCCTTTCGAAGATCGTGTCGTATCATATGACCGGCAACGGTCCCAGCATGATTGCATCCTCGGCCATCGCACCGAATGGCACGGGAACGGGCTATGACGCGTCCACGGGCGCGTACGTGCCCTTCGCGAACTCTCCCGACCAAGTCTTCTTCGACCCGGCGGCCGGGCAGCCGGGCACCCTGGGACCACGCAGTTTCTATGGTCCGGGCTACTTCAACCTGGATCTGGCTCTCCAGAAGCGCTTTAGGATCACAGAGCGGCAGAGTCTGGAGTTCCGCTGCGTGGCCATCAACGCGCTGAATCATCCGGCGTTTGGGTTCTTCAATCAATACATAGACATCCCCGGCTTCGGGCTAGGCGCAGCTCAGATCAACTACTCCCGAAGCCTACAGCTTAGGCTTTACTACCGCTTCTGAGCGCCGGCTTCCATGACGCTCCAGTCACATGGACTTACGCACGTCGGCCGCGTCCGGACCGACAATCAGGATCGCATCCTGATGCTCCCCGCCCTCGGTTGTTTCTCCGTGTGGGACGGCATGGGCGGGCAGCGCGCCGGCGACGTGGCCGCTGAAACCGGCCTGACCGTGTTCGGCGCGTATATCGACTCTTCCAACGATCCGTCGGAAGTTACCTGGCCGTTCGGGTACAATGTTAACGTTTCGCTCAGCGCCAACCGTTTGATTACCAGCATTCGCCTGGCGAACCGGCAGGTATCCACGCGCTCCGATCAGGAATTGAAGTTGGCGGGCATGGGCACCACGGTGGCCGCCGTGCTGTCGGAAGGCGATCGCCTGACCATCGCCAATGTGGGTGACAGCCGCGTTTACCGCTTGCGCGAGGACCAACTGGAGCAGCTCAGCGTGGACGACACCATGGCGGCGCTGATGGTCAGCAAGGGAGTGATCCCGCCGGAGAGCGTGCCGGCGCATCCCATGCGCGGCGTTCTGATGCAGGCCATCGGCTTGCATGGCGAAGTGGACCCCCACGTGCGCGAGGAGGCCGTGCTCGACGGCGACGTGATCCTGATTTGCAGCGATGGTCTCTACGGCGCGATCGATGCCGCCGCGATTACCGCCGCGTTAGAGCGCACCGCTCCGGTGGCGGAGCGCGCGCAGGATTTAATCGATCGCGCCCTCAGCGCCGGCGCGTCCGATAATGTGTCGGTGATTCTAATCGAGTACACCGCATAGATCGGGGCTCAGTAGACGACAGTTACCGCGCCGCGACCGCCAGGAAGCGGTTTCGGTCACTCTACTTGGCCGCGCGGGCGCGCAACAGCGCGGCGATATCTTCGAACCCGTTGGCGGTGGCGCCGTCCAGGGCCGTCGCGCCAGCCTTAGTCCGCACCCCCGCATCCGCGCCGCGCGCCAACAGCAATTCGACCACGTCGCGCCGGCCCCACGAAGCCGCGTTATACAAGGCCGTCGCGCCCGCCTCGTCGCGCGCGTCGATCTCCGCGCCGCGGTCGAGCAGCAGCGCCGCCATCTCGCGATGCCCGCCCAGCGCCGCGTCATGCAGCGGCGTGGCCCCCGCGGAGTTCTTCTCGTTGACGCGCGCCCCATGATCGAGCAGTATCCGGGCGATCTCCGCGTAGCCCTTGAGCGCGGCATCCGCCAGCGGCGGGGAGCCTTCCGCGTTATGTGCGTTGACGTCCGCGCCTCTGGCGGCCAGCAGCTCCACCATATCCGCCTGGCCCTTCAGCACGGCTTCATCCAGCAGCGTAGAGCCGGGTTGATCCTTGCTGGCCAGCGTCGCGCCGTGCGCCATCAGCAGATCCACGACCGCCCCGTGGCGGAAGCGCGCGGCGTTTTCGAGCGCCGACGCGCCCGAATTGTCGCGCGCATTCACGTCGGCCCCGCGCGCCAGCAGCAGTTCGACCACCTCCGCGTGCCCCTTCGTCGCCGCCTCGATGAGCGGTGTGGCGCCCGTCTCCGGGTTGCGCGCGTCGATTCCCGCGCCTTTATCGAGCAGCAGCGCGGCGATCCGGCGATAGCCCTTCCAGCAGGCCTCGTCGAGCGGCGCGGCGCCCGGCTTGTCGCGCGCGTTGACGTTCGCGCGGTGCGCCACCAGCAGCGCCACCATGTCCTGGTAGCCGCGCGTGGCCGCCAGGTGCAGCGCCGTCGCGCCCGAGCGGTCCACAGCCTCCACGGCCGCCCCATGCGCCAACAGCAACTCGGCGACCTCCCGGTTATCCTTGATTACAGCGAATTGCAGGGGCGTGGAGCCGGCTTCCAGATGATGGGCATTCACGTCCGCCCGGTGCGCGATCAGCAGCGCCGCGATTTCCCGGTTGCCGATCCAGGCTGCGTCGTGCAAAGGTGTGGCGCCCAGTGCGTCGCGCGTGTTGGTGCCCGCTCCGGCGGCCAGCAGCGCGCGCACCTGTTCCACGTTTCCTGACGTGATCGCATCGTGCAAATCGGCCGCCCAAGGCGCCACCGCGCAAAATAGAACGTAGGAAACACAACCCCAGCCCCCAGCCCCCAGCCCCCAACTCCGGCGCGCGAAGCTCGCCCTACCCCACGTATTGCACTTCCTCCTCCAACTCCACCCCAAACTGGCGGCGCACCCGCGCCTTCAGCTCCTCGATCAGCGCGCAGAGGTCCGCGGCAGTCCCTCCGCCGGCGTTGTAGATCAGGTTGGCGTGATAGGTGGCCACGTGGATATTTCCCCGCGACATCCCCTTGGCGCCCACCTGTTCCAGGAAGTATGCGGCCGGCACCTTGCCTTCGCGGACGACCCTTTCGGGAACTGCGGCGGCCACGGCGGGCGGCAATTCGGCCAGCAGAAAATTCTTGAAGATGCTGCCTGCGCATTTCATCGTAACGGGAAATTTCTCGTTCCGCACCTTCACGATGTCGTCCGCCGTCTTGCGCAGAGCGCTGGCATCGGCGGGCGCGAGCCGCAACTCGGTCGAAAAGACGATCCAGTCTTTGTGGCGTTTGAAAACACTCTCGCGATAGTGGAATTCGCACGCGGCGTTGTCGAACATGCGCACGCGCTCGCCATCGAAGAAGCGCACCCGGCGCACGCACTCGGAGATGGAGTGGCCGTACGCGCCGGCGTTGCCGTATATGGCCGCGCCCACCGAGCCGGGAATGCCGGCCAGAGTTTCGAGTCCCTGCAGGCCGCGAGCGATTGCGAAGTCCACCAAGTCCTGCAGCACAGCACCGGCATCGCACTCCACGCGGTCGCCGGCCGCGAGCATGCGCCGCGCTACGAACCGCAGCATGATGCCGCGAAAACCCAGATCGGATACGATCAGGTTGGTGCCCCCGCCCATCACCAGGTAGTCGCGGCCGCTGGCGCGCGCCACCGCCAGCGCCTGGATAAAGGATTCCACGCTTTCGGTTTCGGCATAGAGATCGGCCTCGCCGCCGATGGCAAAGCGCGTGTAAGCGGAAAGCGGCGCGTCGCGGGAAACGGTTAAATTGGGTATTTCGGACAGGCGCGCCAGCGTGAGGTCCATCGATTCAATTATAGGAGGCAGCTATGCGATCCGGGTTTCCGGGCTTTCCACCCGAGGCCGTGACATTTTACCGCGGCCTCGCGCGCCACAACACGCGCGCATGGTTCCAGCCGCGCAAGACCGTCTACGACGAAAAGGTGAAGGCGCCCATGGTGGAGTTGGTGACGGAGTTAAACCGCGCCATGATGGATTTCGCGCCTGGCTACGTTACCGATGCCCCCAAGGCGATCTACCGCATCTATCGCGACACGCGCTTCAGTCCGGACAAGACGCCGTACAAGACGCAGATCGCGGCGTCGTTTACGCGGCGCGGCATGGAGAAGCACGGCGCGGCCGGATACTATTTCGCCATCTCGCACAAGGGCGTGGACGTGGGCGGCGGCATCTACCTGCCTCCGCCGGAGACGCTGCTGGCGGTGCGCACGCACATCGCCGAGCGGCACGCCGAGTTCCGGCAACTGGCGGCTTCGAGCGCGATCAAGCGGCTATTCGGCGCGGTCGAAGGCGAGCAACTCGCGCGCGTGCCGAAGGGTTTCTGCGCCGATCATCCCGCGGCGGACTTGTTGCGCTTCAAGCAATTCCTGCTGTTCACCACGCTCGATGCGGCCATCGTCACCACGCCGACGTTGTTCATTGAGTTGGAAAAGCGCTTCCGCGCGCTGACGCCCTTTCTGGACTTCCTGAACGCACCGCTGGTGGGGAAGCGGCGCCTGCCGGAGGACCACTGGAGGGCGGGCTTTTAGCCCGCGCGGGGCTTCAGCCCCGCCTCAAACCCTGCCAAAATCGATGAAACCCCGCACCGGGTCGGTGCTCAACAGCTTCACCCGGATCTGATCGCCCACATCCAGGCCACGCTCGCCGCGCATCAGGCGGCCCTCCACCGCCGGCGACAAGGCCCGCACGAACACACCCTTCGGCGTGACGCCGGTGACCACGGCGGGAAAGATTTCGCCGATGCGCTCGTGCATCGCGACCGCGGCGATGCGCTTGTTCATGGCGCGTTCCACCTTGCGCTCCGCGTCTTCCCTCTGTGTGCAGTTGCGCGCCACGCCATCCAACTCGGCGTCTCCATAAGGCGAAGGCTGCTTGGCGAGCACCGCTTTCACCAAACGCTGCGTCACCAGGTCGGCGAAGCGCCGGTTGGGCGCGGTGGAGTGCGTGTAATCTTGAACGGCCAGGGCAAAGTGCCCGACCGCGGTATCGCCGGGACGCTCCAGCACATACTCGCCGGGCCCCATCAGCTTAACCACCGCCAGCGAGACATCGGCGTAATGCGCGGGGTCCTCGGTCCGCCGCTTCGTCAGGTAGCTGTTGAGCGCGCCGGAGTCCGGATCGGCCGGCAGGCTGTCGCCGGTGCGCGCGGCCAGTTCCACGATGCGGTCCCAGCGCTCCGGAGTCTTCACCACGCGGCGAATGGAGGCAACGCGATTGTCGCGCAGCAACCGCGCGATCACGCCATTGGCCGCCACCATGAAATCCTCGATCAACTGCGAAGCCCGGTTGCGAAACCGCGGCTTGATTCCAGTGACGTGCCCGTTGGATATGACCGCTTCGGTCTCGTTGCGATCCAGGTCGAGCGCGCCCAGGCGGTGCCTTTGCGCGCGCAGGTTCTGGGCGGCTTCGTCCTGCAGACGGAGTTGCGCCTGCAGATCCTGCGACGCGGCCACCTTCGCGGGCGCCGCGCCCTTTCCTTCCAGCCACGGCCCGACAGAACTGTAGGCCAACTGCGCGGCGTTGCGCGTGACTGCACGGTAGGCCGTGCCATCCTGCACGGAACCGTCCGCGGACACCGTCAGCTCCACCACTACCGACAGCCGGTCGGCATGCTCGTTCAGCGACGTGAGATCCGTGGACAGATCCTCGGGCAGCATGGGAAAGGTCTTGACGCCGGTGTAGACCGTGGTGCAATTCGCGGCGGCATGCGTGTCGATCGGCGATCCCTTGGGCACGTCGCCATCCACGTCGGCGATGCCGATCCGGATGCGGATATTGCCATCCGCCAGGCGCTCCGCCACTTCGATCTGATCGAGGTCGCGCGAAGTGTCGTTGTCGATGGATGACCAGGGCAGGCCGCGCAGATCGCGCACCGCGCCGTTCGAAGCCGGCGCCGCGGCGTGTGCACGCAGGGCCGCGACCTGCCGCTGCGCTTCGGGCGGAAAGTCCGGAGTGAATCCTTCCGCGATCATCTCCTGGCGCGCCAGCGCGGGGAGGTCGTAGTGGGTACCGGGTGAGTTGGGCATGAATAGAATTAGACGTCGTGGCTGCGCGTGCGCGAAAGCAACTGCCGCGCGCGATCCAGCGCTTGCTCTTCGGCTTCTGCGCGCGTAGCGCCGGTGGTGCGCGCCAAAGCGGCGCCCGGCGAGACGTTATCGGCCTTGCAGTGATAGACGTCGCCCAGCTTATACGAGGTGAGCTTTACATGCCAGGGTTCCACATCCACCTGACGCTCGCTATACTCTTCCGCCTTCATATGCACTATCTTATCCTTGTGGCGCACGCTTTAGCGTGCAGGGGCGAACTTCAGTTCGCCCTGCGGGACGCTAGTCCCGCTAGATCAGTGATTTGCACAGTGGTTCTCTGGACAGCGGGGGTGCCCTCTGGCCCTGTCGGCTTCAGCCGGCAGCATTGTCCCGCTTCATCTCGCCTCGTTATACGATGGCTGGATGCTAATCATGCACATTGACGTTTATGTGAAGCCGGAGTTCGTGGAAGCCTTCCGGCAAGCCACCATAGCCAACGCGCGCGAGAGCGTGCAGGAACCGGGCATCGCGCGCTTCGATGTACTGCAGCAGGCGGACGACCCCGCGCGCTTCATCCTGATTGAAGTCTACCGGACGGCCGCAGCGCCCGCGCAGCACAGGCAAACCGCGCACTACCTCGCCTGGAGGGACACCGTCGAGGACATGATGGCCGGGCCGCGCACCCGCGCGCAGTACGCCAACATTTTTCCCGGCGACGAAGGCTGGTAGGACGCATGCGCTTCGAATTTGCGACGGCTGCGCGGATCGTCTTCGGCCCCGGAACGGTGCGGGAGGTCCCCGCCGCGGCTGCGGGAATGGGGCGGCGGGCGTTGCTCGTCATGCGAGCGTCCGCGGATCTCTCTCGTACGGGCATCACGGGCGAGCACTTCCCGATCCACGGCGAACCTACCGTCGACCTGGTCCGCCAAGGCACGCAATTGGCGCGCGATGCGGCCTGCGATCTGGTAATCGCGCTGGGCGGCGGCAGCGCCATCGACGCAGGCAAAGCCATCGCGGCGCTGCTGGCTAACGGCGGCGATCCGCTCGATTACCTGGAGGTCGTTGGACAAGCGAAACCGCTGACCCTCCCATCGGCGCCTTTCATCGCCATCCCGACCACCGCGGGCACCGGCTCGGAGGTCACTCGCAACGCGGTTTTGGCCTCGCCCGAGCACCGTGTCAAGGCCAGCCTGCGCAGTCCGCATATGCTGCCGGCGCTCGCGGTGGTGGACCCCGAGCTGACGCTGGATCTGCCTCCCGCGCTCACCGCCAACACGGGGCTCGACGCTCTGACGCAGCTTATCGAGCCATACGTCTCCATCCGCGCCAATGCCATGACGGATCTCTACTGCGCGGAAGGCCTGCGGCTGGCGGCATCCGCGCTGCGGCGGGTCTGGCGTGACGGCCACGATTTTGCCGCCCGCGCGGACATGGCTTTCGCCAGCCTGCTGGGCGGCTTGGCGCTGGCCAACGCGGGACTGGGCGCGGTGCACGGATTCGCGGCGCCGCTGGGCGGCACGTTCGATGCGCCGCACGGGGCCCTTTGCGCGGCGCTGCTGCCGCATGCCATGCGCGTGAACATCGCGGCCCTGCGCGCGGCGCCATCCCACTCGGAACGCCTGTTGCGCTACGCCGCGGTCGCGCGCACTCTCACCGGCCGGTCGGACGCCGCGCCCGAGGATGGCGCGGACTGGGTGGCATCCCTGTGCCGCGATCTGGAAATCCGGCCGCTCGGCGCCTACGGAGTCCGCCCAGCCGACGTACCCGCCCTGGCGGATCAGGCCGCCCGCGCCAGCAGCATGAAAGCCAATCCCATCGTGCTCACCCCCGGCCAGTTGGAGGAATTGCTCACCCGTGCCATCTGACCAGCGCCCGCTCATCGAAATGGAGCGCGTCTGGGTTATGCGCGGCGAGAAGATCGTGCTGCGCGATGTCAGCCTGCGCATCGGTTTGGGCGAGCACGTCGCCATCCTGGGTCCCAACGGGTCCGGCAAATCCACGCTGATTAAAACCATCACGCGGGAATGTTATCCGCTGGTGCGCGAGGGATCGCGCATGGCGATCTTCGGACAGGAGCGCTGGAATATCTTCGATCTCCGTCCGCTGCTGGGCGTGGTCTCGAACGACTGGATGGTGTTGTGCACGCGCCAGATCACCGGGCGCGAGGCGGTCGAATCCGGCTTCTTCGGCAGCGTCGGTGTGCAGCCCTACCATCGCATCACGCCGGAAATCGAGCGCCAGACGGCCGCGATCCTGGCGCTGCTCGAGATTCCGCATCTGGCCGGGCGGACCGTGACGGAAATGTCGTCGGGAGAAGCCCGGCGCGTGCTGCTGGCGCGCGCGCTGGTGCACGATCCCCGCGCGCTGGTGCTGGATGAGCCCAGCAACAGCCTGGATGTTTTTGCCCAGCACGAATTCCGCGAGATCATGCGCAAGCTGGCGCGCGCGGATATTGGGATTATCCTGGTGACGCATCACCTGGCCGATATCATTCCCGAAATCGATCGCGTGATTCTGATGCGCGACGGCCGCATTGTGGCGGACGGCCGCAAACAGGATGTGCTCACCGCCGCGGCGCTCGCGAAGCTGTTCGGCCTGCCGGTCGATCTGACCCGGCGCGCTGGGTACTACCATCTCTGGTAACGAGACGTTACTTGTCCGGCAACGCGGCCACGCCCGGCAATTCAATCCCCGCCAGGAACTCCAGCGTCGCGCCGCCGCCGGTGGAGATGTGCGAGATCTGGTCGGCCACTCCCGCGGACTTGATGGCCTTTTCCGAGTCGCCGCCGCCCACTACCGATGTCGCGCCCGACGCCGCCACCGCCTTCGCCAGCGCGACCGTGCCCCGGTCGAACGGCTTCTTCTCGAACACGCCCATCGGGCCATTCCAGATCACCGTCTTGGCCGTACGGATTATGTGCGAGTAATGATCGATGGTCAGGGGTCCGATGTCCACGCCGATCTTGCCGTCCGGAATCGTATCGACGACCTGGCTCTCGGCGTTTTCCTTGATCTCGGACACCACCACATGGTCCACGGGCAGTACCAGCTTATCTTTCAGTGCCACCAGCAGGTTGCGGGCGAGATCCAGCTTGTCGTCCTCCACCAGAGAATTGCCCACCGGCTCGCCTTGCGACTTCATAAACGTATAAGCCATGGCGCCGCCGATCAACAGTTTGTCCACGACTTTGCCCAGATTCGCGATCACTTCGATCTTGTCGGAAACCTTGGCGCCGCCCAGAATCGCCACGCACGGCCGCGGCGGGTTCTTGGTCGCCAGGGTCAGGTATTTCAACTCCTCCTCCATGAGCAGTCCGGCGGCTGCCTGCGGCACGTAGGCAATCATGCCCACCGTCGAGGCGTGCGCGCGGTGCGCCGAGCCGAACGCGTCGTTCACGTAAACGTCACACAGCGCCGCCAGCTTTTTCGAAAACTCCGGATCGTTCTTTTCCTCTTCGGGGTGGAAGCGCAGATTCTCCAGCAGCAGAATTTCGCCGGGCTTGGGCAGCATGGCTTCCACTTCCGGACCGATACAATCCGGCGCCATCTTGACGGGACGGCCCAGCAATTCTTCCAGGCGTTTGGCCGCCGGCTTCAGGCTCATTTCCGGATTGGGCTTGCCCTTCGGACGGCCCAGATGCGAGGCCAGAATGACGCCGGCCCCTTGATCCAGCACGTAACGGATGGTCGGCAGAGATGCCTTGATGCGCTTGTCGCTGGTAATCTCCTGACCACCGGGGGCCAACGGAACGTTGAAATCCACGCGTATAAAGACGCGCTTATTCTTCAGATCGAGATCGCGAACGGATAGTTTAGGCATAAGAAGCTCTCAAAAGGGGTTTAACACTTGAGATTAGCAGGAAACGCGCCGAACGTCTCAGTGGCTTTCGAGATTGTCCAGCCGTTGGCCGTGCTTTTCCAGGATGCGTCCGAGCCGCGCCTTCGTGTCCATCAGTTGCGCCAGCCGCTCCTCGTTGCCGCGGAACGGCTCCTCGTTGGCGTGGGGCGGCTCCTCGTTGGCGTGGGACGGCTCCTTGTTGGCGTGGGACGACTCCTCGTTGGCGCAGAGCATCTCATCAAGCGAGCGGGACCACTCCTCGTATTCCTTCCTGGCGGCCGTGCGCATCTGCGACCACAGCTCAAGCGATCGCTTCAAAGCCTCCAGCCGCTCATCGATGGTCATGCTAAACAGTATATGGAGTTTCTGCGCGCTGCGGATGCAAGCCGGCACGCCGACGGAAACCCTGTTTTTATCCGTGCGAATCTGTATCCATCTGTGGTTAAGTCCTTCCGTGAGCCTCCGTGATGCCTATAACGCCCATATTGTGGTGCAATTTGCGCACGCCACCTGGCTGGAAGATTCTCCCCATCTTCAGCCGCGCATTTTAACGCATTGCTGGGCCTTTATCGGGATGGAATGCGAATTGCGTGAGGACGCGGTTGTTCATCGTTATCGTCGATTGATAACGCTTTCCGCCGATGCTCTGAAAGCGAAAAACGGCTTCGCAGTTCCCGGCGTACGGCGTAGCGTTCATCGGTTCCGGCAGTTTTATCTTCTGATCTCGCAGAACGTAGAACAGGTAGTGAGGCGTCCCGGGCCGTTGAGGAGTATCGAGCGACCTGAAGTAATAGCTGACATTCAAAGCGATTCCGGTGCCGATGTTCTGGACAACAAACTGCGCATCGCTGCCACGGACGACCATTACGCCAACTGCGTCGTGCATCTCCAAAATGGCGTCCGTGGGGTCCCGCAAATCCGCCCAAAGGGTCAAGCACGGTTTTGCCATGCTCTCGACCTGTTCCATCGCGGCCATCCGCAATTTCATCGTTTCAATTGCATACCAGATCAGTACGGCCAGCGCGGCGAACCCAACGAAAAAATTTCCGAGCGGGATGTATTCGGACATGGCTGAACTCCAGAAAAAGAGCGTAGCACGAGGCCGCGAGGCTGGTGTGGGAAGTTTGGCAACCCGACAATTCTGATAAAATGGCTGGACATGCGGATCATACTGACGGCTATATGCCTCTTTGCTCTGATCGCAGCTCAAGCAAATGCGAACATGACTGTGAAGGACTATAAAGTCAGGATGGCGTCCAAGGACACCGCTAAGGTGGCCGTGACGAAAGTGTATGTCCAAGGCCTTGCCGAAGGAATTTTTTGGGTTAACGCTTTTATAGAGAAAAAGGGGAAGGAACCTCTCTATTGTCAACCCGAGAAACTTGTCCTTGATAAGGAAAACTATGTTGAGATTCTGGACGAGCAGATCAAAACGCTATCAAAGGGGCTGCCTGAAAAGGAGTGGGAAGAACTTGAGATAGGTTTGCTGCTTTTCCATGGCCTACAGGATACTTTTCCCTGTAAGGGCAAATGATGTCAGTGATTTGCTTCAAAGAAAGCTTCTGCGAAACCTTGTAGCGTGGTACTCCCGGCTTAGAATCGTCTTGTGGCGCGCAAAGTCTCGTCTCTCGAAGAGCAACTCGACCGCCTGGCGGAACTGCGCGGCCAACCGCCCTCGCCGGAGGGACGCGCCGAGGTTGCCAAATATCTCAGCAGCAAAATGAATCTGGTGGCGGCCAAATCCGCGCGCATCGCCGGGGAGTGGCTGGCGGCCGAGCTGGCGCCGGAACTGGTGGCGGCATTCGACCGATTCATGGTGAAGCCGGAGACCACCGACAAACGCTGCGCGGCCAAGATTGAGATCCTCAAGGCCCTCTGCAAACTGGAGTATTCTTCTCCGTCTGTTTTTCGCCGCGGCCTGCAGCACATCCAAATGGAACCCACCTGGGGCGGCTCGGTGGATACCGCGGCCGAGGTGCGCGCGCTGGGCGCGATGGGCCTGGCACAGACGGACTATCCGGAAGCGCTGGCGGAAATCGTGCCGCTGCTGCTCGACCCCCAACGCGACGCGCGCATCGGCGCCGTGCGGGCCATCGCGGCTTCGGGCCTTCCGGGCGGCACGCTGCTATTGCGGCTCAAAGCGCTGAGCGGCGACGATCCGGAAGTGCTGGGGGAATGTTTCGCAGCCCTATTGCGCGCCGAGCCGGCGAAATCGCTGGAGTTCGTGGCGAAGTTCCTAGACAATCGCGAAGAGGCCATCGCGGAAGCCGCCGCCCTGGCGCTAGGCGACTCGCGATTGGATGGCGCTTTTGCCGCGCTGCGCGATGCCTTCCAGCGCTTGCGCGCCCATCCGCTACGCCGCACGTTGCTGCTTGCCATGGCCCTGCTGCGCCGCGAGAACGCTATCGACTATCTGTTGGACCTGGTGCAGAACCTCGAAAGCCAGACCTCGGCCGATGCGGTGGCCGCGCTCGCTATGTACGAAAACGATCCGAACCTGCAGGCGAGGCTCGACCGGGCGCGGCAGGCTCGGGATTGATATACTAAACACAGCGTCTTAAGTTATTGCGCATAGGCGGCGCAGAGTTTCGCTGGCGTCCGTCCATTTGTTGAACTGTTCCTCAACCGCCGTGATGACGTCCTCCAATGCATTGAAGTAGCGATT
>Ga0181536_10003243_pt1 | contig 17778 bp, 20 predicted proteins | sample PEATcosm2014_Bin_41_FD_121105 | JGI IMG/M metagenome (GOLD analysis project Ga0181536, IMG submission 121105) | Peatland microbial communities from MTU Mesocosm Facility, Houghton, MI, USA - PEATcosm2014_Bin17_60_metaG | ecosystem: Environmental > Terrestrial > Soil > Wetlands > Peat | place... | reverse complement strand
GCCAGGACCCCAATGACAAAGGCGACCTGGTCCGCACGCTGCTGAAGGAACGCGTCGAGCAGGAGAAACTGCTCCAGAGAATTCCCAAAGACATGGAGGAACTGTTTGCATGACGGTCATCGTCGCCACCGACACGCCGGATGCCATTCGCGGAATGCTGAAACGCTGGTTTATCGAGCCCCGCCCTAATGTCTTCGTCGGCTCACTGAATCGGCGCACTCATGAGAAAACGATCGAGTACATCAAGCGCAACGCCGCCGACATCGGCCTGCTGATCGTCAACAGCTACCCTAATTGCCAGGGCTTCAAAATCGATACCACCGGCCCCACCGACCGCAAGGGCGTCGAAGTCAGCGGTTTGTGGATGGTGGCCGAGAAATGGGAGGAAGGGACGACGACTGCGCCAGCTCAAACCACCGATTTTCCCCCTGAATCCTCAAGCTAAGTCCTTTGGAATTCAGGGTGATCCCCACGCGCGTGGGGATGGTCCGACGTTGGCTCTTATTAAAGCGGTGTCTCAGTTGTGATCCCCACGCGCGTGGGGATGGTCCGGCTCTCTCGATCAACTGATACGCAGCCCATTTGTGATCCCCACGCGCGTGGGGATGGTCCGTAGCGATGATCGCGGCGTTCGCTGGCCTGGGCGTGATCCCCACGCGCGTGGGGATGGTCCAAAGTCGCAAGGCAATCCGTCACGTCCTCGAACGTGATCCCCACGCGCGTGGGGATGGTCCGGATTCGGAAACGACGCCGCTTACGGCGACCGCGTGATCCCCACGCGCGTGGGGATGGTCCAGCGTTTCTTTTAATGTTGATGGGTCTGATACCGTGATCCCCACGCGCGTGGGGATGGTCCGCCCCGAGTGGAAATTGGGTCCGAGGCGCCGTAGTGATCCCCACGCGCGTGGGGATGGTCCGTTCTTAAAAACCTTGCCCGTTCCGATATCGCCGTGATCCCCACGCGCGTGGGGATGGTCCGGCCGTCACCGCAAGGTGGCCCCCCAACGATGAGTGATCCCCACGCGCGTGGGGATGGTCCGCTTCGAGCTCATCTCGGCCAGGGCGCCAGGGGGTGATCCCCACGCGCGTGGGGATGGTCCGTATCGCAATCGAGGAGTGTGAGAGCAGTGAGGGTGATCCCCACGCGCGTGGGGATGGTCCGACTAGGCTTCAGATTCTAGCTAGTGGTGACCGGTGATCCCCACGCGCGTGGGGATGGTCCGCGCTTCGCGTACGCCATCAACACCTGATTGTTGTGATCCCCACGCGCGTGGGGATGGTCCGATTCCCGCCCCGCCAGAAGCTAGTGCAGTTTGGTGATCCCCACGCGCGTGGGGATGGTCCGATGTTGGCTGTAATGCTGGCGGTACCGTGAATGTGATCCCCACGCGCGTGGGGATGGTCCGGAAATCAGGGTTTCGGATAATGTCGAGCGCAGGTGATCCCCACGCGCGTGGGGATGGTCCGTCGATGAGAGTCACTCTTTGAGCGTGCAACGGGTGATCCCCACGCGCGTGGGGATGGTCCGTACCACGTCGACCACGGCAAACGGGCAATGGCGTGATCCCCACGCGCGTGGGGATGGTCCGGCACGCGCTGCGGCCGCATTCGCTGCCTCATGGTGATCCCCACGCGCGTGGGGATGGTCCGTCGTTGCTTGAATTTCGCTTTTCGTTTTGGTTGTGATCCCCACGCGCGTGGGGATGGTCCGGGCTTCGCCGGAACTGGAACGGACCTCTCGGGGTGATCCCCACGCGCGTGGGGATGGTCCGCGAGGGCGTCCCATACCCCATGCGCGCGGCGAGTGATCCCCACGCGCGTGGGGATGGTCCGCACCGGAAGCACCGATACTGCATCCCCATAGGGTGATCCCCACGCGCGTGGGGATGGTCCTCATAGAGGCGTTGAATGTACGGCGTTGGTTCCGTGATCCCCACGCGCGTGGGGATGGTCCGCTCGCGCAGTTCCTTTAAGCCGACTTGCGGGCGTGATCCCCACGCGCGTGGGGATGGTCCGTCCAGGGAGAATTACCGCTTCCGGCCGGTGAGGTGATCCCCACGCGCGTGGGGATGGTCCGAGTCGATCAGTTCTTTTATCGGACCTGGAGAAGTGATCCCCACGCGCGTGGGGATGGTCCGGAAATCAGGGTTTCGGATAATGTCGAGCGCAGGTGATCCCCACGCGCGTGGGGATGGTCCGTCCAGGGAGAATTACCGCTTCCGGCCGGTGAGGTGATCCCCACGCGCGTGGGGATGGTCCGGCTATCGAGAGCCTTTTCTGTCATCCGGATGCGTGATCCCCACGCGCGTGGGGATGGTCCGGTTTCACCGGGAACGGTGCGCACGGACGATTGGTGATCCCCACGCGCGTGGGGATGGTCCGGACATGAAGGACATGGCGGGCGGGAAGGACGCGTGATCCCCACGCGCGTGGGGATGGTCCGGAGAAAATCAATGCCTCAGGCATTCGCAGTGGGTGATCCCCACGCGCGTGGGGATGGTCCGCCGCTCATCTGCGCCATCACCTGGATGAGATTGTGATCCCCACGCGCGTGGGGATGGTCCGTTTCCTTAGTCTTGAGGATAGAGCGAATACATGTGATCCCCACGCGCGTGGGGATGGTCCGCAGGTAAACGTCGCTGCTTGCACCTTTGCGGCGTGATCCCCACGCGCGTGGGGATGGTCCGGCACATTCCGGTTTTCCCCATCCGGTTCTGCCGTGATCCCCACGCGCGTGGGGATGGTCCGGGATTTAGCCCCCCCCTACCCCTTCCGGCGCGGTGATCCCCACGCGCGTGGGGATGGTCCGGGCTGGCGAGTGAATCTCTGCCGATATCGCGCGTGATCCCCACGCGCGTGGGGATGGTCCTGGAATTCTATTCGCTGCTCGCGAGCGCTGTGCGTGATCCCCACGCGCGTGGGGATGGTCCAGCTACACGTTGACCTCGATACGCACTGCTGGGGTGATCCCCACGCGCGTGGGGATGGTCCGATACGCCGGGAATCAAGACCTCTTTTCACGATGTGATCCCCACGCGCGTGGGGATGGTCCGGGCTCTGGTGACGCGCTCAAACTCGCCGAGGCGTGATCCCCACGCGCGTGGGGATGGTCCGATTAACCCCACCTGCCTCTATTGCCGGAGAGAGTGATCCCCACGCGCCGCAGGAACTGGCTGATTTTCTTGATCCCCAAGTCGGGATGGTGCTGCTTGAGTTCGACGACTTTCGTCTTCACCGCCGCCGCAACTTTCCGCCTCGGAGGGCTCGGACCTGCCGACTTGGACTGCAAGCCCGCTTCGCCCGGGTCGCGGTACAACCTCACCCACTTGGACAAGGTGCTGCGGCCCACCCCCATTTCGCGGGCCACCTGCTCCAGGGGGGAAACTTTCCTCCCCACATGACTGCACCGCTGTACGCCGGACCTCAAACGGGTGGGAGTAAGCATGCGGACCAATTGTCCGCCGCGCCGCCCCCCTCGGGGGCGGGTCTTCTTCCTCTTCCTTTGAACTTCGTTTGTACCTTCCATAGGTACACTCCTTATACATATTATCAATAGTAATCGGAGTAACTCCGCTTGCTTTTTCCTTGGAGGAGATGCACACTTTTGACCAGATAGGTGAGCAAAAATGCGCTGCATCGGGAACTACCGCGATGTATTATTTCTTGCGTACATAATCACTCTGGCGCAGTTGTTATCTTTCCAATTATAGGGAGCATCTCGCCAATGCCTATCTCGATCATCGTTGCCCAACGCACAGCGATGGCCGGCCAATTGTTGTGCCATGCGCTAAAGGGGCAGCGCAGGCACTTCGTGGTTGTGGGCTGCGTAGACACGCCGAATGAGCTTCTTAAGCAAGTAGCTGAGCAGCACCCCGACGTAGCTGTGATCAGCTCAACCCTGCAAGGCGATCCCAAGGGGGCTCTTAAGGTTGTCCGAGAGCTGCGCGTCTCTGCCCCAACCACGCGTTCCATCGTGCTCCTGGATTGCTCTAACTCGGAGCAGGTGGTCGACGCCTTCTCCGCAGGCGCCAAAGGTGTCGTTTGTCAGACCGACCCCTTCGAGCTATTGTCCAAATGTATTCAGAGGGTACACGCCGGGCAGATCGGGGCTAACAGTCGGGAACTTCAGTGGATCGTTAAGGCCTTAGGGGACAGGGAACCAGTCCACGTGGTTAGCGCCAAAGGTATCCCGCTGCTTACCGGGCGGGAGGAGCAAATTGTGAGCATGGTGATCGAGGGTCTGCCTAGCCAAGAAATAGCCGTGAAGCTCGGTGTGAGCGCGCACACGGTCAAAAACCACTTATTTCGGGTCTATGAGAAGCTTGGGGTATCAAACCGTGTCGAGTTGGTTCTCTACGCCCAGAGCAGCGGGCAGAGTAAGGCTTCACCATAAATCGCTAGGGCGATGCGTGCGCCAATCTGTGTGACCACCCATACAAGATGTGATTGATCCTTGATGAATCAGACGTGCCGGGTCGAAGCGCCGGCAGTTGCCCCTTCGACCCTGGCGGCCGGACTGAACCGCGAGTCGACTGAACCTTGCATTCAGAGGCGCGTGGGTGTACATTGCCGGTCGCGCGAGAAATGAAATTGGAAATTCATCCCGCATATTCCGGGCAGTAAAAGGAAGAGAGCCGGGAGAAACATGGAAGAACTCACGAGCACGCGGAGCATGCGGAGAAGATCAAGGAGAAATACACCCGGCAAGTGGAGCAGTACAAAATAGCATGATTCCTGGACCTTCCTCGCCCGCGCAGATAGAAAGTCAACGAGTGATGCTCGCATCACTTGCGAGGCGGTTGGAAACAGGCTAAGCTCCTCACTTAAACTCGTCTTCAGGAGTTATGATAAGTATGAATGAGCGTCGCATAAGCCCACGAATTCCGATGGGACTTCCGGTTGAACTCCGGTGGAAGACTCGCGCCGGAACCCTCAAGCAAGCCACGGGTAAAATCGGCAACATCAGCGGCAGCGGATTATTCATCGAGGTTCCCATTCGCCTGAACCGGGCAACCTCTCTCATGGTCAAGGTGGTGCTTCCACGTGGGGTGTCGCAAGATCCCTTGGAACTTTCGTGCCGGGGACGCGTGGTGAGATGGATGCAGGACGGGCAGGTTGAGGGGTTGTGTGTCGTCATCGATGAGTATGAATTGCATCCTATGTCTCGGGCCGGGTCCGGGGACAAGCGTCCCCGCAAGCAACCGATTCGCACTCCCGGTCGCCCCGAGGTTTCTCACAAATGACATTCCGTGTAGGCGGTGATTGCAGGTATCATTCGCGGGCAAGGGCTCTGGCAGGTGCTTGTCCAGAGCGATTAGGGGGATCAACGAATGGGAACAGCACGGGTTTCAAGGGGAAAAATACGCATTCTCGTGGCTGATCGGGAGGGAGTTTTCAGGCTCGGCCTCAAGAAGCTTTTCGCCGTCGAGGATGATCTCCGAGTGGTTGCCGAAGCGGACAAGGCCGCCGACGTTTTGGCTCGCATGGAAAGCTTTCGGCCGGATTTGGCTTTCATTCAGGAGGAAATCCTCGCCGAGAGTAACGGTAGCCTCATCTCCGCAGTGGCCGAAGCGGCTCCGAATTGCAGGGTCGTCGCCACAGCTTCCTCGGAATCCGACGAATCCTCGACGAACCATATTCGGAGTGGCGCAGCCGGGGTGATCCTCAAATCGGTTGACCCGCAAATGTTCGTCAAGTGCGCCCGGCGCGTTTACGAAGGGGATACGTGGATCCCCAAGAAGCAGGTTTCCGCGATGGCTAAGATTCTTGAGGCGCGGTCCGATACCCGGCCTCGCCCGGTCGATACGTTGACCCGCCGGGAGAAGAGCGTCATCTGCTGCTTGATGGAGGGCTGGCATAACCGGGAAATCAGCACGCACCTCTCCATCTCCGAGCAGACCGTAAAGAACCATCTTCGCGCCATCTATGATAAGGTCGGGGTTTCCGACCGGTTGGAACTCGTACTCTACGCCATCCACCAGCGGCTGGAATTGCCCGCCATGCAAGCCAATGCCCCCTTACAATGACGGGAACGGGTAGCATTTCGATTAGGTCCACGGACGGGCCGAATTGCGCCCGAGGCCCATCAAGGAAGATCGTGGCGACGTCCCTTTCATCTTGATGGGGAGCCGGCGGCATGGTCCCGGCCGATGAGCAGGGGCAAATCGGAAATCCCGGCTAGTACTTTCGTACTGTAGGAACCTCCTCCCAAACATGCTATTTGAGTAACTACCAGCGCATGAAACAGAGTAGGGCAATCTCGGTCGTGCGAATCCTGGTAAAGGCATTAGCGTGGCTCGTCCAATTCCTTGGAGGCAGGTTGTCCTCTCGGTGGGAGTGGCAGTCGTCACCCTCCGGCGAATTTCCTTCGCGGATTTGCGGGCGGCTTTTGGCAATCTTGACGTGGAAAGCCTGTTCCTCGCGGCCTTCTGCGTTCTCGCCTTGATGGTGCTTCGCGCTCATAAATGGCATTGCTTGATGGCCGCCGTAGGCAATTTCCGCCTCCGGCAATCGCTGCGAACATTACTGGGAGGCTGCGCGCTGGGCCTGATCACCCCTGGCCGGATCGGGGAGTTAGGGCGGTGCATCTTCGTCCGAAAACATCAGCGCACACAGGTCGCGCTGCTGACGTTTTTCGATCGAACCATGGATCTCTGGGCGTTGCTCACATTGGTAGGAGCCAGTCTCTTCCTTCTTGTCCCCAATCCCGCCGCCATCTTTGGGGTGGCGATCTGGCTCGCACTTCTCCCGGTATTGCTCGGGTTCCCCGGCATCTTGGCCCATTTCTCCAAAGGGGTACAGAGGTTGCGCCATCTTCACGGACACTTGGCCGAAGTTGCCTCGGGCTTGCCGCCGGCCCGGATGCCCAGATATGCCATCATGAGCTTGGGGGCCATGGGGCTGGAACTTTCAGCGTTCTTCTTTCTCCTGCGTGCTTTCTGCCCCACAGGATTCGCAACGGCCGTCGCCACATACCCCTACATCGCGGTGGCGGGGGACTTGCCTCTCTCCTTCGGGGGCGTGGGCGTCCGCGAGGGTGCAGCAGCCCTTCTCCTCTCGCCCTATGCCGTGCCTCCGGGCGCTGCCGTGGATGCGGCGTTGCTTTGGTTTGTCTTCGGAATCCTCTTCCCGGCAGTACTCGGCATCGCATGGCTGGTCGTTGAAAAGTTAGAACCCATTCTCCATGGGCCCGACAACCAAGCGTCCAAGCCGGACCCCACTTGGGGGCCAATGGACTCCGCACACCCTCACACCCCAATCCCATCCGATAGCGTGGCCCCGCCCTGCGAGGCGGGGTGACCCCGCAAATTGATCGCTCCGCATTTTCAGTGAGGGAAAAGGGTACCGTAATAGTTCAGTTATAAACATCACAATATTCCTCATATCTACATAACTCCGAAGGGAACTGCAAATGGAGAAAGTCAGTTGCCTTTTCCCGACACCGGCGTCACACTTGGTTGCTTGGAGATGAAGTCGTCTATATCACTCATTAACTCTTCAGGTAAGCTTCCGTGGTTTCGCGCCGTGCAGTTCAAATCGGCTGGTCACCCGTTAATATGGTTCGCGTACTGGTGGGACCGCGCTAATTGTAAGCTGGCACTTATGAGATGAAAGACCGAACACATGTTGATTCGCAACCGTGTAATCAACAGACCCTAGGAGGCTAAAGATGCGCAGAGCCGCGCTGTTTCTCTTCACCGTCGTATTCTCACTGTTCATGTCGGGATGTGGAAGCCAAACCCAGGTTGTAACCCCCACCCCGATGAGCAATCCAACCCCATCCAGTGTACCCGTCAGCCTGTCAGTAACGGACGACCCTCCTGCTGGTGTGACGGTTCTATTCTTCCAACTGAACATCACGGGAGCTTCTCTGACAACCGCATCATCGGGGAGCGTTTCGCTCTTGAGCAGCACGAACCCAATTCCCGTAAATGTCACCCAGCTCCAGACGGACAGGGCTTTTCTCGGCAACGCGAACGTGGCGGCAGGAACCTACAACGGCCTGAACCTGACCTTCTCCAATCCTCAACTCACCATCTATAACGGCTCAGGCTCGACGATCGGCAGCGGCGCCAATGCGTGCGCAAACAACACCGTGTGCCAGCTCCAACCGGCAGCCCAGAATATGAGCCTAACACTCAACTCAACGCCTCCTTTCCCTGTCACCTTGACGGCGAACTCGCCCCTGGCTTTCATGATCGACATCCATTTGGACACGGTCATTCAGTCGGACCTCAGCGTGAATCTTGGAGCTACGAATGGCGTCACGATTTCGCAGTTGCCCACACCTCCAACGGGGAAACCCTTCCCGCACCTCGGCCACCTGTGGGGGACGATCCAGAGCATCAACAACAGCACCAGCCCAAACGGATTCACCCTCCAAACCGGGTTCGGCAAGACCTTCAACATCGACGTGAATGACAGCACTACCTACAGTAATTTCCCCGCCAGCGCCGCCTGCACGACTTCGGCTGAGACTTTTTCCTGCCTGGCGACGCAGCAAGTTGTCAAAGTCGAGGTGAGCGAACAGTCCGATGGAACCTTGCTCGCGTCGGAAGTCGACTATGTGCAGCTCGCGAGCCAGATGCTGGTGGAGGGCAACATCATCCGCCTGAATACCACGGGCGGCAACACCGTCATGGATTTGGTTCCACAGCGGGGGTGGGCATCACCCAACTCCCTTCCCCTCGGGCATCGAGTCAGGGTGACCGTTCCGTCTGGCGGCGTCACCTATGCGATTGACTCCGGCAGCTTCACGCTTCCCAGCAGCGGGCTAAGCTTTGCCAGCGCCTCGGATCTGATCGTGGGACAGGAAGTGTCGGTGGTTGTTCAGGGATCCGTAACCCCTGCGACCGGATCAGGCAGTTGGACCACATGGTCCGGTCCTGGGCCGGCCACATTCACGACAAGTAGTATTACGCTTGAGCCCAGTCAGATTACCGGTTCGGTGGCAGCGCTTCCTGCTACGGGCCAACTGAGCTTTACTCTCAGCACCCTCCCGTTCTTCTTCGTGCCCCCTGCGGCGGCCAGCACTACACCTGTCTGGGCGCCCGTCAATATCACGGTACAAACGACAGCGGCCACAACATTTACGAATTTCACTACGGATGACCTTTCGGGGTTGGCTATGAACGATATAGTTTCCGTGCAGGGCTGGGTGTTCTCAACGCCGAGCGGCGCCACCAATATCACGCTCGCGGCGGAAACGGTGGACGACCGTCCTGGCCCAATTCCACTCTTCTAAGCGGGATTGATGATCCGCCCGCCAGAACCCAAGGGGGACCGATTCGCCGGTCTCCCTTTTTCTTTTCACCATGGCGATGGCATAAACCTGCGCCGGGTTCGAGTTTTTGATAGTTCCAGATTGCCCTGCAAGCACCCATTCAGGAAACTTCCCCACTGTCGAGAATTGAGTCGATCGGGACGAGTATCGTCGCGAAGCCGGGCTTTCCCAGCCGGGCGTTAGTGCGGTTTTACAACAGGCGGGGCGCGTCAGGCGGGAAAAGGCAGCCCTCGGAATCCCGCGAACTTTCTGGGGCCTGCTCTTGCGGCAAATTCGTTGTTTCGAGGTCAGCAGAAGCGTATGATGGGCAACACAGGGATCCAAATCGGAAATTCTGGAGGAAAACAATGAAGGGAGCTTTTCGTACCACTCCATTCGTCACACTTGCGCTAGCAATGGTCCTCGGGTTAACTGGCTGTGGTAAGTCGAGCTCGGGCGGCTCTGATGAGTCAAGTGAGTCGTCCGCACACCTCACGAGCGCGGATCGGGACGCGCAGAAAGCTGCTCTGGCGGAACTCCAGAGACATTGGCTCAAGAGGTCGGATGGCTGGACGACTGCCGTGATTTCCGGAAGTGCTTATGCGCCGGAGCGTTTTCTCAGGCAGTGCCGCGCGTTAACGGTGCAAGAGTTGCAGCCGGGGCAGTTGAGCGAGGCGGACAAACTAAACGGGATCGAGTGGGAAGGACAAGCGACCTTCAAGCCCAAATCTTGTCGTGAGGCTGGCGGCGACGGGGGCATGGTTTTGGACGGCATGGGTAGCTTTGGCCCCACGAGACAACACGGACAATGGAGCCCGTGGGTCGACTTTACGCCGGGGCCTTTGGGCTTCCAGAAAACGAAAGCGGGTGGGAATTCCGGTGGGACAGCAGGTATCTCCGCGGAACTCTTCCGGGACCACAAGACTTTGCTAGCGCCGGGGTGCAGTAGAAGTCATCTCGGAGCGAAGCCGAGCCACAGTATGGCTCTGGCAAGCGCGGTGTAAATCGTAACCAAACCGGCGCCACAAAGCACGGCGCGCAAGGCCAACCGGACGAAAAGGGGTGGGAAGTCTTTCTCATCCATGCGCTCAAAATGCCCCAAGTCTTCCTTCGAGGCAAGAGTACGGTTGTACTAGATCAGTCCTTGGCATCCCTCGGCAATAAGCACGGGCGGCTTTCTATGCTGGAGTGTTCCAGGATTACCTTGGTGAAAAGATGAAAGAAGTGAGGCCATCCATCTGAGCGATGCTGCGTGAGAGGTCGGAAGTAATGCGACTGCGTGGGACGTGCGGGAGGGCATAATGCTCGAGCATCTCGAGGGTGCTGGGGTTAGAGACTTCGCCGGTGATCACCAGAACACGCCCCACCAAGCTGGGCCGGAGTTCCGTGATGGCGCGGACCATTTGGTCAGGGGGAAGCTTGCTGGAACGGAGGTCGAGCAGAACCGCGTCAAACTGATCTTGGCGAATCATCGACAGCGCATGGTGAGCGTCGGGGGCAGCGTCACCATCGTAACCGAGTCCCGCCAACAACACGTATAGAACATTCCGAATCGAGGGTTCATCTTCGATAATGAGAACCTTTCTGCGCGGAGGAATTGGGGCCATAGGGATTTCCCCTAATGCAGGCTTCGGATCGTCAGATGCTCTTGTATACCAGTTCCAAAACATACGTCTATAGCACTAAGGTACTAAAGGGGAAAAGTGCGCTGAAATCCGTCAATATCCCATAATCGACATGTCCCGGCTCCCTTAGCAGTAGGGCTCTGTCCGCAAAAGGCAGCAGGGTGGAATGACGCAACTTCATGGGGTATATATCGAACGGCTTTCACCGGACAAACATGGTCGCCGGCAATTTGCCTTTTCCCAAGCCAAGCAATCTCGCCCGTAGGTCCCCAATAGATTCTTCCCGCCTCCCGTAACACCTACATCTGGAGTTACTTCGCGAGGGTACAAGGGTCCGGCCCGCCCTCAAGGTACCGGGCCATTACCTTTGAGCAATCGTTTGGCGCGTAGGTTGCGAAATAGTTAGCAAATGGTACCTGGAATCCCTGACTCGAACCCAGGGGTGGCCAGAAAATTATTACGCGTACGACCGAGGCTCTCGTTCGGTGATTGACTGGACGCGGCCCTCATCGCGCGAGTCACAACTCCAACTAGGTTGTGACAGCGAGCCCCTCGCAAAACTCGATTGGGTAGCGCGGCATTTGTCCACCGCGCAGTCTGGTCCCACTAAGGCTCGATACATCATGAGCCGGGAGGACATCGGGACTCAATCCTCGTGATACGTGTGTTCACGACGGATGCACAAGCCTCTTGGCGGCTCGGAATCGTTGCTGCGCCCAATAAGGAGAGTTATGCCTTACCCATGTCATCTTGAGAATCCCCGGAAATCCCCATGCGCCAGACGCTCTGGCCACCTCGTCCTTTCTGTACTCCTATTCTTCGTGGCCCTCGGTCTGGCAAAAGATGCAATAGCGTTTACCCAGATTGCTGCGAGTCCCAAGAGTCTCAGCTTTGGAAGTGTCACGGTGGGAACCAGCCATTCCCTGAGCGAGAAACTCACCAACGATGGGAATCGCAGTGTAACGCTCTCACAGGCTACGTTAACGGGAGCGGGCTTCAGCATTAGTGGGCTTGTATTACCCATTGCCCTGGGTCCCCGCGGTAGTACTACCTTCACAGTTGTATTCGCCCCCGAGGTCAGCGGCAGCGTCCCCGGGCACATATCGATCACCAGCCCTGGTACTGCCCTCAGCATCTCGTTGTCAGGGACCGGTGTGGCGTCACCCGCGGCAAGCTTGTCTCCCTCCAGCTTGACGTTTGCAAGCCAAGGGCTCGGGACCACCAGTAGCGCTCAAGTTGTGACACTTACGAACAGTGGCGGCACAACGCTGAGCATCACCGGCATCGCGCTCGGGGGCGCCAATGCCGGCGACTTTGCTCAGACCAATACGTGCGGAAACTCCGTAGCGGCAGGGGCCAAATGCACGATCAGCGCCACCTTCACGCCCTCCGCGACGGGAACACGCAGTGGAACCCTCAGCATCTCGGACAACGCTGCCGACAGCCCGCAGACCGTAACCCTCACCGGCACCTGCGGCAATCCGGCCCCTACGCTCACCAGCCTCTCGCCCTCCTCGGCCGGTGTCGGGGCCACAGCGCAGACGCTGACCCTGAGCGGCGCCAACTTCCTTTCCACTTCCACAGTCACCTACAACGGGGTGGGGCATACCCCCACTTTTGTAAGTGCGACGCAGATGACGATCTCGCTGAGCGCGGGGGATCAAGCCACGGCGGGGATTTACCCGGTGGCGTTGACGAATCCGGGACCGGGCGGAGGAGCCTCGAATTTGCTGAACTTCACCGTCACGGCTCCCATCGCTGGTTTTTCGCCGGCGAGCTTCACCTTTCCCAGCCAGCCCGCTTCGACGAGCAGTTCAGCAGAGACCTTTACCGTCAGCAATACGGGCAATGCCAGCTTGAGTATTACCAACATTGGATTCACAGGTGCTAATCCTGGGGACTTTAGTCAGAACACGACCTGTGGCGCCACCCTGGCGGCGAATGCGACCTGCACGGTTGTTGTGTTGTTCACGCCCACCGCCACCGGGACCCGCAGCGGTTCGCTGGTTGTCACCGATAACAGCAACAACGTTGCGGGCAGCACGCAAATTGTAACCCTGACCGGCACGGGCATCCACGATGTGGTCCTATCCTGGACCGACAGCCCGAGCGGCGGGATCGCGGGCTATGATATCTTCCGCGGCACGACTTCGGGCGGGGAGAGCACGACGCCACTCAATTCCACACCGGTGAGCAGTCCCACTTATGTTGACACGAATGTAACACCAGGGTCCACGTACTACTATGTGGTTACCGCGGTAGCTTCGAATGGCACTCAGAGTTCAGCCTCGAACGAAGCTTCCGGCGCCGTGCCCGCACAGTGAGACTGCCCGGTTCGCGGCGCTCGTTTCGGTAGTGCTCGATCAACTCCACATCGACTTCCCCCCCATTCCGGTTTGTTGGCCTTATTCCGCAGGATTGGGGGTTCCTCCTTTCAAAATGATCTTCTGACAGCTCTCACAACACGCTGATTGTCGCCATACGCGAGGCAAAGGCTGCCCTTACGACGGAACTGCTGGTCGTGACCTCCCCGAATGCAATGGAGGACATTGGCCCATCTCCCAGTACGGTGCGCGAGAACCCCTGGGATGAGGTTTCAGGGGCATGGACCGCAGCCATTTGCGTTTCTGAGGCCGCCCTACGTGCCGGACAATGAAAGGTTCTGATGAAGAAAAGGTCCCGGTAAGGAGGAATGCTATAGGTTCGAAAGATAATCGGAAGCGGCCATGTTTCCGAAGCGAACCGCATTCATTCGCTCTCCAACGACATTCGCGAAATACTTTAGGATAGCCGTCAACTTTAAGGCGGCCGGCTTTTCCTGCAACCTCAGCCAGTGACGAGTGACCAGGGAAACAACAACCAACTTGAAGTAGGCGATTAAGAATCGCTCTTCCAAGGTGTAGCGTTGGTTAGCGTTGCCGGCGTTTTTGAGGAGATAAGTGAGAGCCATGAAGTCGCATCTGAGGGTCAGCATGAGCCGGGGGTATTGCAGGGGATCGCCGCCCCCCTCAAGAGCCTTACGAACCGAGGGGAATTCCAAACCGTTGACGTTGACGGCCGTGTGCCAAAATGCCTGCGCGAACTGCCGCCGCAAGATCTTCTGGCATATACCCTGGAGGTAGAAGAAGAAGAATCCTACCGATAAGATCAGGATCAAAGTGGACATGAACATGTTGTGCCTCACTGCAACTTACCAAGCAGCAACGGCTCCGACCAACCTGGCACCCCGCCATATCAGCAAAGTCCGGATACAGCATGGGATAACTGACAACATTCTGCTAGCATTCAAGTACTATGACAATGGTACCTTCGTACTCTTCTCATTCCCCGGTACGAAGGTACCGACTGCGTCTTCGCGAAAGATTCTGGGGCCGTTGGGTCCCTTTCTTCCGGGGCGCGCGACGATGTAATGTCGGGTCCCTGGATGTGGCGGGGCTGCAAACCTGCACCCACCCACGAAAACTTGCATAACTGGCAACCGGCATTACCGGACTCCCTTTGCAGCGATACTTCTGCTAAACTACGTCCCATCCCCGTTTATTAATTGGCGGTCATGAAAATCTGTCCCACATGCCAGAAGACTTATCCGGACGATTTCTCCCGCTGCCCGCAAGATGGCGCTCACCTTACCGCACGGGTCACGCCTGACGACATGGCGCTTGCCGGACAGCTTTCCCGCCGTTTTCGGATTATCCGCCGCTTGGGAGCCGGTGGAATGGGCACGGTCTTTCTCGCTGAGCAGATCGAGGTGGGAAATCGCCCCGTAGCGCTCAAGGTTTTGAACCGCAGATTTCTCGAGGATCCCGAGTTTCTCCAGCGATTCCAAGTGGAGGCCGCTTCTACGGGGCGGATTCACCATGCCAATGTGGTCACGGTTTACGAATCCCGCGAGGGTGAAGACGGTACACCCTACATCGCCATGGAGTATTTGGAAGGCGAATCTTTACGGGAAGCGCTAAAGCGAGCTCGCAAAGAGGGTCGCGTTTTCCCGGTGAAGGAGTGTGCGGAGATTTTGATGCAGGTGGCGAGGGGGCTGGCCGCCGCCCACAAGCTGGGAATCCTGCATCGCGACATCAAACCCGATAACATCTTCCTGACCCACGGCGACGAGGGCGAATTGGCCGTCAAGGTCGTGGATTTCGGCATTGCCAAGCTGCGCGAGTCAACTTTCCAAACGCTGCCCGGCCGGGTGCTGGGCACGCCCGCTTACATGTCTTACGAGCAGGCTTTCGGAGTGAGCAGCGGTGAACTCGACGCGCGCTCGGATGTCTATTCGCTGGGCGTGGTGGTGTACGAGATGCTTACCGGGTGCCTGCCCTTTCAATCCAACACACCGGAGGGATTCTTACGCAAGCACGTAATGGAGCAACCCCCGCCTTTTCGCACCGTCGCCCCCAACGTAGACGTGCCTCCCGCGGTTGAGCGCGTCGTCATGAAGGCGCTGGCGAAAAACCGTGATCAGCGCTATGCCTCCGCCCTCGACTTCGCCCACGAACTGACCAGCGCGGCACAGACATTGCCCCCAACCGATGATCTTCCGGAACTGGGTCCAACCGTGGTGATTGAGACGCCACCCACGCCGGAAGTCGTGCCGCGTGAAACAACGATCGATGTCTCGCGGGTGAAACATCCCCAAGGTGGGAGATCCTCCCCGCCATCCGGAGGCGCGTCACCAGGGGCCCACGTGCCCCTTCAAACTCCGCCTGCGACTCCGTCAAGAGGAAATGCCGAAGCTCTGGGGTCAGAGCCGGAGAGCAGCGAGGCCGCAGCGGAAGCAGGACACCCGCACGTAGTGTCAAAATCGCCTCGTCTCCCGGGTGTGACAACGGTCCCAAACCAGGTCAAGTATGCCGCACTTGGCTTGGTTGTGCTGGGCGTCGTCACTGGCGTGATTTGGCATTTCTACTGATCAGCACCAGAGCGACTTGGAAACGAAATCAACCAGCCGTCGGGCGGGGGTAAGTCCGCAGAAACGGCGAACGGTGGGCCAGCGCCTGGCGCCGAAAGGATCAATTCCAAAGACGGGCTAAGGTATATCTGGATTCCGCCGGGCAGCTTTCAGATGGGTTGCTCGCCAGGGGACAGCGACTGCGGCGAGGAGGAAAAACCTCCGCACCATGTAACCATCACCAAAGGTTTCTGGATCGGCCAGACAGAAGTGACCGTGGTGGCGTACAGAAGGTTTGCGGGGAGCACGGGGGCGGAGATGCCGCAAGCGCCGGATTTCAACGCGGGCTGGACCAACCAGGACATGCCGATCGTGAACGTAAACTGGGATGACGCGAATACGTTCTGCGGCTGGGCAGGGGGCCGCCTGCCCACGGAGGCGGAGTGGGAATACTCCGCACGCGCCGGGAGGACCGCAGCGCGATACGGCCGGATCGATGAGGTCGCTTGGTATCTCAACAACAGCGGCCATCAGACGCATGAAGTTGCCCAGAGGCGCCCCAACGCTTGGAATCTCTACGACACGCTCGGGAACGTTTGGGAGTGGGTGAACGACTGGTATGGGGAGAACTATTACCATGCCAGCGCCGAGCGCGACCCGGGAGGCCCGAATCGAGGCCAGGAACGCGTCCTGCGCGGCGGGTCCTGGGGCAGCCTTCCCAAGTACGTTCGCTTGTCGGACCGCGTCAGGAAAAGTCCTGGCATCAGGTCCAACGCCCACGGCTTCCGTTGTGGCAGGGATGGGTTCGCTCCTTGACCCATTGATCTTTCACACACCTTCCACAGCGACCGTAGCGCGGACCTGTTTTGTAGGTCCGCGGCTCTTCCCTATGGGCAAGGAAAGGCCGCGGACCTACAAAACAGGTCCGCGCCCCGCTTGGTTCTCATTATCAAAGACTCAGGACGGACAGCCCAGGAACATCCCCAAAGTGCCGGGCATTCGCCGTGCCTACGCTGTAACCAAGTTCGAGTGCGGTCACACCGATTAAGAGATCAGGAAGGGCAAATTTCAATCCTCGCGCCTGATTTTCACCATCGATTTGGCCGGCGTGGAGAGCGATCGCCACGGTGACCGGGTAGACGGGCATTGCACTGATCAGCTCTTCAATGAACTTTTGGCGCCTTAACCGTCGCTGAGGAGTGTCCGCGCGAGCTGCTCCGTGCGCCAACTCGATTAACGTCACGACTGAGATGCCGACCTCAGTTTCCCCGATGTGTTCGCGTATGGCGGTCAAAACCTGGCAAGCATTCCTCCCCTGACGTTCTGCAGCGATTAAGACACTGGAGTCAAGGATCAGTCCCATGTCGGTGGGTTCAACGGTTCGCGATGCGCTTCAACGGCCGCCGCTACGTCCCGGGCAAAGTCCGGGTCAACGGTGGCGGTGGAGCCCTCGGGAAGCAGCGCGATGCATTCTGATATCGTGCGGGGCACGGGTTCGGCGGGATGGAGAACCGCCACGGGCCGCATTCCGTTTTCGATGATGACTTCCGCCCCAGCACGCACGTGAGCCAGGAGCGTCGCGACACTGGTCACAGCGGCTTCCGCTTCCGAGATGTGTATCACGTGTTTCCCCATGTTTAGATTATACACCCAGGCGACGCGCAAGTACCGCACCCGCCCGCTGTTTTTCAAGGTCTGCGGCTCTTCTCACCGGTCGCACCCATGGGCCGCGGACCTACAAAACAGGTCCGCGCTACACCGCTACCCCGCTTTGGTCGCTATGGGTCTTGGCGTCAAAGACTCTTTCACGAATCGCGAAACAGTGAAAAAGCCTTAGAGCCTGGTTACGCCACCATAAGCGGGAGGCGTGATCGGTGGGGGGATCCCCAATCCGTCGATAGGGGAGCAGAGCGGGTAGCAGGCCTTGGAGGACGATGGAGGGCAAGGGCTTGTAGTTTGGTGGGTTGGGCGATTGAAAGAAGTTTGGTGGGCGTCGAAGAGAT
>Ga0181536_10003238_pt1 | contig 17798 bp, 16 predicted proteins | sample PEATcosm2014_Bin_41_FD_121105 | JGI IMG/M metagenome (GOLD analysis project Ga0181536, IMG submission 121105) | Peatland microbial communities from MTU Mesocosm Facility, Houghton, MI, USA - PEATcosm2014_Bin17_60_metaG | ecosystem: Environmental > Terrestrial > Soil > Wetlands > Peat | place... | reverse complement strand
TTCAAGACCCACAAGCAGGATCACCATTCGCGCAGGGGTCTGCTGCAGCTAGTCGCGCGCCGCCGCCGGTTGTTGGATTATCTACGGAGCCGCAGCCCGGAGCGTTACAAGACGCTTATCGCTAGCTTAGGCATCCGCCGGTAGTTTTTAAGACCGTAGATTCGGGCGATCGATCTCGAAGAGCCGGTAACGTAACCGGCGCAACGCGAAAACCCTCCAAATCTTCTTTGATCAAAGCAGGCCGCACTCGCGTCCGCAAGGCGCCCGCGTCGGTCTTGATTAAAGGAAAGTTCCAAACATGTTGCATTCCGTTGAAGTCGATCTTGGCAATGGCCGGATCGTGACTCTTGAGTCGGGGAAGATGGCGAAGCAGGCCAATGGCGCCGTCGTCATCCGTTCCGGTGAATCGGTGGTCCTGGTGACCGCCTGTTCCAATCCCGAGCCGAAACCCGGCGCGAATTTCTTTCCGCTGACGGTGGATTACCGCGAGTACACTTACTCCGCCGGGCGTTTTCCCGGTGGCTTCATCAAGCGCGAAGGCCGCATGAGCGAGAAGGAAACGCTCACTAGCCGCATGATCGACCGCCCCATCCGCCCTCTGTTCCCGGAAGGCTATTCGAACGAGTCCCAGGTGATCGCGTTCGTACTCTCGGCCGATCCCCTGCGCGACCCCGCTCCGCTCGCCATCATGGGCGCAGGCGCGTCGCTCGCGATCTCGGACATCCCGTTCGATCACGTGCTGGCGGGCATCCGTGTCGGCATGGTGGACGGAAAGCTGGTCCCCAATCCGTCGTATGAAGAAGCGAAGGCATCGAAGATCAACCTCACGGTGGCCGCCACCGATGAAGGCGTCGTGATGGTGGAATCGGGCGCGCAGCACGCGAGCGAAGCCGAGATGCTGGCGGCCATCGAATTCGGCCACGAGTGCTGCAAGAAACTGGCGGCGGGCATCCGCGAGCTGGTGAAGAAATGCGGCAAGAAGAAGCGCGTCTACACGCCCGCTCCGATCAACGAAGCATTGTACGAGCAGATCGCCAAGGCGGCTCGCGCGGACCTGCAGGACGCGCTCAACACGCAGAAGCACGAAAAACTGGAGAGCTACGCGCTGGTCGACGCCGCCAAGAAGAAGGCGATGGAGGGCATTCCCGAAGAGCAACTGGCCGAAGCCAAGGCTCTGTTCGACCGCCTGAAGGAACGCATCTTCCGCGACGACATGCTCAAGGCGCGCCGCCGTCCGGATGGCCGCAAGTTCGACGAAATCCGCAAGATCGATATTGAAGTGGGCGTCCTCCCGCGCACGCACGGTTCCGCGCTGTTCACGCGCGGCGAAACGCAGGCGCTGGTTACGGCGACGCTCGGCACCAAGGACGACGAGCAGCGCATCGAATTGCTGGACCCGACGGAGACGTCGAAGCGCTTCATGCTGCACTATAACTTCCCGCCGTTCAGCGTCGGCGAAGTGGGCTTCATGCGCGGCGCGGGCCGCCGCGAAATCGGACACGGCGCACTGGCGGAACGCGCGCTGAGCGCGGTGGTTCCGGACGACAAAGCCTTCCCCTACACGATGCGTCTGGTCAGCGACATTCTGGAGTCGAACGGCTCCAGTTCGATGGCCTCGGTGTGCGGCGGGAGCCTGGCTCTGATGGACGCCGGCGTGCCGATCGCGGCTCCGGTAGCGGGCATCGCGATGGGCCTGGTGATGGAAGGCAAGGACTACGCGGTCCTCACTGACATCGCGGGCGCCGAAGATCATTACGGCGATATGGACTTCAAGGTGACGGGCACGAAGGAAGGCATCACCGCGTTGCAGATGGATATCAAGGTTCCCAATGTGACGCACGCGATCCTAACCGAAGCCTTGGAGCAGGCGCGCAAGGGGCGCTTGTTCCTGCTCGACAAGATGAATGCGGTCATCTCGACCGCACGCGAGAAGATGTCGCCGTACGCTCCGCGCATCTTCACGCTGCAGATTCCGACCGACAAGATCCGCGAACTGATCGGACCAGGCGGAAAAGTGATTCGCGGCATCGTGGAAGCCACGGGCTGCAAGATCGACGTCGAGGACGATGGATCGGTGAAGATTTACTCCACCGACGGTATCGCGGCCGATCGCTGCATCCAGATGGTGACCGACATTTGCGCCGTGGCCGAGATCGGAAAGACGTATCTCGGGAAAGTCGTGCGGATCGTCGATTTCGGCGCGTTCGTGGAGATCTTCCCGGGCACGGACGGCCTGCTGCACATCTCCGAAATTTCGGAGAACCGCATCAAGCAGGTACGTGATGAGCTGAACGAGGGCGATCAGATCCTGGTGAAGGTGCTGGCGCTCGAAGGCAATAAAATCAAGCTGAGCCGCAGGTCGGTATTGAAGGAACAACGCGAAAAGTTGAAGACCGAAGCGAAGGCGTAGCAGCCAGAATACAGGAGACAGGAGTCAGAATGGGCCTGGCGGGAATCCCGCCGGGCCTTTTTGTTTTTGGCGGGGCAGGTTTGTCTTGGTGGGGAAGGCTTGAAACCTGCGGCAGGTTTGCAACCCGCTGGTTGGAAGGCGCGATTAAAAATCGCGCGCAGGTTAAAAACCTGCCCCACCAGGAAACGCGACGGAGGCGACTGCGTTCGGGATTCCGGTCGCGCGGCCAATTCGATAATCTAATAGGCAAATGAACTACGCCTATCTTGAGTCACCGATCGGGCCGCTGCTGATTGCGGGCGACGCGCAGGCCGTCACGCGAATCTCCTTTCCGAAAGACGGGAAGGCGGTACGGCCGGAGGCGGAGTGGGCCGAGTCGGCCAAGGGCCCGGTGGGCGAAGCGATCCGCCAGCTGCGCGAATATTTTTCGGGACGCCGGCGGGAGTTCGATTTGCCCCTTGCGCCGGAGGGCACCGAGTTTCAGAAATCCGTATGGCGCCGATTGCAGGAGATTCCGTACGGAGCGACGATCTCCTACGGGGAGCTCGCCAAGCGCGTGGGGAACGCCAACGCCTCGCGCGCGGTGGGCGCGGCGAATGGAAAGAATCCGCTGCCGATCGTCGTACCGTGTCATCGCGTGATCGGAGCGAACGGGAAGCTGGTCGGCTTCGGCGGAGGATTGCCGATCAAGCAGGCGCTGCTGGAGATAGAAGCGAAAACCGGCGCGCCCAAAGCACACGCGGCGCGTGGCTAGGGAGCGCTCGGCCCGCGGTCGACACAAGTCTGTGCGCGGCCCCGTGAGACGAAAGTTTGTTTAGGACCAAACGACCCCATGAAGCTCAATACCTATCTCAACTACGGAGGCAACTGCGCGGAGGCATTCCGTTTCTACGAGCAGCATCTCGGCGGCAAAATCACGATGATGATGACGCACGGGCAATCGCCCAATGCGGCGAATGTTCCGCCCGAGTGGAAAAACGCCGTCCTTCACGCGCGGATCGATATCGGAGGGACGGAGTTGTTTGGAGCCGACATTCCTCCGGATCGCTTTCAGCCCATGCGCAGCGCTTATCTCACGCTCACCCTCGACAGCGTGGAGGAGGCAGAGCGCGTTTACGCGCTCCTCACGGAGGGCGGCCAGATCTTCATGCACCTGGAGGAGACTTTTTTCGCGAAACGCTTCGCCATGCTGCGGGACAAGTTTGGCACGTCCTGGATGCTCTTGCACGAAAGCCCGAGGCAGTAGGTTAACAATAGCCACCCGCCTTTCGCGGGTGAGCCCGCGTCGCGATATACTGAACCCAGTTGCTAAAGCTATCGTTCGCGAATGGCGTGGGCATCGCGCAGAGTATTCGCTCGCGGACGAAGGAAGTTCTAGGCAGATGACTTGGAGGTCATTCGAATGAGACGCATCATCCCGATCGTACTTGGTGTGCTGGCCGTGTCGGCCGGCGCGTTCGCGCAGTCCCCCGAAATCGACAAAGCCCTGCTGGCCGCGCCAGGCAATTTGAAAATGACGGCTACGGTGATCAAGTGGAAGGCCGACTTCACCTACGACACCTTGAAGAAGGGCACCAGCGACTTGGTCTGCTACGACAAGTCAGGGATGCCTGGCACGATGCCATTCATGGTGGAATGCACAAGCATGGCCAACCTGGATCGCGCCGCCCAGAACCTGAAGTTCGAGGCGCTGGGCGACAAGGCGAAGACCCAGGCGGCGCTCGACGCTGCCGAGAAGGACGGCACCCGGGTGAAACCCAAGTTCGGAACGGTGTGGTATCACCAGATGGGTCCCGACCAGGAGCACGCTCGAGCGCACATGACGATCGCCGTGCCGGGCGCGACCACGGCGTCGCTCGGACTGCCCGACAACAACAAGTCGGGTGGCGTGTGGATCATGAACGCGGGCACCTCCACCGCCCACCTCATGACGCCGGGCGAATAAGCTACTGAATCGGAATTGATCGTATAGCGCGGGTGTTCGGAACGGTCCTGCTGGGCCGTGATGGACGCCCGCGTCAGCTTTTGTGTGCAAAAAAAACCGCAATACGAGTTCTTCGTCTATGAAGCCTTTCGTTTTGACTTTTCTCGTCCCGACTATTCTGGTAATTGTGGCGGTAGCCGCGGCGCCGGAGAAGCAGACGTTCACTGGCGTCGTCACCGATAGCATGTGTCCCATAGGCGATCATTCCAGCATGCGCATGGGACCGTCGGACGCGGAGTGCACCATCGCCTGCGTCATGGAGCACGGGGCTCAATACGTTTTGTACGACGGCAAGGCGGTCTACACTTTGAGCGATCAAACGACGCCGGAAAAGTTCGCAGGAAAAAAAGTGACGGTCAGCGGCGCATTGGACGCCACGACTAAAACAATCCAGATGGAGTCGATAGTCGCTGCAAAATGAGCCTCGTCCAGCGCCTATGCGGCGATGGGACCGTCGGCCGCGGATAGCGCCGCCACCATCTCCTCTTTCATGTTTTCGGCCGACTCCACGGCCGATTGGAGCGCGAGTCGGTAGATCATCGCGCCCAGGATCGCATCGAGCGCCAACACGAGGAACAATGCGGCCTCGCTATCGAAGGCGTAGCGCGCCAGGTAAGCCAGCGCGATAGGAGAAAACATCAGTGGATAGACCAGAAGCAGCATGGCCTGGAAGCGTCCGGCCGCGCCGGAGCGAAATGAGTTCGCCGGGTTCACGCCGCGCGCGTGACGAATCGACTGGAGATTGCCCGCGCTCAGCAGGAACAGGCTCATGATGGCGGCGACCGAGAAAGCTTCGGCCAGCTTCATGGAAGTCATGGGAAGGCCGAGGCTGGCGCACACCAGCGTGATCATCGAGATTTCCGCCGCCCCGAAGAAAAGCGATGTCAGGTTTTTGGCGATCAGCACCCGAGTAAAGGAAACAGGCGCCAGGAAATAGAACTGCGCCGCGGAGCGATCGAAACCGAACACGTTCCAAAAACACGTCTCGCTCAACAGCAGCAGCGAGTACACGCTTACGACGGTCAAATAATTGCGCGCCAAAAAGGGCAAGCCGCCCAGGCGCTCCATGGGACCGAAACGGTTGCCTCCATAGCCCAGTGCCATGGGGAGCCAGATCAGCAGACCAAAGGTGAAGCCCATGAGAAACACGAGCCGGAAGCGCGAGGATCGCAACAGAAAGCGAAACTCCTTTTCGATGAGAATGCCGAGGGGATCCGGCAGCAGAAGGGATGGCAGCCGGTAAAAGCGCTCCCGCCATCCTGCCATGGGGGCCGATGGGTTGCTGCTGGCCGCGGCTGCGTCGGCATCGAAGGTCAGCGTGCGGGAAAACTGCCAGCGGCTGAAGAGCGCGGCCCCGGCGATCCATAAGGAGAGCACGAGCGCGGCGAACGGCGCCTGCACGCCCTGCATCAGGTTGGCCGCCGCGGCCCATGGCCAGCCGGGCCAGAATTCGCCTCCGAACGCGGCGAGCAGACGGAAGGCGCCCGGCGGACGGCGCGTCATCAACAACTGCGGCAGCGTTGCGCACAATACGAACAAAAGGAAGCTGGCCTCGCGCACCCTCTTGCGCGCGAGCATGCGCGCCATGAGATCGCGCATGCCGATGGCGAACAGAAGGTTGAACAGGATATAGGCGAGGACCGCGAGCGAGGCCCACTTAGGCAGACGAGGATTCAATAGCGCGCCGAGGGAGACACCGCCCAGCAGGAGGATCATCTCGAGGCCGGCCGTCACGCGCAGCAAGGCTTCGATCCAGAACAATTGCGACTCGGGGATGGGATACACGCGCAACTTGCGCAGTTCAAGCGACGCGCTGGTGGTGGCGAGCAACAGGGGAATCACCTGCCAGTACAGCAGGACCATCAGGAATCCGGCGGGCAGGACGTTGTGAATCAGAGTCGTGTTGCCGCCTTCACTGACAATGCGGCCGAGAGCGACGGCGGCCAAGCCCCAGATGCCGTACCAGATTGCGCTCACGACGGTCGCCCAGACGCTGCCGCCGCGGCCGCGATGGTTCCGCAACGTCCTCCATTGCGCCCACAGGATGGCGGCGGCGACCGGCATGCGGGTCTCTACATCCCGCCTTTTGCCGTCGTTAGTTGGTGTGTCAGTCGAGAGGCCAACCGATGGGCCCGGCGACTCACGGAACGCGTCATTTCGATAACCATTCGAGGGTATCGCCGCGGCCGACGCCGACGGCGCGCACGAAAGCGTCCTCCAGCGATTCGGCGCCCATACGCAGATCCTCCATGCTGCTTTCGGTGACCAGGCGGCCTTCGTGAATGATGGCGACGCGGTCGCACAGGCGCTCGACGACTTCGAGCACATGAGACGTCAGGAAAATGGTGGCTCCATGGCGCACTTGATCGAGCAGGATATCCTTCATCAAGCGTGCGCCGACCGCATCGACGCCTTCGAACGGTTCGTCCATGAGGAAAAGCTTAGGGCGGTGGATGAGCGCCGCCGCCATGGCCACACGCTTCCGCATTCCCTTCGAGTATTCGGCGATCAGCTTGCGGGGCGCGTCGTCCAATTCGAAAAGATCCAGCAGTTCGGCCGCGCGGGATTGCGCCTTCGCCCGGTCCAGGCCGTAGACGCGCGCCGCGAATTCGATGAACTCGCCGCCCGTGAGATGGTCGAACAGCAGCGACTCGTCGGGCACCAGTCCGATTTGTTTCCTGATCTCGATCGCGTCGGCGGGCATCCGATACCCCAGCAGCTCGATGGTGCCGGAAGTCGGCCGGGCCAGTCCCATCAGGATCTTGATGGTGGTGGTTTTGCCCGCGCCGTTGGGTCCGAGGAATCCGAAGAAGCAGCCTTGGGGGACGCACAGGGTCAATCCATCGACGGCCGCCTTGCCGCCGTAGAGTTTGTGGAGGTCGCGAATGTCGATTGCCGCTGGTACCGCCATCTCACCATGGTAACGGGTAGAGGGCCCGGTGTAATGCCGGAGAACTTCTAAAAATTCGCCTTAGTACGGTGCTACAAGGACGCGGGAGTTCTAGGATAGGCGTCTAAGATTTATTGGATCGCCCGGCCACATTTTGGGAACTCTGCGCCAGACTGCGTGGCGCTGCCGCCCGGTCAGTAAGTGCAACTGACGGGTTCGTGCTCAGCCGTAGCGGCATCCGTGGAAGGGCGGGCTGCCGCGGCGTACCAGCCTTCGAGCAGTGTGGAAAGAAGCTTTTCCACTTCAGCCAAAGGCGGCTCCGTCTGCCGGGAGTTGGCCTCGATGAGCCTCAACTGCATGTAGGCGTAGAGCCCTCCCAGGTTGCGGCTGATCTCGCCTCCGGCGGCGTGATCGAGCGAGAACAGGAGCTGGTTAATGATCTCCATGGCTCGGGTGATGGCGTCCGCTCGCTCGCGGATTTTTCCTTCCACAACGTGGCAGCGCGCCGCCGCGACCGCATCGATGGCGCCCCGGTAGAGCATCAGCACCAGTTTTAAGGGATCCGCGTTCAGAACTTCGGCTTCGAGGTAATGATGGTAGAGAGGATTCGCCATGGTATCGGATCTATTTACTTTCCATTGGCCTCATCGGCCATCTGCAGGACAACTTCAGGCGGAATTTGGGCCACGATGTCACCCGTGTCTTTGTTGATGATGCGCACGGCGGGGAGATTGGTGGTGCGATCCCGGACGAAGGTCATTTCGTTTTCCGACCCGAACAGTTCGGCTGAGTTGACGGCTTTCACGGCCTGAATCAGCGCGCGTTGATCGGCGGTAGCCGGCGGCGGCAAGTTTACGTCGGTGGGTAATCCCACGCCGGCCGATAGATTGTTTACTGACGAAGTATCCATGTCGTCACCTTGATGAGAAAGGCGAAGCTTTCTGTCACCCGGCTTATCGACAGAGGGCGGGGCAGTGTGAGGAGTCGAAAACTAGCAGCTCAGTACGAGGGACGGCGGTTGTACGTAGCACCACGCTGGGCGTCGGTGCAGGAGCCGGCTAGTCGATGTTCAGGAGCTTCGCGCCCACGTGCGTATCCTGCTCGATTTTCTTCTGCAGGAGCGTGATGGAGTAAATCAACTGCTCGGGACGGGGAGGGCAGCCGGGGACGTACACGTCCACCGGGATCACCTGGTTCACGGGCACCAGCGCATAGTTCGAAAAAACGCCGGTGGAGGTGGCGCAGGCGCCCATGGAAATGACCCACTTCGGTTCAGGCATCTGCTCGTAAAGGCGGCGAATCACCGGAGCCATTTTGTTCGAGACGCGTCCGGCGATGATCATCAGATCGGATTGGCGCGGCGAACCGCGCATGACCTCGGCGCCGAAGCGCGAGATATCGAAGCGCGAACCGATCATCGACATCATCTCGATGGCGCAGCAGGCGAGGCCAAAGCTCATGGGCCAGATGGCGTTCTTGCGTCCCCAGTTGACGGCCTTGTCGACGGTGGTGAGGATCAGATTCTCGCCGAACGGGTCGACCTCGGGCTCGTTATCGATCCGAGCGAACAACTCCGGCGGCTGGCTGAGATGAAATTTAGGTTCCGCTTCCACCCCCCCATTATGTCACGGCCGAAATAGACATTTCCCTCAGGGTCTCAACAGGCCGGGCCGGTACACTAAGTAGATGGGAACGGACGGAAGGCTGCTGGATCGCGCCGCCCAGGCGCACGGCGTTGAACTTGAGTACACCGACGTCTTCGGCCACGTGCATCACGCCAGGGATGAAGTCACGCGCGCGTTGCTGGAAGCTCTCGGCGTTCCGGCCGCGACCGATGCCGACCTTGAGCGCGCATGGGACCAAGAACGCATTGCGAAATTGTCTTGCGTGATCGATCCCGTACTGGTCGTACGCGACGATGCCGGAGCCATCGAGCTTCGTATTCCTTCCGCGCTCAGCGGCATTTCCATCAAGCTAGAGATCGAATGGGAGAACGGCGAGCTCGAACATCATTGGCAATGGGTTCCCGAACTCCTACCATGGACGACAAAGGCGGATGCGGCGAACGACAGTGACGCGAGTCACGTCGCAAAGCGGCTGCCGTTGCCGGCACTGCGGCTGGGCTATCACAAGATTCGGATTTTGCGGATGCAGGCGCCGGAGCTCTCGACACTGGCCGAAGCTCGTTTCATTGTTTGCCCGCAGCGCGCGAAAAGTGTCGCGCAACGCCGCGCGGGTTTTGGGGCGAGTCTCTACGGCGTGCGATCCTCGCGCAACTGGGGCTGTGGCGATTTCACCGATCTGCACGCGATTATCGACGCCTTCGCGCCGGCCGGTGCCGCGTTCATCGGGCTGAATCCTTTACACGCCATCGCCAATCGCCAGCCTTTTAACACCAGCCCCTATCTTCCTGAGTGCGCTTTTTATCGCAATTTTATTTACTTGGATGTAGAGCGCGTGGGCGGGGAGGACAAAGTACGCGGGATGCTTAGCGATGCCTTACGTCGCGAGATCAATGACCTGCGCGCCAGCGAGTTCGTGGAATACGAGCGCGTGGCGCGGCTGAAGCTCGCGGTACTGACGCAGATTTTCGCGAGCTTTCCAGGAACACGTGAGGTCGAGCGGGCGTTTGAGCAATTCATCGTGGAGCAGGGCCGGCCTCTGGAGGATTACGCCGTCTACTGCGCGCTGTACGAACACATGCGGGAGATCCATCCGCAAATCTGGTTGTGGACCGAGTGGCCGGAGGAGTACCGCGATCCCCGTTCGGACGCGGTGGCCGCGTTCGCGAAGGCCCAACGGAAGCGCGTCCGGTTTTTTCAATTTCTCCAGTGGCACCTCAGCCTGCAGGCGGCCGATGCACAGGCGTACGCGCGAGCGAAAGGGATGGAGATCGGGGTATATCATGACCTGGCGCTGGCCACCGATCGCTATGGCTGCGACTTGTGGGCGCACCGTCCGTTCTATTCGCTCGGCTGCCGAGTGGGCGCGCCGCCGGACGATCTCGCGCCGCACGGTCAGGATTGGGGCTTTCCGCCGCCCAATCGCGATGAACACAGACGCGACGGATATCGCTTATTCGCGCAGTCGATAAGACGGGCCGCCGAGGCGGGCGGGGCCCTGCGCATCGATCACGTCATGCGCTTCTTCCGGCTTTACTGGATTCCGGAAGCTTTCGAGGCGAGCCAAGGAACCTATGTGAGGGATTACGCCGCCGAACTCATGGGAGTCCTGGCGCTCGAAAGCGTGCGCGGTGATTTCGTCGTGGTCGGCGAAGATCTGGGAACGGTCACCGGCGAGGTTCGTCATGCACTTGGGGAGGCAGGTGTACTCGGGTACCGGCTTCTATGGTTCGAAAAAGATTGGGCGGGAAATTTCAAGCCGCCGGAGCATTATCCATCGCAGGCGCTCGCTTCCGCGACGACGCACGATTTACCCACGCTCGCCGGATTCACTCTGGCGCGAGACATCGAAGCGCGCAAAGCGGCAGGGTTGATCGACGAGGGCACGTATCATTCACAAAAGGCCGCGCGGGAAGACGAAATACGGAAGCTGGAGGCCGCGCTGCAACACGCGGGTTTTCCTGGCGATCCACTGGGATTTATTCTGGCGACGCCCTGCCTGCTGGCGATGATCAACTACGAAGATCTTTCGGGCGAGCTCGAACAGCAGAATTTACCAGGGAGCACCTGGCAGCATCCCAACTGGCGCCGCAAATGGAAGGGGACGGTGGAGGAGCTTGCGCCCCTCGCCGAAAGATTTCGGGAATTGGTGGAGAAAAGCGGTCGTGCGTCACGTGTATAGAGCCGCCACTGCGGCCTAAATCGCCATGGAGACAGATGTTCCGGCCACAGCGATCTTACACGAATGAAAGAGCCGACGTCGAGAAGTTCGGCAGGTTCGGGAAAACCGTCGGCAGCATCGCTGGACTGACTCCGAACCAGGTGGCGAGCGTCGCGCCGTATTGATCGAGCGACGTGGTGGGAATCCACACGCCGCGATAGTTGGCGTCGTCTGGCCCGCTGAGCTCCTGCGTGGGGAAGGTCCCGTAGAGGTCGCCGCCCTTCACCGAATCGCCCATGATGAAATGGTGGCTGCCCCAGGCATGATCGGTGCCGAGCGTCGCGCCGCCGCTTGGTTGGAACGTCCGGCCGAAATCGGATTCGGTGAACGTGACGACGTTTTGGCTGACGCCGAGTTCAAGCGTGGAGTTGTAGAACGCATTCATCGCCTGGCTCACCTGCCCGAGATATAAGGCCTGATCGGTGAGCTCCTGATCGTGAGTGTCGAAGCCGGTTATGTAGGCGAAGAAGATCTGGCGATTGACGCCGAGCGCGCTTCTCACACTGATAATCTTCGCGATTTGCGCCATCTGCGCGCCGAGCGACGTAGTCGGGAACACGGTCTTAAGCGCGGTGGCTCCCGCCAGAGCTTCATTGAGAATGCCGGCCTGATTGATGCCGTTGTAGGTGATTGCGTTGTCGGAATTCACAAGCGCATAGCCATTATTGAAGTTCAGCAGGTTCGCCAGCGCGTCGAAGCGCGCGACGTTGACGGCGCTACCGCTGAATCCTTGCAGTCCGAGCACTTGCCCGGGAGTCACCGTAGCCGGATTCGTCACGTTGCCGGTGTTGAAAAGGGCGTTCCCGCCTACCGAGACGATCATCGGGAAGTTTGACGTATTGCAGCTTTGCATCGCATCGGCGAGGCGTCCGCCCCAGCCCGTCGTGGCGAAGCCTTGGGCGATCGATGTCTGCCACTCGGTTTGCTGATCGAGATGCGAGAACAGGTTCAACGGAATCGCTTTTTGGGCGTTGAGGTAATCGGACTGGCTGAGCGGAGTCACTAGCGTGCCGACGTTCGCCAGCACGGCGACCTTGCCGGAATTATAAAGGCCGGCGACCTCGGTCAAGCTGGGATGCAGACCGTAGGAGTCGCCCTTCGACGTGTTGATCTGGTTGAGCGTGGATTGCGGCAGAGCCAGGCCAGCGCGAATCGTGGCGTAATTGCCGTAGGAATTGTAGGCGTTGGATTTCGGCGTGTTGATTGGGATCACGGTGTTATTGCCGTCGTTCCCGCCGAACATGAAGATGCACACCAGCGCCTTATAGTCGGTGGGACAGCCGCTCTGCGCGAGCGCATTCACCTGGCTCAGCTTGCCTACGACGCTCGCGCCGCCGATGGCGGAAAGCGCGCGGAGCCCGATCTTCAGAAAATTTCTTCTTGTATTCGTCAGGTTCATGTTAGTGCTCCACGTTGTAGTAGGCCGAGGAAAGGCCGAGGTAAAGGGCCGCCTGCGCGCGCGCTTTGGCCGCGGCCGCGGTCGTGCCGGTGATCGCGGTCGTCGCGCTCTCTATCGCCGTTTGCATCGCCGCCGGCATCTGGCCGTAGAAAAATGCGTTGCTCACGGCGCTCATCAGCGAAGCCGGAGTGTTGCCGAGGTTCGCAAACGGCGTCAGATCGATCACTGTTCCGGCATTCTGTGTGCCGTAAATGAGGGAGCTCACCGTGTTGTAGCGCGTCACTCCGTTCGAAGGAGATTCCAACAGGAACTCCGGGCCGAGCAGCGTAGCGCCTCCCGTAATCGTTGGCGGGATCTGGTAGCCCGGCGGGAAATAATTGAACACGCTCGGCGGATAAAGCAGCTGCTGGCCGAGGTTGGTGGCGAAGCCGGCCAGAGTGTTGGTATCGTTCACCGCGGCTCCCAGGCCGCGCAGCATCGATGCGAGGAAGAAGACCGGCTCGCGCAGTTTGCCGCCGGCCGGCGGAGTGAGGGATGGATTATCGTCGCCTTCGCGCGCTTCGGGATCGAGCAGGATGGCCATCACGACGGCGGCCAGATTGCCTTTCACGCCGCTCCCGTCATTGTTGAAAACCGCCGAGACTCTGGCGACATAGGCGGGCGACGGATTGCTAGTCACCAGGTGCTGGATCAACTGTTTGCTGACAAACGGCGCGACGTTCTGATGAGCGAAAATATCGTCGAGCGCGAACTTCAGGTCCTGCGCGGCGGTCAACCCGGCCGGGTCCACCAGGCCGTTCAGCAGCGTCTTGCTGGTGGTGTCATGGTTCGCTTCGAAGGGAACCATGGGGCCGATGTAGTAAGCCGGATTGTGCTTCTGCAGTGTGGCGCCGGGCTTGGTCGGATAGGTCCAGCCGGTATAGACCTTGGCGAAATTCTGAATGGTGCTTTGATCGTAGGTGGGAATCGGATTCCCCGATGAATCCAGCTGCATGGTCCCGTCCTGGTTGAGCTGGTACAAGCCGATGGTGAACAACTGCATCAACTCACGCGCGTAATTCTCATTGGCGGCCGTCCCCGTCGTGGGATCGGCCTTATCGTTGTTGCGCATGTCGAGATACTCGCCCATCGTGGGGCTGAGCGTCACATCCTCCATCAACTGCCGGAAGTTTCCGAACGCGTCCTTCTGCAGGATCTGGAGATAAGGCACCAGTTGTGCCGGCGTATTCTCTTCGACCGCCGAGACCACGAACTCGTTCAGCAGCGCGAAGGCGACCCGCTGGCGCAGTTGATCCACCCCCTGCACCGCATTCGAAAAGAACCGTGCCTGCACTTGCGAGAGGGTGAAGCCTGTTGTGGCCGGATCGGGGTAGGGCGAAATCGGCGCATTGAATTGTTCGGCCAGATAGTTGATGAACCCGACGCTCTGCACGTCAGCGATGGTCGCGGCATCGCCTCCCCAGGCGGCCTGGTCCAAGAAACGCGCGGCGGCGCTATAAGAAATCACGGGAGGTCCGTTCGTCAACCCGAATCCCAAGCTCACGACGCCGGTAGAAGTCTCGCTACCGGGATTGGGATTCACCACCGTGATGAAATAACTCGCTCCCATCTCGTTGGCCGATGCGGTTCCCGTTGCCGTCAGCCGCGTGGCGGATATATAAGTGGTCGTCAAAGGGAGAGTCCCCGCGAGCATGACCGTTGCCCCCGGAACGAAGCCGCTTCCGTTGACGGTGATGGTGAACGGTCCGACCGCTGTCAGGTTGGCGGGAATGACCGACGCGACCGTGGGGTAGGGATTCAGAAGGGTGACCGTGGCGCTCGCGGTGGCGGCTGGATCAGCGAGGCTCGCCACCGTCACGATAGCCGTGCCCGAGCTGGGAATCGCCGCTGGCGGCGTGTACCGCCCGTTGGCCGATATCGTGCCGGGAGAACCGGTAGCTCCCGACGGCAGGGCGACGGTCCAGCCGGCGGTCGTCGTCGTCACGCCGGTCACTTTATCCGAGAACTGAAGGTACGCGCCCAGGTGCACATTTGCGGTAGTGGGAGAGATCGTTACCGTTGCCTGTGCGTGCGCCGATGCGAAAGCGACTGCCCCTAGCAGGGCGAGTCGTAATACTCGTGTCCCCATTTCGAACTCCTTCTGCTCACCCTAAAGCAGCCCCCGACATGGGCATGCGTTCTGCTCCGCAGTCCTCTAACACCGGCGGAGCGGCCTTCAAATAGGTTTGAACACGGAGGGGTGTATAAGGTTGCGGCGACTCCGACTTTAATTTCTAAATCCCCGTCGAAGAGTAAACCCGAAAGGCAACCTCAGAAGTGTTGGTTGGCGGCCGACTTCGCTCGGGATGACGGGGGAATCGGCTTAGAGGAAGTAGTCCTTCACTTTATCGAGCAGACCTTTTTCGGTGGGCTCGTTCTCGGCTGGCAGGAGTTCCTTCAACTGCTCAAAAAGCTTACGCTGGTCGCGCGTCATCTTGGTGGGGACGCGGAGCTCGATATGTACGAACAGATCGCCGCGGCCGCTCGCGTTGACGTGCGGCACGCCCAGTCCCTTCAGGCGCAGGCGGCTGCCGGGCTGCGAACCCTCCGGAATCTTCACCGTCTGCAATCCGTCGAAGGTCAGGATATCGATGGACGCGCCCAGCGCGGCTTGCGCGACATTGATCGGGACCAAGCAATGCAAATCATCGGCGTGCCGCTGGAAAATGGGATGCGCCTTGACCTTGAGAACCACGTACAGGTCGCCGGGAGGTCCGCCGTTCGCGCCCGGCTGGCCCTCCTGCGAGAGGCGCATTTGCGTGCCATCGTCGACGCCGGCGGGAATGTTGACCTTCAACTTGCGCTCGCGCCGCAAGTAGCCTTCGCCTTTGCATTCCTTGCAGGGACGGCGAATGATCTGGCCGCGTCCTCCGCATTGCGAGCAGGTGCGCCGCACGGAAAGAAACGCCTGTTGATAAATGACTTCGCCGCGTCCGCGGCACGTGGGGCACGTGGTGAGGCCGTCCTCCGGTTCGGCGCCTTTGCCGTGGCAGCGCCCGCACTCCTCGAGGCGCGGGACCTGAATATCGATGTTCAGGCCGCGCATGGAATCCTCGAAGCTGAGTTCCAGGTCGTAGCGTACATCGTCGCCGCGCTGCGCGCGGGTGCGGCTGCGCTGGCGGTTTCCGCCGCCGAAAGCGTCGCCGAATCCGAACACGTCGCTGAGGATATCGGCGAGATCCGGAAATCCAGCCGAAGGATCGAAGCCGTTGCTGGCCATGCCCGCCACGCCCTGATGTCCGAAGCGATCGTAGGCGTTGCGCTTCTGCGGATCGCTCAGCACGCCGTAGGCTTCGGCGGCTTCCTTGAATTTCTCTTCCGCTTCGTGATTGCCCGGATTGCGGTCGGGGTGGAACTGCAGCGCGAGCTTGCGGTAGGCGCTCTTTAGCGTGGGCTCGCCGGCATCGCGCGGGATGCCCAGTACTTCGTAATAATCTCGTTTGGTTACGCTCAAAGTCGCACGCTCAAGGATTCAATCGGCCAAGGCTCTTAATCGGATGACTCTAGGCTTTCCGGGAGGCTGGCTCAACCGCCACCCTTACCATGGCTGGGCGCAGCAGCCGGCCCTTGAAGTTATAGCCCCGCTGGTACTCGTCGATCACGGTGTTATCGGCGGTTTCTTCGGATTCTACCATTTCCACGGCGTGATGGACATGCGGATCGAAAGCTAAACCTGCGGCGGAAAGAGGCTCGAGCCCCAGCTTCTTCAGCGATTCGAATAAACGCTGGTAAATCAATTCCATCCCTTTGGCGAATTCCTTGCCGGCAGCTTCCGTTTTCAGGGCGCGCTCGAAATCGTCCAGGATCGGCAGCAGCGCGCGCACAGCTTCCGTGCTCGCGTATTCGGCGAACTCCGCGCGGTCCTTCTCGGCGCGCTTGCGGGAATTCTGAAACTCCGCCTGCAGGCGCATATAGCGATCCTGCAACTCAGCCTTATCCGCCGCCAGCTGATCGCGTTCGCTGACGATCGCCTGCAGCGTGCCGGGCGGGTCGTTCAAAATGGCTTGGTCGCCGCCAGCATCTTTTCCATGGGCTGCCCCGTGGGTCGCGGCTTCCCTGCGCTCATGCGCCTCATGGGCCGCCTGTTCTTCCGTCGTTTTCTTATGATGGCTGCTCACAGTTTCAGATTATCACCTTGGGGAAATTATTGGCTTATGAGACATCGGAGCCCTTGAGCCTTCGGCGCGCGCCGTGGCGGATGTGCAGGACTTCGGAGGCTGCTGAAACAAGTCAAGCCCCCACTCGATCACTCTAGCGGCTCGGAATGGCAGCCGTGCTAAAAAACTACTTACGAGCCGCGATCCAATCTCTTACCGAGCCGTGACAGTAATGGAGAGGGGAAGAGCCCCCAACGACCCTCTTCAGCGATTCAGTGCAAGGGGCCGTTGCCCCGGATTTCCCCGGGTCCCTCAGGTGCTTTGGCGCCTTAGCCAGGACCGAAGCTGAGCGATCCGAATCTCAGTCAGCTCAGCGGCATGGCCTGCCCAGAACGTCGGTCTGATTGAGCCCAGCCGAACGGGGTACGTCGCAAAGTCACATTGAGCGTTCCGGTACGATAGCCATTTCCCCTGAGCATCATCGAAGCTCTGCAACCAACTTCCGTCAGTACGTGGGGCAGCCCTACGCGAGCGCGCATCGTCGGCGATTCCCACCTTTGCTCGAATCTCAGTGAGCAAATGGTTCAACTCCTCTTCCTTCTTCCCGAGATTTTCGCCAGCGGCGGCGCTCATTTCCGCTTGCGTCAGTGGAGTGAGTCCGAACATCTCGAATGTCAACACCTCTTCTAGCGCCTTGGTGAATCGGATCGCCTCATCTAGAAACCCCTCGACTTCACCCACCGCGTACGCTGGTTTCTCCGGCGCCTCGTGGCAGAGTATGTGTCTGACTTCAAAGAGCCGCGTAAGCCTGCGAGCCAAAACGTCAAAGTCATTAATTATTGGCGTGGAGGGCTTTTTTTCAATTTCAGTGGCCCATCGATCCACGGCGCTCGCCAGCAGTGGACGCAAGGGCTTCTTGTCGAGGAGGGTTTCAAAATGCCCGAGCATCTGACCGAAAGAATTTACGGAAACATTGTGAGCCACAATGTCACCCAGGGTAATCGCGCGCCCCTGAATGCCTTGAACCAGCGCGAAATCCATCTTGAGGTTCTTTGACAGTTCTATAGCCCTGTCGCCGTACTCGGTCCCGTGATCAATGAGACTCGCAATATTTGCGCGGGTGAACACCTCCAGCA
>Ga0181536_10003235_pt1 | contig 17812 bp, 23 predicted proteins | sample PEATcosm2014_Bin_41_FD_121105 | JGI IMG/M metagenome (GOLD analysis project Ga0181536, IMG submission 121105) | Peatland microbial communities from MTU Mesocosm Facility, Houghton, MI, USA - PEATcosm2014_Bin17_60_metaG | ecosystem: Environmental > Terrestrial > Soil > Wetlands > Peat | place... | reverse complement strand
TTCCCACCCGTGAAAACGGCCGAGTCGAACTGGGTCGCAGACCAGCCAAACTCCTCCGGGCCCCAGGTACATATACTGGTCGCCCACCACGCCGACGTATTCGACACCATCCCACACGTAAGAGTCCGGCATGCCCACCATCACCACCGCCTGGGGCGGGGGCACATAGACTCTTGCGGGCTCGAATGATACCGTGCAGCCGGCTGCCAGCGCGGCCGTCAACGCGAACAAACATGCGATTCTACGGTTCTTCTTTTTCATATTTCTTCCATTTTCTTGGGCACTGAGCGTGCCATTTGTTCTGGGGTTAAGATGGCCGAGAGGCGCTGCGGACGCTATGGGGTGTTCCCCCCAGCGGTGAGTCGGAGATCGAGGATCAGGAACTAATTGACTCAGGACTTAGCTCTGTTTTCAATACTGAGTTGTTTGCCTTGCAAATGTCCGCATCCTCGTGCCTCTTGCCGTTGACCTCCATGATCGCGGCTCCGTTATGATCATGTGATTCCTGTTTGATCGGCCGTCGGCACCAATCGACGGCATCGTATTTTGCGTACCAATTCGGACCCCAGTTGTTCCTGGGGCGGTCGCCTTTTCCGTTTTGCACTGAGTTCATGGCACGCCCTCGTTGTGGTATCAAAATGCGATGAACTGGTGTGATGTTGAGGATGCCATTGAACAGTCTCAGGGCATGGTTCCCGAAAAGTGATTGCCCGTCGGCCCCAAGGCTCGCCTACTCAGCACCCAAAGGAAGCTGGGCTTTTCCGCGCAGTTTTTCAAGTTTTCCGGGGTTTGATTTTAGCCTTCTCTTCATTGCGGCAGACAGTTCATTTTTCCCAGCGGCTTGTCCCGAAGATCCGCCAATTCCCTGAGAAAAACCGGCCGTCTGAGTCAGAACAAGGTGATCTTCAAGGCCTTCCAAATGTGTGATTTCGTTTTCTTTCATGGCACGACAGTAAGACGGAATGCTCGCGGACACTATGGGGTTTTCACCCCATCTCGGACCGACCCGACCCGCGAACCTGACGTCGTCATGAGAGAACCGGTAAACCGGCGGATGCATGCCGCTCCCTCGTGGCAAGCTGATGTCCTAAACTTGCGTGGCCAGTGCGTCTTGTCCAGAAACCATGAAATGTTTGATTACGGCCCCGCATGTGAAATACTCGCGCGGATGAAAGTGTTCATTGTTTTCGCCCACGCCGAGCCGCGTAGTTTCAACGGGGCGATGTTCCGCACGGCGCGGGACACCCTGCATGCCGCCGGCCATGCCGTGGCGGTTTCGGATCTTTACGCCATGAAGTTTGACCCGGTATCGGACCGGCGCAATTTCACCACGGTGAAGAATCTCGACTTTTTCAAGCAACAGATCGAGGAGATGCACGCCACGGAGGCGGGCGGCTTTGCCCCGGAGGTCGAGACGGAACTGCGCAAGATGGAAGCATGCGACCTGATGATCTGGCAATTTCCACTCTGGTGGTTTGGCTTGCCGGGAATTCTGAAAGGCTGGGCGGACCGCGTCTTTGCCATGGGCCGAACCTACGGCGGCGAGCGGTTCTACGAGAACGGCGTGTTCAAAGGGAAGCGCGCCCTGTTGTCGCTGACGACGGGTGGACCGGAAGCAGTTTATCAGAGGGGCGGACGGAATGGGGACATCCACGCCATTCTGCGCCCGATCCAGCGCGGGATTCTGCGCTTTACCGGCTGGGACGTCCTGCAACCCAATATTGTCTGCGCGCCAGTGCGCGTCTCCGATGAACAACGGCAGGCCAGCCTTAATGCTTGGGCAGAGCGCTTGCGCGGAATCGAGAAGGAGCGTCCAGTCGAGGTTGGAGAATACTGAACTCTTCGCCGATTGCGAGTCGCGCCTGGCGGCCATTGAATCCGAGATTGTTCATCAAACCCTTGCGACGATGCACCTCTTGGAACAGCGCGGCGGCGGCTTCGCCCGAATGCGCGACAGGATGCCCAACCACGGATTGGACACTCCTCTCTGCGCCCAACAGGACGGCTATTTTGTCATCACCTTCCATAGCCCGAAGGGCGATGACGAGCGACTAAAACTGCCCGAAGGTGCATCCGGCATTACCACTTCTGCCGTTGAGGCGCAATTGAGCGACCGACAGCGCAAGATAGTGTCCATGTTGCTCCGTGGAGATTCACAGGCCAGCCGAGTTTGCCAACGCAAATTGAAACGGTCAGCACCGGTGAGGCCATTGAACCTCCGGAGTTGAAGTGATAGGAGTCCATTACGCCCGACGGCCTCAACAATTCATCTCGCTCCGCCATTGGGCGGCCCCTGACAGTTTTCCGACACCGGCCGTTTCTCATTTTCTGGATCGGCGCCTGCATCTCGAACACCGGTAATTGGACCGAGAATGCCGCCCAAAGTTGGGCCGTCACAAGTCAGACCATTGGCAATCCCCACCAGGGCCTTCTCGTCGAGACATTGCAGTTCGCGGACTTCTGCCCCGTCCTCCTGCTCGCGCTGCTCGCCGGCGTGATCTCGGACCGGGTAAACAAGAAAGTTTGGTTGATCACCTTGCAGGCGTTGGCCTGTGCGCTCGGCGCGGGCCTTGCCGTGGCAGCATTTCTGGGTCGGGCCACGCCCTGGGTCGTGATCGCCTTTACGTTTCTGGAGGGTATTGTATGGGCTCTCAACGGCCCAGTCTTCCTTTCAGTCGTGCCCAGTCTGGTTCCACGCGCGGAATTGAGCCCGGCTCTCGCGCTGAACTCCGTGCAATTCAACATGGCCAGACTGTGCGGTCCCATGGTGGCGGCGGCTCTGATTGGGGCATTCGGTGTCGCGGGTGCCTTTACCTTCAACGCCTGCACGTTTCTCCCGCTGCTGGTTGCCCTGTTGTTCGCTATTCCGAACGCGCCAGCCCCGCCCCGCTCCAGCACCGTCTCCATCTACGACGACATCCGCGAAGGCTTGAAATTCGTCTGGACGAGTCCCGGGACCCGTCGCCTGACCGTCATGGGCATGGTCTTTATGTTCCTGGCCGCGCCGTTGCAGGGACTGCTGCCCGTTTTCGCGCAGAGCGTGCTCAAAGGCGGCCCAGGACTGTTCGGCCTGATGCTCTCAGCGATCGGTCTGGGTTCGATTATCGGCGCCTTCCTGCTCTCCTGTATTCCCTCCTACTATCCCCGCCACCACCTCATCCCATTGGCCATGTGCATCTTTGCAGCAATCGGGCTGCTTTTCAGCCTCTCCACCACACCTGCCCTGAGCCTGTGCATCCTGGTCGCCAGCGGCTGCTTCTGGTTGCTGAGCCTGAATCCGAGCAATACCGCCAATCAACTCCTGGCCACCGACGCGAACCGAGGGCGGGTCCTGTCGGTTATGCTTCTGGCGCAACAGGGCGGAATGCCGCTTGGCCACCTGTTTGCGGGCTTTTTGACCCATTATATGTCCCCGCCATGGGTGCTGCGCCTTATGCTCGGCACACTCCTGGTGGTGATGGTGGCCTTTCTCTTCGTGCGCGAGCCTGCCATCGATGCGATGCCCCACCGCAAGCTGGGCAAGCTAACGTTTTGTGGCAACTTTTGGGAGGCCATCACCGCTCACTCTCACCGACCCGCCTATCCGGCGGAGATCGCCGTTTCATCGGAAAAGGACCGGGCATCCGTGTAGCACGCTTCCACACCGGGAGAGTTTTCTGCTCTCGGCGAGTGTGTTTAGCGAGGACGCGGCAGATATGGCCATGAGCCGGGATTCGTCCGCTCCCCAACCATTTCAGTGTGTTGTAGCGCGGACCAACTGGAGGTCTCGGCGATTGCCAGAGCTACCCATTGGCGTGTTTGGCAAGTGGATTGGCGCGTTCTGCTAGTGACAAATTCCAGTCCGGGGTTACCTTGAGACTATGAGTAAGACCAAAATCCAATCATGAATGATCGGTTCCGGATTTCCAGTCTCTTGGCAGAACGGCTCGCAGAGCATAAGGTGGCGCTGCCGACCCTGCTGCGACGGGCGGGATTGCCGGCGGGATTTTTCCAGCAGGAGAAGATCTACGCCACCACCGCTGAACTCTTCGCGCTCTGGCGCGCCATTGCGGAGACCAGCGCGGATGCCGCGATTGGCCTCAAGTTTGGCGCCGAACCGCGATTGGAGCGATACCACCCTACCGCAATGGCCGCCGTTTGCAGCCGGTCCTTCCGTGATGCCTTGCAACGTCTGGCCCGCTACAAGCAGCTCACCTGCCCCGAAGAAATCCGCGTTCATACCACCCGGGACGAAGCCTCGGTGGAATTCTTCTACCTCGAAGCGAAAGAAGTCCAACCCGACGTGATGGTAGATCTGTGCCTGTCATGGATTGCGTCCATCGCTCGCCGGGGCACCGATGGACAACTCACACCTCTGCGACTGGAACTCACCCGACCCGCCCAGAACCGCGAGATGCTGGAAACTCATTATGGCTGCCGCGTGCGGTTCAAAGCCGGGCGCAACGCCCTTGTTTATCGCAGCAACGACCTCGATCGGCCATTCGCAACCCACAATGAAGATTTGCTGGCGGCGATTGGGGCCCAACTGGAAACAGAGCTTGCGGCGCGGAACACCAGGCCCGAGGTTGGGGAACAGGTGAAGCACACGCTCAAGCGCTGCCTCGCGGGGAAACGCCCAACGCTTCAGCATGTCGCGCGAGAACTGCGCACGAGTGTGCGCACATTGCAGCGCCGGCTTACGGATGCCGGCATTACCTTCCAACAACTCGTCGAAGACACCCGGCGCGACCTGGCGCATCACTATCTCCAACAGAGCACGGTTGAATTGAACGAGACCGCCTACTTGCTGGGCTACGAGGATGCCAACTCCTTCTTTCGCGCCTTCCACCTCTGGGAAGGCACGTCACCGGGGGAATGGCGCACACGGCATCGCACGGCCGAAGTCGGAGCGTTGGGAAATTGAATTTTAATACAAACTCAAAAACAGGAGTCCAGATTATGAACAACAACATCGAAGGCAAAGTCGTCGTGATTACGGGAGCGAGCAGCGGATTGGGCGAGGCAACCGCCCGGCTTCTGTCCGCGCAGGGCGCAACCGTTGCGCTCGGTGCGCGCCGCATCGGGCGTCTCCCAGAAATTGGCAGATGAATTGACCGGCAGCGGCGGCAAAGCGCTCGCCGTAGAAACAGACGTAACCCATTGTGACCAAGTGAAAAGATTGGTGGATGCAGCCGTGCAGAAGTTCGGGCGTGTTGACGTGATGCTCAACAATGCCGGTCTGATGCAACAGTCGCCGCTGGAGCGCCTCAAGGTGGACGAGTGGGACAACATGATCGACATCAACATTAAGGGCGTGCTCTACGGCATTGCGGCGGCTTTGCCACACATGAAGCGGCAAAAAGCGGGGCATATCATCAATGTCTCCTCGGTGGCCGGTCACAAGATCACGCCTCTTGGAGCGGTCTATTGCGCGACCAAGCACGCAGTGCGAGCTTTATCCGAAGGGCTGCGCACGGAAGTGAAGCCCTATAACATCCGCACGACGGTGATCTCGCCGGGCGCGGTCGCTACCGAGCTGCCGAGCCACATCACGGACCGGGATTCCGCCGCCGGCATTCAAAAGTTTTATGAGGGCTTCGCGATCCCCGCCGATTCGTTTGCGCGGGCGGTTGTCTTCGCCATGAGCCAGCCGGATGACGTGGACATAAACGAAATCCTGTTCCGGCCTACGCGCCAAGAGCTGTAAACGAAAATAGCGCGACTCAATCAAAAAAACAGCAAAGTGAAAGGCATCCACTATGCAAAAACGCAAACTAGGAAAAAGCAATCTGGACGTGTCGGCTGACCCCGCAATGCCCGGCCGGCGGAGATTGCTTGCCGCTGGGCCGGGAATGACCGCAGCGTCGCTGTTGGCTCCTTCGCTCTTGGGAGCAGAACCGAGCCAATCCTCGGACATTGGTTCGCGCTCCGCGCGCCTGCCGCAGGACAAGCCCGGCTCCCCCGTGTTTTTCACGAAGGACATCAGCGCGAACGGATTGCTGGAAATTTATTCAAAAATCAACGAGAACATAACAGGCAAGGTCGCTATCAAGCTGCACACCGGCGAGCCGCACGGCCCCAACATTTTGCCGCGCGACATGGTGAAAGCCCTGCAGCAGCGGATCTCCAACAGCAACCTGGTGGAAACCAATACTTTCTATAAGGGCAAGAGATATACTACGGCTGATCATCGCGAAACCATCAAGATCAACGGTTGGGATTTCTGCCCGGTGGACATTATGGACGAGGACGGTGCGGTGATGATTCCCATTCAAGGCGGGAAGCATTTCACGGAAATGTCGGTTGGCAAACACATGCTGGATTACGACTCGATGGTGGTGCTGACCCATTTCAAAGGGCACCCCATGGGCGGCTTCGGCGGCTCGATGAAGAATATCGCCATCGGTTGCGCGGACGGCCGCATCGGCAAGAAAAGGGTCCACGCCGCCCCGGACAATGAGGATTACGAGAGCTGGCTTAAAGGCGAACCTTTTCAGGAAAACCTGGTGGAGTCGGCAAAAGCCACCATGGATCGTTTCGGCAAGCGGATTGTCTATATCAATGTGCTGCGCAATATGTCCGTGGACTGCGACTGCGTCGGCATCGAGGCTGCTCCGGTTAAGGCGCGCAACCTGGGCATCCTGGCTTCCAGTGACATCCTGGCGGTAGAACAAGCTTCGATTGACATGGTGTATAAGCTCCCCGAAGCAGAACTTCACGACCTTAAAGAACGCATTGAATCCCGGAAGGGCCTGCGCCAGTTGTCATACATGAAAGAGATGAAAATGGGCAATGATCAGTATGAACTGATCACGTTATGAAACGAATGACAGTTGGCCTGCTGCACTGATGGGGAGCAGCCAAAAACAACCAACTCAACAAAATTAAAATATTTTATGGAAATCAAAAGACGTGGCTCACAGCCTTCCAATAAAGGACCGGGCGATTGGTTCACTGGCACGGTGCGCATTGACTCGCCGTTCAAGGGGAGCGACCCCGCCCGTATCAGCGGCGCGATTGTCACGTTTGAACCCGGCGCTCGAACCGCGTGGCACACGCATCCGCTGGGGCAGACGCTGATCGTGACGGCGGGCTGCGGACGTGTGCAGCGCGAAGGCGGCGCGGTTGAGGCAATCCATCCGGGCGATATCGTCTGGTTCCCGCCGGGCGAAAAACATTGGCATGGCGCCGCTCCCACCACGGCCATGACGCACATCGCCATCGCGGAGGCTCTCGACGGCAAGGTCGTTGACTGGATGGAAAAGGTCACCAACGAACAATACGGCGCCTGAGCGCCCAGCCAAATCATGAAAAAACTTCACCTCACCAAGAACGCCGTTAAGAACCACGAGGAGCTTTTCCCGAATCACGAATCCAAACTGCAAAAGTCGGATCCGGAGTTCATCGAGATGTTTGACAACTGGGCTTTCGACGAAGTCATCCGCCAGAGCAAATTGGACACCAAAACCAGGGTAATGTTGATCCTGGCGTCAACCATCGCCTCGCAGGCGCTCGGCGAATACAAGGTCATGGTCGGCGCGGCGCTCCACGTCGGTCTGACGCCGATCGAGATCAAAGAGATTTTGTATCAATCTGTGCCCTATGTCGGCGTGGCGAAGGTCTTCGATTTCTTGCATGCGACCAACGAAGTGCTCCAAAACAACGGGCTAAGCCTGCCCTTGGAAGGCCAGTCCACCACCACGCCCGAGACACGCTTCGAGAAGGGAGTCGCGGCGCAGAAGGCGATTTTTGGCGAGGCGATCGACAAGATGCGGCAGCAGGCGCCCAAGGACCAGATGCACATTCAGGACTTTCTCGCGGCAAACTGCTTCGGCGACTATTACACCCGCAATGGACTGGATATCAAAACCAGGGAGCTGCTGACGTTTGCCATGCTGATCTCGCTGGGCGGCTGCGAACCGCAGGTCAAGGGTCATGTGACCGGGAACCTCAACGTCGGCAACGACCGCACACGCTTGATTGATGTCGTCACCCAGCTATTGCCCTACATCGGATACCCCCGCACGCTCAACGCGCTGCGGGTGATCGACGAAGTTGTCCCACCCACGAACATTGCCGATGCCGCAAGCACCGCGCACTGACCATTGAAACAACCATTGGAAAACACATCATGAAACGACGCACATGGTTTATCACCGGGGTCAGCAGCGGCTTCAATCGCCAGCTTCGAGGCGCAGACTGCCCTCGTGGCTTCGACAGACTTCCCGCCTGGTGCGTAAGCCAACAGACGATTAGTTCCAGGAAGCCGCAATGAAACCTTACATTATTTGTCACATGCTCTCGTCATTGGACGGGAAGATCGATGGCGCAGCTCTGGGCGCAGTCACGAGCAAGGGTGAGTATGAGGCAACCGGGGCGAAGCTGAACGGAGATGCTTGGATTTGTGGTCGCACGACGATGCAGCAGCACTTTGCAGAAGATAAGCCATTTGTCTCTGCCACGAACACGCCGGCAGGGCCTCGGCCCGTCTTTGTTGCCCGGCGGGCGAAATCCTATGCCGTCTCCGTTGATACGCTCGGCAAGCTGCGGTGGGCTGGCGGGGATCTCGACGGCGATCACCTCATCTGTGTGGTGAGTGAACAAGCCCCGGAGGACTACCTGGCCATGCTCCGGGAGAAGGGAATCTCCTACATCGTCTCTGGCCAGCCCTCGGTCGTCCTCGCCGACGCGGTAAATCAGCTCGGAGAGCATTTTGGCATCCGCACTTTACTGCTCGAAGGAGGCGGCCACATCAACGGGGCCTTCCTCCAGGCCGGTCTCGTCGATGAGGTGAGCCTCTTGGTTGTCCCTGGCATCGATGGACGCCACGACATCCCTGCCGTTTTCGACGGCGTTAGTCCATCAAGAAACAAGGCCGTTCCCCTCAGACTCAAATCCGTAGAGCAGCGCGGACGCGATGCGCTCTGGATTCGATACAAGGTAGTTCGGTCAAAATCAGTTAAGAGGAGAAAAAATGCAAAAGCGCAAACTAGGAAAAAGTAATCTGGAAGTCTCGGCCATCGGGCTGGGATGCATGGGATTGAACTTCAGCTACGGCCACGCCCTCAGCAAGGAGGAGAGTATCAAGTTGATCCGTCAGGCGGTGGATCGGGACGTCACCTTCTTCGACACGGCCGAGATCTATGGGCCCTTCACCAACGAGGAGATTGTCGGCGAGGCGTTGAAGCCCATGCGGGACCGGGTGGTGATCGCCACCAAGTTCGGCTTCGCGATTGATTCCAAGACGGGCAAAAGCACCGGCATGGACAGCCGGCCCGGGCACATCCGCGAGGTCTGCGATGCGTCGTTGAAGCGGTTGGGCGTCGAGGTCATCGACCTGTTCTACCAACATCGCGTCGATCCAAATGTACCGATCGAGGACGTGGCGGGCGCGGTCAAGGCCCTCATCGCCGAGGGCAAGGTGAAACATTTCGGGCTGTCAGAACCCGGCGCACAAACTGTCCGCCGCGCGCATGCGGTGCAACCGGTCACGGCGTTGCAGAATGAGTATTCGTTGTGGACGCGCGGGCCGGAGACCAATGGCATTCTCGCGACGTGCGAGGAGCTTGGCATCGGCTTTGTGTGTTACAGCCCGTTGGGCAAGGGATTCCTAACGGGCGCGATGACCAAGGACACCAAGCTTGGCACCAACGATTTCCGCAAGAATCTCCCGCGCTTCACGCCGGAGGCAATGGAGAAGAACCAGGCGCTCGTCGCTCTGCTTAAGCACATCGCCGATGAAAAGAAGGCGACGCCAGCGCAGATCGCGCTTGCCTGGCTGCTCGCGCAGAAGCCTTGGATTGTGCCAATCCCCGGCACCACCAAGCTGCATCGGCTGGAGGAAAACCTCGGCGCAGCGAACATCAAGCTAACGGTGCAAGATCTCGCCGGGATCAAGCGCATTGCGGCCGGGATACATGTCGAGGGCGAGCGCTACCCCGCGCAATTGATGGCCACCACAGGCCGCTGATCCGCCATTGATCTGGGCCCGCGCGCGTCGCGCCTGGGCTCAATCTTCCAAACCGGAACACTCGTCAGATTCTCATGATGGCGACAGGCGGCTGGTTGAGATGTTTCAAGAAATCTGACGACGGTCTAAAAATGCACTCCAATTCCAGCAAGCCTCGCTTCCCGCGCTCCCGGATCATCCGGTTCCTGAGCGTGGTGTCAACGACCCTGCTGGCGGCAACCTGGTTCGTCTGCGCGACGTGGAACCACTTCTGGCAAACTGCCTCGCTGCCCGTCTGGCAGATCATTTTTCCGGCGCTGACTTTAATCTTCATTGCCACGACGATTTTGGGGAGGCGATATTCAAATCCCTGGCTGCGGCTTGGCTATCGAATTTCCGCAATCTGGCTCGGGGTCCTGAACTACAGCTTCTTCGCGGCAGGCGCGGCATGGGGCTTTTCCGCGGTGGCAGCACTGTTGTCGTTTCATATCGAGCCGAAGCTCATCGCCGCCATGTTTTTTGGAGGCGCCATTGTCACGAGCATCTACGGCTTGGCCAACGCTTCCTGGCTGCGCGTGACGCGCCTCACCATCAAGCTGGCGATCCTGCCCGCGGACTGGCGCGGTGGCACCCTGGCGCTGGTGGCCGATTTGCATCTGGGCAATGTCCGGGGCGCCCGCTTCGCCCGTCGCGTTGTCGCCAAACTTCAACAACTACAGCCTTATGCCGTGCTCATCAGCGGCGATCTGTTTGACGGGTCCAAGGCGGACTTGGATGCGCTCATCCGTCCGTGGAAGGCCCTTTCCGCCCCGGCGGGAGTCTATTTTGTCACCGGCAATCATGAGGAATTCGCCGACCGGGCCCGATATCTCGATGCCGTGGAGCGCGCCGGGATCCGGGTTCTGAACAACGAAAAAGTGGAAATCAATGGACTGCAACTCGTCGGCGTCCATAACGCGGAACTGCACGACCCGCCGCTTTTCCGCGCGCTGTTGCAGGGCGCCAAACTGGATCGAAATCGCCCCAGCATTTTACTGGCGCATCAACCGCTGAACCTCTCTGTTGCCGAGGAGGAAGGCGTGTCTTTGCAACTGTCCGGCCATACCCACGGCGGCCAACTCTGGCCATGGACATGGGTGGCGGCGCGCGTTCACGGGCGATTTAACCACGGCCTGAGCCGGTTCGGCAAGCTGCTGGTTCTGACGAGCAACGGCGCGGGGACTTGGGGCGCACCGATGCGGGTTGGCACAATATCTGAAATCGTTTTGATCCGCTTGTCCCCAGCTTAATTCTCGCGTGCCAGAACGCCAACTTCGGCTTCACCCCACCTAAAACGGTGTTATGCTTCCCCCAGAATGAGCATCCATTCCAACAGCAGCCTGCATTTGTTTCAACCGATGACCATCAAATCGGTCACACTGCGCAATCGCATCGGGGTGTCGCCCATGTGCGAGTATTCTTCCGTGGACGGCGCGGCCACGGACTGGCACTTGGTGCATCTGGGGTCCCGGGCGGTGGGCGGTGCGGGTTTGGTCGTGGCCGAAGCCACCGCGGTTTCGCCGGAAGGCCGCATCACCCCCGGTGATGCCGGCATCTGGGCGGACAAGCACGTCGAGCCGGTGGCCCGCATCAATCGCTTTCTGAAAGAGCATGGGGCGGTGCCGGGGATTCAGATCGCGCACGCGGGCCGCAAAGCCTCCACCGCGCGCCCATGGGAAAGGGGCGCCCATCTGGCGGACGAGGACGGCGGCTGGCCAGTCATTGCCCCCAGCGCGCTGGCCTTTGGCGGTGACTTGACCAAGGTGCCGCGCGCGATGAGCCTGGAGGAAATCATCCGTGTGCAAGACGAATTTGTCGCGGCGGCGAAGCGGTCGCTGGCGGCGGGGTGCGAGTGGCTGGAATTGCACGCGGCCCACGGTTATTTGCTGCATGAGTTTCTTTCACCGATTTCCAACCGGCGCACGGACCGTTACGGCGGCAGTTTCGAGAACCGCATCCGCCTTTTGCTGGAGACGACACGCGCCGTTCGCGCCGTTTGGCCGGAGCGGCTGCCGTTGGCGGTGCGGATTTCCTGTACGGATTGGGTGGAGGGTGGCTGGGACATCGAGGAGAGCATCGAGCTGGCGCGGCTCTTGAAGCCGGAGGGCGTGGACTTGGTGGATTGCAGCTCGGGCGGAATGGTGCCGGATGCGAGTATTCCCGCGGGCGCGGGTTATCAGGTGCCGTTTGCCGAGCGCATTCGCCGGGAGGCGGGGATCGCGACGGCAGCGGTCGGCTGCATCACCGAGCCGACGCACGCGGACGAGATCATCCGCAATGGCCGCGCGGACATGGTGTTGCTGGCGCGGGAGTTTCTGCGCGAACCGTATTGGCCGCGCCTGGCGGCGCGCGCCTTGGGTCATAAGGACGCGGTTTCCGGGCCGGTTCAATACGGCAGAGCCTGGTGATCGCAATTAATTCGTGGCCGTTAGGGTTGGCTCAAATCCCCTGGCCTCATTTCAATTCCTACGCAAGGCCTGGATGCGACCCAAAAGCAGCCCGACTAAACGCGCGTAACAGGTTGTTGATCTATTGCGTTCTCCAGCTTAAAACCCAATGAAAACAAGGGTTTAAAGGGTATACATCACATGAAAAAATGGCTTGCAGTACCGGCACAGTACAAGTTTGTCTGTAAACTACCCGATGAAGTGCCGCAGCGGTGTCTGCCAGAGGATTGGGCGGAAATCGACTACCTGACACTGCCTTTGGTCAAGGAGGGGACCGTGCTGACCTATTCGCCTGATGACCTAAAACGGCTGCTGGCCGCGGTGCCTGACACGTTTATTCCATACTTGGCCCTGGCCGCTTTTGCGGGAATGCGGTCGGCAGAAATTGAGCGCATCGGATGGGACAATATCCGACTTGTCACAAAAACGACACGGACAGGGTTATCAACCTGGAAGCTGGGATCCCCCTCGGCCCACCCGGCGCACCCACGCCCTGAGCCCGGAGAACAACCGAGGACAGCATGAGATTCGAGTATTGGATTGCCAGGAGGCGACCCCGCAACCGGTGGGCTTTCCCGGAGATCAAACCATCGCCCGGCTCCGCCGGCGGGTCCGGCACAAGGGTAGGAAGAGCACCGAAATCGTTTATCCTATCAGCCGTCTCACCCTCGAAGAGTTGGATACGGCCGACTTTCTCAAACTCAAACGCGGCTATTGGGTCATCGAGAGCCGCCTGCATCATGCTCTGGACGTCACCCTGGGCGAAGACCACAGCCGGGTCCGCAACCCCAAGGCCGCTTTTGCGTTGAGCTTGTTCCGCCGCGTGGTGGTCAGTTTCACACAGGTTTGGTTGGAGGAGTGCCGCAAAATCAATCCCCGCAGCCGGATGACCATTCGCAAGTTCCAAAAGCGATTCCTCCACCACGACGGCGGCCCGGAGCGATTGCGGCGCTGATCTTCTCCAAGTCTCCTTTCTCATGGCGCTTACCAAAATGAAAGGGTGCGTCCTCGTTGCGAGGCATGTCGCAGACAGATTCCTTGCTCAATCGGCACTGGACGTGCTATATTAACCCGCAGTGGCCGCCATATATGGCGGCATTGAATCATCACATTGCTTATGGAAGTCACCGTCGAATTGCCAGACGACATTGCCAGGCGTCTGGGGGAGGCCAGCGAGATGCCGCGCCAGATGCTGGAGGCGTTCGCAGCGGAGGCTTATCGCGCCCAGAGGCTCTCCCGGCATCAGTTGGGCCAACTTCTGGGGCTTGACTACTGGGAGACCGAGGAGTTCCTCACCCGGCACGAAGCCAGGCGGCCAATTACGCTTGAGGACCTGCAAATTGACAGGCAATCGCTCGCGTCTCTTCCGCAGAAATGATCCTCGTCGTTGCCGACACCGGGCCTCTTTGCTATCTGATTCTCATCGAGGCCGTCGGGCTGCTCCCCCGGATGTATGACCGGGTCGTGATCCCAAGCGCCGTGCTGGCGGAATTGGCGCATCCCAAAGCCCCGGCAGCGGTCAAAACCTGGGCTGGTTCGCTGCCGACGTGGGCCGAGGTGAGAACCGCCGCCCATGACGAGTTGGATGATATACTCGACCCCGGTGAAGCCGAGGCCATAATCCTGGCCGAGCAGCTCAAGGCGGATTCGCTGTTATTGGATGAGATGGAAGCCCGGCGGGAGGCTTTGCGGCGCGGTTTGCCGGTTGTCGGCACGGTGGGCGTGTTGGAAAAGGCGGCGGAGCGCAATCTCATCAATCTTTCAGAGGTATTTTCCAAGCTGGCCCGCACCAGTTTTTACATAACCCCGCAAGTTCTCCAGCAGGCTTTGCAACGCGACGCGGCAAACCGCAAAAAATGACTGGCTGATTGTGCGCCAAGGGCGGAGTCTTCTAATTTTGCCGGGTATCGAGATTCCGGGCGGCAATGTTCAAGGTCAATCCGGCGTTCGACTTGAAGATCGTCGCAGCCCGCTTCGACGGGTGGCCTTCGCGATGCGCCTGCCGAATAATCGTTTCAGCAGATGATTTGGCTCCGCCTTAGCGGCGCCTAGAGTAGTAGTAGCCGCCGCCACCGCCGAACAACAAGACCAGTACCACGATAATTAATAGTGTATTCATAATTGAATTATACTTCTGACTATGACCCTGCGCTATGGGGTCTTCACCGCATACATCAGCACACGGCAAGTGGTTGAAATGAGGACGATTTAAGCCGCTGCAATACGGGTTATCGTCGTTGAGCTTGCATTTCGCATCAGTTTCTCTGGCGTCACGACGGAAGCGAACTCTCCCCTGGAAATTGGGATTGAAGAATCTTCGATGCTGTCCGCTGACGGCTGATGGCATTTGAAGGCTATAGTGGCGATTCGGGTAATTGGTCCACTGCGGATCACTGAAATAGAACGAGCCGTTTATGAGCGTGATGGTATGAGGCGAAGTGCATGCAAGGTTGATCAAATTCGTGCAGGCTGCGACCACAACTGCGAGTGTGGCTGGGCCCGCTGATGTTAAAATCGAATTGACTGCCTCGCACGCCAAAGGCACCGTCGCCGGTCTGGATCAGCGGGTTCCATGTGAAGGCTGGACGCTCGCCAAAATAGCCGGGGTCTTTGCCCGGCAAAAGGAGGACGTATAGGTCCTTGGGTTGCCGGTTCCCTGATAGGTAATCGGATAAAACAGGGACGGGTTGCCTTGGAAATAGGGGGTCAGGAAGGGACACCACCAGAAGTTGCCATCATCGAGAATGACAACGCTGGGGGCATCGTCAGGCTTCTCAGGCTGAAACAGTTATAGAACGCAAACGGCCCGATCACGGCGACGCCGTTGGCGATCGAGACGTTGCTCAGGCCGCGGCAGACAAAGAACGCAGAGTCTCCGATGGTAGTAACGCTGTATTGCATCCAGCACTCGGAGGTTGCGTCACTTCAGAGTCCTTTACGGATGGATTTCAATTCCCGCCGGCGTTTCGCGGTGGTTTTGGGATAGGCCATGTTAAGATCATCGAGCGCATCCAGGACAATTTGGGAAACTATCAACCGGGCATTCTCCTTATCATCGGCGGGAACGACGTGCCAGGGCGTGTGATGGGTGCTGGTCGCCTTCAGGCACGCCTCATAAGCCTTCATGTAATGCTGCCAGTATCTCCTCTCGTGAATGTCGCAAGGCTGAATTTCCAGTTCTTGTCAGGCTCATCAATCCGCTCGATGAATCGCTTTCGTTGCTCATCCTTCGACAGGTGGAGGAAGACCTTGACAATCCGGGTGCCGTTACGGTGGAGATGCTCCTCCAAGTCCACGATGGAACGATACCGCTCTTCCCATATGGACTTCTCGTCGAGCAACTCATCCGGAAGCCCTTGACTTCGGAGAATCTCCGGATGCATGCGGACGATGAGCACCTCCTCGTACTAGGAGCGATTGAAGATGCCGATCCGCTCGCGTTCCGGCAGACGGCAGGTCGTGCGCCAAAGAAAATCGTGCTCAGTTCCTCGGAGGTCGGCTGCTTGAAACTAAAAACCTCGCAGCCTTGCGCAGAAACCAGGACGATCACCGCCACGGACGCCTCGTTCAGAGCCTTTTCGCGCAAGCTGGCCTCCCGCAACACGTCAAACCTCCAAATGGCCAGATTAAAATTCGGCGCCATCGGGACCTGGCGCGCAGCATGCTCGAGCACCCGCTTGGCGCGCAATTCGGTGCTCAGGTCTTCGTAGATCAGCATCGCGTCCAGCGTCACCCGACAACGGGAACAACCGGATCGTTCGCCTTGTTCAAACGGACCTTCCCTTCGCGGGAGAATTCAAAACATGCGGAAGCCCTGGTAACACCACCAAGCCAGAGTTTATCGCCAATCGCACCATCTTTTCGGCCAGACCCGCGCCCCAGACCTGGTATGCCGCTGTTCTCAAATCGCTGAGCGTGAACTTGTTTTTCTGTTTAATTTTCATGCGCCATAGAATAACCCCGGAAAACTTCCCGCCGCTATGGGGTGTTTACCCCCCATAGGGCCATCAAGGGCGGCCTAATCGCGCTGATTCAGATGATGTGGCAAGCCAATCCCATTTGGGGCAGCCACATCGTCAAGCCCAACGGGCCAAGCTGCATATGCCGTCCCGTTGGGATGGGTGAGAACATTCGCCCGCCGGATTCACATTTGCGGCGCAGGAAGCTGTTCCATCCGATATGGATGGCCGTATCGAATCGTCCGCGGCGAAGCCTTACGTTTTCAAAACCTATCTGACGAACAATTCAATCAAGACCGAGTCTAAGAACGGCGACGTCACATTGACCGGAACTGTCTCCGATGCGAAGGATAGGTCCCTGGCCCAGGATACAGTGGAAAACCTGCCCGGCGTCAAAAGTGTGGACAATCAACTGAAAGTTAGCGGGCCACAACCCGCCGTGCATTCTGACACTTGGATCGGCATGAAGGTAAAATGGGCGGTCCTGTTTCATCGCAACGTGAGCGCCACCGGAACCGACGTGTATGTGAAAGACGGCGTCGTCACCTTGGAAGGAACACAGGATATTCCACGTTCAAAATCCCGGCGTGACAGGTCCAGAACAGCAAGGCCCTCGACGTGTCATCGACGTCCGGGTATTGCTCAAAGTCCCGCCCGTAAGGATAGCCTCCTTCGGCCGTCTGCGTTTCATAGAGACGCTCGGCAGCCAGAACAAAAGGATTGCTCGTTTCCCCGGCCTGGGCCAGTGCCTGCGCCGCCAGAATGGTGTCCCAGCCCCCCCGTCCATCAGGCAGCCGGGGCAGTTCCCTTTTCAATGGTCAAAATACAATTGATCCGCGAACCCTAGTCCGCGCTTGATCGCTCCCGGAATGGTGGAAAAGCGACCGGGATGCTTTCGGTGAAAATGGTCCAGCGCCGCGACGCTCTAGGTTTGTGTCGGCCAAGTCGTCCAGGCGCCGTTGCGCCTCTTCCGGCGTCATATCAACCGGTTTCTCGGCCAACGAGTTAGCAACGTGCCATCTGATCATCGCGACCTTCAAGGTGTCGTTCACGACCAGACACGAGACCATCGCATTGCCAACTTCCTCTCCGGTTCCCGCCCGGTTTCTGAGCCGGTTCGTTTTAGATCATTTTGTTTTCGAGAGCAACATGACGAACACTTCGTGGTAGAGGTTCTCCATATCTGTGCTCACGCCGGCCAGCGCACGGGCGCGATCCGGTTGAGACTCGTTTTCGCTGGCAACCTTGGCCAGATGCCAGGCATAGCTCAACGCCTCGGTCTGGGTCAAAAGCAACGCCAGCTCGAATTCGTCGCCGGTGTGACCCAATAATTCCTTCTTCTCGGTGGAAGCAATCGCTTCGCGCGTGGCTGCCTCCCCGGGTGGAAGCTGGATGTCGCTCAAATTGAGGGAGGGATCACGTTTGGCAAATTCCTCCAG
>Ga0181536_10003234_pt1 | contig 17813 bp, 11 predicted proteins | sample PEATcosm2014_Bin_41_FD_121105 | JGI IMG/M metagenome (GOLD analysis project Ga0181536, IMG submission 121105) | Peatland microbial communities from MTU Mesocosm Facility, Houghton, MI, USA - PEATcosm2014_Bin17_60_metaG | ecosystem: Environmental > Terrestrial > Soil > Wetlands > Peat | place... | reverse complement strand
TGGTTTCCGAGCCAACTTCCTGTTTTCATGTGCGGCATTGGGGTATATTTTGTTGTTTCGGATAGAATGAGATTTCGGCAATTTGTCTTCGCTTACCTCCCCGGAGTTCTCCTAGTGGTGGCAGCGCATCGTCTCCGGCCGGAAATAGGCATGGTTCCGCTAGTGGCCGCCGCAATCATGTCATTTGTGGTTGCGGTTTCGCGCTGGCTTCCGCGCTTGATTGTAAACCCATGTACGGCATTCCTGGGTAAGGTAAGCTTCAGCGCGTATCTATGCCATCCTTTAGTGCTGATTGTGTTGAGAGCCATCCTGTGCATCAAGAGCGGAATAAAGCCGGCGGTTCTCTTTGTTATCGCCTTCGGAATGACAATTGTAGTTGTCTGCCTGGTTTCATATCTGATGTGGAGGTATATCGAAGTGCCGGGTCAAAGACTGGGAAAGTTGTTGATCGCGAGACTGGCAGCCTAGAAAACAAGTTCCTGAAAGATGTGTGAGTCAAATTAAGGCAAGATGGTAATCCCTCCGAAACTCCCACCGGACAGATTGGTTAGCAAGGGTGAAGCAGGTGTGCTTTCGGATTGGACTCTAACATTGGATACATTTACGCCTGGCATGGCGCGGAGATGGTTCAGGTACGACAATGTCCTGGTGTTTTTCCACTTGACGGTATCGTTGTTGAACGTCCAATTCGCGTTTCTATTGTTATCGCCCAAAAGAGTTGCAAATGCGGACCAGCCGCCCCCCATCGATTGCGAGCCCGATAGCGTCACAGCTTCGTTGTAAACATGAACATTGGTGAGTTGTCCGACCGGAGTTCCACGGCCTCCTTCATTTGCTCCGAGGGCAATATGCACGACGTTGCCCTGGTTGGTTGGGCCAAATGTGTAATTGGCGGTGTTGTTGAAAATATTGACAGTGTCTATGTAGCTGATCGTAGTGTCTCCTTGGGAGTTCTGGAACCCTCCTATCGCAAATCCGAAGCATCCGGTGTTATAACTTGTGGGCGTTGTGCAGTTGATGATGTTGTCGTGGATGTTGATGCGCGCGTAGTGGGTATGGATCGTCTTGCCGCCGTCCACCTGGGTTCCTTCGTCGATTGGGGCAAAATAGACGCCAATGTTAGTGTTTCCGTAAATGTTCATATCCGAGCCGGCAACCTCCATATATGGGCTTGAATAATATTTAGGGTCTGGATAGCCTTGAATGCTGAAGCCGTGAATCGTCATATTGTCTGCGAAGGCGCTTATGGGCAGCAGTTGATTTCCCGCTGAGACAATGGTGAAGTTGGAGATTTGAACGCCGCTATATGCGCTGGCAGTTGCAGTCTGCGCGGTTGAGGCGCCGCACCATATTCCAAACCCGACCATTTGACTGTTCATGGATGGCTGCACGGAGACGTTTTGAATGGTCATCGTGTGGCCGCCACTGTTGCAGCTAAAGCCGAAAAGGTTTGAGTAGTTCGTTCCAGTCGTGACGACTCTAACATCCGTCTGCCAGCCGAAGTTGGTTGCGGTTACATTCTCGACAGTTAGATTGTTCGGGGAATCGCCATTGATTCCGTCATTGCCGCCATTGGTGAATGTGATATTGGTGAATGTGTCGCCCTGGGTAAGGTCTTCTCGAACGGCAGTTCCTGCAAAATTGCTGAATGTGACGTTGCTGAAGACGTTCGCGGTGGTTACTCGCGTGGAGCTTCTCGGATTTCTCATCTCGACAAGTCCAGTGTCGAAAGAAGAAGAGTTACATTGATTGCAACCTCCGTCAAACGTCAGGTTGAAAAAACTGCTGCCGGTTTGTCGCGTGTAAATCCCATGACGAGCATCCATGGCCTGAATGACGTTCTGCGGCAAGGAGAATGTCCCGCTGGAACCGGAGTTTGCTGTTGGCGCAACTGTCGATGCGATGGTAAATGTTGTCTGCATTGTTGGCGGGGTGTTGCAACCGGGGCCGCAATTGAGCACCAGGTTAGCCAACATAGTAGAGAGAATGCTCGGAAATCCCGCGCCGTTGAGCGTGAACTGTTCGTCGAGTGTGGAAAAGCCGGTAAACTCTCCATGCCATGTTTCTAGCGCGCATGTAGACGTAGAACCAATCCGCGGGCAATAGTAGTCGTCAATCCCTTGCAGCAATGGGGTGGCCGTTTTGACGGTCAAGGTGAACGGCCCTTTTCCAGTCGTGCAATTGGCGCCCGAGGCGGGGGCACAACTCCATGAGGCAATCTCGACTGTATGGCCTTGGCAGGATTTGAGAATTGTTTTTCCTTCTCCGGCGCCTATGTACGCAATGTTGTTCTTCGATAGATAGAGGGGGTTCGTGCATCCTAAGAGATAGGTTCCAGCTGGGATATTGACAGCGGTTGTGGCCGCATCGAATGCAGCTTGGAAGGCAGGAGTTGAATCTCTTATGCCGGTGGGATCCGGTTCAAAGGTAGCGACAGAAATTGGCTGTGATGCGGACACTACAGACAGTAAGGAACTCTTCTGGACCGCAGGAAGAACTTTGCTTCGGGCAGAAATCGTCCTGATCGGGTCAATAAAGCCGAACCCAGATTCCAATTGGCTCACCCACTCATCGACTAACAGATATCCATCAACGGAGCCGAGTCCGGTGGCCAGGTTATAGGCCGCGCCAGTGACAGAATATCCGGTAATCCCCAGTACACTGTTGTTGCCGGTTAGCGTCGGATGGAATGGATTGAGCGGTGCGTTCAGCAGGCCGTACAGTGTGGGATTGACGTTGCCCAGCCCAGTACCGCCGCTCGCCTGGACCACCAGAGCTATGATACCGGCAAATGAGGGCGAAGAGGCCGATGTCCCACAGGCAAGCCTCACAGATCCGTCTTGATAGGTCATGTACCCATCATGAATGGCCGCGGTCAGCGACACATCCGGCACACCGCGCATATCATTGGTTTCGCTTGCACCGCTTACGGCTTGCTGCCAATTGGGTTGCGCATACACCTTACTGATTCCGCCACCCGACGACCTCAGTCCCCCGCCGCCTGTCTCGCTCTCGTTCCAAACCTCTTCCGGTATGTAGCTTTGAGCCGATCCGTTGCTAGAGTTATTCGATGACCACCAGTAATCTGACGATTCCGAACCTTCGTTGAACTCTGTCCCTCCCACACACGTCGAGTAAGGCGAACTGCACAGTCCATTAACTCCCACCATTGTGTCGCTGGAGGACGAGTTGGAGTCGCAGCCCGCTACGCCGCCGTTGCCCGATGAAACAAATACGCTGATGCCCTCTACCGCTGCTTGCTGCCAAAGGCTGCTGTAGAAGGCCAATTCGCTTGCGCTCATCTCTTGTTCACAAGTGCCAAAACTTGTGCTCATCACCTGCCCTGACAAGTGGTTCACTATATATTGCGCGGAAAGATCCGCTCCATCCGTCGTGCTGGTTGAGGCGGCTACGACCATATTCACAGTCGCTGCCTGCGCCACCGCGCCCGACCACTCCACGTCTAGAATTGCCTCATTCTCATCGCCCGCAACCAACCCCGGGTTTGCACCAACCAGCGTCACTATAGGAGCCTTGATCGTCAATTTACCGAGTGCCCGGAACGCGGCCACATCACTTGGCGTAATGTTGCTGCGCGACACAATCGCTATCGTTACCCCTGCTCCGGTCGTGCCAGCCATATACAATGGGGGCAAATCATAAATCATTGCGAAGTCCTCCGGCATCAGGTAGTGGCTAGCGGTGCCAGTATACTCCTGACCCGCCGGCAGGCTCTGGCTCGCAAGTTCTGCCTTTCGGCGAAAATCATGTAACGACAGTACCCCATGCACCACCCCACCCAGAGCTTCGGGAATCTGCGGATCCTGGGCGTTCGCAATGTGCTCCTCGTATCCGCCCCCCAGCGTACTGGGAGTTACATACATATGTAACTCAGTGTGGAACGCATTCGCCACCTGCCCCGCTGTGCCGCTAAACTGCACCAGCAGCCGGCTCGCCCCAACCTCCTCAACCGAGAATCCTTGGCTTTCCAACCATGCCGTAACCTGGGCTAAGTCATGCACACTTGCACCGAACCGGCTTCCGAATTCGGCTGGCGTCAGCCACTGGTGAAACTCCGGCGCGCCTAGTGTCTGTTGTGCCTCGCTCAATTTATCCAGCGCCGCCTGTTGCTCAGCGGAAGGATAGAGCACTAGCACCATCTTTTCGAGCCGAGTCTCTGCCGGCACCGTGCCGCGATCATATTCTGGTTTAGCCAATGGATGTACGTTTCCGATCTGCGTCGTTACGTGTTTATCATCCACACGCTCCGTCACGCGATCAATCAGTTGCAGCGCAAACGCAGGTGTTAAAGCCGTCCCAGCTAGCGAGACCACACCCGTAATCGAGACGATCCACGAACAAAAACCAATACGCTTCGGCATTCTCGGCCTCAAAATGAGGGAAGTCTTGCCAACTAGGCGCGAATCCCCATATCTTATGAACCCCCTAGACTTATCGGCGCCAATAGTTGCTAAATCAGAAGAGAAGCCTTACCGAAGTAATTTGCTGCTGCTAGCCGGCATTTTTGTAAAGGCATTGACTGGCGAGCCGAGTCGTTAGTAGCCGGCAGTGAAAAGTACAGAGGATAAAACGTCATATAGTCTTGTTAAATAAAGCCCCTATGAAGATTTGTCCAACTAATCAAACATTGTTTCAAGGTTGCCTGCCATAGGCGGCTGTTGTCATCAACCGTTTTATAACATAGGATCAGATATATGAGATTTGTGGTTGCACGACGTACGGGTCTGTGGGGCGAGGGCCTCGGCAATGAGATTCTGCCGTGGGCCAAGGGCTGGATTGCCAGCCAAATGCTCAATGCTCGCTTGGTCGGGCCAGCTTGGGGGCTGAACCGGCGCAGGTACTATCGAAACTTTCAGACTTCCCGGCTAGACGTTGTTTGCGAAGACCTGTTGGCGCATCTTCCACACCATTCCTTCACGCATCGGGACTATATAGACACCGGAGAGGTAGACTTCGGCAAAGCTATCAAGAAGTGGGCAGTGGCTAAGGGGCTTGTCAAGCAGAGCACCTTCATTCTGACGGTGGACGGAATGTACGGTGGATACCCCTGCATTCGAAATGCGCGCCCGTTTCTATGGGCAAAGTTGCTAAACAGCCGGGACGCACTGCGGAATGTCTATGAAGTCGACTCAAAACTCGATCGTCGCAAGCTATTCGTTGCTGTGCATATGCGATTCGCCCACGTGAACGCGGGGCTGTATACAAGCGATACGCCAAGAGGAATGTTCAATTGGCATATTCCCGGCGAATGGTATCTGAGCGTATGCGAAGCTCTTCGGAACGAAATGGGTAATACAGTACAGTTTCATTTTTTTACGGATCGGGGCGGTCCTGCATTTGACGAGGCGGTTCGGCGGTACAACCCTGGTCAGACCAAGCAGCGCGGGCTAACGGAGTGCAGTGACCTCTTGCTTATGTCGCAGGCCGATCTGCGCATCTGCTCGCTATCTTCCTACAGCCTCACGGCAGGCTTTCTTTCCGATGGCCTATATATCTGGTATGAGCCACAACTTACCTATGCAGACAGTCTGTATACACTGTGGGGAATGGAAGATGCGCAGAGGTTGCCGGGATCGCCAACCAGCCAGAGCATCGAGTTGATGAAGAACATCGAACCAGGGTCACCTTGGGAGACAGGGTTCAAAGGCTACGCGATGAGAACCGGATCCGCCCTGCCGCGCGGATTAGTCGAGCAACTTCATCGCAAACTGCTTACGAACGATCGGTCGGCAAGTCTTCTGGAGTATGGGTGTCTGCCGGATTGGACACTGAAACACGATTCGTAGCGGGGTGGCTTGCTTTGGATAATAGGAAAGTTGCACCACATAGCCCCGTGCTGGCGGATTAACGAGCATCAACCTCTTGAATTGTGTGCGGCTCAAAATGTTTGTCAATACTTATTGCTGATAATTACGATATTTGAACTTGTAGCGATAATTTCAGGGAAAGAAAGGCGGCAGATCGGTGGCGCGACGAGTTGCTATTCTAACGAATTTCCTGCCTTATTATCGAATTCCATTGTACGAAGCTTTGATGCCACTGCTCGGCGATCTGCGGGTGTTCCTTTCCACCAGGATGGAACGGGATCGTCATTGGACGGTGTTCTGGGGCAAGCTTGATGTGGTCGTGCAACGCTCTTTGACCTGGACGCACAACTTCCGGAACGTTCATGGCTATCGCGACTCAAGTCAGATTCATATCCCATACGACACATTCTTTCAGCTACGAACGTATAGGCCCGACGCAATTATCTCCGGTGAGTTTGGATTGCGCACATTCATGAGTGTTCTATATGGGATGGCCTTTCCAAAAACAGTTCTCATCGTGTGGGCGACATTGTCGGATCGAACGGAAGCTACGCGTGGCCGGTTTCGCGTCATGCTGCGCCGTTGGATTGTGCGACGGGTAGATGCCGTATTCGTGAACGGGAAGAGCGGCGCGCGGTATCTTGCGAGCCTTGGTTTCACAGGTCCTATCATCACAATACCGCAGGTAATCGACGATACTGCATTTCTTGGTGAATCGACGATTGCGAAGGATGAGGCGCTCTGTCTCCTCTATGTCGGCCAGTTGATCGAGCGCAAAGGCCTGCACCTATTTTTGTTGGTAATGCGGCAGTGGTGCGTTGATCATCCTGATCGCTCCATTCTTTTACGGATTGCAGGCGATGGTCCGGAACGCGCAAGGCTAGAATCGGTTTCATTGCCGCCAAATCTGAAAATCGAGTTGCTGGGAGATATTGTTCCCAATATGCTGCCGGCCTACTATCATTCTGCCTCTATCTTAGCATTTCCAACGTTGGGCGATGAATGGGGTTTGGTCGTGAACGAAGCGCTCATCGCCGGCGTTCCCGTGCTCGGAAGTGTTTATAGTCAGGCCGTGGAGGATCTGGTCCGCGAGGGGGAAAATGGATGGGTATTCAGACCTACCGATACGCGGGACACGTACAATGCGCTGGATCGCGCCCTAACCGCGGATCGCGAGACGCTTGGCGCGATGTCGTTGAACGCGCGCGCATCGATTGCGGAGTTGACGCCTGCGGCTATTGCCGCAAAGATGGCGAACGCTATCCAAGCATTGTTGCAGAAGTAACGGAGATAGCCACAACAGGCGAACTCATTTTAACCTGGGAGAATAAGTGCGCATATTGATTGCACACAACCGGTATCAGCAGCGCGGTGGGGAAGACACCGTTGTCGCCAATGAGATTCGGATGCTAGAAGAGAACGGGCACCAGGTGGATTATCTGGGCGTTGACAATGAATCTGTTCATGGCGTCAAAGGTAAGGTTTTAGCTGCGGGGCGGGCTTTTTACTCGGTCGCTTCAGCGCGTTCAGTAGAAGAGCGGATCGATAAATTCCGCCCTGATATTGTACATATCCACAATTTTCTGGTCACACTATCTCCTTCAGTATTTTATGCCGCAAACAATAAAAGAATTCCCGTTGTGCTCACGCTTCATAACTATCGTCTTCAATGCGCCAACGCTCAGTTGTTCCGCGACGGGCATCCTTGCGAGGAGTGTATCGACCGGCATTCATTTCTTCCCGGCGTACAGTACGCTTGTTACCGCGGCAGTCGAATTGGAAGCGCAATTGTGGGTGGAAGCATTGCGTTGCATACGGCCTTGGGAACGTGGCGAAAACGTGTGGACAGATATATAACTCTGACGGCATTTGCAGCCAAAAAGATGGCCAGTTATCGTATACCCAGCGACCGTATTCGAATCAAGCCAAATTTCGCTCGCGATCTCGGACAGGGTACAGGCGGCGGCGGTTTTGCGCTATTCGCCGGCCGCCTCGCGCCGGAGAAAGGTATCGATACACTTATTGAGGCGGATATAAAGGGTCTCTTGCCAATGCCGGTTCAGCTTGTGGGAGATGGCCCAATGCGCGAGATGATTCAGAAGGCTGCAACCCAGAAAGAAAGCCGTTTATATCCGCTTGGAACCAAGACTTACTCTGAGGTGCAGGAGTTAATGCGAAAAGCGACAGTCCTTGTTTTTCCCTCCATCTGGTATGAAGGGTTTCCGATGGTCTTTGCCGAGGCATTTGCCGCTGGCCTGCCGATTCTGAGCTCCCGAATTGGCGGACTTTCGGAGATCGTCGAGGAGGGTATATCCGGACGCCTGTTCCGGCCAGGCGACCCGGCGGCGTTGGGGAAGGCGATGAAGCTCTTTGTTGAAGGCTCGGAGGAACTCAAGAATATGCGGCGCGCCGCGCGCAAGAGATTCGAGTCGCAATATGGCGCAGAGCGGAACTATGCAATGCTTATGGACATCTACCGAGAGCTTGTGCCCACCAAATAAGGCGAGCAATTCATTTTTACATTCAATTATTTTCAATGAATTCTTGCTATACACGGCTGAAGATACACGATCTGGGGCATTGTTCGTATAGAATCACGCAAAGGCGTGATGAGTGAGTCCTGGGATGGCAGATAGATGGTTCCATCCTGTGTGAACGATATGTAGGGCAAATAATGGTTTCACAATTGGGTTCGTCTACATTCTTCAAAAGTTCTGTTCCGCAAACAAAGGATGGGGAATTGTCTCTATGAGTACCAGCAGTAGTTTACGTTCTCTCTCAGTCAACACGAGTTCATCTTTCGCACCCTCCCCCTCGACTCCGGGAACTGGTCTCGGATTCGATCTGACGAAACCTGCCGGCCGCAATGTGCTTTTTTGGTGTTGCGTTGCCTCGCTGGTTGCCATAGGCTCTCTAGGACTGTCTCCGCTGTTTATGAAGCTTTGGGACATTTGGACGACTGACCCATTGCGGTCGATCGGGATGCTGATTGTGCCTGCCAGTCTTGTGCTGGTTTTGCGCGTATGGCGGCAAAGAGGGTGGGAACTGCAAGGCACATGGTGGGGGCTACTGCCGGTGTCACTGGCCTTCTTTTCGATCATTTACTCGTGGAACCTGATATTCAACTTGGGCGCCGGACCCCTAGCAGTCCATTTTCTTCCCGCGGTACTCCCTCTATATCTTTATGCCGGAGGCGTCATTCTGCTTTTTGCGGGGACGCGCGTATGGCGGCAGGCTTGGTTTCCACTGGCATTGCTTTTGTGCGTACAGCCCGTACCGGCCGTGGCTAGTCATTTATTGGATCTTCCGCTTCAGAGCCTTTCCGCGCATATCGCTCGTTCTTTCGCAACCCTGATTGGTTTTCCCCCGACGAATCCAGAGCTGCTGAAGCTGATGTTTACACCGGATTTCGGAATGTTCATTGCCCCCGGATGCGATGGAATGCGTGGCGCCGTCACACTGGGATATGTAGCCCTGATTGTCGGCTATCTAAAACGCGTTCCGATTTTGCGATGGATTATCTATGTCTCCGGTGCAGTGCTTCTGGGCCATCTCTTCAATCTGCTCAGACTCTGCGCTTTGGTCCTCTATTACCGGGTTGCAGCAGGGCACCCTGCTCTTGAAAATATTGCGAAGCAGGCCGACTACGCGATCGGCGGCTGCCTGTTCCTTGTAGCGGCGGTTCTTTTTATATGGGTTGTGCTCAGGAAAGAAGACAACGAGAAAGCGATGGACGATCTCTCCATGCCCAGCGCCACGGCAAGCACAGGAATGCAACGACTTATTTATTGGAAGGTTGCAGCTTTTGCCATCCTGGCGCTCATCGCCGCCGTGCCCGGCGTACATGCAATCCTGCTCTATCGGGCGAGTCTGGCCGCGAGTATTCGCAGCGGCGCCCTTACGTCGAAGGAACTCGACGACCGTCTTCCGAAGCAGATTGGCGACTATAGGCTGACCCGAGCTTGGCAAGAGCAAACAGAGGGCGTAACGGCAATGGAAGAGGCTGCTTATAAGACGGCTACATCGAACGAGATTACTCTCGGCATATGGCTGCGACAGTCCGGGCATAACATACATGACAGCTGGATGATTCATGGGAGATCACCGGAGATGCGCGCCGACAGAAGCTTCGTTACGGCCCAGGGACGAATCGTTTATTTCGATACTGCGTTTTATAGCGATGGGGTAACCGACAGCTTCGGAGGGAATGCGTCCTGCACCCCCTCGTACTGTCTTTCGTCCTTAGACAACAAAGGAGGATTGCATATAGGCCTCACCAAGGCGGCCGATTTCACTACGCGAGGAGTACGTTTGGTTCCGATCTCCTTTCGGGTGGAGATGCTTCACACTGACGCTCCGAAAGCCGTTATTTACAAGGAATTATCGGCTGAATGTCAGAGCTTTCTTTCAGGCGTCGATTTTACTGAACTCAGTCAGAATTACCAGTAGTAGATCGTAAGTCAATGTCCGGCAGAATAGCCGGCCATTTCTCAAGAGACTCTTCCGCCCGTATTGCTGCCGACGGTTTTTGAGCAGTTTCTGAAGCACATTCATGGATAGTGCAATGCATGGGCACTATTGGCCGTTGATCGGATGCGCCGGACAGAGAGTACCTGCCGCGGGCCAAGCGCAAGAATGCGGCCAAGCATATGCGCCGATCATTGTTGTGCATGGGAAGCCGGGTGCATTGATGTGCCCGAAGAAAGGTCATCGCCCAGCTTGACGGCAAGCCGGCGCCAGTTCGGGCCTGGGAGTTGAAGGAGGCGTTCCAGTATTTCTGGAAGTGCAAGTCTTCTATCCGGGCCGGATTCTTGCCGGTCACTGGCACCAGCGGGCCGCGTGCAGCCTCCTGGGACCGATGCGAAAGGTTAACCGCATACTTCGCATCCATAAAGGACTGCGACTGAGCAGTTCCGCGCCCAAGGAAAGAAATTCAGCGACGCAGTCGAGGGTCTCGATAACAAAATCCTTGCGATGACCGGACGATCATGCGGCTTTCGCACATACAAGTCGAAGGAAATTTCGTTCACACCGTTCGACAACTTTCTGAACTGAAATCTGTCCCGCAGATACTGCAGAAGAGGCCGCTTATGCGCCAAACTATTGCATTAGTTATGCGGAGATTGATAACCAGTTGTCCAAATATAGAAGTAAGTCCATTGTTTACGCATGTTTTCATACAAGATTTCTAGATAGATGAAATTTTACGTCATTTTCATTATCGAACATAGAGTTGCCGGGTAGTATTGCTCGCAGGAAACGAAATCAGTTTCCGGCGCAGCTCCTCCCAATCGTTCAGGTTGACAATCGACGAACGGAGGAAGTTTTCGAATCATTGAGGAGTGGGGAGGGTTCGCGAAGTGCTGCGACAACCCATGCACCCACACGACACGGGACGACTTTTTGGGGGAGGCTGGTTTTCGACCGGCAGCACAAAGGCTTGTATTGATATTATCCTCCGACAAACCCCGCACGACCACGCAAACCCAGCAAGCGGTGGTTTGAGTTCATTGCATCGCAACACGCGCAATCAGCAAGGGACGCATTCCATCCCCATATGAACAGGCCAACTCGGCCAATCAGGCAAACCACGACTGAAGGCCGAAGTGAGGAGCAACTCTGTGATCGAATTAACGTCATCCAAGATATCGACTTTTGTGAAGGGCTTTCAGCGCCAGATTCTGGTTTCGGGTCTGGTGCTCGGTTCTTCTTGCGCTCTGCTCCTGTCCGGGTGCAGTTCGGGATTAACCAGCGGTCTGCAAGGACCCTCCGGGGAGACGGTTGTCTCCGCGATACAAGGCAAGACGCATGGCGGCCAGTTCCCCGTTTCGGGTGCGACCGTGCAAATCTATGCAGCATTGGCCTCTGGCGCCGGCTATGGCGCCGCCTCCACGCCACTTGGCACTGCCGTGACAACGGATGGTGGCGGCAACTGGAGCTACGGCTCCTTCTCCTGCGCATCCGGTAACGATCAGCTTTATGTGGTATCGACCGGCGGCAACCCCGGGCTCGCGGCGGGCACCAACAATCCCGCTCTGATCTTGACGGCCGCGCTGGGTCCATGCAGCAACGTCAACAATATCTCCTTCGTTTTCATCGACGAGGTCACCACAGTGGCCACGGAGTATGCGCTGGCGGGCTTCTCGACGGATTACCTCCATGTGGGCACCAGTCCGACCAACCTGGTTGGATTGACGAACGCCTTCGCGACCGTCAACAACCTGGTGAACATCGGCACGGGCCAGGCGCGCACCGCAACGCCCGCGTATGCCACCGGTGGGGTATCCTGCACAGCTACGCCGACAGCATGCACCCCTAACGACACCTTCCGCAGCATCGTTCCGTACGATTTGATCAATTCGCTGGCGAACGTTCTGGCCAGTTGCGTCAATACCGACGGCGTCACCAACCCCGCTTGCAGCAATCTCTTCGCCATCACCGGCGGCTCCCTCGCCATGACCGCAGGCGCCGTCGGCGACCACGGCGTAGTCGGCATCGGGGCCAGCGGTACCGCCGGCGCCACCAACACCGCCGATGCGGCACTGTACATCGCGCACAACCCTGGACTCCCCTCACTAACACTATTCAATGACACCAATGTGGCCAATCTCCTTGCTCTGGTCACTAGTGCGGCTCCGTTTTCGCCGCAGCTTTCCATTACTCCGAACGACCTCACCATGACTGTGAACTTTGTAGCCGGCGGTCTCGGCGGCGTCAAGTCCTCCAGCGAATCGGGTGCGACTCAACTTGCGATCGACCAAAAAGGCAATGTCTGGGTTCCGAACACCCTACGCGCGACGGTCACCGAATTGAACAATCTTGGAGCTCCGCTCCCGTCTACCACCTTAATCAACGTCAGCACCACAGCCTACAAAGTCCCGACCGGCGACGTCGGCGGATATCCGGCTGGCGTAGGCCCTAGCGATGTTTCCACCCTCGCAATCGACCAAACCGGCAATGTGTGGCTTGCTGCTAACAGTTATTGTCTGGCTGCGCTCAACCAAAGCGGACAGCCACTCGCGGGAAGCCCCTTCTCATCCTCTTGCTCCGCAATCGGAAGCGTATTTGGAGTTGCGGTCGATGCCTACAACAACATATGGATTGACTCCGAAACTGGCATCAATTGCGTTAGTACTGCTGGGACCACGTGTACAGGCAGCTTTCCCATTACCAGCGGTTTCGACGATCTAAACAGCTTTCTAGGCGCGGATTATACCGGCCACGTCTGGTTCTTCGACGGAGGGAATGGTCATTTCGGCGCCTATACCACCAGCGGGTCTGAGTTCTTTGACTCTAGCGCCATACTAGATTTTGCCGGTGGATACCAGGCTTTTGGCGCCCTGACGGGAGGAAGCGGGATTTATTCCTCGGCTGCTGGCGGCCTTACTGTTTGGGTTTCTATGGGTCCCCCAAACCAGGATCTTCAACCAGTCGAACTTACGGGGGGGAATCTTGGCATCAATTCAATTCCAACACAAATCTTCTACAACACCGTGCAGGGTCCAACCGGTATTGCAGCGGACGGAAATAGCAGCTACTACGTCGCGGACGCTGGTGCCACTCCTGTCAACGTGTCGGTAGTCACCTCGGGCGAACTCCAAGTCTCGAACGGAACAACCGGCTACACGGGCGGTTCGGCTTTGATGGCGCTGGATGAACCCTCAGGCGTTGCTATCGATCAATCGGGCAATCTGTGGGTTGTCAACGCAGACAACGCAAACAACAATGCAGTCGTCGTCACCTCAACCTTTACGGGCGCGGGCGGCACTTACTACGGCAACGGAATCAATGCCGCGAATGTAACCGAATTCGTCGGCCTCGCGGCTCCGGTGAACCCGGTATTCTCTGAAGCCGCGCAGATCGGGACTACGGCTATGAGTCAGCCGGGAGCGACCAACGCATCGGTGATGACTACGCCTGGAGCCTACGCCACAAAGCCCTAAGCTGAGGGATTTACAGACGCTGGTCAAAGTTGTTAGCACTGAGGCGGCAGGGAACAATTCATTGCAGCCTCGGATACAGAAACCGAGATTCGCGCGCGCGGAAGGGAGAATGGCCGGGCGCGCGAACCACTCTCAACCACAGATGAAAACAGCGAAGATTCGGGACGCGTGCTTGGGCTGTATGGAAAGACAGGCGCGCGGCGAAGGAGAAACCGCAGTACCATCTGTTTCACCATGGGTCTTAAGGAGGACCACCGTGAAAAAATTTGCATACGTTTTCCCCGTGGCGCTGTTCATCTTCGCTGCGACGCTGCCGGCCCATGCGACACTGCAAGGTTGCGTCGACTCGCCCGAAAACCCAACCGCCGTGCTGGGTCTCGTAGTGAGCGTGGCCAGCATCGGCTTCGTGCATCTCCGCAATCGCATCGGTATCCGCAGAAACTCGGATCACAAGTAGTCCAACCTTGCCTGGGGCCGGCCAATGGAAAGAATGCAGGTCATGAGTCGGCTCCAGCGCACGCACCATGGCTGTGTTAGGAGAACCATCATGAAAAAACTGACATACATCGTCCCCGTGGCGCTACTCATCTTCGCAACGGCCCTGCCGCTTCATGCGCAGTTAGGCGGTTGCACCGACTCGCCTGAAAATCCAACCGCCGTGCTGGGTCTGGTAGTGAGCGCGGTCAGCATCGGCTTCGTGCAGTTCCGCAATCGCTTCGGGCGCCGCAGCAAGTAGTTACAACCATGCCTGGGGCCGGCCATTGCACAGTAGCCTGTCATGCGCCGGCTCCAGCGCACTTACTTTAACTCTCAAGGAGGACCATCGTGAATAAGTATGCATACGTTGTTCCCGTGGCTCTGCTCTTCCTGGGAACAGCCGTGCCGCTTCATGCGACGGTTTGCGTCAGTTCGCCAGAAAATCCAACCGCCGTGCGGGGTCTTATTGTGGGCGTGGCAAGCATCGGCTTCATGCATCTCCGGAATCGCATCGGGAACCGCGGGGAGTTGAGTAACAAGTAGTCTTAAGCTTGCCTGCTAGCCGACACCACTTGCCTCGCCTGGGACCGGCCAGCAGAATGTGTGCGGGTTGCACGCCCAATCGACAGGCTGAATTGATCGGTTATTACAGATATGCGCCTGAGTTGCATGGCGCCGGCAGCGATGCCGATTCCACGCGGCGTCCTATCCCCCTGGGACTCCGGTTCGCGGTCTGAGTTTCTACTGTGCCGAACGACAGTCTATATGTCGTTCGGCTAACCATTATTCGTTTTTTCGGTATAACACTGCCAGGAGCTACCCTTGATCGCCGCAAACCGCTCCGGAGTTATGCGTAATCTCCGGTCGTCCCGCATTATAGTCCTTTTAGCTTTCGCTCTCGTCCTGTCGACGCTTGTCGGATGCGTTAGCTCGACCAAGCCGCTGGTTGCTTCCATCACCTTCGTCACCATGGATACTTCCGCCGGGACAGTATTGCCTTTGTGTACTACCGCCGTCATTCCACCTGCCGGTACGCCTGCGTGTTCATTCAATTCTTCCGGGACGACAACAATACCTGCGTGTGGCAGCGCGGCTACGGCCGTTACTCCCGCTCCGTCTTCATGTTTGCTCACCCAGCCGACAGTCGGCGGGGCGGCAGTGTATATGTTCGCGAACGTCATAGACGACGATCAGTATCTCGGCGTGAGCTGGACGGTAATCTGCGCCAACTCGACTCCCGTGAGCAGCGGCTCGATCGATACCTACTGTGGCACCTTCGGGTCCACTAATTCCAATACCGCGCAGACGGCCAGCGGCCCGATTCCGCTCTACCTTCCAACGGGCACTGGCATCATTACCGCTTACAATGCGCCTTCGGCACTCCCAAAGGGAGAGACGGAAGAGACGGTGACGATCACCGCCCACGCCACGAGTCTGCCGTCGGCAACCTCAAGCGTCACGCTGACCATTTGCGGTCAGGGGGGGTGTCCCACCCAAGTTGCCGCGCAGAGCGGCATTGAGCCGTTGATGCGGGGAAGAAACACCTTGCAGGCGCAGGCCGCAAGCCTGACAGAGGCATCTCCGGCAAGCGGTGTTACGGGTTTGACGCAGGGATCGGAACTGTAGGGCCTTTCGTCCCCGGATAGGGAGAACGGCCCGGTAATTCAAGAGGAAGTCGATGGCAATGAAAAGTTTCAAGAAGATCATGGTTTCAGTAGAACGGAGCATTCTACAGGCGGCCGGCGCAAGTCGCGTTGCGGATCGCCCGACTGTTTCCCAAGCCGGCAATGCAACTTGTCGGAAGCATTCCAGATATTTTGCGGGCCGCACGGCATTGGCGAATGCTTTGTGTTTTTCTTTCCTGTGTTTCGTTATTCTCGCGCTGGCTGGGTGCTCTTCGCTCAAGCCGCAGCTTGGCGCGATCTCCGTCACCGATCCAACGATTTCCGTCACCGATCCTACTGGAAACGCGCCGGGGCAGCTTACTACCGTGATCGTGAATGCCTCGGCAAATGTCAGCGCAGCGATAAGCAACGCCGGCCAGAATCTGGGTGTGGACTGGAGCCTGACCTGCGCCGGCAGTCCCAATACGATTGAGACGAAGAATGTCTGCGGAACGCTGAACGCCTTCCATGCGGGCAGCGGCAGCAATATTCTTTATACCGCCCCGGCGTATGTTCCCATCGGAGGCACGGTGACTCTGACCGCGACGGCGACCAGCGCCCCGTCCGAGTCCGCGAGCGTCACCCTCGCCATTCTGCCACAGCCGGTCACCATCGCATGGACCGTAGGATTTGCGCCGCCGGCTGAGATGGCCTCCGGTGGATCTATCTCGTTAGAAGGTACAGTGTTCAACGATCCCACCGCGGCCGGTGTGAACTGGAGTTGTGCTCCCGTTGGCTCGTGCGGCTCGTTCACCCCTCCGCAGACCTCCAGTTATCCCAGCTACACAGCTGAGACAGCCTATACCGCGCCTGCCACCGTTCCTTCAGACGGCATCGTAGTAACCGTGACCGCAACCCCGACCTGCGAATCTAATCCGGTAAACGGGTATCCGGTCTGCGCTTCAACGGCGTCAATCAGCGCGCAAATCAATATTATATCGGGCTCAGTCTCGCAGCAGTTGATCGGAGTGAGCGTCACGCTGCCTCCCAACTCGTTGCAGTTGGGAGGGTCAACCCCCCTGACCGCAACGGTGCAGAACGATTCCAGCACCTCCAGCAACGACGGCGTGAACTGGGTGCTCCAGTCTTGCGACGCCGGGGCCGGAGCCTGTGGCGCCATCTCATCGACATCCTGTGTCGCGAGCGGAGTTGCGCCTGCGCCTATTACGACTACCTGTTCGTCTACCTACACGGCGCCGTCGTCGATTCCCGCCAACGATGCTTCACTTTCCGTTGCGGTAACCGCCATTTCGACGGACTGCCTCAATAACCCGAACGCTGCTGAGTGCTCCGTCGGTTCCACGCCAACCGCGACTGCCTACATTACGATTGCTCCGACTACCATCGAGCAGCCGGCCACCTCTGTACACTTCGTTCCATTTGCACCCAGCACACTCTCGGTGAGCAACCCATCTTCCCCTGCGCCGGTCAACCTGATCGCCGTGGCCGCAAACGACTCGACCAACGCGGGCGTGGAGTGGTCGGTAGCATGCGCCGATGCGCCCACCACCGCCGATCCACTCCCCTGCGGTGGATTCCTGGTGACTCCGTCAGTTCCTGCCACGCTAACAACACTCGCTGTTCCTGCCGTTTATTCGACCACTTTGCCGTCAGTTGCCAGCGGCCAGACGGTCGGCTATCTGCCGCCAACCGCGGCGCCCAGCAACAAAACTGTGACCATTACGGCCGCTTCCGTTGCCGACAGCAGCTACAGCGCACCCGCCACCATCACCATTACGGACAACACAACCGGATTCGCCGGCGTGAACCTGACGGGCAGAGCGATGGCCGGGAACTTTCCGGTCTCCGGAGCGTCCGTGTACTTGTACGAGGCCGGGAATACAGGCTATGGCTCGCAGGCGTCTCCGCTGGCTATCTCCTCGAACGGAGGCTACAGCGTC
>Ga0181536_10003233_pt1 | contig 17814 bp, 12 predicted proteins | sample PEATcosm2014_Bin_41_FD_121105 | JGI IMG/M metagenome (GOLD analysis project Ga0181536, IMG submission 121105) | Peatland microbial communities from MTU Mesocosm Facility, Houghton, MI, USA - PEATcosm2014_Bin17_60_metaG | ecosystem: Environmental > Terrestrial > Soil > Wetlands > Peat | place... | reverse complement strand
CGGATGCGGTGAAACCCGGCCGGCAGTACATGGATCAGGAAGCGGCGGATGAACTCCCCGCCGTCGAGGGTCATCGTCTTCTGGCGGTTGCCATCCCTGTAGTCGTGCGGTCCCGCGACAATCATTCGCGCGGGCGTGCCAGGTTCCGCGAAACCGATCGACCGCCACTCGGATATCAGGGAATTGAGCGTGGCGGCGCACGGCAGCGCGGGCGTCACTGTCTACGCTTGCGCCGCCTGGGGACGAAGGCCGGACAGCGCCAGGCCCAACGGCAGGATCAGCAGTGCGCGCGTCAGTGTGGAACGGACGCGAAGCGGGCGATCTTGGTTCGTGTACGTCATCGCTTCAGGTCCTTTGCTTCGGGGGAAGTCACCGCTCCGCCGAGAGAGCCGGTTTGGCTGAACCGAGTCAGCGGACGAACGGGGGGTGGAGGCCCGTCGTCCCGCTGATTGTCTCGGTGTCAGAAGTGCCAGATCAGGTCGCTCGCGAAGAGATACGTGTAGTTCCTGGTGCCGCCGTTGAAGGCGTTGTTACCGTGGGAGCGGTAGTAGCCGATCTCCGGACGCATCTCGACCTGCGGTGAGAACCAATGCTGCCAGCCGATCGAGATGTTCGTGTAGGTCGCTGCCGTCCCGGTGCGGAATCCCTGCGGGTCGTAGTAGATTTCGGGACGGAGTGTGATGTTGTTCAACGGGTCGGGTGAGTAGGCGAGGTAGAAGGTGGTGCCGATCGTGCTCGTGTTGCACCTGACCGCGTTGACGTTATGGCAGTTCGCCCCATTCGGCGGATTGAACTCAAGGAACTGCGGTGAGAACGGCGTGCCACCCTGGGTGAAGGTGGCGACAGCGGCCGGGTTCGGGTTGCTGCCCGCGATGTTCGGCACGCCATAGACAACGATGTCGTATAACTCATACGAGATGTGCCAGTGCTCGTTCCACTTATGATAGTACGTGAACCCGTACCACTGCAGGTTGTTGTAGCCCCACTGGCCGTTGTTGATGGCGTCCACGCAGGGGTACAAATTGTCCTTCCCCTCGTTCCATTCCATACGGACGCACGCGGTGTACGATGGTTGCAGGCCGGGATCAAGTTTGAACTTGGAACCGGAGTACAGCGGGTTCGCGATCATCGCGCCGCTGGGCAGCATCACCGTCTGGGCCAGATTGGGTCGCGTCTTGCCATAATTCCAAACCTGCGCTTCGGTGCCGGCGGAGACGCCAAACTGGAACATGAGGTTCGCGTTCATCGCCAGCGTGAGCTGGACTCCCTCGTTGGTGTAGTTGTCGTAACCGTAAGTGAAGGAGTGCGTGTACATATAGTTGTTTGGCGCCAACTGCGCCTCGATATCCGGCAGCGAAATATAACGCCCGACGCGGATCATCAGGCCATCGGCGACATACGGGATGAAGAGTTCCCCGTAGATCATCGGCATGTCGACGCCGTTGACCTGGTTGTGGCCGTTGAACTGCCAGCTCCCCAGACCGTAAGATTGCGTATAACGGTAGTTCTCACCGTAGATCGCGGAGAGGCGGAAGCCCCAGTCGATATGATCCCTCTGCACGGTGTCGGGAAACCGGTCGAGGTAGATGACGGCTTGGTCGAGCTGCAGCGTGTTCGGAATATACGCGTAGTTGATTGGCGCGTTGCCGCCCGGCTTGCGCAGCGTGTTGCTGCTGAAATTTCCACCGGGATCGACCCAACCCCAAACCTGGAGGTGGGCGTCCTGCATCCATTGGCCGAGCCCGGTGTTGGCGATCGCCGTCATCAACGGACTGTCAACCGAATTGGGCCGCGTGACCCCCATCGAGGTGACGCCGCCATACGGCCACTCGGTGAACGGCATCGGCGGCGTGGTCTCAACCGACGATTCGCCATAGCCGGGAGCCCTGCTCGGTGGTGCGTTCGGATCGGCCGGCGCTCCGGACTGGCCCCACTCGAGCTTGTAGTAATTGAACAGGCGCACGAACGGATTATCGCCGAGATAGGCATCGAGACAATTGTAGTTCGCGTACGGATCAGGGGTCCCGGTGCAAGGCACCGATGCGGGGGCAGCGGCCGCTGGCGTCACGGTTGGAGCCGGCGTTGTCTGCGCCAGCGCCCCCACGGACGCCAGGCTCAAAAACCCCGAGGCAAAGACGGCAGGTTTTGACAAACGATGCATTCGCAGAATTTCCTTATGTTTGACCGATCACGAACCGATCGTCCCGTCGCGATCGAAAAGACACTTCGCATCCGACAGGCCGCTCCGTGATCCTCAGCAAGAGCTGTGCCACGAAAGGCGGAATCCGTTAGACCGAGCGTTACTCCCGTTGAAAATAATTTTTGACGGCGAAGAAAATGAAAAAGCGATTAATAAAAGACGACATTGTATATATGCGCATATATATCTTGCGGAATTCTGTATATACGCCCGATATCCTGATATTATTCTCAGGTTTACGGCGGCTGAATTATGATGACTTATTGTGCAGCCTGTGCGATTCGTCATCGATTTTGTGTGCGCAACGGCAAGGCACCGGCCGGGAGGTAGAAATAAAAATTCTACTATGTCTGGGGCAACTTCGCACGATGGCATCTATATGCCGGTAGGCTTTATCGTGCCGCGCGGAGCTTCAACACGCTCCGTGTCCCGTACATCCAAGACAAAGGGAAACCGTAACGGGTCTTTCGTTCATGCGATCGAGGCAGCTGATCCTTTGGCGCCGAACCCAGCTGTGCGGGTGACCGTGTGGCACGAGGAACTGCACGCGCGATGACCGGTCCGCCTTCCGCACGAATTCTGGTCGTGGGAGATGAGCCTGCGATCGCGCGCTATCTTCGGTCCGGGCTTGTCCGGCACGGCTTTACAGTCCTCTCAGCCAAGAGTGGGGAGGAGGCCCTGGCGATGCTTGAGCAGGACGAAATCGATCTGATGATTTTGGATCTCGAACTGCCGGACATGGATGGGGTCGAACTCCTCACGCTGTTGCGGGTCAGGAAGTTGGTGATCCCTATCATCGTGCTGTCGGTCCGCAGCCAACAAGCCGCTATTGTCGAGGCGCTGGAGCTTGGCGCGGACGACTATCTGACCAAGCCATTTGGAATGGCCGAGCTAGTTGCCCGTATCCATGTCGCGCGGCGGCATTATCAACCGTTCGGTCAGGATCAGGAACCAGGTCGGCCCGTCTACCGGTCGGGAGATCTGGCGGTGGATCTTGACCGTCGCGTCGTCACCGTGCGGGGTGAGCAGGTTCATTTGTCGCCTCGTCAATACCGGTTGCTGGAGTTTCTGGTGGCGCATGCCGGTAAATTGTTGACGCGGGAAATCATCTTGCGAGAAGTCTGGGGCGTTAGCAACGATGTACAGTACCTCCGCATTTACATCCGGGCGCTGCGGCGGATAATTGAGCCTCAGCCGGACCGGCCGGTATACATTACGACGGAGATAGGGGTTGGTTACAGAATCCGCGCGGCCGACTGACCTCCTCGTAACTTGCGAGGGCGGGGGTCAAAACCTCTTTCGAAGAAACTCAACAACGGCATAAGCGACAAGCGCTGCGATCACAGCAATGGCAAAATTGCTCTCGGAAAAGTTATCTTCGCTGGTCGAAAATCAACCTACCGGCTAACTGGGTCACCATAACCCGCGTTCTCGAAACCAAAGATCGATCCGGACTCGGCCGCGCCGTGCCGACCCAAGGCATGCCGTGCGCGCGTCCGCCGCGCTGGTCATGAACTTCTCGACCCGAATCAGCGGTTGCGCCATCGTGCGCTGCGGCGCGGGTGATTCGCCCGAGTCGTTCGTCAACCGTTCTGGAGAACCAAAGACCCAGAAATGCAAAAGCCCGCCTGGAGGGCGGGCCTGTCACACCGGCCGAGGCCGAGGAAGATGGCGTCTGGTAAACCCATCCTTCCTTGAACTCAGGCTGTCAGTCAAGCGAAAACCCTGTTTTCGCCGATGGGTGGTCTTGTGCCGATTTTCCGGCCCCTCAACAAAGCCGAAATGAAAATTGCCTACCGCGCGCCGTCCGCCCGGCGCAAGGGTGTGTCGCGCCATGCGCTCCCGTGCTGCGCACGCCCTTGCCCCGTTCGGCCGGGACGCGGGGCGGGAGGGGTGTTCCAGAAACCCATGAGGGAAGGACACCCCGATGAACAGAACCAGCACCCCAACCAGAACCGAGAACCGCAGAAGCGGGTCCCATCGCGCACCGCGCGACCACTACCAGGAGGTCACCGACCGCATCATCGCCGCACTGGAGGCTGGCACACCGCCCTGGCGCAAGCCGTGGGACCCGGACAAGGCCGGCGGCCCGGCGATGCCGCGCAATGCCACGACCGGTCAGCGCTATCGCGGCATCAACGTGCTGACGCTCGGCATGTCGTCCCTGGCCTTCGCGAGCGGCGATCCGCGCTGGGCGACCTACAAGCAGGCGGAAGACCGGGGCTGGCAGGTTCGCAAGGGCGAACGCGGCACGACCGGGTTTTTCTTCAAGCGGCTCGAACTGCGCGACGACAAGGGAGACGGCTCCGGGCCAGATGGCGATGAGGACGCGGTGCGGCGCATTCCGCTGTTGCGCGCGTTCAGCTTGTTCCATGCAAGCCAGATCGACGGCATTCCGGATTTCGTTCTGCCGACGATTGAGGAAGCGCCGTGGCGCGCGCCGGAGGCGGCGGAAATTATAGTTGCCAACAGCGGTGCCGTGATCCGGTACGGCGGCGAACGCGCATTTTATTCCCCGGCGACCGATCACATTCAGATGCCGCCGCACGCGGCCTTTGCAACTTCGGAAGGATTTTGCGGGACGATGATCCACGAGATGTCGCATTGGACGGGCGCGGAGGCGCGGCTCAACCGTGATCTGCGCAATCATTTCGGCTCACATGACTACGCCCGCGAGGAACTCCGGGCGGAGATCGGCCAGATGATGGTCTGCGGCGAACTCGGCATCGCTGACTGCGATTTCTCCAACAACGCCGCCTATGTCGCGTCCTGGCTGGAGAAGCTGCGCTTGGACCGCAAGGAGATTTTCCGCGCGGCGGCGGACGCGCAGCGCATTGCCGACTACCTGCTCGCCTTCCATCCCGATTACGCGAACCGCCAGGCCGGACCGCCCGAGAGCGGACCGATCGCCGGAGACGGCGACGCGGCCGAAGCGCCGGAGCCGATGCCGATCGCGGCGTGAAGCCGCTCCGCTGACCGGAGACCTGTCAGCCAGTTCCGGTCAGCCCTTTCCGATCAACCCAGAGCCGTCCGGCTCGACCGCTTTCCGGCGGCCGAACCAACGCGGCCGCCAACACCAGGAGAATGGTCATGACCGAAGAGATCATCATGCCAACCGGCACCAGCGAATTTACGCTCAGCCTGTTCGACAACACCGCTTTGTCGGGTTGGAACCATCACGCACCGCGAGCCATCGCGGAGCCGGACGAGACCGACGGGGACGACGCGGATCAGGCTGATCCCGATGAGGCCGGCGACATGCCGCCGGCGGCCGATCCGATCGCTCGCGGTAACAACTTCCATCTCGACGGCGACCGGGACCTGGCCCGTGGCTGGGCCGCGCGGGCGCGCGACAACATCGCCGCGATCACCCTGTCGAAGACGCTGGAGCAGTCGGGTCGCGCCCCGACCAAGGATGAGCAAGCTCAGTTGCTGCGTTTCATCGGCTTCGGCGCTTCGGAGCTGGCGCAGAACTGTTTCCGCCGCCCCCGCGAAGAGGACTTTCGCCCGGACTGGCGGGAGATCGGCGCGGCGGTTGAGGCCTCCGTCACGCCGGAGGAATACGCCGCGCTGCAACGCGCCACGCAGTATGCCCACTACACGCTGGAGGCGATCATCCGCGCCTTGTGGCGCGGCGCCGAACGGCTGGGTTTCAACGGCGGGCGTGTGCTGGAACCCGGTATGGGCACCGGCCTGTTCTTCGCCCTGTTACCTGAAGCGCTGCGCCAGACCTGCCAGCTCACCGGCATCGAATACGATCCGGTCACGGCCCGCATCGCGCGCCTGGTGCATCCCGAAGCGCTTGTGCGGTGCGAGGACTATACGCGGAGTCATCTGGCGGGGCGCTTCGACCTCGCGATCGGCAACCCGCCCTTCTCCGGCCGCGTGGTTCGGGCCGATCCCGTCACACGCTCCCTCGGGCTGCTGCTGCATGATTACTTCATCGCCCGCTCGATCGCGCGGCTGCGTCCTGGCGGAATCGCGCTGTTCGTCACCAGCACCGGCACGATGGACAAGACCAGCACCTCGGCACGGGAACATATCGCCGCCATGGCCGATCTTCTGGTGGGCGCGGTGCGTCTGCCCGAGGGCAGCATGCGCGCGAGCGCGGGCACCGAGGTTGTGATCGACGTGCTGGTGTTCCAGCGCCGTGAAGCCGGCCGGTCCCCGGCGGGCGCGGCCTGGATCGACCTCGCCCCGGTTGAGCGTGTGATGACGGACGCGGATGACGAGGCCGACGGCGTCGACAGCCCCGCCTCATCCGGCATCCAGGTGAACCGCTATTTCGCCGAGCATCCCGAGATGGTGCTGGGCGAGCATGCGTCGCGGCGTGGCATCTACGGTCCCGCCCCGGTCTACACCTGCCGTCCGCGCAAGGACGGTGTCGCCCTTGAGACCCTGCTGACCGAAGCGCTTGACCGGTTGCCCGCCGGAATCTTCACCGCGCGCACAGAGTCCCAGACTGACGTTGACGCTGACACCGGCGACGAAACCGGGATACGCGCCGGCACTGCGGCGGATGGCGCCACCATCAAGGAAGGTTCCTACCTCCTCGGCAAATCGGGCCAATTGATGCAGATCGTCGACGGCGAGGCGCGTGCCGTCGCGATCAGACAGGGCAAGGGCAGCGGCGGTATCCTCGCCCGTGACGCGAAGATCATTCGCGCCCTGCTGCCGATCCGCGACGCGGTGCGCGATCTGTTGCGCGCGCAGGCCGCTGATCAACCGTGGACGCAAGCCCAGGTCCGGCTGCGTATCGCCTACAGCAATTTCGTGCGCGGCTTCGGGCCGATCAACCACACGATCATCTCGGTCACGGCCGACCTGGAAACCGGCGAGGATCGCGAAACCCATCGCCGCCCGAACCTCGCGCCCTTCGCCGACGATCCCGATTGCTGGCTAGTGGCCAGCATTGAGGACCATGACCTCGAAAGCGGCCTCGCCCGCATGGGGCCGATCTTCCGCGAGCGGGTGATCGCCCCGCCGTCAGCGCCGCTGATCGCGACCGCGGCCGACGCGCTCGCCGTCACCCTCAACGAGACCGGCCGCGTGGACATCGACCACCTGGCTGAACTGCTGGACAGCGATCCCGAAACCGCTCTCGCCCAGCTTGGCGAAACGGCGTTCCGCGATCCGTCCACGGAAGCCTGGGAGACCGACGACGCTTATCTGTCCGGGTCCGTTCGCACCAAACTGGCGATCGCCGAGGCGGCGGCGGAACACGATCCTCAATATCTGCGCAACGTAGCGGCATTGCGGCGGGTCCAGCCCGAGGATTTGCGTCCGTCGGATATCACCGCGCGTCTCGGCGCGCCCTGGATTCCCGCCGCCGACGTCGAGACCTTCGCCGCCGAAGTGATGGGCACCACCACTCAGGTGCGGCACACGGTCGAAATCGCCTCGTGGTCCGTGGAGATCGCGCCCTTCATCGGCACCGCAGCCGGCACCTCGGAATGGGGCACGTCACGGCGCAACGCCGGGTGGCTGCTGCACGACGCGCTGAACAACGCCACGCCCCAGATCTTCGACACGATCATCGAAGACGGCGTGGAGAAGCGGGTGCTCAACGGCGAGGCGACGGAGGCCGCCAAGGAGAAGCTGGCGCGGATCAAGGAGGCGTTCACCGGTTGGATCTGGACCGACCCGGACCGCACCGACCGGCTGGCGCGCGTCTACAACGGCCGCTTCAATAACCTCGTGCCGCGCCATTTCGACGGGCGGCACCTGACGCTGCCCGGCGCCAGCGGCATCATCCGCCTTTACGATCACCAGAAGCGGGTGATCTGGCGCATCGTGGCGTCCGGTTCGACCTACATCGCCCACACGGTCGGCGCCGGGAAATCCTACGCCATCGCCGGCGCGATCATGGAGCAGAAGCGGCTCGGCCTGATCGGCAAGGCGATGCTGGTGGTGCCCGGCCACTGCCTCGCGCAGGTCTCGCGGGAATTCCTGCAACTCTATCCGGCCGCGCGCATCCTGGTCGCCGACGAAACCAATTTCATCAAGGCGAAGCGCTCGCGATTCCTGGCGCGCGCGGCGACGGCGAAATGGGACGCGGTGATCGTCACCCATGCCGCGTTCCGTTTCATTCCGGTGCCGGCGGCGTTCGAGCGGGCGATGATCGCCGAGCAGATCGCCGCCTGCGAGGACCTCATGCAACGCGGCGATGACGGCGACCGGGTCACCCGCAAGCGCCTGGAGGCGATGAAGGAGAAGCTCGGCGAGAAGCTGGCGGCGCTGAAGGGCCGCCGCGACGACATGGTGACCCTGGAAGAAATCGGCATCGACCAGATCGTCGTCGACGAGGCGCAGGAATTCCGCAAACTGACCTTCGCCACCAACCAGGTGAATTTGAAGGGCGTCGATCCGGACGGCTCGCAACGCGCCTGGGACCTGTTCGTCAAGGCGCGTTACCTCGACCGCAAGCGGCCTGGCCGCGCGCTGATCCAGGCCTCGGGCACGCCGATCACCAACACGCTGGGCGAGATGTATACATTGTTACGGTTCCAGGCCGAAGATGCCTTGCGCGAACGCGGTGTTCACACGTTCGACGCCTGGGCCGCCGCGTTTGGCGACACGCTGACGGAACTGGAGTTGCAGCCGAGCGGTGCCTACAAGCCGGTGACCCGCTTCGCCGCCTTCGTCAACGTCGCCGACCTGGTGATGATCTTCCGCTCCGTCGCGGACGTGGTGCAGAAGACCGACCTGCGCGGCTTGCTCGCGCTGCCGCGCATCCGCACCGGCCAGCGTCAGTTGGTCACCGCCGAGGCGAGCCCGGCCTTCAAGGACTACCAGCGGCATCTCGCGCGGCGGATCGAGGCGATCGAATGCCGCACCGGCCGGGTTCAGAAGGGCGATGACATCCTGTTGTCCGTCATCACCGACGGGCGGCACGCCGCCATCGACATGCGGCTGGTCCGGCATGGAAGTGGTGACGAGCCCGGGAACAAGCTCAACAAGTTGATCGACAATGTGCATCGCATCTGGCGCGAGACGGCGGACCAAAACTATCTCCGGCCCGACGGCACACCGTATCCGAACCCGGGCGCGGGACAGATGATCTTCTCCGACCTCGGCACGATCAATGTCGAGGCGTCGCGCGGCTTTTCGGCCTATCGCTGGATCAAACAGCAACTGATTGCCCGCGATGTGCCCGCCGGCGAGATCGCGTTCATGCAGGATTACAAGAAATCGGCGGACAAGCAGCGGCTGTTCGCCGACTTCCGGGCCGGGCGTGTCCGGGTGCTGATCGGTTCGTCTGAGACGATGGGCACCGGTGTCAACGTGCAGCAGCGGCTGAAGGCGCTGCATCATCTGGATGTGCCGTGGCTGCCCAGTCAGATCGAGCAGCGCGAAGGCCGCATCGAGCGGCAGGGCAATCAGCACGGGGAAATCGAGATTTTTGCCTATGCCACACTCGGCTCGGTGGACGCGACGATGTGGCAGAACAACGAGCGCAAGGCGCGGTTCATCGAGGCGGCGCTCTCCGGCGACCGCACCATCCGCCGCCTGGAGGAGGAAGGCGGTCAGGCCAATCAGTTCGCGATGGCCAAGGCGATCGCGTCTGGCGACAGCCGGCTGATGCGCAAGGCGGGGCTGGAGAGCGAGGTCGCCCGCTTACAGCGCCAGCGCGCGGCGCATGTGGACGACCAGCACGCCATAAGGCGGCAGATCCGCGACGCGCGGCACGACGAGGCCCACGCCGAGGCGCGGATCACCGCGATCGCGGCCGATCTCGCCCGCCGGTCGCCGACGCGGGGCGATGCCTTCGTCATGGAAATCGAGGGCAGGACGCTCACCCAACGCAGAACTGCCGGGGGCTCTTTGCTGACGAAACTTCGTCTGGCCGCGCGGGAGGGTGTCCGCCGCGCCTGGACGGTGGGCCGGATCGGCGGCTTCGAGCTAAGCTGCGCCATCCGCCCCGGCAGCCCTGACGGCCGGCCGCGCCCGGAGCTCCTGCTGGAACGGACGGATTTTCCTCAATCGATCGACCTCGACGCCGAAACGACACCGGCCGGGTTGATCGCCCGGCTGGAACACGCGCTCGACCGCATGGAGGCCGAGCAAGACGAGCAGCACCGCCGTCTCGCCGGGGCCAGAGCCCGGCTGGCGGGCTACGAGCCGCGCCTGGGCGAGGCGTTTCCGTTGCAGGGCGAACTGGATGACCGGCTGGCCCAGCTCGCCGCGATCGAGGCCGACCTGGCCAGCACCGAGGCCACCCCGAACGCGGCCGGTCCGGCGCGGATCGGGGCGGCGGCCTGAGAGGCCGCGCCGTCGTCACCCCCGCTCCGATCGTGATCACCGGAAATCGGCCAGGGGGAATGAGGAAATGACGCGCGCAGCATCGTCGAAAACGGATGGAGAGGAAAAAACAGAAGCTATGAAGGGCTGCCGCATCGCCGTTCGCCGCCGCAAGGGTGCGTCGCGCCATGCGCTCCCGTGCCACGCACGCCCTTGCCCCGTCGAGCCGGGACGCGCCGCGCGGAAGGGGTCTTTCCGAACCACAGGGAGGATGAAACCCCAACCAACAGGAGACCATCATGGCCGAACTTCGCAGTGTCGATCCGCGTACGCTTCAACTCAATCCGGACAATCCCCGCCACGCGCCGGTGCCGCCGGCGATGGACGAACAGCTGCTCGCCTCGATCCGGGCGGTCGGCATCATCCACCCGCCTTATGTCACCCCGAAGGAGGACGGGCTGACGATCGTCGCCGGCCGCCGCTGGGTGAAGGCCGCGATCGCGGCCGATCTCGCGGCGGTCGACGTGCTGGTCTGCGACGCGGACGAGGCCGCCGACGCGATGCGCGCGGTCGCCGAGAACCTGATCCGTGCCTCGATGACGAGCGTGGACACCTGGCGCGCGATCGAACGGCTGGAAGCCCAGGGCTGGAACGAGCCGGCCATCGCCGGCGCGCTGGCGTTGCCGGTGCGCACCATCCGCCGGTTGAAGCTGCTCGCGCATTTGCACCCGGCGATGCTGGACACGATGGCGCTCGGCAGCATGCCGAACGAGGAGCAGCTGCGCACGATCGCCATGGCCCCGCGCGATGAGCAGGCGCAGGTCTGGAAGAAGCACAGGCCGAAGAAGGGCCAGACCGACGTGGCTTGGTACGAGGTCGCCCGGGCGCTGGCGAAACGCCACATGCCCGCGTCCGCAGCGCAGTTCGGTGACGATCTGGCGAAGGCCTATGGTATCGAATGGGAGGACGACCTGTTCGCCCCGCCGGGCGAGGACAGCCGCTATACCACCAACGTGGAAGGCTTCTTCGGCGCCCAGCAGGAATGGTTGCAGAACAACCTGCCGGAGCGCGGCAAGCTCGTGCCGGTTGACGAAAACGGCCATTACGAGTTGCCGAATAAGGCGGAACGCGTCTGGGGCAAGCCCGGCAAGGGCGATCTGATCGGGCACTACGTCGATGCGCGCACCGGCGACGTGGCGACCATCGCCTACCGGCTGCCCGCGCCAAAGAAGGCGGGCAAACCGGCGGATGGCAGCGGTGCCGCCCGAGGCGCGACGGCGGACGGCGACGATGACACGGCGAGCGCGAAGACGCGGGCGGAGGTGACGCAGAAGGGCGTGGCGATGATCGGCGATTTGCGCACCGACGCGCTGCATCAGGCGCTCGCCGGCACGCCGATCGAGGACGACACGCTGTTCGGTCTGCTGATCCTCGCCTTCGGCGCGAACAACGTCACCGTCGACAGCGGTAGCGATCTGCGCGGCGCGGATCGCGCGGCGATTTGCCGCGCGCTCACCAAAGGCGGTGTGCTGACGGCCGACCGCGATCTGTTGCGCGAGGCCGCGCGGAAGATGCTGACCGGCGTGCTGTCCTGCCGGGAGAATCGCTCGAACAGCGGACCCCTCGCCCGGATCGCGGGCGAGGCGATCGGCGCCTCGTTCCGTCTGCCCAACATGGCGACGAACGAGTTTCTCTCCTGCCTGTCGCGCGGCGCGTTGGAGACCGTGGCCAAAGCCGAGGACGTCAACATCGCGCCCCGTGTTGTGCACACGCGGGAACGCCTGGTCGCGCGCTTCAAGGAGGGCACCTACGTCTGGCCGGGCGCGCTTTTCCGGCTGACGCCGGAGGAGCGGGACGCAGCCGAACGCGCCCCGGCCCGCGCCGGGGCCGGTTGGGTTGGGCCGGTGACCGGTGAGGACGGCGGGGACGGTGAAGACGCCGCCGCCGATCCCGATACCGCCGACGAAGACGGCTCCGGTTTCGACGCCGGCGAGACGGTGCGCGAGGCCGCCTGATCCGGTGGAAGCCCCTGCCCTGGCCGCCCGGCCAGGGCAGGCGTGCTTGCTTCCCGAAGTACCGTCACACCCCTCCCCGCACTCGGTAATGGGTCCGCCTGGCTGTCGCCGAGCGATCCGAAGCCGCGCTGGTTTGCGCCAGATTCCTGGGGTCGCTCCGCGCCGCCCGGACGCGTTCCAACGTTCGTGCCTTTGTCCATGATCCATCTCTCTCGCGGAAATCGTCCGCGAGATGTCCCAATCAACTGTGGGGTGAGAGACATATTCGTCCTGGCAAATGGGCATAGTTCTGCCCGTTTTAGTGCGGAAACGGGCATAGTTCTGCCCTTTTCCAGTCTCACCGACGGGTAATGGGTTAGTTTGAGTGTCGCCGACCGCGACCCGAAGCCGCGGTAGTCGGGGCGTCCTCCTAACCGCCGCTCACAACCATCGCGGACCTTCGAGCTGACCTCTCACCGGCCGCTCTGGGTCGTGACGCCATGCCGCGACTGCCATCCATACCGGTCATCGAACAGCGACCCCGCTGGCCATTCCGTGCCTGACCGGTTGCCTTGCCCCCTGCCCTCCGGTGACGCGCATGGACCGCCGAGGCAGCCCCGGATCGTCCCCGGCTCCAGGCCCAGGCACTATCAACCGCGGCGAGGCCGGTAAGGTTCGTCTCGCTCTCCCCCCGCCGGCGCCCGGGCCGGCGCGATCGTGATGACCCACTGATCCCCTCGCCGCCGACCGGCGCCAGACCGGTCAGCCTGACCGACGGTGCGGGACGGCGCCTCGGAAACCGCGTGGTGGAACCGCGAGCCCGCATCCGGACCCTCCGTCCCGTTTAGCCGGCGCGGCGGGCGCCCCGGTCACGCGGATGACGACGGTCGAACGGGGAACGGCCAAAGCGGTTCGGTTTGGGAATCGGCGGCACGGCGCGCAGCCAATCGCCAGTTCATCGGTCTGCCTGTCCGGGCGCGGGGCGAAAGGCCGTGGTCCGCGCGGCCTGAGTGGACCGGTCATGGACTTTCGATCTTTCTCTGCTTCGCGGAGAGAGCCGGTGTGCCGTGTCAGCGTCACTCCCTCGGATGCGTGCGGTTTGGGCCGACCGCCGCTCGCTGCAAGCCCCGCTCCGCGAAGGGCGAAGCGCCTCCGGTTCGGACGGCACCGGGTCACTGCGTTCCCGCACCACTGCCGTCCTCAGGGCTTTCCGCTCCCGTCTTTGCCCGGCCCCAGGAAACCGCACCCGAGGGGGCGGACGCCGGCACAACGCCGGCGGGACCTCCCGGGCAAAACGAAAGGATCCAGATCATGACCCGTAAATCCACCCAGACAGCCGCGCGGACCGCCACGAAGGCCACTCCGCCCCGCACCCGCACGGACCGTTCGTCCATCACCTTCGAGCTGGTCGCCCGTCTCGCCCCGCATCAGGGCCTCGCCGACAACCTCGTCCGCACTTTCGGCCTCGATCCCGTCGACTATGACGGCATCCGTGATGCGACCGGGGAGCACATCGCCCGCGCCGCCAAAGCCTTCGGGACGGCGCTGAACGAGAAGGCCCTGCAAATCCACCTGCAACGGATCACCGGCGCCTTCGTCGGTTCCGCCTTCGGGGCCGCCCAGTTCTACGGCACCAAGAAGTCGGCCGCGATGGAACTGACCAGCAAGCTGCTCAACGACGCGCGCGACGAGGACCGCGACGGTCCGGCCGGGTTTGAGAGCAAGGCCGAACGCGCCCGCCTGTTCGCCGCCGAGATGGCGCTGCAGTCCTTCGCGCTGATGGCCGCCGCCGAAGGGGCGATTTCCGCGTACGCCGACATCACCGGCGAGACCTGGAAGCCCTACGAGGCCCCCACGGCACCTGCCGCCAGCGTCGCCCGCAAGTCCGCCGCCGTCGAGATGGCCGCCTTCGAATTGGCGGCGTAGCCGCCACGGCGGGGGCGGAGCCGCTCACTCAAGGCTCCGCCTTCCGCCGGACGCCCCAAGTCCCCTCCTCCTCTGGCGGCACCGATGCCGCCCCGGCGCTTCGCTCTGCCCCGGCACCCCACCCAGGCGTTCTGTCATCGTTCCCGATCGTCCGATCTGCCCTGACCGGTCCCCTGCCCTTCCCGGTCGACAGCCGAGGGCCACCCTGATGGGATGGCCCTCCAGCTTGTGGCGCGAGCAAGAATTCGTGCTTGCACGAAAGCACGAATTCTATTTTGTTGCGTTCTTTCGTTCTTTCTGGCTAGATTGAAAGCACGGATTCGTTTTAGTCAGAAAGACAAAATGCACGTTATCGTTCTCGCTAGTCAGAAGGGCGGCGCCGGCAAGACCACGTTGGCCGCCCATATCGCCGTTGCGGCCGAGGCTGCCGGCGACGGCCCGGCCGTGCTGATTGACGCCGATCCGCAAGGGTCGCTGTCGGCTTGGTGGAATGTCCGCGAGGCCCAGGTTCCAGCCCTGGCACCCACTACGATCGCCGAGTTACCGGCCAAGCTCGCGGCGCTCGCCGCGGCCGGCTACGCGATCGCGGTCGTGGACACGCCGCCCGCTATCACCGAGGCAATCAGTGCCGTGGTCCGATCGGCCACCCTGGTGCTGATCCCAACCCGGCCAAGCCCGCATGATCTTCGCGCGGTCGGGAGCACCGTCGAGCTGGTGCAAGCGGCCGGCAAACCTTTTATCTTTGCCGTCACTCAAGCCAAATCGAACGCACGGTTGACCGTGCAGGCTATGGCGGCGCTGTCCGAGCACGGCATCGTGGCGCCGGCGATCGTCCATGACCGCGTCGACTATGCAGGCTCAATGATAGATGGGCGGACGGTCCAGGAAACCGACCAGAGGGGGAAAAGTGCCGCTGAAATGGCCGAACTCTGGCGCTTCATAAAAGCACAAATAGCAAAAAGCACGAAAGCACGAAAGGAAGCGAGCCGATGAGCAAGAAGCCCGCCGCCGCGCTATCGGCTAACTTGGTCGCCGTTAAAGGAGCGGCCGCACCGTCGGCCGACATGCCGGGCCGGGCCGCTTCGGCGCCCGTTCCCGTGCCAGTGATTGCCGCCGCGGTGCCCGCCAGGTCCGTGCACGAACCGTCGTCAGCGTCGGCAGTGCAGGGGGAGGGAGGCGGGCAACCGCTCAATTTCCGAGTACCCGACGCCTTCCGACGGGAATTCAAGGTGTATGCGGCCAGAAATGGGCTCAAGCTCAATGAACTGCTACGCCTCAGCTTTGAAGCTTATCGCCGCCAGAACGGTGAATAGACAAAAAAGCACGAAAGCACGAAAGCACAAATTCAAACTGGTTGCCTCGACCAACTTTCCCCGAGTCGCCACCGAGTCGTCGCTCGGACAAGGCCGTTTGGCGACGCGCCATGGTGCGCAGAAATATATCCGCACCCGAAATCCTCCAAGAAAACCAAGCAATTTCAAGGCACAAGCGCGACTCGGACGTACGAATCAGTAGACAGCGACGAAAATCGGTTCGACACTCGGCTCCCTAGTGATTTGGTTCGGGTTCGTCGATGCAGAAAGTCTCCACTTCCGCCATCCACAATAGGGTCTACCGGGAGCGCATCCGCGCCGCCGGTGGTGAGGAAGTGCTGTTCCAACTGCCGCGCGAGACGATCGCGCTACTCGATGACCTCAAGCAACGCCAGGGCTTGCGCAACCGCAGCCAGGCGCTCCTGCAACTGATCGAACAGGGGAAGGCAACCGCCCAGCAGATGACCTGAAATGCAAAAGCCCGCCTTGCCGGGCGGGCTTTAGCGAAATTCGTGACGGGCCTAGTGGCTAGCGTCGGGTGATCTCACAATCCCCAAGCTAGTTCTTAGACACCTCGAAGGCAAGCGGAAATTGCCGTTTCCGCTGACAGGAGAGGTTTGTCCGTCGCGATCCAACCCAAAGGAGGATCACGATGACGATGGAAAGCGCCCTTGAGGCGTCAGGGGAAAGGTTTGCTGGTTCCCCGACCGGCTTCCGGCGGCTCACGCCGGGTTTACTGAAGGTCGACCGCGCCGCGGAGAGCTTCGCGGGCATGCCGGACGGTGTGACCATGCACGGGCAGTTGCTTGCCGCTTTCAAGGGTGCGGCACCGCGCCTCGGGCTATCGCCGCGCATGGTGCATGCGGTTGATTGGCTATTCCGTTTCACCATGGCGCAAGACTGGGGCAGGGGAGGGCGGCCAATTGTCTGGCCCTCGGCTTCCTTGCAGCAGGAAGCGCTTGGGCTCTCGCCCACGCGCGTGAAGGCGATCAACCGCGCCCTGATCGAGGCCGGCCTTATCACCATGAAGGACAGCCCGAACGGCAAACGCTACGGAAAACGCGATCCCAGGGGCCACATCGTGGAAGCCTATGGCTTCGACCTCTCGCCGATCGCGACGCGGCACGCCGAATTCGTACGGCTGGCGGCCGAAGCCAAGGCGGAGCGCGAGGAGATGCGCCGGTGCCGCCGGCGGGCAACGATCGCCCGGAAGAGCATCACCCAGACTGCACGGATTGCCGCTAATCCGTACCGCCCTGGGCCCTGTCGGGGTACTCTTCACGCGTCAAAGCATGTGATAAATTACGAATGAGGGGTGCTGCGAACAAGACAATCGGCAACATCAGAATCCAGGCGATCACCCACGACCGAAGCCAATGTATAATAAATGAGCCGTCAGCGAAAAATGGAAAGCTCGCAATCGCTGCCGCGATTGCTGACGTTAGCCCTGACTGGATGGTCCCATAAACAAAATGGGCGTGGCGACGTGGGATGCCTAGCATTTTTTGGACCTGTTCAAGGCGGCACGTTGGGCGTTCGCGAAACATTGGTGTGCAAAGCTCGATAGTCGTCAATGCTGTCCCTTGATCTCTGGATCAAAGTATCTGCCTGATGCGTGTCCGATCAGGCATGTGGTCGAAGAAGCGCTCGTCCGCCTTCTCCTTCTGCTCAGGACTCAAATCTGCCGTCTTTGCCTCATGGGACTTTACCTCCAGGTCCGTCCCGACGAGGGAGTTGAGAATCCTGACGAAGGCGGCGGGAACCCCACGAACAAATGAAATGATCAGGATTGCGTAGCTCCGTTCAGCCGTTTCAATGTAGATCGGCGGCATTCCCATAACGCTTGGAATTGTCAGGCTGGCCGATCTGACCATTGTTAGATTTCCGGCGGCTCCCCACGCCACCAACTGGCGCGGGGAGTTCTGGTCAGGTTGGGAGGTAAGGCGCCGGAACGAAGAACCGACCGCCCACCGTCTTCAGTGCATTGTTCTCACTCTCCAACGATATCGCGCGCAACGCGATCAGCAATTGACCCGCGACGGTTCGACGCCAGAACCACTGATCAATTTGGCGGGCTGACGGTGGCCCTCCGTCCGCCTGTACAGCCTCGCCATAGAGCGCCTTCAGATCGTCCGCCAGG